>ENA-OSJC01000096-OSJC01000096.1-marine-metagenome-genome-assembly--contig:-NODE-96-length-85315-cov-10.973052_pt1 | contig 85315 bp, 144 predicted proteins | sample MGYA00237885_ERZ534234 | MGnify/ENA primary metagenome ERZ534234 (study PRJEB26413, sample SAMN06343907) | marine metagenome | isolation source: coastal waters | place: Atlantic Ocean: West Antarctic... | reverse complement strand
ACGATGAGGACGATGAGGACGATGAGGACGATGATGATGAAGATTAAAGAAGGTTGGAATTAATTAAAGTTGTAAACTTATTTTTGTATAAATAAAGATAACTGAATGGGATTGAAATGAAAACCTTAAAAGAACTAAGAGCTGGACTTAAATCCACAAGTAAAAAGATTAATGGATACCCAGTTGTATTCACATCTAGTAAGCAAGGTATGATTGATGTGTCTATAGACGGCGACAAGTTTGACACTTTTCCTAATCAAAAGACTGCTGAGAAAATGGCTAAAGAGTTCATCAAACAATTAAAGACAGGTAAGTAAATGGTAAACTTTGTAACACCCACAGGCGCAGAAATTGCAGCGGCTGTACACACTGACTCAGCTGGAGTGCCAGCATTATTGAATATAAATAAAGCCAGAACAGTACGTTGTGTTAATACTAATGCAACCACAGCTTATCTTGTGACTATACAAACTGCTGGAAACGTACTTAAAGGATCAATGACATTAGCTCCTATGGAATCTGTTGTCGTTATCAAAGCAAAGTCTGATGAGATATTTGCGGCAAATACAGCCGTAAAGCTTTCACCAGTAGATTTCCCTAGAGGATAATAGAATGAAACTGATTGCAGAATACACAGATAATAATCTTGAATGTTTTTCAGAGGCCAAAGCAGAAGGTGGTAAAGACCACTTTATTGAAGGCGTCTTTATGCAATCAGAATCAAAGAATAGAAATGGACGAGTTTATCCACGGAAGATCATGGAATCAGCCGTTAATAAATACGTTACAGAACAGGTAAAAACAAGACGTGCAGTTGGAGAACTTAACCATCCAGAAGGTCCCACTGTAAATCTTGATAAAGTTTCGCACATCATAGAAAGCCTTGATTGGAATGGAAATGATGTTGTAGGAAAAGCACGCATATTGGAAACTCCTATGGGGCAGATTGTAAAAGGTCTTCTTGATGGTGGCGTTCAACTAGGTGTGTCAACTCGTGGTATGGGTAGTCTTGAGAATCGTAACGGCGTAATGTATGTCAAAGATGACTTCATTCTTAGTACAGTTGATATTGTACAAGATCCATCAGCTCCAACGGCTTTTGTCAATGGAATTATGGAAGGTGTGGAGTGGGTTTGGAACAACGGCATTATCGAATCTCAGGTAATTGAAAAAATGGAGACTGAAATTAAAAAGGCTTCTCGAACTGACCTCTATGAGGTACAGGCTCGTGAGTTTAAGAATTTCCTCTCGGAACTGAAAAATATAACTTATTAGGAGTCATACATGACTGATCAAATCCAAGACCAGGATGTGGTGCTCGACGAGAATGAAATCGAAGAAGCTCACGATCCGAAGAACGCAGAAGAAGCCTCAATAGCTTCAGTAAAAGCTGCAGAAGGCAAAAGCCCCAAAGCTAAAAAGCGCAAGGGCGACAAATCAAATTCAGCGAAAGCTGAAAAAATGGATAAAGTGGTAGCCACAGAAGCTGCAGACTTACAAGTAGACTTCCATGACGAACTTAACTCATTAGTAGAATCTGAGGCAACTCTTTCAGGAGAGTTTAAAGCTAAAGCAACTATTATCTTTGAAGCTAATGTGAAAGCAAAGCTTGCAGAAGAAGTTGATCGTTTGGAAGAATCATATGCCACTCAACTTGATGAAGAAGTATCCGCTACTAAAGCAGAGCTTGTTGAAAAAGTTGATAGCTATCTCAACTACGTTGTTGAAGCTTGGGTAGAAGAGAACCAATTGGCAATCCAATCAGGTCTCCGTGCGGAAATAGCAGAAGACTTTATGACAGGTTTAAAGACCTTGTTCACTGAATCTTATGTAGACATCCCAGAAGCCAAAGTTGATCTAGTAGATGATCTTGCAGAAAGTGTTGATACATTATCAGCTAAATTAAACGAAGCTACAGAGCAATTACTTGCATCTAAAGCTGAAGTTGCACACCATTTACGTGAAGCGGCTATCCGTGAAGCGTCAAGTGATTTAGCTGACACACAAGTTGACAAATTACGCACCATGGTTGAAGGTTACGATTTCGATAATGAATTTGCAAATAAAGTTGCAACCATTAAAGAATCTGTCTTTGCCAAAAAAGCTACAACAAGCGAAGAATTGATTGAAGATGACACAACTACTCAGGTAGAGTTATCAGAATCAATGCAGCGTTACGTTGCCGCAATCAAATCAACCCAGTAAATTTAATTAATAGGAATACATCCAATGATGGAATCATATGACAGTTTAGTCAAAAAATGGGCACCAGTTCTTAATGAAGAATCTGCGCCTTCAATCAAAGACAAGCATCGCCGTTCGGTTACTGCTGTCACTTTAGAAAACCAAGAGAAAGCACTAAATGAAGAGCGTGCTCAATCAGGTTTCTTAGCGGAAACACCAAACAACGTTGGTTCTTCTGCAGCTAATTGGGATCCAGTTTTAATCTCTTTAGTACGTCGTTCAATGCCAAACATGATCGCATACGATTTATGTGGTGTACAGCCAATGACAGGTCCAACTGGCTTGATCTTTGCAATGAAGTCACGTTATACAGCTGGTACAACTGGTTCAACAGAAGCTTTATTCAACGAAGCAGATACAGTATTCTCTGGTGACTCAAGTGTGACACAAAGTGCTGGTGCATCTGGCTTAAATGGTTTAACAGATGACTCGTCTGCAACTTCTGGTGTAGCTAATTCATACAACCTAAAAGACAGCTCAATCAACAATGAGCGTACAGGTCCAATATTTGCTGGTGGTATGCCAACAGGCGACGCAGAAGGATTAGGTAGCACAGCTTCTACTTTCAACGAGATGGGTTTCACAATTGAAAAAGCTACTGTGACTGCAAAATCACGTGCTTTGAAAGCTGAATACTCATTAGAGCTTGCACAAGACTTGAAAGCAATTCACGGCTTAGACGCTGAAACTGAATTAGCTAACATCTTGTCAACAGAAATCTTAGCTGAGATTAACCGCGAAGTAATTCGTTCAATCAACAGCCAAGCTAAAACTGGTGCATTGTCAACTAACGTTGCTATCCAAGGTATCTTTGACTTGTCAACAGATGCAGATGGTCGTTGGTCAGTAGAGAAGTTCAAAGGTTTGATCATGCAGATCGAACGTGAAGCTAACGTAATTGCAAAAGAAACACGTCGCGGCAAGGGTAACTTCATCCTATGTTCATCTGACGTAGCTTCTGCATTAGCGGCTTCTGGTATGTTGGATTATACTCCAGCATTGTCAGTAGATCTACAAGTAGACGATACAGGCAACACATTCGCTGGTGTTATGAATGGTCGTACACGTGTGTACATCGATCCATATGCAGTTGCAGATTACGTAACTGTAGGCTATAAAGGTACAAACGCATACGATGCTGGTATCTTCTATTGCCCATACGTACCATTAACTATGGTTCGTGCAGTTGGTGAGAATGACTTCCAACCGAAAATCGGATTTAAGACACGCTACGGCATGGTCTCAAACCCATTCGTTGGTTCAACACCAAATGACGGATTAGCTACTGCTAAGACTAACCAATACTACCGAATCTTCCGTGTAGACAACATCCTACAGTAAGAAATACAAAAAAGGGATAGGTGTTTAACCTATCCCACTTAATTAAAGCTCACTTCGGTGGGCTTTTTTTATGTCTTACTACCATTATATTTTTTGTAATACACCTCATTCTTTTTGTCTTCTTTAAACCTTTGTGATCCAGTGACAGTGTGTCCAGTTTTAATTTTTGTGACAGCATTGTTTTTTAAGAATTCAGCAATAAGTATACTTTCTTTAGTTGTAACCTCATCTCTTGGTTTAATTTTATATGCAGAACTCATTATTTTGTTCCTTCTAAGAATGATTGCACCATATACCATTTACCTGATATATGGTGTGTTGAATGTAACTCACGTGCCTCACTGTATGTCAAGCCAGATGTCTTTTCTGTAGACCATTTACTACTAGCAATCACCGACCAACTTCTCATGCTACAACTCCTGTCCTACACATCTCACGCACCTTTTCATGGTCGATGATATGAGCCGCATGATTATCACACTCGGATCGCTTATTGCCCATAGGCGTATATGTTTGACGCGCAATCACGCCAGCATCTATCAGCTTTTCCATATCCAAGTAGTATTTCACATCTGCTTTAGAGCAGCTAGAATGAAAACCTTTCTTAATGTAGATTTCAGGAGCTACTACGATTTGATCATAGGTTCTCCAATATGCGTCATAATAAGAGACTGCATATGAAAGAGCTTCACGTTGAGACTTAAGTAACTTCATCTATAATCCTCCAAGATTATTAAAAATTTAACTCACATTATCTTTATATCACATATGATTTTATTTGTCAACACATACTATTTCATGTACCAACGTTCAATGTGGGCTTCTCCATTCCATCCTTCGAAGTATCGGACAGTCCATGCACGATCATCATTGTCATCTCGATATACTTCTTGACCTTCTTCACCACAATATTTTAGTGCTACTACAGTTGCTTTTTTCCAACTAGTGAAAACACTAATGATACCATCTTGTGAACCTGTTACAATATAAGCATTTGACATAATACATTTCCTTATTGTTTCTATAATCTTTATATAGAAAACTAGGATAATGTCAACTACTATTTTCATTGTTTCAAATAAACCCTTTAATTTACCTTATAAATATAAGTGTAAGAAAAATAGGATACGATTATGCCTCAGTTAAATCCAGTTAATACAAGTGTCTTGAATCCAAAAAAGAACATAAGCACTTTGACAACTACTAACTTTTTACAGCCAACAGGCTTTAAGATGTTGATCAATCGTAAGAATTTTCCAAACTTAGAATACTTTGCGCAATCGTTTACGCATCCTGACATGACTGCATCTGCTGTAGAGTTACCATATTCACGTGTGAGTTCAGTGCCTTTTGCACCAGATAAAATATCATTCGGAGAGCTTAGTGTTAATGTTATCCTTGATGAAGAATTAAATTCATATCAAGAGATGCAGAATTGGCTTGAGAGATTAGTAGAAACAAAAGAAAAAAGACCTATGGGATTAAGTGGTACTGTGGACTATGATGTTAGCCCACCAACGTATGCAGACATTACATTGTCAGTATTATCAAGTGCCAATAACACACTCAAACAAATAAGATATATAGACTGTATGCCAACATCGATAGGCTCTGTAAACTTTGAAGCGGTGTCTACTGAACAAAACATTGCATATCCTGTTAACTTCAGGTATACTTACTTTGAAATTAGATAAAATATGAAGGATTATTATGATAGACTTAAATGTGATTTTAGATATGTGGCAAGAAGATTGCCAAATTAATACAAAGCTAGACGAAGCTTCAAGACTTACCCCAAAACTACACGCCAAGTATTTGAGACTTCTCTCAGAGGCTAAACTGATGTCTAAGAGATCAGAACAATCTCAAAAGATATTACTAAAGCAAAAATGGCTTTACTATAATGGTAAAATGTCTGGCGATGATATTGTGGCTAATGGTTGGGAGTACGATCCTTTTCATGGTCTTAAAGTATTAAAGGGTGAAATGGACTACTACTATAACGCTGATACTGATATTCAAAAATCAATAGAGAAACTTGAGTATTGGAAAACTGTTATAAGTACCTTGAGTGAAATAGTATCTAATATTAATTGGCGACATCAGACAATTGGTAATATGATTAAATGGAAAACTTTTGAAGCAGGTGGATAATGAGTAAGCACAACGATACATTTAAATTAGATGTAGAAGATTTGGATATTATAGATCACGCATTACGAATGTACGTGGCAAAGCTGTCCAGAAGGTATACCCTTGATGTAACTCCAACAGACGCAAATGTGCGAGTGTATGGTGAAGGTCGTGCTGAAGGTACTGAGCTTAGTAAGATAGAAAATCTCCTAGGTAGACTACACGATCAGAAACAATGGTACAGACCAAAAGGTTCTTATATTAGTGGCTGATATTACATTAGAGCTTAAAGACTATAGCATGCTCACGATAGACTGTGACCTTGGTATTGCTCAAGAGCTAAGTGATTACTTTTCCTTTTTTGTACCAGGTTACAAATTTATGCCAGCCTTTAAAGCAAAGGTTTGGGACGGAAAGATACGTCTATACAATTCTATGAATGGCGAGTTGTCTTCTGGACTTTACGTTTATGTTATTAAGTTCTGTGCAGAGCGTAAGTATAGCATGGATACAATAGAGACCGCGTATGGGCTTCCAGCGGTGTTAGACGAGATAAATGAAGACCATTTGCTAGAGTTCTACAATTTATTGAATATGCCGTACACGCCTAGAGAATATCAGCACGATGCAGTTATGATTGGCCTTAGACGTAAGAACGCTATTCTACTATCTCCAACTGGTTCAGGTAAATCTTTAATCATGTATATTTTAATGAGGTATATTTTAGCAACGTGTAAGAATAAAATACTTATTATTGTTCCTACAACATCGTTGGTTGAACAGTTGTATAAAGATGTTTCTGATTATGGATACGATGCTGATGCAAAAGTTCATAGAATATATTCTGGTAAAGATAAAGATACTAATAAACGTGTGATAATTTCTACATGGCAATCGATATATAAAATGCCACGTAAATGGTTTCATCAGTTTGATGCGATATTTGGTGATGAGTGTCATGGATTTAAATCAAAGTCTTTGTCGTCTATTATGAACAAGGCAGTAGAAGCAAAATATAGATTTGGTCTTACAGGAACTTTAGATGGTACACAGACACACAAGCTAGTGTTAGAAGGTTTGTTTGGTCCTGTCTACCAAGTCACAAAAACAAAGACGTTACAAGATGCTGGAGACCTTGCTCAATTAAAAATTACTATGTTGATGTTGAAGTATGCAGACGAAACAAGACTTGATAATACAAATAACGATTATCAAAAGGAAATAGAATTTATAATAAAGCATGAAGGACGTAATAAATTTATACGTAACCTTGCCTTAAATCAAAAGGGCAACACTCTAGTATTGTATCTAAGAGTAGAAGGTCATGGAAAACCTTTGTTTGATATGATACAGGCTAAAGCATCAGAAGGTCGTAAGGTATTCTTTGTTTCTGGTGACGTTGATGCCAAAGTAAGAGAAACTATTAGAGGGATTGTTGAAACGCAATCTGATGCTATCATTGTGGCTTCTCTAGGGACGTTTTCTACTGGTATAAATATACGTAACCTACACAATATAGTGTTCGCATCACCGAGTAAATCACAAATCAAGGTGTTACAATCTATTGGGCGTGGGCTTCGTAAGTCAGATAATGACACGACTACACAGTTGTTTGATATAGCAGACGACTTACATTGGAAAGCAAAGAAGAACTTCACGCTCTTACATTCGGCTGAAAGAGTTAAGATTTATCATAAAGAACAATTTGATTATAAAATAGTACAGGTGGACATAGAATGAAACACATAAAGCATATGAAGTTAGGTGATGGTACAGAGATCGTTGCTGACATAGTAGAATGGCCTACCGAAGAAGAACACTCATTTGTAATTAAAAATGTGTATGAGATTCATTGTGTAGATAATGAATTGACTGGTAGATTCTTTCAGTTTAGAACATGGATGGTATACCAAGATCAGCAACAACTACAGGTATTAAACCCTGATTTTGTTATGGCAGAAGCCAACCCCACACAAGAACTCCTCAAGCACTACTATAATGCAATCGAAGCAAAAGAGCTGACCGATGAAGAATTGGCACAGCGTATGAAAGAAATAAGTGGCTTTAAAATAACACATGAAGACGAAGAGATTACCGAAGAAAAAGATACAGACAATATTTTATCCTTTCCTGGAAAGACAGTACACTAGGTATATACTACCCTTCAATACATTACTTCTTTATTATATACACGTTTGAACAATCTGTCAATAGCTAAATGAAGTGAGAAAAACCAATTTAAGGGTTTACAGTTTATTATTAATGGTTTATAATTGAAAGAACATTAGGAGTTATCATGGCTAGACGCACAAAAGAAAACATCCACTACGTCAACAATAAAGACTTTTCAAATGCAGTGGTAGAGTATTGCACAGTATTACAAGAGGCTCAGGCTAATGAAACATCTTTACCCATTGTGTACGATTATATTGCTAACTGCTTTCTAAAGATTGCAGAGGGTTTATCTCATAAGTCAAATTTTATTGGATACACATATCGTGAAGAAATGGTTATGGATGCAGTAGAGAATTGTCTAAGGGCAATTCAGAATTATAACATTGAAGCGGCGACACGTACTGGTAAACCAAATGCCTTTGGGTACTTTACACAAATATCTTGGTACGCATTCTTACGGCGCATTGCTAAAGAAAAGAAGCAACAAGATACTAAGTTGAAGTATTTGTCGCAATCTGGTATGGAAGACTATGTGGTATCAGGTCAAATGGATGTAGGTTCTAGGCAAGTCGTCCAAGGGTTTATTGATACATTAAAGAGCCGTATTGATGCGGTAAAAGAAAAAGACACCGAAATTAAACAGTTTGCCAAAGATGAGAAGGTTCGTAAGAAGTATCAATTTAAAGTTGATTCAGACCTGTCAGATTTTCTTGACTAAGGAGAATGAAAACGACAAGTATCTCATTTAAATAACCTTAGGAATTTATATTATGAAAATAGCTTTACTGAATGATACACATTGTGGTAGCCGTAACAGCTCTAATATACTATTAGATAATGCAGAAACATTCTATGAGAAAGTATTCTTTCCGTATTGTATTGAACACGACATAAAGCACATCATACATCTTGGCGATTATTACGATAATAGAAAGTTTATAAACTTTAAATCATTGAATAGAAATCGTCACCACTTCCTTAACAAGTTGCGATTACATAATATGACTATGGATATTATTGTAGGCAACCATGATGTGTACTATAAGAATACTAACAATCTAAACTCTTTAAAAGAACTCTTAGGCCATTATATGGATGTGGTTACTATTATCCACAAGCCTACTACTATGAAATATGATGAGTTTGAGATTGCTTTAGTCCCTTGGATAAACTCAGAGAATGAAGAAGAGTCGATGAATTTCATTCGTGATACACCAGCTAGATATATGGGCGGTCACTTTGACATCATCGGATATGAAATGGCAAAAGGTGTAGAGAGTATTCATGGCATGGATTCTTCTGTCTTTGATAGATTTGATAGTGTTTACTCAGGTCACTTCCACACTAAGTCTTCTAAAAATAATATACATTACTTAGGTTCTCAAATGGAGTTCTTCTGGAATGATGCACATGATAAAAAATACTTCCATGTATTCGACACTTCTACTGAACAAATTGTGTCAATTCATAATCCCTATACATTGTTTGAGCGTATAAGTTATGACGATATAAACAAAGACATGACAAACTTTGACTTTTCTAAAGTAGATAATAAGTTTGTAAAGATTAACGTGGTTAATAAGAAAGACATAAAAGCGTTTGATAAATTTGTAGACGATATACAAAGCAGAGACATACACGAATTAAAGATTGCAGAAAGCTTTGCAGAATTTATAGGAGAGAATGTTGTAGACGAGGATGTACTTTTAGAAGACACTTTTAGCCTATTGAATACATATGTAGATGCAGTAGATACTGAATTGGATCGTGATCGTATCAAGAAGCAAATGTCAGAGCTATTACAAGAAGCACAAACTTTTGAAATAGTATAATTAACTGTTTACAATAGTCTGAAAATCTGTTATTATACTTTAATATTATGAAAGTTGTTTGAGTTGATTTTATTTAAAACATTAAAGTGGAAGAATTTTTTATCTACAGGTAATGCGTTTACCGAGATAGATTTCCAATCATTTAAGACTACGTTAATCGTAGGTCACAATGGTGCTGGAAAGTCCACATTACTTGATGCCTTATCATTCGCATTGTTTGGTAAGCCTCATCGTAATATTAATAAACCACAGCTAGTCAACTCTATTAATAATAAAGACTGCTCTGTCGAAGTCGTGTTTGAAGCGGCTGGATCAGAGTTTAGGATTGTACGTGGGATTAAACCCGCAGTCTTTGCAATCTATAAGAATGGTGAGATGCTAAACCAAGAGTCACATGCAACTCAGTACCAGAAGATCCTAGAACAAAACATCTTGAAACTCAATCATAAAAGCTTTCATCAAATTGTTGTGCTAGGATCTTCTTCATTCGTTCCGTTCATGCAGTTGCCTGCACAACATCGTAGAGATGTTATCGAAGACTTATTAGACATAGGTGTGTTCTCTAAGATGAACTCATTGATAAAGGAAAAGAACTCTATTCTAAAAGGTGTCATTCGTGAAATAGACTACAAGATAGACATACAGAAAAATAAGATAGACGTACAAAAAAAGTATATATCTGATGTCAACAGAATTAATAAAGATTTAAAAGACCAAAAACAAACAAATATCATTGAGATGCGTAAAGATATTACTGGCATTTTAAAAGATAACGACGAGTTATTGGACTTGGTAGAGGCTGGAGCTTCTATTCCTACTACTATTAATAGTACGCAGTCTACTAAATCAAAACTATTAGGTTATCAAAATCAATTCACTAAAGACGTTCGTACAGTTGTCAAAGACGCTAAGTTTTTTGAAGACAATTCTACTTGTCCCACATGTAGTCAGGATATAGAAGAACATGTGAAGGCTGAAAAGTTAAATGATGCTAAGGCTAAAGCGAAAGAATTAAGCAAAGCGTTGACTGATATTGAAGTAAAGCTGACGAGTACACAGAAAGAATTAGAAGCGGCTGAACATAAGATGCAAGAGATACGCAACTTTCAAACACAGATGAACGCTAATCAATCTGCAATGTCTCGTATTGAATTACAGATTAAAGTATTGAGTGACGAAATAGATAACCTTACCGATACAAGTAGTGACATCAATGTTGCCAAAGACGATCTTGAATCTTATGTGATGGAAAAGAACGCTCTTACAGAGACTAGGCTAGAGTCTAATGAACAGTTTCAGTATAACATAGCTATCACAGAAATGTTAAAAGACACTGGCATTAAGACTAAGATCGTCAAACAGTACATACCAGTTATTAATAAACTTGTGAATAATTATTTACAAACCTTAGAATTTTTTGTGCATTTTGAATTGGACGAATCGTTTTCTGAAACGATCAAATCAAGGCACAGAGATAGTTTCTCTTACGCTTCATTTTCTGAAGGGGAGAAACAACGTATCGATTTGGCTCTACTGTTCACATGGCGTCAAGTTGCAAAAATGAAGAACTCTGTCTCAACCAATCTTTTAATCTTAGACGAGACTTTTGATTCTTCTTTAGACTATGAAGGTGTTGATAATCTTATGAAGATAATCGAGACTTTGACTGCTGATACAAATGTATTTGTTATATCACATAAGGGTGATATGCTTGAAAGTAAATTTGAAAAGAAACTAGAGTTTTTTAAAGATAAAAACTTTAGTAATATAAAGTGATAATATGTATTTACAAACATGCTTTGATGTGTTACTATTCAAAGAACATAAATTGAAAGGTTAATTATGGAACTAAATGAAAATGCTTTGCAGGTCTTAAAGAACTTTGCAACTATCAATCCAAACATAGTGGTTGAATCTGGGAATATTATTCGAACTCTTTCTGAGGGTAAGAATGTATTTGGTAAAGCCGTACTCGATATAAACTTCCCACAGAAGTTTGGTGTATACGATCTTAACGAGTTTTTGAATGTTATTGGACTTGTAGATAAACCAGCAATGTCTTTTGAGGACACTCATGTACTCATTAAAGACCAATCAGGTCTATCTAAGGTTAAGTATTTCTTTACTGACAGTGAATACCTCACTACGTCTACTAAAGACATCACTATGCCAGACACAGAAATTAATTTTGCTATCTCAAATGATACGCTAAATAAGATTAAACGTGCCGCTGGTGCGTTAGGTCATTCGACTTTATCCATTCGTGCAAACAATGGTTCTATAAGTCTAACTGTATTTGATGAAGCTAATCCTACATCAAACACTTTCTCTATCGATGTTGAAGGAACATATGACACTGATGAGTTCAATGTTGTTTTAAGTATCGCTAACATGAAACTATTACCAGGAGACTATAAGGTAGAAATCTCGTCTAAACTAATCTCACATTTTATCAACACAACTTCTGATGCAGAATATTGGATAGCATTAGAAAAATCATCAAAGTATGGAGCATAATTATGGCATCTAAAGTAGCCGAACAACAAGATCACTCACAGGTTTATGACCTTTCAAATCGTGTAGCACGTAGCTGTATCGCAGTAGTCGATACATTAACCCAACGTGGTGCATTTAAAGGTGAAGAACTTTCAACAATCGGTGGTCTTCGTGATCAAGCGGCACAACTAATTCAAGTAGCCGAAGCTTTTCAAGCAGAGAATGCCGCTAACAAAGAATAAAGAGTTTACATACCGCTCTAATTGACTTACACTTACAAATTATTTATATTATGGAGAGCACAATGACTAAAGACTTTTTATGGGTTGAACGCTATCGTCCTACTAACATAGCTGATACTGTTTTACCTAAAAGCCTAAAGAAAACCTTTCAAGCTATAGTAGATTCTGGTGAGATGCAAAACATGCTTTTCACTGGAACTGCTGGCCTTGGTAAGACTACTGTGGCTAAAGCGTTATGCAATGCAATCGGATGTGATTACATTGTTGTTAACGGAAGTGAAGAAGGTAACATTGATACGTTACGCGGTAAGATAAAGCAGTTTGCATCTTCTATATCACTTACTGGTAGCTACAAAGTTGTTATTCTTGATGAGGCAGACTATCTTAATCCGCAATCAACACAACCAGCCCTTCGTGGGTTTATTGAAGAATTCAGTAACAACTGTCGTTTCATCCTTACTTGTAATTTTAAAAACCGCATTATTGAACCATTACATTCACGTTGTAGTATATATGAATTTAATACGACTAAGAAAAACCTTGCATCATTAGCTGGTCAATTCATGGCGCGACTAAAGTATATCCTTGATGAAGAAAACGTTAAGTATGAAGACAAAGCTTTAGTGCCAATTATTATGAAGCATGCACCAGATTGGCGACGTGTTGTCAATGAAGCACAAAGCTTGTCAATGAGTGATAATACAATTCATAACATTAATAATTTAGCCGAAAGCAGTGCTGACTCGTTTAAAGAACTTATGCATCATCTAAAAAATAAAGACTGGAAAAAAATGCGTGGATGGGTGGTTAATCACCAAGACCTAGACACTTCTGCTATAATTCGTGGTATATATGATAGCATGCTAGACTATCTAAAACCTGCATCAGTACCACAACTTGTGTTAATACTTGCTGATTATCAATACAAGTTTGCCTTCGTTGCAGACTATGAAATAAACTTGGTTGCTTGTATGACTGAAGTTATGGATTTGGAGTTTTTATAATGAACCCATTTGAATATTTAAACGCTATAAATTCAAGCAAAAAAGATATTATGGTCGATGATATTACTGAGAAGGCGTATGCGCCTTTTATGATTAATAGATCGCTATCTTACTTTCAAGACACTGTATTTTTTGCAAATGTGATGAATCAGTACCATCATCTTGATAACAAACTGCAATTTGATTTTCTTATAAATACGATTAGGAAACGAAAACGTTTCTCTAAATGGATTAAACCTGAACTGAATAATGACATGGACGTCGTGAAAGAATATTATGGTTATAGCAATGAAAAAGCTCGCCAAGCACTCACACTCTTATCATCTAGTCAAGTTGCAGAAATAAGAAAAAAGGTGAGTAAAGGTGGAAGAAAATAAAATAGTTCATTGGACTCCTACAGATATGTTAGAGATCTTATTAAATGAACCAGACGACTTTTTAAAAGTTCGTGAAACGCTAACACGTATTGGTGTGGCATCAAGAAAAGAAAATAAACTGTATCAGTCATGCCACATCTTGCATAAGCAAGGTAGGTATTTTATTGTACACTTTAAAGAGTTGTTTTTACTTGATGGTAAGAAAGCTAATCTTGAAGAGAATGATATTAATCGTAGGAATACAATTGCAACTTTGCTTAGTGATTGGGGTCTAGTCTCATTCGCTGTAAAAGCTGAATTAGATTGTGCACCATTAAGACAGATTAAAATCATTCCTTATAAAGAAAAGACTAATTGGGAGCTATGTCCGAAATACAATATCGGTAATGGTTGATGTTTGATGAAACATTCTTAACGCATGTCAGGAATAGGGATTATTATTGCAGTAAACCTTATGACACAATTGACTATGATATGTATGACTTCACAAAGTATTTGGTATCGCATCCTTTAACTTTAACGGATTGGGTTAATCATAGGAAACGTGTAACTTTACGTGATATGCATTTACGAAGTGGGACACCATCTTTTGCTAAGGATATTCATAAAGCCCTAACAAAAACGTTTCATAAAAACCATATTACCTTGTATGGATTTGCAGGGTTCACTTCCGATAGTGAAAGCCATAGTGTCCATAGAGATAAAGAAGATGTGTTGTTTCTTAACGTCATAGGTAGTATTAATTGGAGTATATGGGAATCAGAAGACTGGAAAGACTATACAATAGACGCAATTACTGATTGGTCAACTGGTGTCGTGAAGTTTGACAAGGTGTTTACTCCTGGTGATCTAATATGGATACCACGTGGCACATGGCATTTGATTAAACCACATTGTGCGCGTGTAGGCTTTTCATTCGGAGTAGAAGGTGACATAGATCCTTCTACTTACATATAAATTCTTTCTTACTTAGAAATAAAAAAAAGGTTGACATCCCTTTATAATTCTGATATAAATACAGACAGACTAACTATGAACAATTTGTAGTAGTCTAATATACGTGAGATGCAGAAATCTGGTCTCATAAATCTTGCTTGTAATTAAGGAGAAACTAAATGACAGGCTTAACTCACACCACATTATTTCCACGTGCATCATTCGTTGGATTTGACCACCTCTTTAGCGAACTAGACCATGTTGCAAGACATGCAAAAGATCATTACCCACCTCATAACATCATCAGAATTGGACAATCAGATTTTTTGATTGAATTGGCTGTTGCAGGTTTCGGTGAAGATGAACTCGACATAGAAGTGAAAGATCGAACATTGAGCATAACTGGTGAGCATATATCAAAGGGGAGAGACTTCGTACATCGTGGTATATCTACGAAGAAGTTTAGACGAACCTTTAGACTGTCGGAGCACGTAGAAGTGCATGGAGCCGATATTCAAGACGGCATACTCGCAATTAACTTGAAGTATGTTATCCCAGAAGATCAGCGTCCTCGTAAAATTAACATTGGAAAAAACGAGGAATCCAAAAATGACACATACAATACTACTAGTAAACAACTACTTAACGAATCCCCTAACTGATGCGATCATGGCAGTGTGCCGTTTTTTCAAAGGTTGTCTTGAATCTCTGATTGAGGCTCGTCAAATACACGCCAATTTCTACATTGCAAAACTATTGCATGAAAAAGATTACTACAAGACGCATTCATTCCATGCAGTGTATACAGCAGTGAATGAAGGTAAATTAGAGGACTTGAAGAAATGAAACTTTTAACAGCAGTCACATCTGCAATATCCGGTGTCGTATTATCTGCACAAAAACCTGCCGACTATCGCAGAACGATAAAAGACTTATCTTCGCTTACAGATTATGAGCTAAGAGATATAGGTATCTACAGAGGCGACATCGAGACTATCGCCATGTCGCAAGAACCCTATGTTAGGCGTAGACGCTTCTTCTAAGTGGTATATATAGCTACTATGATAGGCCAAATACTTGGCCTGTCACTTAAAACACATTGGAGTATATTATGAAACAGCAATTAAATGAAGTTGGTACAAGAGTAGAAGTAAGTCGCAGACTTGTTAGTGCAGCCATAGATTTAAGCAAAGAATTAAGCACTGAACTGCATGAAGTCACCTATGATGACGGAAACACGGCTATGATTGAAGTTGTTAGAAAGGTAGATTTGTAAGTCATAAGGAAGATTGTAATGAGCGTTACGGATTACACTGTATCACCAATAACTATACAAGAAGCTACACCATTTGTTGTTGATTGGCATTACTCCAAGAACACAAATGGCTTGGCTACTCGTTTCTGTTTCGGTCTTTTTGATAAGGCTGAAATGATTGGTGTTATGATATATGGGTATCTAGGCATGGCAAGTGTTTGGAAGAAGTATGGGGAAGTTGAAACAGACGTTGTTGAACTAAGACGATTGTGCTGTATTGATGATACTCCGAAGAATACCGAAAGTTACTTCATATCTCAGACAATCAATTGGTTGAGACAGAACACAGACTGTAAAGTTGTTGTCAGTTATGCTGACAGTATGCAAGGTCATGTAGGCACTATATACTATGCATCAAACTTTTACTATTTGGGTATGACTGCAAAGGGTAGATCGATAAAGATTAAAGGTAATGATCGTCTGTATCACGAAAAGACAATACGGACGTACTACACACCTAAGAATGGCGAGAGGCGTCTTAAACCATACGCACAAAAAATTAAGGAACAGCTAGAGAACGGCGAAGCAGAGTACGTTCATAGTAAAGGCAAACACATATTCGTATATCCTCTCAATAAGAAGGAAAGACGGAAGTACAAAATGAAAGCAACGAGTATCAAATATATTATATAGCTTTACAAGTATACTAAATTATGATACAATGCTTACAAATAAGGAGTTTGCGTTTTGAGTTTTTACACATCAGTTGAGATTATTGGTAATCGTATTGCCTATAGAGGTTACAATGATTTAGGACGTCCTATATCAAACAAGTACAGTTATGAACCGACATTGTTTTTTCCATCTGCCGAAGACACTGGTTGGAAATCTATGTATGGTGATGATGTTAAACCTAGAACGTTTGGCTCTCCCAATGCAATGCGAGACTTTATTAAAGAACAATCAGAAGTGGCAAATCCTACATATCATGGTATGGACAGAGTTGTTATGCAATTCATTCAAGACAAGTTCCCTGGTGAAGTAAACTTTAAGAAGTCGCATATGAACATTGTCAACTTTGACATTGAGGTACATTCTGAAGATGGGTTTCCTGAGCCAGAAGACGCTCTACATCCTGTCACGGCTATTTGTTGTAAGTCTTCTCGTAATAGCATCTATCATGTTTGGGGTTGTGGCGAGTACGATTATAATAAATCTCCGCACAAGAATCTTCTTATACAATACCATAGGTGTAATGACGAAATTGATTTACTTACTAAGTGGATTACATGGTGGAAAGCAGACTATCCTGATGTTATCACAGGTTGGAATATCCGCTTCTTTGATGTGCCTTATCTAGTCAATCGTATTGAGCGACTTGCCTTAGAACACGATATGGATATTTCTTCAAAGAGTATGTCTCCTTGGAATGATGTGCGTCAAAAGACTGTACGTCTTAAATTCAAAGAGATGAAATCTTATCAACTCATGGGTATCAATCAATTAGATTACCTAGACTTGTTTCAAAAGTTTGGATACAGTTTCGGACCTCAGGCGTCGTATCGCCTAGATCATATTGCCCACGTTGTGGTAGGTGAAAAGAAGTTGTCTTATGAAGAGTTCGGTAGCCTTCGCAACTTATACAAAGAAAACCACCAACTTTACATAGACTATAATATAAAAGACGTAGAGCTTATTGAGCGTATAGACGATAAGATTGACTTGATGGGATTAGCCTTGACTATGGGCTATAAGGCTGGATGTAATTTGTCTGAAGTTTTCGGTACGACTGCAATATGGGATAGTATTGTCTATAGAGCATTACATGATCAAAACATTGTTGTCCCACGTGCAAAATCACATAAAGTCCTTTCGTCTATCGATAGTACATTTCCTGGTGGCTACGTCAAAGATGTCACCCCTGGCATGTATGATTGGGTTGTGAGCTTTGACCTTGCGTCTCTATATCCTAACATAATTGCACAATGGAATATGTCACCAGAAACGTTGACCATAGATCCTGATAGTAATCATTCTATGGCTGCGACAGGTCAGCGTTTTGACAATAGTAAGAAAGGTTTTATGCCTTCTCTTATTGAAGAATACTATGATGATCGTAAGCGTTCTAAGACACGTATGCTTGAAGCGCAGTCAGAGTACCAAATAACACCTACCAAAGAACTTGAGCGTGAGATTGCTACTTTGACTAATCGTCAAATGGCTATTAAAATTCTTATGAATAGTCTATATGGTGCGATGGGTAATAAGTATTATCGTTACTTTGATTTGCGTATTGCAGAAGGTGTGACAGTCACAGGTCAACATGTTATTAAGTCGTGTGAAAAGGTTATCAACCACGAGTTAAATAAAGTCTTAGGCACAAAGAATACAGATTATGTTATCGCTATTGATACAGATTCAGTATATGTTAATATGAATGACTTTGTGAATAAGTTTGGTGTTACACATGATCGTGCAGTCAAGTTCATAGACAAATCATGCAAGGCACATTTCGAACCAGCGTTTGCTAAAATGTTAAGTAAGATGCGTACTGATCTAAATTGTCTCGGTGATCGTATGGAAATGGATAGAGAAGTTATTGCTGATCGTGGTATTTGGTTGGCAAAGAAACGTTACATTCTAAACGTACATAACTCTGAGGGTGTGCAATATGCAATACCAAAGCATAAGATTATGGGTGTCGAGGCTATTAAGTCCTCTACACCGCAAGTGTGTCGTGATAAGTTTAAAGAAGTGTTCCATGTTATCCTTGAAGGTGAAGAAACGAAAACACAGGACTTTATCAGAGACTTTCGTAAAGAATTTAATAGTCTTCCACCTGAGGATGTGAGTTCACCACGTGGTGTATCAGATATAGGTAAGTGGGAAGATAAGACAAAGATATATGCAAAAGGTACTCCGATAAATGCCAGAGGCTCTTTGTTGTATAACCATCACGTAAAGAAGAATAACTTGCACAAGAAGTACGATTATATTAAAGACGGAGAAAAGATTAAGTACGTGTATTTAAAAACTCCGAACCCTATTAGAGAGAATGTGATTGCATATCCTAATGAGCTTCCTAAAGAGCTGAACTTGCATCCGTACATAGATTACGATAAGCAGTTTCAGAAATCTTTCTTAGAGCCTATGACAATGTTCCTTGATGCGTTGGGTTGGACTGATGAGCCTGTATCCGACTTAAGTGATTTTTTTGGATAAACATACTTTACAAAACGAATGGACTGTGCTATAATAGTAAAATTATTATGAGAAAGTGAACTTATGAAAGATGTGAATTACTCATTGACACTGTTTAACAGTCTCTTTGATACTAAGACAGACAAGCGTGTCGATATAAAGAGCTTTGACCAGTTTGAACGTCTTCTATATAAACTATCTACTGTTGAGTTGCCTGATAAAAAGTCAGCCCAACTAATGTCGCCTGCTACTTACTCTACAGATACTACACGCAAAAATGACAGTGTATTAACTTGGGCAAGTTGGGCGGCAGTAGATGTAGATGATATGGTTTTTGATGGTGACGTGGAGACTATTTTAAAAACACGCTTCAAAGAACATAGATTCATTTGTTACAGTACGGCAAGCAGTACAGAAGCACAACCAAAGTTTCGATTAGTGTTTCCCCTTACTTGTGATGTACACAAAGATGATATAAAGAAGTTGTGGTATGCTTTACAGACAGAGCTAGGTGATCTAGGTGATAGACAGACTAAAGATTTATCTCGTATGTATTACATCCCTGCAAAGTATAAAGGAGCTAATAATTTTATTTTTAGTCACCTTGATGGATCAGACATAGACCCCGATGGGCTAATAGCAAAACATCCTATGCCTGAACGCTCTAGTTCAAACAGTTTCTTTGATCGTCTACCATCAGGCATACAGTCGCAAATAGTACAATATCGTAAAGATTCTATGGATGCGACATATGAATGGTCGTCATATCAGAATTGTCCGTTTTGGCCTAGAAAGCTTGCGGCAGAATACACGTCTATAACATCAACAGGCTGGTACAGTAAGATGTATGCCATAATGATTGCAACAGCTGGCAATGCAACAAAAAGCAAATACCCTATTAGCGCATACGAGATTGCTACACTGTGTCAACAGTTTGATCTTGAAAATGGTAATTGGTACGAAAATCGCCCACTAGATAAAGAAGCTGATCGTGCTTTAGAGTACGTCTATAAAAATATGTAAAGGAATAACTATGACATTAAATAAAGAAGGTGTAACTGTTGTAACAATTGTCTTGCCAAATGGTGCAGAGATTGTTGGCAGATACACAAAAACTCAGAAAGACCAGTACATACTATACAAACCTCGCCTAGTACAAGCTGGCGATTCTGCATTATCATTTGTTCCTGGTATCTGTATGACAGGTGCAACAGAGCCGACAGAAGTTGCCTTTAAATTTACGAGTGTGATGTTCATGGTAGAGACTGACCCTACGATTGCAAATGCATGGCGTGAAGCAACAGGTACAAGAAATGTTATCGTACCAGAGAAATCAGCGTTGATTATGTAATGAAAAAGATAGGCTTCACTGCATCCACGTTTGATCTATTACATGCAGGTCATGTAGCCATGTTGAGAGAAGCAAAGTCTCAATGTGACTACTTGATCTGTGCGTTGCAAGTAGACCCTAATGTAGATAGAAAAGAAAAGAACGTTCCTATTCAAAGTATTGTAGAGAGACAAGCCCAACTGTCAGCAATAAAGTATGTTGATGAAGTGGTAGTCTATTGTACCGAAGAAGATTTACTTGATATAATAAATATGTATCCGATTGACATCAGAGTTCTTGGTGAAGAATATCGTCAAAAAGAATTTACAGGTAAAGACGTGTGTCGCAATCGTGGCATTGAATTGTATTTTAATAAAAGAGATCATCGCTTTTCTACGACTGATCTAAGAAAGAGAGTGCGAGATGTTTAAGCACATTGACATGGATGTACTTATAGGTGAACTTGATTGTGAAACTTTACCTACAGGACGAACTTACAGAACACCAGAGGGAAAGAAATATCCATCAGTAACTACTGTGTTAAGTGAAGAATCTAAAGCTTCTATCATGGCTTGGCGTGCCCGTGTAGGAGCAGAAGAAGCTAATAAGATTTCATATCAAGCATCTACAAGAGGGACAGCGGTTCACCAGTTGGCAGAAAACTATGTTAATAATATGGAAGATTGGAAAGATGGTGCTACGCAAAATAACATTCATTCATTCAATGAAATCAAGCCAATACTAGACAAGCATGTAGATAATATCTATGTGCAAGAAGCGTCGTTATATAGTAACAAACTAGAAGTTGCTGGTACAGTAGATTTGATTGCAGAATGGGACGGCGAGTTGTCTGTTATTGATTATAAAACATCTCGTAAACCAAAGAAAGAGGAGTGGATTCAGAACTACTTTATGCAGGCTTCTTTTTATGCGTGTGCATGGTATGAGTTAACAGGTATGGTAATTAAACAAAGTGTTATTGTTATTGCAGTAGATCACAATGATCCACAAGTATTTCGTCAACAAACTTACGACTACTTGAAAGATTTCATTAAAGTCAGGGCAAAATATAAAGAAAAGTATGGTATTTAAGGTATACAAGCTGTGTCATATGTGTTATACTGTCGAAAATATTAACAAGAGGTTATATTATGAGTGAAGAAAAATTTAAACTAGGCATAGTCGGTCACGGCTTTGTGGGTAAAGCTGTAGACTACGGATTTACACATCGTGACGTAGAAATGTTTTATGTAGATCCGTTATATAATACAAGCATTGATGATCTAGTAGAGTGGCAACCTAACATCACATTTATATGTGCGCCTACACCAATGGACGATACTGGCGTAGTAAACGCTACTATTGTTGAAGATGCTGTCTTAAAGCTGATACAACATACAAAAAGTGGCATTGCTATTAAGTCTACTGTGACACCTGATGTAATGCAACGATTAGCTTTTACAGCATCCCAGCTAGGAGCTGATAGTAGATTTGTGTATAACCCAGAGTTCCTTACAGAAAACAATTCTAAGGCAGAGTTTGTGTCACCTAAGTTTAATATATTTGGTGGAACATTAGAAGCTATTGATGGATTGTTATGGGCTTACGATGTCTTCTCTATGTGTAATATGGAAAAGGTAGTAAAAATGAGTCCAGTAGAAGCGGCATTTGCAAAATATGCAATCAACTCTTTCTTAGCGACTAAAGTGACGTTCTTTAATCAGTTGTATGATGCTTCTGAATCTATGAACGTTTCATATAAGCGCATACTAAGAGGCATAGAAGCTGATCCTCGTATAGGTGGCTCTCATACCAAAGTGCCTGGATTTGATGGTAAGCGTGGCTTTGGTGGTGCTTGTTTTCCCAAAGACACTAAGGCATTTAACAAAGCTTTTAATCGCTTCACCCTTCTTGATAATGTCGTCACAATTAATAACGAATATCGTAAAGAATACAATTTGGACGATAGAGAAAAAGCACAGAATATTAACTATGAAACGAAAGGAAATGATACATGAGTATTATGGACAAGCTAAAGACTAACAGCAGGATTAAAGCTACAGATGTTCTTGCAGACTCGAAAATATTTAATACAAAAGAGCAAACATCGACTAGTGTTCCTATGGTGAACGTTGCATTATCAGGTGACGTAGATGGTGGATTAAATGCTGGATTGACAGTATTAGCAGGACCTTCTAAGCACTTTAAAACTTCATTCGCATTATTAATGGCTGGAGCATATCTTGATAAACACAAAGACGCAGTAATGTTATTTTATGATTCAGAGTTTGGTTCACCGCAATCTTACTTCGAACAATTTGGTATTGATACTACACGTGTAATGCACACGCCTATCATGGACATAGAACAGCTTAAGCACGACATCATGTCACAACTAGAAGGCATAGAAACAAAAGACAATGTGGTTATTGTTATTGACTCTATAGGTAATATGGCTTCTAAAAAAGAACGAGACGATGCTCTTGACGAAAAATCAGTTGCGGATATGAGTCGTGCAAAGCAGTTAAAGTCTTTGTTCCGTATGTGCACACCTTACTTGAAGATAAAAAATATCCCATTATTAGCAGTCAATCACACATATCAAACTCAAGAGATGTTCTCTAAGGCAGTTGTGTCTGGTGGCACTGGTATATATTACTCTGCTGATAACATATGGATATTAGGCAGACGTCAGAATAAAAAAGGCACAGAGATTGAAGGTTATGACTTTGTGATTAATGTTGAGAAGTCTCGTTTTGTTAAAGAGAAATCTAAGATACCGATTACTGTGTCGTGGGATGGTGGAGTAGAAAAATATTCTGGTCTATTAGAGGTTGCCCTAGCTGGTAATTATGTAGGCAAACCTTCTAATGGATGGTATTGTCGAATTGATCAAGAAACAGGCGTATTAGAAGACCCTAAAGTGCGTGAAAAAGATACACTTAACACACAGTTTTGGAAACCTATATTTGAAAATACAGACTTTAAGGAGTTTATTATGAAACAGTATCAAATTGGGCATAAGTCCTTAGTAGATATGGATGCTATTATTGATGGAGATACATCGTGATAGAATGTTTACTTGTCGGAGGTTTATTCTATATTGCTGGAATAGACCTCTATGAAAAACCTTACATGTTGTCAGTTAATAGCATTGTGAAAGTTACTGAACACAGTGAGCAAGCATATTTTAGTTCAGAAAACACATATAAGTTTACAGCGATATACACTGTAAACTCGCCTGAACCAATGATAAAAGAAGACGCATCAATGATAAAAGTCCTAGAGAGCTTAGTACGATGTGAAAAATTGCTTGGCGAAGACGTTTGAGCTTTACACCTATTAAGGAATATGATATAATGAATTTAATTGAAAATGAAGACTACGAACTAATTCCAAAAGATGTAGAAGGATGGGATATACGCATCTTAAAAGGTGATTACGTAGAGACTGTAATATCATTCTCTACGCTAAAATTGGATGAAGTGACGGAATCTATTAGGTTTAGTTTTGATATAGTTTCATCACCTAATACAGAATTGACAGTTGACAACAATCAATTCAATCGTTATGTAGGCGGAATACTAGGAAATATTTTAGAAATAGGAACGACGAATGATACAAACGGAAGCCATAAACCTAGAGCAAACGATACTCAGGAACTTATTAACTAATGAAAAATTCACACGTAAAGTTTTGCCTTTCGTTAAGCCTGAATACTTTCAAGGTGTGTATACGCAGTTGTTCAAAGAAGTGGGTAAGTTTGTTAATAAATATAATAAGCTCCCACAACTTGAAGAGTTTAAGATTGAACTAGACCAGAACGATCGCTTTGGTGATAACAATTATGCTCAAGCTATGGAAATACTACCCCACGTCTTTAAAGCAGAAGATGTTAATCACCAATGGATTTTAGACACCACTGAAAAGTGGTGTCAAGATCGTGCAATATATAATGCTATTATGCAATCGTTTACTATAATTGATGGTAAGCATGAGACGTTAAGTAAAAATTCTTTACCTGACATCTTAACTGATGCTTTGGCTGTATCATTTGATACTAATGTTGGTCACGACTACATAGAAAATGTAGAAGAACGTTTTGATTTTTATCACTCACAAGAAGAAAGAATACCTTTTGACCTTGATTACTTCAATAGAATTACAGGTGGCGGTCTACCAAACAAGACATTAAACATTGCTTTGGCTGGCACAGGTGTTGGTAAATCATTGTTCATGTGTCACGTAGCGGCTGGTGCTTTGTGTCAAGGCAGAAACGTACTGTATATCACAATGGAAATGGCAGAAGAACGCATAGCCGAACGTATTGATGCAAACTTATTAGATATGCCTATTGGTGATCTTGATACATTGACTAAGACTATGTTAAAAGATCGTGTTACTAACATTAGACGTGCTGGTAATGGTAAACTTATAATTAAAGAATACCCTACAGGGCAAGCAAACACTTCCCATTTTCGTGCGTTACTAAACGAGTTGAAGTTAAAGAAGAAGTTTGTTCCTGAAATAATCTTTGTTGATTATCTTAACATATGTGGCTCTGCACGGATGAAGGCAATGGGTGGATCAATTAACTCATATACATATATCAAAGCCATAGCAGAAGAGATGAGAGGACTTGCAGTTGAATTTAACTTACCGATTGTGTCTGCAACGCAGACGACACGTACTGGTCACACTAGCTCAGATCCTGGGCTTGAAGATACGTCCGAGTCTTTTGGATTACCCGCAACAGCCGACTTAATGTTCGCTCTAGTATCTACAGAAGAACTAGAAGATCAAGGTCAAATTATGGTCAAGCAACTTAAGAATAGATACAACGATCCTAATAAAGATAAACGTTTCTTAATCGGTGTAGATAAAAGCAAAATGCGTCTGTATGACGTAGAGTTGGGTACAGAAGGTATCATAGACGATAGACCTGTATTCGATAAGTCTCAAGTCCAACAAAAGTTTAACGAATTTAAAGTAGGATAATACTATGAAAGTAAAACTAATAGCATGTACACAACCTATTAAAGGTGCGATTATAGGCATTGATAGTATGCAAGACTTGATTTCGTATTGTGCAAAAGTATCTAATCCTAGCGGACAGATGAATATGGAATCTGCTGACAAGCTTTTAAATTATCTTATGAAGCATAAACATTGGTCGCCATTTGAAATGGCGTCAGCTACGATAGAAATAGAAACTACACGTGACATTGCACGCCAGTTACTACGGCATCGGTCAATGGCGTTTCAAGAGTTTTCACAACGTTATGCTGATCCTCGGAGCATGGAAACCTCATTTGTTGTGCGTGAGGCACGTATGCAAGACCCTAAGAATCGTCAAAACTCTATACCGACTGATGATATTGTATTAAAAGCTTGGTGGGATGCTCAACAGAAATTCTTACTTGAACATACCAAACGCATATATAATGAAGCTATAGAGTATGGTATTGCCAAAGAGCAGGCACGTTGTATCTTACCAGAAGGTAATACAGTGTCACGATTGTATGCAAACGCTTCTATTCGGTCTTGGATACATTACATCGAATTACGTTCTGGTAATGGAACACAATTAGAACACATGGAACTTGCACGTGCTATAGCCTATGCAATCAACATACAGTTTCCTATGATTAAGGAGTTTGTTAATGACTGAGATCAATCTACGCAATAAAGCCTTGTTAAGTACACTAGATGGTTTTATTGATGAGTTCTTTCATACAAAAGGATACGATAATCCTGAACATGTGATTTCTGCAAAAAAAATTAGAACAGATCACATGCACCCTTGTAGCCGAGATTACTTAGAAGTAATGTTAGAAAATCAAGAATACCATGAAGGATTTCCTGAAACACACATGGCTCAACCTATGTCTAGTATGGTGGCAAACGATCATATATGGAGTGCTTTTAGAGACAAAGTAAGGTATGACTTTGCCAAAACTATTGGTGCGCAACATAATGCTTTAATAAACTACTATCCGCCTATGGGTCACGTAGGTTGGCACACTAATTGGAATGCCAATTGCTATCAAGTATTGTTTACATGGTCAAAAAATGGTGATGGTTACTTTAGGTATTATGATCAAAGTCAAGATAAGATTATAACTGTACAAGATAAACCTGGTTGGCAAGCTAGGCACTATTATTTTGGACGTAAAGATGAGCCAGAGCATCATTGTTGGCACTCTGCATGGGCTGGATGTGATCGTATTACATTGGCATATAAGTTTATTAATGGTAGCAAAATCAATTATCTTGATGAGACTGCAAGATTGTTGAGAGATCATTTAATAGAAGAAATGGAATCTGAGGAATAAATAATGGGTAAATTACTTTCTACATTCGTTAGTACCGAAGGCAGCATTTTAAATGGACAGTATTGTGAAATACACGCCAATATAAAAGAAGAGTATTTCTATATCAAATGGTTTACACCAGATAAGAATGAATTTTATAGACTAGAGTTTCTTGGTAAGTCTTTACATGACGTTGAAGAACATGCAAACAATTGGCTGGTTGCCTCAGAGGTTCTATCATAATGTTTACTGTTGATATGGTAGATGATGAGTCTCGCATAACATTGCTAGATGAGACTGGGGAGTTAGATGACGTTATAGTCAATATCTATGATGATTATTGTCACATAATACAGCACGATGATACCACTGGTAGGACTGATGTTATTACTATGACATCACTACAGTATTGGGAGCTTATGCATGCTTGGAATAAATCGACTGGTGCATACAAAACTACCTAAAAATAAGTGTTGACAAACTCTTTCAAATCGTTTAATTATAATGTATAAGTTAAACAGAAAGAGAACCAATGCTAGTTCAAACCACAATGACTGAAAACAACAAAATGTGTTACAGCCTTGAAGCGCGTGGCACTAAGTATGAAGTTGTTAATGATCGTGACGGCTTCTATGCTGTTTGGTCTAAGCGTAATAGCTTGACAAATACTCAGCTAGTTCTTATGACTTTGAAAGAAATGAAGTCACGTTCTAAAGCTCTTAATCACTTAGCAACTCTTATCGAAATGGAGGTATGATATGTATGACGATAACTTATTTTCAGATTTTCACAAAGAAGTCTATGGCTTCCGCCCTCGTGGTGTAATCATGGATAACTGGAACTCAATGGCACCTGCTGAAAAGCAAGTTCGTTGGGATCAGCTTTGCGAAGAAATGCATGAAGAAGAAACAAGGAGATTGAAATGCTAGAACAGTATGAAAATGAAATCAAAAAGTTAGAAAAATATCTAACTACGTTCTATGGTAACACTTCATCAGTAAGAATGAAGAAGTACGCAATTGAGAAGAAGATTGCCAAATACCAAGACATCGTTGATGAAATGAAGTTAATACTTGCAATGGACAAATAAAATGAAAAACGCATACATGAATGACATCGACATCCAAGCATTAGCCGAAGCGGCTTTGACATCTTACGAAGCAACAGCATCTTGGAAGCGAGCATTTGATGCCGCTGTTGAGTTTGCCGCTGACGAATGGGAAATCAAAGCAACACAATCTCAAGCGGCAACAGCCGTACGCATCGCGCAAACAGGTTGGCAGGGAATTAGACAAAGCGTCAAAAAAGTAATTTATCATCCTCAATATTAATTTAAATTATTTTCATTTAGGGCTTGACAACCCCGAATCGGTGTGCTATTAAAATAGTATAGAAACAAAGAAAGTGAGACTTGCACATGACATATGAAGAACAAAGCGAATACTTCGGTTTCCACCAAGATGCTCTGAACTACAACTCAATCTGGTCTTGTGACACCGAGTTCACTAGCCTTGATCAAGTGATGTATGAAGGTGAGTGGGAAGGTACTGCCTGTAAGGGTGACAGTCAACAGAAGATCACTTATGAAGTTATTTCTAAAGATGCTACAGTTGAGCAGATGATGAACAACACTCAAGAGAAGATCGTCTACAAAGCCTATGTCATAGGTAATACTGTCAAAGAGTTTTGGAAAGCCGCCGAATACTTGATCACACAGTCTGCTATTGAGCAAGACAACCACCACAAATATGTGGAAGGTTTCGATAGACAAGCAGACGGCTCATTTGAATTAGTAACAGGATCTTAATATGTTAGATTTTTTTCCTTCCGCCTACGAACTTCCATCAGCTAGTGAGTGTAAAGATTACGCTCATTACTGCCAGACCAGAACTGCTGTTGGTCTTGGTGTTATGCCAAAAGATTTATTTATTGAAATAAAAGGGTTGACAAACCAATCCGAATCAAATATAAAGATGGTATAGAAACAAAGAAAGCGAGAATCACATGTTTAGAATTCCTAATTTTTATCAAGACGAAGTTTCCTTCCAAGAGGGTTGGGATACTATGACACGACATGGTCGAGGCGATACTCTTGAAGGTATGAACGCAATGCAGAACGCTTGGGATGAATACATCGCAAGTCAAAATGATTTGTTCAACGGCAAAGTAGCTGTTGTAGCTTTTGAAGATGATGATGAATTCTTTGATCACTATAGCGGTGAAGTTAATGCCTACAACGCCGTGTTCTCAAACATGCAACCAATGTTCGCTTAAAGGAGATATTGTAATGGTAATAAGAAACTTAAATATGACACAAAATTTGGGTTATGTATTAACTCCTGCACCTGAAGTATCAGAAGATTTTAAATTAGGATTGCTACGTATTGAAGCTGAAAACGCAAAGATTTATGCTGAAGAATATGGTGATGAAATTTGTGTGGAAGTTGACAAATGAATACAGTAGTTTTAATGGCGTTATTGGCACAAGATCCAGAAGGTATGGAGTGCCTAGCCAAAAACATATATTTCGAATCTCGTAATCAATCACATTTAGGTCAAATGGCAGTCGCCCATGTGACTATTAATCGTGTATTAGATAAGCGTTATCCAGATACAGTTTGTAAAGTTGTACATCAAGGATTGAAGCATAGCAGTGGTGCAATGAAACGTCATAGGTGTCAGTTCTCTTGGTATTGTGACGGACTCACAGACGTCCCTAAGAACATTGATTTATGGTTTCAGTCACACATGGTGGCTTTAGACTCTATTGACCTTTACGAACAGTTTGATGTTTCAGAAGGTTCGACACATTATCACACAACAGGCGTGTATCCTAATTGGGCACCGACACTTGATGAAAAAGTTCGTATTGACGATCACATCTTTTATCGTTGGAACTAAACACCTAGATCATTAATACCAACATCACCTCTTGCAGGGAAGTAGTCAGTCATATGACCTTCCCTGTAAAGGTCTAGTGTAAGACAATGTAGTCCACCATCAAAGAAGTATCTGTGTCGCCAAGGTACGTGGATAGGTTCCATTTTATGCTTTTTAAGATAAGCATTCACTTTTGGGTTCATGTTGTTTACACAAACGTGATGCTCATCTAGCACAAGACAGTTAACGTCAAATACAGTTTCTTCTGTATACCCTACCCAACCATTAAGCCAACTTTCGACAAACATTGTAAACTCGTCGTTGTCTTCTTCTCCAGGCACCCACCATTTACCTAGTACCTTTTTTTTCATTTTTAAAAAGCCGTTGACCTTTTCCCAACTTTGCTCAGGTAAATATAAAAGATCCCAATCAGGAAATGTCTTATCATAAAATTGTATATCTTCTAGGCTTATAATCACTCCTGGCTTTAACGTATGAAAAACTCCGTCATTATGACCACCTATTTTAAGATAGTTTAATCTAATATCTTTTGTAGACTTCAGGAGTTCTTGCTGTTGCCATGGACGAATAGGTGTATCATTTGTATCAATGTAAAGATCACGTCCAACCATAGTATATTGAGGTGCGTGTATAACTTCTTTTTTAAACCCATCCAGACGACGACCTGAAACACTATCGACTCTTAAATCAACGACGTCAGTGTTGTTATATTTTTTTAATAACTTACCCCAAGGATCGTTGGTTTCAATATCTGTGTAAACAATATTGTTACCAACTACAAGTTGTGCATCTCTAGGACACAAGGGTGGCCTAGGCACACCTCCTCTTCCCATACGCATTCTACCTTTTTGATCTACGTGGTTCATAATATTATCATTTGTATCTATTTCAGGACGTAATACAGTGCAACCAAAATCTTTTAATACATTAGAATAATTTTCTAAGTCTTCTTGACACTCATCTGCAATTCTATAGAAACAATCCCTAGTGTCCTTACTCTTAATATCCTTGTAGAATTCTTTGTTATAAGTATCACCAAGGACAACTGTTTTTAATTTGTCCCATTTGTTCCAAATATTGTATTGATTTTTCATAAGGTGCCTCAATGATCTTTTCACGTATAGACTTATCTATGTCATACTATGACGTGTGTTTAGATTACAAATTTATTAGTGATGTCCATAATAAGATACCACAGCTTAATAGTATATATACAAAATATTGTAAGTATAAAAAGTTTCAAAGTCATATGCCTATTTTTGATACTGAATATCTTGATCCGTTACATGACATAATTGGATACTATGATAATGAAAAGTTAATTGCATTTAGTATAATACGTAAGCACAGCACTTCTGATGCAGAAGCGATTCAATTTGCGTGGAATTATGAGAAACCATCTTTAAGTATTGGAGCTAAAAGTCTTTTTACAGAATGTGCCTTGTATAAAGAGAGTGGATATGATTACTTATGGTTAGGTGAAAATCAACCATATAAAAGCAAATTTGATGGATATGAAGAAATGGGACCTCTATAATGGATGTATATACAATTTACGCAGATCACAAAGAAGGTGTAAACGCACACTGGTTTGTAGCTGAAATGAAAAAGTTTTTAAGTAAGATGGAAAAAAACGGAGCGATTGAAAGTTTTCGTATCACTCGAATGAAGCTAGGCTTTAGGTCTATGGACTTGCCAGAGTTTCGCATTGATATGGAATTTAAAGGCTTACAACAATTAGATGATGCTATGACAAATGTGATACGTAATGACGATGATATAGAGAAAGAGCATAAAGGTTTCAATCATCTTGTCGATGTAGAAACGATTCAACACTTCTTATATAGAGACTTCCCTGATGATTAACGAAATGATGGAACTCGAAGAAGACGTATCAGATTGGATAAAAACCTTTGTGAGCCAACCTAACCAGTCTTTGGGATACGAACCTTGTCCATATGCACAAGCTGCATTAGACAAAGGTAAAATACATTGGTGTTATGTTGAGCATAAAAAGGACATAGCAGTTCAACTATATCAATACGCAACATTCAATAAACAGTTTTGGGATAGGATAGAAGTTATCGTAATAGGGATAAAGCCTGATATGATAACAGCCAAAGAACTAGAACAAGAAGTTGATGAAATGAATACACAAGAGTTATTACCAAGAGGTTTTATAGCTTTGCCAGATCATCCTGACGATAAAGAAATTATCAATGGCGTTGAAATGAACCAAGGTAAGTGGGCATTAATACTTTTACAGTCAAAAGATAAGTTAAACCTAGCAAGTCGTAAGTTAGACAGGCTAGGTTATTATGATAGTTGGTCTGAGTCTAATAAAGAGGATGTTTTTAAAGGGCGATAAACTGTAGGTTTCCACCCTTTGTTATCGACTATCATTTGCATCTTTACAGGATTGTTCCATACACCTTCTTGGTGACGACTTTTTACTTTATTACTCATTCTTAAATTGAGTGCCATTGTACTTTTGTAAGTCATTAATAATCTCCATTAGCTATATCAAATAGATTCTTAACGCATCCATCAATTCTTTTGTCAAGAGAAGCTATGTCGTCATCAGTTAAAAGGTTTATTTTTTTTTTCAACAAGATTTCCAAGAGCGTAATCAGATAATTCAAGTTATCGTCTGTATCAGCCACCTCACACGCCGCTTCAATTTCAAGATCTGGTATGAGGTCACTCATTATGCAGCTTCTAGCATTGTGAAAGGTACGTTGTACTTAGAACCGCGCATAGAAACGACTGCTTTTTTACTGTTCATTTTTTCAATAATACCAGAAGTGCGTTTTGTTTTTTGCACAACCCATACTGAGTCGCCTACGTTGAAAGTCACTTGAGCAGAGATAGATTTAATCTGTTGAGCTATATTGATAATTTGTGAAAGCTCTGATTGGCTCATTTCTATCATTGCATTTTTGATGTCTACTATTTTCATTTTCTGTCCTTTCAAAGACTTTTGATTAACTCACTCTTATTTTATAGATAATCATTTTAATGTTGTCAACCCCTAAATATTAACCTTTCTAATTTATTTTTTTTACCAGTCAATAGGAAATTCATCTCCGTTGGTGTCATAATAACAACCATCTGCACCAATGTCTTCTGGATACTCAGCACACAGCTTAGACAACAAGTCTTTGCTATCTTTGGCTTCAATAGTGTCGAATACAACTCCATACTCACCATCAAAAACTACTTCATAACTATTCATTTAAACTCTCCCATTTTAAATCCATCACTCACTATTTTGACTACTCGGAATACTCATAAAAGTTATCATTTACTAGGTACTCATCATCACCAGTTTTTGTAACAAAGCCTGCTTTTAACGCTTTCTCAAGCAATTGGTCTGCACTCAATTCAAAGTTAAATGCAGGAGCCTGCCACATAAACAATTCTTTTTTAGTTACTTTTTCAAACGTAGCCATTTTATAATACCCTTTTATTAACTAACTTATACATACTTCTACAATAAAAAAAGGGAGCTGTCAACCCCCTTTTTCAATAATTTTGTATTCGTTTTAATCTTTTTTGATTACGACTACTACTCCATATACAATAACTGCATATGCGGCTATCACTGCAAGAGGTCCTAGTATGAGAAATGCAATACCTGCACCTATCATAACAGTGCCGTCTAAAGTAGTTCGTTCATTTTTCCTAGCCTTGATCCAATCTTTCATTTTTCTAATTCCTTTATACGTTTTTCTAATTCATCAATTTTTTTAGTTACATGCGGATACTTCTTTCTCCAAACATCGTCTGGTTGTTGTAACCAATTCCAACCCCACTTCACAACAAGATAATTTAACACCTTATCTAATTGTCTGTACGACCAAAGACCAGCACGTGTGTCCTTAAAGTATGCCAAGAACGCCGCACCAAGACACGCACCAATAATACTAGTGTATATCCATAGAGTGCTATCAAATAACCCCATCATTTATTAAATGATGCAGCGTAAAGAACTGCTTGCTCGTCAACTACCCCTTCGCTTATTAGTCTTTTTCTATTAATCATGTGTAGTTCTAGTACATCATCTTTATTCTGACCTGTATATGGTACGGCATGGCCTTCGTCAATCATTATTTGTGTAATTCGCACACCATCATCTGTGAGGAAGTCTCCTAGGATACGACCAAACTTACCCTTCATATCTTCTCCCTTTTTAGTCATCACAGTCTTAAGAATTGGTTTAGCACCCAATAGCTCTTTCAATCTGTATTTTGCGGCAAGACCAAATACTTTTTCGACTTTATCACTAGTTCGACTTTCAGGTGTATCAATACCCATAATACGAACACGCTCATTCGAAAGTACAACACCAAATCCCAAATCAATGTCAACATCGACTGTATCTCCGTCTATTATTTTATTAATGGTAGATCTATATTCATACATTTTTTATTTTCCTAAATATTTTTTATAATTATCCATCCCATGGTCATAAGCACCATCGAACATTTGCCATTTCTTTATAGCACGCCACCGACCTCTGAATTGGTCTTTGACTCTTTGCCATTTAGTCATCTTTCTTATGTTACCATAGTAGTTTATGTAACGTAGTTCTCCGTGGTGTCTGTATCCAAGAAACGAAAATGGTACTTTTGCCACAACGTCGTTATTATTAACAAAGCGGTAATGTAGTACGTCGATAGACTTAACAAAACTTCTACTCCCAGCTTTAGGACTTCCGTATGTGTATAGGCAAGTACAGGATTTCTCTAGTTTACTTGCCGCCAAGGTTGCCATAGCCGCACCCAATGAGTGACCTGTGATAAAGAGTTTACGATCTTTCAGTTCTTTTTTTAATACCAAAGATAGTTGTGTCCAAACCTTGTCTAGCTCATTGCAAAATCCTTTGTGAACCAAACCACCAGCTTCCCATTTTTTTGGTATAGCGTTAAGGTCTGCTTTAATATCTGAAAATTCATCAGGCTCAGTTCCACGAAATCCAATGATTACTTCTTCATCGTTCCATACGACGTGGCACTGCGCTCCATTATGTTCAATGAACTCATGTTTGCTATATCCCATTGCCTCGAATACTGCTTTTGCTTTAGCCTTATCTTCGTATGCAACTTTAGCAATTATAGCCATTTCGTGGCTTCGTTTAATATTTTCCATTTCTTTCCTTATTTAGTAGTGGCGACGAAAATTCCATCCCAGTCTTTTGGTAGTTTCTGTGTTTTCATAAACTCACATCGTTCAATCCACATTTCATAATAGCCATCCATTCTTTCGTCAAAATGCTTTTGTAAAGTGTGGCACATACTGAGTGCATCGTCAAATTCTTGTGCACGATAATGCTCATGCATTATGTTGTGCATCTTTTTACTTTTCTTGTAATGTGTTTTAATGTCATCAAAGACTGTATATATTTCTAGTCCTACAGTCTTACCCTTCACTGCTAAATCATCTAGTTTTAAATAAAAGAAATCGTCCTTGGTGACTTTGTATGTTGCAGGTCCTACAATCAATACAACTCCATAACCTTTACATGCGGATTCAAGTCTTGCGGCGGTGCTAACAGCATCTCCAAGAATGTCGTAGGAGTGTCTGGCTGTCGATCCCATTTCTCCAATGTAACCGAGACCAGTATTGATACCAGCACCCATACCCACAGGCGGTCTCCCTTCGGATATAATATACTCATTAAACTTCTCCACTGCTTTTAACATGTTTAGTCCTGTTTGTACGGCAGTTTTAGGGTGATTAGGATCTTCCATAGGCGCATTATGAATATGCATTGAAGCGTCACCAATATATTTAATAATCATACCATTGGCTTCAAGCACAGGTTTTGTAATAGCATCCATGTAACTATTCATAATCAATGTTAGTCCTTTTACGTTATCACCAAATGATTCTCCTAAAGGTGTAAATCCACGTAGATCTGAGAAGCATATAGAAACTTCTTTCTTAGTACCATCTTTAATAAGAGATGGGTTTTTTTGTAGTATCTCCACAACTTCTTTAGAAGCGTAGCCAGCAAACTGTTTTTTAATCGCTTGTTTCTCTAGGAACTCACGAACAAACTTAATACCATAAACTTGCAAAGCTATTATAACAAATGTTATAACAGGTGCGCTTACATCTATTAATATCTTGTCTGTCGCATAGGCGTACATAGAGTATGGCACAATAGACCCAATAAGAATAAACGTTGTTATTAAACCTATTATCATCCAACGACTTAGAATAATAAGCAGTAAAGACCCCACTAGAAGGCAAATTAGCTCCACTGACGTAGCCCAGTCTGGTCTATTGATGTTTGTGCCCGCTATCATCGTTCCCAATACCGCCGCTTGTGTTTCACCAGCAAATACACTGCCTGAAGCCGTTGGTATTGGATTAGATATACCCGATGCAGTCACATCTACAATAACAATAGCACCATTAAAATTATCAGGAAGATCTGCTATGGATACATTCTGGCTTTTTTGACTCCAATCAATCCATACACGACCCTCATTATCAGTAGGAATAATACCAAATTTTGGTATTCTCATTTTCTCTACACCATTGGGTTGTAACTTAATCTGAAAGTTTGTATCTCCAGCAAGAACACGTAACGTCTCTAAAGCAAGGCTTGGATATAACGTACCATCAACAACTGCTACTGTGGACATACGCCTTACTACACCATCAATTTCTGGTTCTGTAGATACAATACCAGCACCAACAGATGCATATTCTATAACAGGAACGTTTGCAATAATGCCACCATAAGGTAATAACACATCAAGGTAATCAGCATTAATGATAGCCGCCCCTGGATTAATAGGCTCGTTCTTTGTTTTATTACTAGGTCTACTAGGCAATACGACTGGCAGTTCTAGCATGACATCTGCCATATAATCGTCACCACCAAAGCGATCTTCTTCTGGCATCATAATATTCCATACGACAAGTCCAGCACCTCTATCATATAAGTCTCTTATTATATCGCCATATATTTTACGTGGGAAAGGATATTGTCCGTACTTGTCTAATGTGGCTTCGTCTATCTCTGCAACGAATATATTGTTTTGCACAGGCTCTTGGTTGACTATAAGCGTGTCAAAGTAGTTTAGTTTAACACTCTGAACAAAGCTAGATGGTACAGCAAATATATAAACTAATGCCATAAGAGTGATTAATGCCCACCAAGGACTTAATAGTTTTTTCATATCAATTACCTGTTTGAGTCACATTCAAAGCACACCCATTATAACTAGAGCAAGTACCTGTAATAGTGTAGCTTTGACTTGTGCTTCCTGTTTGAGTAGATTTTATTTGTGCAGTGCCACGATTATTGGGTGTATTAATATCTATATAGACATAATGGTTGCCACTACCAGTTTGAGTGCCATTAAAGTTGTGTGGATTGCCTTCAAAATCTAAGATCATAGTTTTGTCTGCACCTGTTTGTGTGATATTTGCAGTATTATTATTACCATCAACATCGAATGTGATACTGTGATTATTACCATCTTGATCGACATTCAACGTAAAGTCATTACCGACTTGGCTTAATATCAGTTCGTTAGCCCAAAGGCTATTGGGTAATGTTAATAGAATTACCAGTGTTGTCGCCCAACCTATAGTCATACAATTCCCAGCCTCCTTGTTTTAGGTCTATGGTATATCCATATCCTTGATTTAAAGTTAACTCTACAAAGTTATTTCCGTTGTCGTCACGTCTTGAAAACACCCAGTTAGGGCTTTGGTTCATTAAAGTAATACCAGTCGTAGGATCAAATCCGTACACATTTTGTTCTCTTCTCAACATAGACGAGTTCTGTGTGGCAAGCTCATCTAAAAACAATTGCATCAAAGCTGAATTAAGCTGATCTAGCATGTCTATAAGCATGTCTTGTAATAGACTGTCAGTGTTATCTAATGCCGTCAACCAAATACCTTCTAGTTCCTCAGTCAATGCATCATAGTCTAGTCCATCGAATTGAAGGAAGTCTAGTCCTAAGAAGTCTGCATCTTTAATTTTCTTCTTTAATATTTTTGCCACTTCTTCTTCATATGGTTTGACTTTACGCAACAACAATAAAGAATTTATCATGGATTCGTCAAGGTCTAATAATAAAGGTTTTGTTGGGGGACTCATGCTATTGGAAGCTATTGTGGCTTGAAAGGCTTGGTTTAATAAAACAAAACCAGCATCAGTTTCGACAGTTATTTCTCCGACATAACACATTCCAGCAGTATCACAGCTAGGTAATAGTGTGATCATAGATCCACCAATTTCATCTATGACCATAACAAAGTCAGTACCACGAACACCGATAGTTGCAGAAGGTGTTCTAATTCTTACGTTCTGTCTATTACGCTTTGCTATCTGACCACTGGCATAACGAACAGTGCCTAATGTCGCCTTTAGACCCAAAGACCCTTTACCACTTGCAGGATCATACACAAAATCGTCTATAAGAAGTCTTGAATGTTGTGTTATGTCAACTACTGTATCGTCTATAAAGTTAATCCGCATATTGGCATTTGCAGTAACAGCAGTATCAAGCATATCAATACCTGTGCCCTTCTCTGCTTCAATAGCATCTTCGCCTCTTTCAATAGCACCACTGCCATTAACAGAAGTTATCTCACCAATGTTTGCATACACTGGCGTTGCCATTACTATGAGTAATGATAAAAGTCTCAACATCAGTCTGATTGAGTGATATTGATAGCTTGATTATCACCATTCGTGGTAAGATTAATCATGTTATCGTATACACCACTTTGATTAAGAACTACTGCGTGACCTCGACCTGTAGCATTGAATACAATAGTGTGTCCTATACTATCTCCGTTACCAGCAATATCAATATCTAATGTGCTGTCAGTTGTTTCAAGACTAGATGCACCATTAATAGTAACAGTAACCACTGCACTTGTTCCATCAATATCAGTTGATATAATGTTATCATCGTCTGTTACTGTGAAGTTTACTGTTGCACCATCACCAGATGCGTTCTCGCCTATCTTGATTGTGTAGTCTTGGTTATCACCTACAGCCGCAATATTGAGTGTTACACTATCACAGTTACCTATTGCAGCACTACTACAAAGTAATATGACATCACTGTTATCACCAGTGAATGTCCAAGTACCTGTATAAGTCGCACCTAATATTTGTGCGGCAATAGTGTTTGTGTTACCTGTTTGTGTAATACTGAATGTCATATTGTCTGAAGCATTACTCGTCTTACCAAGTACAACAGCTTGACCAGAGGTACCAATGACGTTGTTTTGTCCGTCTTGCACAATATCCAAGTCTAGTGTATCACCTACTTGTGAGATATAAATGTCGTTACTAAAGCTAGGGCTAGTCAATAGACCTAACATAGTGGTTATATAAAAATATTTTTTAAAACGTCTATTCATTGCTTTGTTCCTTGAATTTCCAGAATTCTTTCTTAGCTCCTTCGTTTATCAATTCAATAACGCCAGCTTCAATCGCTGCTCTAACTGCATAATTTACTGGTTCATTCACGCTATAACCAGATTCGGCCTCAACTAATTTTGTTCCCATATCAAAAAACTTAAATACATCTGCGCCATTACTATGACTAGCTATTGTTTTTTCTGTGGCTACACTTAGTAATACTTTACCTGTGCTAACACTTACTAATCTCATAACTATTGTGACTGTATCTACTCTGTATTGTGTCTGTATTCCGATACCCAAATACCTAGCACCAGTTCCACCTGTAGAAACATTGCTATCATATCCGACAATACCGCCTTCTAATATTAAACCTGCAAACACCATAGGCTTTAATGGTGTAGGTCCTGTCTTTAGGTTCTTTTCATAAACATCTCTTGTATTACGCACTAACTGTCTTTCCTTGATCAAATTATCAAGACCGACCCTTTCAACTACTTCAAACCATGTAGAGTTACCGACATCTTGTAACGCCTTAATAACCCACACTTCGCCACCTTGTGTGACTGCACTTGACAAACTTGAATTGTCAGCAGGCTTTCTTTGACCTGTCTTGTCAGCAAATTGATAAACTGCTATAGTCATTTTAGCACCATCAAGCTCTGGCATATCTTGCAATGAATTTCCTAATGGTGAACCTTGCACTTTAGGATCAGCATTAATAGGAGCTTCTATGTCTGCACACGCTCCCATGAAAAGCAACATTATTAATAGACCAATTCTCATTAGAACGTAAATTCTCCAGCACCGGGAATAGTAATCTCAGTAGTTCCATCGACGTTTGATATAGTCAATGTTATTGAACCAGTGGTACTATCTTTTACCCAAGTGATTGTACTACCTTCAAGTTCAGTAGTTCCTGATGTTGCACAATCGTCACCTGTACATGCCGCAAACATACTGTCTACCATTTGTTTACTTAACGTCGCATATATTCTTGACTCTAGGTTTGTAATAAATTTGTTTAATGTTGTGTTGCCTAATTCTCTTTCTATACGTCTGGCCTCGGCCTCGGCTTTATCTTTAACATCCTCTTTACGATTGTGTATAAGTTGTTCTGTACTTAATACGTGACTACTGTATCCATTACCATTAAAAGATGGACTACTAAACTTATGGACAAGTTCTGCATTAACTTCGGTAGAAGTCAGTAAACAAATTGTGCTTAAAGCTATTAGTATTTTCATTTACCATCTCCTGTACTGTTAAATGCTTCACTACGTGATTGATACTTGTTAACCATATCATCAAGTTCTTTTTGTTGTTCGCCGTCCATCTTGGATCTATATTCTAATACCATTGATAATTTACTATTCAAACGAATCATATCATTATCTAACATGCGAATACGATCAACTAATCTGATTAATGTAAACATAGTCTCACCTACAACAGGATCAATTGTTTCTGTTACCCACTTCCATATAAAATAAATAAAATATCCCATGCCCATTGCGGCAATAATAGGAAATCCGTATTCACCTATCGCTTGTGCTAAATCAACTTCCATTAATCACGCCTTGCATCGTCTTTACCTTCATTAGCGGCAATTCTATCTATGTTAGGTTTAACGTTTAACGCATAACTTAACAGTGCATCAATTTTTACCAAATCGTTATTCATTGTTTGTACACGATTGTCTAGTGATCCAATAATATTCTTTAACGTAGTTACAGAATCGGTCACACCAGCTAGGATAAATTTAAGTGTAAGAAACACAAAACCTCCAGCCGCCAACGCTCCAGCGATAGGAAATCCAACGTCACCAACTAATGATAAAAAATCCATATAGTATACTCCTCCTTCGCTTTGATACACTATTTATAACTTTATTTATATAAATAACCTCACTTAAAGGAGATTTTAATGGCTAAAAAACTAGAAACTGACAGCATACTTAATGATGCTGATTTAGACGGAGACGGCATCATAACAGATGCGGAATTAAATCGACACGAACGAATGATTAGCATTGAAAATGCAGATAAAAAGCAAGATGCAATGCGAAATATGGCATGGTTTGCTTTAGGTGGAATGTTATTATATCCATTTGCAGTAGTCGTTGCTATATTAATGGGTGTGCCTGAAGCGGCAAAGATATTAGGAAGCATGGCTCCTACATATTTTGTATCGGTTGCTGGTATTGTTACTGCATTCTATGTAAGTACAGTGTACTCTAAACCTAAGACATAAAGTAAAACTAGGGGATTTAAAATTCTCCTAGTTCTATCACTTCACTATATTTTTTTATTCACCAGAAGGGTTTCTATCTTTACATAACATATCAGATGCTTTAGTTTCCCATATCCACGGAAGTAATCCATGTACTATAAGAACTCCTGCAATTAAAAACGCATGAGCCAAATGACTCATGTATGACATTTCAATTTCTTTTAAATGTTTCATTTTTTCCTGTAGCTTCCATCTAACTCGTGTGTCCTTGAATTGTGGAATGCCCAAATTGAACAATTGATCCAATTGTATTTTGCATACCAATCCAAGCTTGATTGATCCTCACCATACATTTCAATGCCTTCTTGAATTAAATTCTTATACAAGCCTTTAAATAGTTTGTATCTAATCACCAGATGTTTCATTCATGTTCTCCGTTAGACGCTCTACCAAACACAGTAGGCGTTTTCTTGGCAGTCTCAAAAGTTGCTACAGTGATAACAATAGCACCAATAATAAGAACGTGTGCGATTGCATAGTAACCAAACATAGTCCAACTACCGATTGCAAGAGCGAATACAATTGACCACATCCATGCTAATAATTGCATAACCATATGCTGTATTCCAATATTTTTAATGTTACTTAATGGGTTAGTTTTGTGGCACATAACCACATTCCATTTATCAAATATAAATTGTTTCATTTTAATATTCTCCATTACCATAATCATATTGATCATCTTGATCGTTGTCGTACCACTTGTCTTCATCCTCTTCCTTGAAATATCTAAAACTATATTCTGGAAAAGTCGTTACTATATCGTGCGCCATTTCAGATATAGGACACTCTATGTGAATTTCTTTGCCACACTCGTCCCAACATACCGCGTATTTAATACTTGACATTATTTATACCCCCTTATGATTACAATATACTTATACTATAATATAAAAAAAGGGGACTGTCAAGCCCCCTTTTCTCCTTATACAGTATTGATCATATCACAGTTGATGTTCAGTGTTAGAACTTCGCCGACCTGACCATGTTTGCAACCAGTGGGTCTTATCGGATCTAACTCTCCGTATTCTTATTCTATTGTTTATTAGAAACTAAAGCCTACTGTAAACTTTGGTGTCACTTGTTCGGCATCGAAGTTGTAGTTCATGTCAAGTTCAGTTGTTAAACCACCGACTTCCATTTCATAACCTGCACCAACATTTTCAGTCATATCGTTTTGGTCGCCATTGATATAAGCGGTTACGCCCATAATAGTTGCATCTGCTTCGTATGCTACTGTTTTAAGATTTGTACCATAAGTCATAATACCACCAACAGCTATATTAGATGTTGAAAGATCGACACGCGTGCCATAGACGCTTTCTTCTGTATCGATATTATAATCGATACCAGCTGTCACGTCTAATGTTTCGCCGTCAATTGTGTATGCAACTTGTATGTTATCGTTGTTACCAAACACATCGTTCTTATAGTCGTCAAGACCTAAAGCAACACTAAGACCATATGCTTCAACTGACAATGATTCGTTCATTGTAATTGTTGCTACAGAACCATTTCCTGTATCAGAAATGTCTTCAGGAAATATACCACCTTGCTTACCGAAAGAAACTTTAGCAACACCTATTGTTGTACCAATGTTCCACTCGTCTAATGCAAATGTGCCACCATCTTTTGAATCGATGTTAAATCCACCGAATGCAAGTTCCTGATCTGTTGCAAAGTTCAGACCTAATGTTGTGACTGTTTCGTAATTTTTAGTCGTTGAATTCTTCTTGATTTTAACTTCTGCATCTGCACCAATTAGCATTTCTGCTTGGCATGAAGACGCTACAACTATTAAGGCAGTAGTTGCAATTATTAATTTGTTCATTTTGTTTTCCTTGATGTTTAAAAAAATGCGACTTTTCTGTTGCCAAGTAAGTCGCCAACTCCGTTGAATTAAGCTGCTAGAGCGAATTCACGAGGTGCGAAATTTTCATTTGCATTTAGTAGTTTTGACCAATTACGCAGTCACCCGATAAACTCCACTTCACTACAACACCTGTCGATCCTATTTCTGCCCCATCAAAAGCACATCATCTTCAACCCTCGTGAGGTCTATGTCTCTGCAAAAACACCTTATTGCAGTAAGGCGTAATGTGCTTATGGTGGAGCAGTTGGGTACTGCCCCCAAGTCCAGTATGCGTTCACGTTGCTTCAACGTTTATGAGTTACTTATACACTATTTGTTATATTGATGCAAGCGTATAATAAACATATATTCTTTTGTGATAAATTTATTACTATCTTAGATAGATCAATGTTTTTATTATTGGCAACAAAGCGTCAATATTTCTATAAAGGTCTTCTATAGAACCATTGTTGTCAATAGTATAATCTGACATCCACTGCTCTAAGCTCATACTAGACGAGTCTTCTGGTGGAAGATGGTCACTACGATCAACCCATATAGAGTAATCAAACACTTGCTCATTATTCATAGCATCAAATTCTTTTTTGTTTCTTAACCCACAGTAGATGTCAAACTCATCGAACATCTCTCTGCCTAACTTAGCAGGATCATCTTTATTATAATTGCATATAGCATCATACCATTCGCTTCTATGATTGTGTCTGTCGGCATAACACTCTTCTTCTGTATCATACCCATACTTGTCTTTAAGATCGTTGAATATGAATTTTTTAGAACAGAACTTTGAGCTAGACTCGAAAGTCATACCATGTTGTTTTTCTAAATATTCTGACACAGTATCTTTACCATGTCTGCCATAACCAATTATTAAAAGTCGCATACTATTTTCCATTATTAATTCCATAACATATTAAACCTTATCAAGTGTCATCAGGCCACAACCGATACTTAGTACGATAGTATGGATTAGGTTTTTGTGCATTTAGATGTTCTTTAAGTAATCGAGATAATTCCATTAACTCATACTCTAAATTTGCAATTCTTTTAAGTAAGTTTTGTTGGTCTATCAAGTCAGAATCTATTAAAGGCTCTGAGAACGCTAACTCTTCCATCTTTGATTTTGTTGTTTCGTAATCTATCATCTATCAAGTCCTTGTTTGGCACAGGTGCTAGGAATCGAACCCAGACTTGCGGATTTGGAATCCGCCGTGATACCATTTCACTACACCCATGTATTAACGTTATGATAACATATATTTACTATAACGTCAACCCTTATTTTAATATTTTTAAACTTTAACAAACCACTCTGGCACAGATCGATTTGTCCACACCATTTTGAAACGATCAGCTTTAGTACGATAGTATGCACGATACGATTTAACAACATCTTCAAACATACATTGTGGCTCATGGGTCATTGCTAAAGGCTGTTTTGTTTTGTATCCAACTTCTATGTCTACAGGCGGAGTAGCTAACAATTTTCGTAGCTTTGTATCTGTCATGTGGGTTTTACCATAGCGTAATTTATACTCGTCACATAAAGCAATAAAATGAGCGTAGTGCCAGTTGTAATTGTTGTTTGATTTCATAGTCCAAATAGTACATGGGTGATTTGCGTGAGCAACACGATACAACATTTTTTCCATTGATGGATTACTTAACTCGTAATACTTTGCCATAGTCTTGCCAGACTTAGATGGACGCTTACTCATTGTACCATCTAGGATACGATGTGCAGTCGATAGCATTTGACCACTCTCTAAAACCATCTTTACTACGTGTTTATCACATTGCATTTGTGCCGACTTGACTGGACAATTATCTAGTACAAAAATATTCATTATAATGTCTCATTTCTTTAGTTTATCTTTCCATGCCTTTTCGAAGCCCACTGTATGATATATGTACTCATTGTTATTCCACATTCTTTTAAAATAACTATCGTACATTTCGTCTATAGCTTCTGGTGACCAACTGTCAGGAATCATATGCCCCTTAACTGACCAGAATAATTCGTTCTTATCTTTTAAACTAGCCACTATTGGATTTCCTTATTTCTTCTAATGCACCTTTAACCATACTAGGATATTCGCCCAAGTAAGACCCAGCTCCTAGCATATCTAAAGTGATTAGATGCTTGTGCATGTGCTCTATATCACCCCAATTCTTAATCATCTTTTGACTAATCCTGTCAAAGTATTCGTCTGATAATATGGGATTGTCTTCTACGTAATACGCATATGAAGCCATGAGATACCACGGCACTGTCATATTAATATTAACATCAATTGTATCAATGCACATCTTCTCTATTGACACAGTTGTACTCAGAAATTGTTCGAGACTCAAATTCGTATGCTTCCTTTTCCCAAGGACGATCTTCGTATGCAACACCAGTGTAATCAATGCCACACCATGTATTCTGATCAAGTCGTCCGTTTACAGTTTGTTCAACATGTTTCATCTCATGGAATATTGTACGCACCATCTCTTGTTGCGTAAGATTGTTATTTATATCTAAGTCGAAGTAATGATGGTCTCCATCGTCACCTAAATCAACACAACCGCCACAAGAACCTTCGGGAAGTTTTTGCATAGTTATGTCTATCCAAACATGCGAAGGCAAGTCTAAATGGTTGACGATAAAGGTCATAGCATCATCTACAACCTTAGAGAATCTTTTACCTGTGTGTATTTCATATAACATACTTATAATATAAGCTATGTAGAGTGTGTTGTCAACCCTTAGATCAAAAGATAATCATAGAGGTTTGGGTTTAACTTTAAAAGAACCTTAAACTGTTCTTCGTCCCAAAAAGTGTCTTCTAGTGCAGTCCTAATCTCTTTAGGATAGTCGTATTCTTTTAATAACCTTTGTCTATATTCTATTGGTAACACTTCTATTCTCATATGAGGTGGACTCATAACAATAGACGAAAGATCTAAAGGCACGTCCATCATTCTAGCAAACGAATCTAAGTTTGGTACGTCACCAACATTAAGAGCAGTAATAACAGGACCTAAACCTACAGTCGAATGTTTTTTGTATTCATGGATATTATTAATCACATCATCAAAGTTAGTTCCTGGTCGTTGTAATACATCTATATCGAATGTACCATCGACTGATACTTGAACATAAAACTCTCTGAACGCTTTACTTGCCTTAATAATACTATCACTACGGCGTGTGCCATTTGTTATTATCTTTAAAGTTAAGTTCTTAGCAAAGCCATTATCGGCTATCCATGTAATGAACTTGATAATGCTTTTGTTCATAGTAGGTTCACCACCAGTAAATTTAATAAGTTTTGTATAAGGTAATATCTTACTCATGTCAGAATAGAACTTATCTTTATCTTTCATTTCTTCATAGATATTGATATGAGTAGGACCTGTCCAGTTACCCTTCTTTTTTTCTATTGCCGCAATAGATGACGATAACCTACCATCACACATCTGACAACTTAAATTACACAAGTTACCAAAGAACTTAACTTCTATAGAATTGAATTTAAAGTCGTGGATCGTACCATCCTTATCCATTGAGGGGACTTCCATATCAACTTTCTGTTGTCTTCTGCTAGTGATACCTCTGGTTTCATGTAGGATACATTTGTCACAAAGATTTTTAATCTCATCAGTGATATTATGATCTGCCATATCCTTACGAACACGCTTCATAGTATCACTATTAAAGTGATCTAGTGGAGACACGTCTTTAGCACTGTATGGTAAACCTTTAGATCTACAACACAATCCCCATTCACCCCAGACTTTATTTTCTAAGGTGATGAAAGGCTCAGTACACCAAGGTTTCATTTTCTACGTCTTGCTCTGCTTGTGTCTATGTGTACATTACTTGGAACTGGTATCTTAATCATATCATGCTTATGATATAATACAAACTTGACGTCAGGAAACTCTTCAAATAGCCTTTCCCATATAGGACGCCAATTACTATTCAATCTAAATGAGTTTAAATCACTACGATCAGAAACTAAGTATGTGTCTGTAATGCTTCTAAGGTTCATATCAAAGAGGGAATCAAAACCATACATATGTATTTCAGTCGCCCCAAGTTTTGATGCGGCATAGTGTGTAGCCATATGACCACAGTTGAACTCTGTTGCACCAGGACAATACTTAGGGACGTGTGTGTAAAATTCCTTTACGTTCTTAGAATAGCGCATATAAAAATCTGGTTTCATTTCCATCCACACTTTAGGACGATTGCCTAAAATCCAATCATAAGCATCAAGCTGTAAATGACCTTCATACAATGCTTTCATCATTTTAAAATCAACCATGACTGTACCATACACATCTGCAATATCAAATGCTGGCATATTGCAAGTCAGTTTAATTCCAGGAGACGGCTTGTAATATACAGCGCAATCTCCATTTCCTATTATGTGTACTGTTCGTGTCATTTATTATACCAGTATTCTTTGATCCAAGGTTGAGGCTCGTAAGTAGCCATTGGTGTAGTTATAGTCTCTTCCATAGCCTGTATAATACTCGGTCTACCATGAAAGCAAATGATAGAAACTTCTTCTGATTGTGGTCTATTAGGATATATGTCATACTTATAAGACTTTAATGCGTTAGGATATTCGTGCTGTAATAGTTTACGATGGTATGGATTAACTTTAGTGTTTAAATACTCACCATCTCCACGAAAATCATGTTTAATATCTTCATAGTTCATAACAAAATCAACGTAGACAAATCCATTAGCGTCGTGGTCAAACGACATTACCCCAGTCTGTAAAACGCCTTTAAGGTGTGGCTGATGCACATTAACTGCTCCAACATCTTCAATGCCCATAAACCAACTCTTGTGTTCTAACAACCAATCGATGTTACCTACTATTATAGTATCAAGGTCGATGTAAACCACTTGATCCCCAGCCTTTAAAGCTGGATCAAATATCTGTAACTTATTCCACCAACCATCAAATCCTGGTTTAAGTCGCCTAGTTTCTATTCCAGGAATGTTTTGATCGGTGTAGCAAACAAAATTAAATGGAATTGTAGTGTTTCTTTCCACTCCAGCTTTTAAATTGTAGACATATTCTATAGGGAATTTATTTCCCCACCATACACAAACTACTGTTTTCATAATTAAACTTCCTCTATAATATATTGATCACCATAGCCATGTTTGGCTAAACAACCTTTCGTACTTTGGATAGTGCTAAAGCTGTCTTTGGCTTCTACAGGCCAAGGATAATATTCTTCAAGCCATGTAAAGTTTTCTTTGCGTAAAAATATATCAGTCGGTTGTGCATACTTTTCTGCATGTTTGACCATAATCTTTGCCGCTGATGGAGTGATTCTATAGGCGTGTGCACCAGGAAAGTATTGCTTAGATATAAGCTCGTTTGTTCCTAGGTGGCTAGGTGTTTTGTAGTTACCATACGAAGGTTTTCCTAGACTGATACAACCTTTAAACTTAATAAAGTCAGGTATTTTTTCTATGATAACTGCATCGTGTTCAAAAATAGTAATCTGATGTCCTAACTCTATACACTTCTTCCATAAAGAATAGTGTGAAAAAAATGCAGACATGCAGTTTTCAAGCCTAGAGTATTCTTCATTAAACAACGTAGGGTTAATGCCAGCCTCAGTAAACAAATTATGAATATCATTTTTAGGTGTAGTTGCTGGAAAGTGGTGACACTCTATGTTAAACTTATCAGCCGATTCAATGCACCGCTTTGCCACCTTCACAGACTTTTCATTGTCCATAATAGTGATAACATACGCCTGTGTGCGTTTATTGCCTGATGTTCTTTTTATCATTATATAAATCTCTTGCTTAAGTTGTTGTTGACGAATAACCTGTGTTTTGAACGACAGTAAAATACGGATAATACTGTTGTAGCCAAGGGAAGAATTGTCTACACATAAGAGCATCGTTAGGCCATATGCCCACTTCTAACGTCTTATCTAACAGCATCTTAGCCGCCCATGGTTTAATTATATATGCAGAATTTCCAGGCAGTCCACTAGGTAAAGGAATATCACTAGGATCATCTACATAAGGTACTGTTACCATACCGAATGAGTTATTAACACCTAGCTTAACTTTTGTGTCATATATAGTAGCTTTCCTAGTTGTTCCCAAAGGACTATTGATTGCAACAATCCCACCATTCCATTCACCCATAGGTTTTTCATTAGAACTCCCTTTGTCTGAAACAGGCGATCCCGGATACTTACCTTTACGATCTTTATGACCACATAAAACGATTTCTTTATGTGTGTACATCCTTGTAAAAAATGCGTCATGCTCAAGGATCATAATTGGTTCATTAAGATCAATACAATGTTGCCATAGTCTCATATGGCTAATAGTACATGCGGCAACTTTAAGATAGTTTCTTGCACCATAGGCTCGTTTATATAACCCTGTAGCAAAATCAATACCATCTTGACTTGGATTAGTAGGCCAGGTGTAGTTAAGGTTGCCAATATTGTTGTAAAGTTTCCTAGCATAACTTCTATTAAAATAAGTTTTTATGTCTGCATCAATAGTTTCAGGTAATGTAGCATCTATTATATGAGGCTGTATATCAGACAACGATCTCTCGTCGCCAACGTTTCGGATTGACCACAAAAGTTTACGTGTGCTTACTAAAGATTGATGATCGTTCATCATTGTAATGATAAAGGCTTTTATTGCCCAATCATTATATCCGTGATCTGGTCTAATCATGTCACCCTCTTGCATATCAACTTCCCTTATTATAACACATTAGTTTGCTATTTAAAACAATTAAATTCGTTTAAACACAACATAACCAACGTTTGTAATTCCACGTTCACATTCAACAAAGCCATTACTATCAGCCCAAGTCTTTAGACAATCATAAAGTCTTGTATCAGGTCTACCCATCATAGCAGTCGTATCGTGGGCAAGTATGTATTTCTTTACGTTATTACCATGCATAGTCAACTCTTTTATCATGTGTGCAGGGTGATGATAAGAATCTATAACCAACATATCAGTCATATTAATACAAGCAAACCCTGTAGAATCTGTCTGGTTTGTGATCAATTCAATGTCTTTATCTTGTGCATATTTTTCTGCAATAGGTTTTAAGAATTTGTTGTATCGACTCATATCCATATCAACAAGATACACACGCTTTGGATTAGTAAGCAAAGCCGCCGAAGCAGTTCCACCTTGGTGTGTGCCTAATTCCATATAGCTCTTACAGTCTTTCATGTACTTTATAATCGCATCGTGTATTTGGCAATAATCTTCGCCGTGGGCTTCTTCTTGTTGACGTACTATTTCAGAATGAAATTTCTTTAACGTCTTTACATGTCCTAATTCAGAGTTTATCATTTTTCCACCTCAAGTGCATCTATGCACATATCATCTAATGTTTTTGTTTGTGTAAAGAAAGGAGAGTCTTCAGGCACAACTGATATTGCGACATCACCTTCTCGTCTCGGCATTACCTTCTGGTTTAATTCAACACCAGAAACACGATTCATAGTATCTATAACTTCTTTTACCGACGTACCATCAGGAGACCCAAGACACTCTATTTTATTTGTAGGCTCTGCCTCAACAATATTAATTATACCATTTACAATATCAGTGATGTGAGTATAGTTACGAATACACGTACCATCTCTTGTGTCATAGTCTGTGCCATAGACATTCATAACCTCTGATTCTGCAATTTTATAGTTAAGAATGGCATTACAGTCAAGACTGTTATGCAATATGGAGTTTGCTACTCTTGCAGCCTTACGAATTAAATGAGACACATCATCATCGTATTTAAGCATACCATCATTGCCTGACACATTATAGAAGCGTACAATACTATGGTTATTAGGATAAAACTGTTTTGTTATAAGTTCACCAGCATACTTACTACCAGCATATGGATTAGCCACAGGATCAAATGCAGAACCTGTAGAGCAATATATGAAGTGGTCACAAGGGATGCTAGTAACATGACTTGTACCAAGAACATTAGTAGTATAATACTTTAAAGGATTTGCCACAGAGTTGGGAACCTTAGTCCTTGCTGCTAGGTGTATGATCTTATCGTAACTACGTCCTTCAAGCATAGACAAAGCTTTCAAAAACCTTACATTAACGTCATTAAAATCTATATCCCAATAAATAAATTCAGCATATTTACTAATATCATTTTGTTTATCATCACAATCAGTACCTGTGACTACATGTCCACGCTCTGATAATGCTTTCACCACGTGTGCCCCAATATATCCAGTTGCACCTGTTACTAATATTTTATAATTTTTATCCATCATTAGGCCAACCTTTATTTACAGGCAGATTCCACTCTGACACAGGCTTATTTGTAATATCCCATAACGCTTCTTTAGGCCAATCGTCTGCTGTCCTAAACATAATATGCACTAGCTTGGCATTGTCTGGTCTATTATCACCTATCTCTGCAATCGGATGCGCACCTACTTTATGCATATAACAATTCCATTCATTGGGTAAACGCTTTAGTTTAAAATCAGGCAAGTGGATAAAAGCAGAGAAGTAATCTTGAAACAACCTATAGAAGTTTGGAAAGCCGTTCATATTATTAACATACTCTTGGAATGAAGGCCACTGTGTCTTCATTTTTTGTAATCCAGCTTTAGATATAACGACTACACCTGTGTTAAACACTTCTGGTCTACCCATTTCATCATAAGAGTATTCTATACCCCATACATCTAAACACTTTTTTGCCCAGACTTTATCAACGGCACTGTTTATGCCCCCAGAATTGTATATAGTTCTAAAATATGGTTGCTTAGGTTCAGTACATATACCAGCGTCTTCACCATCTAATAAATCAAATATATTGTCGTTTAAACCATCTGTGGGAAACACATCAATATCTACTAAAGCAACATTATCGTATATGTCGAATGACGCATCGACTAATGGATTAGCTGGCTCGTAATAGATAGGTACGTTCACTGTCTTACTGGCTATTTCTATATTGTGATCGAACCTATACTCTGCACCAATTCTTTCTGCATAGGCTTTCATTAATGCAGTGCTTGATAGAACACCAGACTTCAAAGGTCCTTTCCAATACTGATAAATTAAATTACTCATGTGTTTGCATCCCTAAATTTGTTGACTGTCGCAAGTGAAGATACTATTGCCTGATGCATATCAATGTACACATACATTCCGCACCTACCTATGAAAGTAGTGTTGGACGTTAATATCTCTTTATACTTCTTATATATCTCTCTATTTTTACCGCTAATATCTTTAACAGGATAATATCTTTCCATATTATTGTCAATATAATCACACGGCTCTTCATAAGTCAATGATGTTATTTGATCATTAGTACCATGATTAGGATAGTTTTTCCATTCTGTCATACGTGTGTAAGCACCAGAGTGCGTAAAATTAACAGTAGGTGTCGGAAGTATCTTTGGTATAGGAAGATTTACATGGTGAAACTTTAAACTTCTGTATGGCAATTCACCAAACTTAAAATCGTGATAGACATCAATCGGCATTGAATTAAATACATGATAGTAATTACCTTCCATGCTACGATTAAACTTTTTGTTTAATTGCACTTCAATATTTTTATGATTAAGAATTTCTTCAAAGACTTTAGTGTAGCCGTTCTTAGGCATAGCACCATATTGGTCATTAGGAAAATACAACTCATTAACATCATCACGTGTCTGAACTCGTTTAATAATATTAGGATCTAATTCTTCCAGTTCCATACCCCACATCTTTTTAGTGTAAGGTCTAAAGAAAGTGTCGAGTATATTTTCTTCTCCTACGACATACTTTGTATTAACATTAACAGGCAAAGTCACATAAGTACCATCACTCAATTGTGCTTTTACTCTATGTTGATAATCTTCCCACTCGTCAAACTTTGTGACCCAATCATATGCGACTTTGTTATTTGTATGGAATATATGAGGGCCGTATTTGTGAATTCGAATACCATGTTCATTAACATAGTCATACGCATTACCACCTATATGTCCTCTTTCATCAATAACCTTTACCTTATGACCATCATTAGCAAGTTCATGTGCAATAACAGCACCAGCAAAGCCAGCACCTACTACTAGAATATTCATAATACACCCATTGAAACTAATCCATTATAGTTTTCAAGCTTTTCTCTTTTAGGACCTTGTGGCGTAATCTTTGTTCTGACATGTATAAATCCAGCTTCTTGTGGATTAGGTAAGAAACTACACTGACACCACTTAGGATGCAAGTGCTTTATATTGGCACTCATACCTGATCTATTAGCTAAGACGTGCATTATACCCTCGTCTTCAAAGTGATAGAGTTTATTAAACTTCTGCATCCAAGCGTCATTAGACCTAACTAATTCTGCCCTAAGCGTTTGTCTAAGACGTCTATCCATTTTATATATCGCTCCGCCCCAATATGGAGCATCTATACTACCTAACATTGGATACATTTGAGCCAATTGACCATGCAATCTTTTCTGCACAGTATGATATAGACCCACTCCAACTTCTTGAAATATGTCAATGTCCATGCCTTTAGGTGCAAACATATCAATATCAAGCATTAGCACATCGTCGTACTCGTCAAACTCTTTGTTGATCATGTGAACCTTCTGACAAGGCGATGTCAACCATGAACTAAAAGGTTTGCCTGTTATAAGTTTATAGTCAGCACCAACAAACTCAGCATACTTTTTTATGTTTGCAATAGATAGCTTATCAAGCTCACGCAAGTCACCATCCATATGTTGTAAGATAATCTTTTTTACCATGGGACTGTAGCTTCTATTACAGCAGAATGCAACGCCCGAATGTGGCCAGGAGTATCAATGTTTTTGAAAGCTGGAAACGTAGACCTTTGGTATTCAAACTCTTTGACATAAGTAAATCCTTCTTCTTTTAATACATTAATCATTTCTTCTTTATACCATAGATGTTTGTGTTCACCATTTTGATGTAGCAAACCTAATGCGCATTGCTCTTGTTTAGACTTGTGTTCATTACCAGCTGGTGCAAAGTTGTGCTTTACAACATAGAAATCATAGTAGTGTGTAACAAATGGGTGATTAGATAAGTCTTCACCACTGCGAAGGAAGTCTACAAAGTCCATAGGAGGCCATACAGTACGCATAACACCACCTGGTTTCATCACTCTAAACATCTCTCTAAAGAAATTAATACCTTCTTGCTTTTCTAGGTGTTCAATGAAATGTTCATTGTATACACCATCATACGTTTTTTCAAGGACACCTCGCATGGGAAGGTTTCGCATATCATAGACCATACATCCTGGTGTAGGAACGTCACGCACACCATCCCAGTTTAGCCCTCTGCTTTTTGCCGCCGCTATCTCTAAAAATTTCATTACTCTACCAACTTCATTAGTTCTTCTATGTTCTCACCTTCGTGCGGAATAATATCCTTATGAAAGAAGTGTAAGAAGTGAGCCTTTTTCATCTTCTCATGTGGTATGGCATTAAACAATCCGTTCCACTCATAGCCCAAATGCTGTAGCTTCATGTTTTCTTCACGTATAAAGATATTCAATAGTGTCTGATCTGTAGACCATTTCCATGAACCCATACCATCAATCAATGGTTTAAACCTTGGACGACGTAAGAATTGCATTGGCGTTTCACCATTAAGATGCTTGGCAAATGATTTATTCATTACCATCATACCCATGTTAAAGAACTCTGCTCCATGCTGATTCCATTTCCAATCAACATTTCTAACAGACTGGTATTGCATTTTAGAATAGCCAGTAATCTTACCGAAGTATTGAGGCGTTAAAGGCATTTGACGTTCGATCACACCAGCAAAATCTGTGTCGTCATTCAATTCTTCAAAGATGTTAGGCGCATCAGGACGTATCCATATATCACCATCGACTATAGCAATCTGATCATAATCTCGAAAGTAAGCAAATGCGTTTTCTTTCTCATAGATAGGCAAATATCCACCATGCTTTTCATAAGACTCTACGCTACGATTAGTCTGAAATACATCAGGCTTAATTGAAAGGATAGGTGTTTTTTGTACGATATGATCTATACCATGACGCTCACAGTATTCGGCTACAGACTTTGTACAGTGGTCATAAAGTCTTTTACGTTTACCAACATATACTTGATAGATTAATCTTTTCTTTTTCATAACATTTTACCAATGGTTTATTGTTTTATTATCACGTTCAATTTGTACGGCTAATCTTAATATACTCTCAGGGTATTTTTTACGTTTCTTTGCTAATAAGTTATCTACGTTAAACATACAGTCTTTATTCAATGCATAGTCTTTTAGGTATATAGCAACCTCAACTGGAAGGTAATATCCTGCAGCTGGTGTACACTTACGATTACTATTATAGCAAAATGTCTCTATTTTGTCAACACCTATGAATTTAGGTAATCTCTCCATCAACAGGCAATCTTCTTCTACGATAACAATAGGCCGATTGGTCTCAATACATTTCTCCCAAAGAAAGTAATGGCTATACCATACAGCTCTCTCTGTCTCCGTAAACTCCTGAGGTGATCCAAACCTAGGGTGATAGTTCTTTCTAGTTAGGTTTATAAAACTAAACACGTCTTTTGGTGTTATAGCATTAAACAAATTTACCTTTATATCAAAATCTTCAAACGACTCCAATGCGCTTTGTCTGACTATTCCAGCATCAGGATTGTCTAGTAACGCAATCATCCATACATTATTATCTATAGTCATTTAAATCAAAGCTAGTTCCGTGCATTTTATATAAGTCTCTTTCGTGGTTAGTGAATACTAAAACCTCAGGATCGTCTATTAAGAAGTCACAACCAGTACAAAAACTTGGATAGTCTCCCATCTCATGTTGTTTACGAAGTTTATTGTATTCTTCACCATACCATATGTCCTCTAAGGATCGTTCTGATAAGTGTCCAAGTACCGCTTCATCATCTCGTCCAAGCACTTGACAACATGGATGAATAGCTCCAGTGGAGCCAGAAAGACCACCAGCACGAATAACCACATCAGGACTAAAAGGACGACCACAAGTTCGAGTAGCACCTTTACGCTCGTACTCAGACTCATATACACCAGACCAATTATGCATTTTCCAAATTTCTGTTTTAACGCCAGCCGCTTCAACAAGTTTAATGTATCGACTTCTTTCGTAATCAACTTTCTGATCATCGAGGATAAGGTGGTATGTAGCAACAGTGCATTCTGACCCAGTTCTGTTAACATATTCTTGTGTGGCATGTAAATTCTCAATCACTTTGTTGTAAAACGGACTGTTCATCCATTTTAAATATGTAGCAGAATCATATCCAATAATACTAAAACGAAAAAAGTCTGCTCCTGCATCAATGACTTCTTCCATAAAATTACCAGACATTTTCATACCATTAGAAAACATGAACGCTTTTGCACCATATTTTTTAACAATAGCAATATACTCTGGTAAGTTACTATTTAATGTAGGCTCACCTGAACCCTCTAAGTTTACTACTTTTAATCCAGCTTCAGCACATTGGGCAACGGCGTCTTCAAAATCGTCCAAGGGCATTTTCTTGAGCCAGTTTTTACCACGCGCCCCTGTCTTACCATCTTCTTTAGTTTGTGGACACATCTGACAAGTGTAATTACAACCACCATTAATCTCAATTACCGCTCTGTCAATTTCCATTGTACCATTTCCACCAGTGTTCTTTTTTGTTTTTTGCTCTTCTGTGTGCCCAATCAATAGGCTTAATCAACTCGTTCCCTTTGTCTATAGGAGTGTGTAAGTTATATAGGTACTTTACAAACGTCTGTGTCTCCAAATCTAATGCGGTAGGCGTATGATACTGAGTTATCTTATCTAATGTCGTAACAAACATAGGCTTATGAAAGTTAGCCGCAATATAATGCCACATTCCGTCATAACAGAATACAAAGTTACAAGTATTTATATGATAAGTCGCTTCACGAATAGGTGTCCTGTAACACAATTCTACTACATTATAACCTAGTTCAGTCAACGCCTTAACAGTCGAGTTCCATTGTTCGTCTGTAACAGTACGCTTCCAATAACGTGGAATGTTAGCATTGAACGTGGCTCTCCACATAACAACTTTGTTTTCATCAGTAGGAAGTTTAACCCTAGGATCAAAAACCCATGCATTACACAACCTTCTCCTACGAACATCCATCCAATCATATCTACTATCGCCAGTAAACTTTCCCAACGTACTGTTAGTTATATGGTTTATTGTGACGTCTGATTTAAGATAGAGACTGTGTATGTAGTCACAACGCTCTATTATAGTTTCTGTTTCTTCACAATGATGTAAATGGTCTATGCCATGTGCCCAATGAAGATTTAATATAAGGTGTTCTTTATTCTCTTTAGACCAGAAGTGCGCACAATTAAGTGCGTGCATTACGTCACCCATTCCAGGTGACATGCCCCAATCAATACTACGTGTCATTAAAACACTTTTACTTTATATTTCTTTTCCCATTCTTCTGCATCTTTTTCGTCATTGACCATAGGTTGGTTTCTAACATTCAATGAAGTGTTAAGAAGCATAGGAACACCTGTTTTTTCATAATACTCTTCTATAACTTTTCTGAATATAGACTCACAATCTTTTTTAACTATTTGAACTCTTGATGTGCCGTCCGTGTGTATGACCGAACTATAGTCATGTTTAGCTTTGGCAGTGTATTGCATAGACGTATTCATATAACCTTCGAAGTAATCCTCGGCAAATTCTTCAAGAATAGCAGGCGCAAAAGGTCTGAATGTCTGCCTACGTTTAATATTATTTACTGTATCCTTTACATCGTAGCGAACATCAGCAATGAGACTACGATTTCCCAATGCTCTAGGACCAAATTCAGCCCGACCATTAGCAATACCACAATAATTAGTATCGAGAAGATGCTTAACAATATCGGTAGGATTAACATCACGATCGATGTTGTAACCCAAATAAGGGCTATTAAAATTAATTCTATCATTACCTGTCTCTTGTCCATAAATGTAAGCGGCACAACCTAATGCAGATCCAGAATCTCCTGGTGCTGGTGGTATCCACATGTCATCAAAAAGTGGTCGTATTTCGGTGTTTGCCATTATATTCTCTGCAACACCACCAGCATAAACTAGCTTAGACCCATACTTACTTGCCCTGTAAGCGTATTCAAATATCATTGTTTCTGCAAAGCCTTGGATAGACGATGCAACGTCTTCTGGTTTATGTCCGTGTATAAGATGATTTATATGACCAAACATAACAGAAAGAGGGTTTGGAGTATTACGTATGTCTGCGCCTTTTATATCTTGGATATGTGTATCAGAGATGGAATTGGTATATGACGTTAAGTCATATTCTTCTGTATTGTTAAATATTCTAAGCATTTCACCTGCTAATATAGGTTGACCATACGAAGACAATCCCATTACAACGTATTCATCAAACCTAGGTCTATACCCTAACTTTTTTGTGACGTAAGAATATAAAAGACCAATACTTCTAGGCCAACCAACGCTCTCTAACAAATTATAGTTATGGTCATATATACCCATAGCCTGACCTTCACCAATACCATCAATTGTTAGAATGACTGTATCTTCTTTGGATTTCCAAGGTCTAGTCATCATCGCATTAGCCGCATGACTTACATGATGATTAACACAAGCGTTATATAAATGGCTATCCTTCACTATGTTTTCGTAAAATACTTTAACATCGTGTCTTGCATTTATCATTTGTTTTAGTTCACGCGACAAGCGGTGATCATATTTACGTTTTGTGTATCTTTCTGAGTGAGTGGCAAACTCAATATCACCCTCAGAAGTAATGAAGGCGATACCAGCGTCGTGCGCCATTTCAGATATTCCACAATAACGCATGTTATTATATTTCCTCTAGGATCTTTTCACATATTTCATTTGCACGATGATTAAAAGAAATTGCACAACCTTTAAACTTCTTAATGTTACTTATAGTGCCATGTTCGAAGGGTGTACCACGAGTAAAGTTTTCATACTCGCTACGAAGATTTAAGTATTCAAATACAGTCATTAGGCCACTTCTCCTGTAATATACTCATAAAGCTGTGCCCAATTCTTCATCTTAGGACAAATTTCTGAATCCATATTGTGACCATGTTCTATAAGAATACTTTCAAGACCTAAATCTAAACCAAGTTGTGCGTTTTCAATTTTGTCTTCTAACCAATACAAACCACTACCTGTATATGGAGCTAACACTTCGTCTTTGTCTCCACCAACATCTGCATAGATAAACTTTTCAAAAGCAGTATCACCAAACAACTTTCGTGTATTAGACTCTCGTAACTCTTGAGCCATAGGATCTAATGATAATGAAGTGATCATGTGAAATACATAACCATGTTTTCGGTGTAACAAATCCATGTAATACATAGCGTCTCGTAGAGGTGGCAAATAACCAATGGCAGAAGAAGTATTAAAATGTTTGATTAATTGACTTTTTTCTTTACTGGTGATGCCATATCGCAAACTCATGTCATAAGTAGAGCCTTCAGTGCCATGTACCTGTACTGCATACCCCATCTTTTTCATCCAAACACCAAAGGCGTATTCCCAATTCATAAGAACGCCGTCGCAATCTGTGAGTATTAACTTATCTTGATCTGAATTCATAACGTAATCTTCTTTCCTATTATATTTTATCATAAAAATCTTCGAATGTTTTAAGCAATAGCACGTTTCTTTTATGATAAGCGCACATATCGTCTTGGTGTTGGTCTAAGATTGTATTAGTCGTTTTCGGTTCCATGAACAAGTCTTTATATCTTACGACATTTAATTTTATATCATAAGATTTTAACTGATCCAAAGGGTTTCTTTCTATCTCATTATCAATATATAGCATAGGCTGTGATTTGTCAAGAGATAGAAACGCATGAAATTTTATTATGTAAGTGTCTAAGTCGCACAACTTAAAGTTCCTATGTTTCAACCAGTCGAAAAGATAGACACTGTTCCAATACGACAATGGATAGTTTAAGGGAAACTCTTTTAAAAAGTTGTGATAGTCAATCCATATATGCATAAACTCTTTAAAAGACATAGTATTCATGGCAAGATTGATACATGCTGTTAATTCATTGTCATTACCCACAGACGATAGTAATCTGATAGCCTTATATTCTTCATCAATAGAGCTATTGTTATCGTCAAATATGATAGGCGGCCTTGATCCAAAATATCTTTTTATAGTAAACACTTTTTTCACAAAGTCTATTTCTTCTTTAGAAGTGCAAGAGACCCAATAACCTTCTAGTGTGTTTTTAATGATATTGTCAGGATCAATTCCTAGATTGCTATCAAGTTTATTTGCATTGAACCTTCTAATATATCTGTCATTATTATCAATCCAATCATGTTCATGTATAATTCTGTTAGGGTACTCGTCAGGGTTTCTGCCTTCGCAAGGTAATATCTCCCAACAAGAGCCATTCCAAAAAGGAGTTTTAATCTTTCCGTCTGCTCTAGCCACTAGTTCAGAATTACTAAAGTATTCATTAAACTCTTTATCAAAGTATTGAATAAAATAGTCTATGTTATAATGTTTGGCTAGTATTGTGGATAAGAAGTTTTTACCAGCCCCAGGAATGGCACGAATAGAATAGTGGCTAGTCATTCTTTACCCATATAGCGAATATTCTACTATGGGCTTCTTTTGATTCGTCCCAGTCTTCTTCACAACATTCTAATGTGCAACCAAGCTTTTCTGAATATAATTCATTGATTTCCTTAGACCAAGGGAAGAAATTGACGTTCTTACATTCTTTGTTCCTATGATCTTGTCTGCCTGGATTTTGTCGCCATACAATCTTACCGCCTGGCTTTACCATAGAAACTACTTTTTCAACTTGAGGATAAATCACATCAGCATCTCCAAAGTTGATACTACCTAGACAAAGCACCACATCCCATTTAGTATCAATAGGATCAAACGATTCAACATCAGTTAATTCGTCACCAGAGTTTATGGCAGGGTCAAACGCATACAACTTATCACCTAGATGTTCTTTATATGGATTGTAACCACATCCTACGTCAAGGACTTCATCATTCACACTGATATGCTTTAAGATATTCTTGACACTACTTAGTTCATAGCTATCGCTATTCATACCTTTCCAATGATTGGCAAAGTAATCGTTAATTTTAGATTTATCTATAGACATAGACTTGTACATCCTTTTTATCATAATTATGAACGCCCTCTGAATCACAAGGATATATGTTCTTTTCGTTAGGTCTTGCGACACTACATACGTCTGCTAGTTCCATGTTATTTTTTACTCTAACAACTCTATTACGATTAGCTTGAATAAAGTTCATAATATCAAGGTTTTGATTTTTGATTTCTTGAAACATAACTTTATCATTAACATAGTATGGTTTATAGTTTGGATACTTTATATTAAAACCGCCAGCATCAAACCACTGGTTCATACATTCAAAGTCATTACGGACTACCATGATAATAGGGTAATCATAATCCTTTGCTAGGTCAGTAAGCTTATGTGAAAACGTGTGGGACTTAATCAATCTAGTTCTCGTACCCCTAAAAGACTTAAAGGGTGTGTCCCAATCCTCACGCTGATTACTGAACTCCATGCCTGAATCCCAATAAGCTCCAGCGTGCATAGCATAGTTTTTATTACTGGCAACATATTGTCTTTCGACAGACATATCAGAAGAATCTATATCAGAACTTATACACAAAGTTCTGGACACCGAACTCCACTTAGAGCCCGGTGCGCCTGTCATAAGGATATATCTATTTAACAAGATTTGGTTTATAGACACTAGCTAGTCCTAACGCTTCGGTATTAAATTTAATTAAATCCTTCAAGGCTTGTTCTGTAATAAAAGACATCAATGTGTCACGTTGTGCGTTACCTTCTTCTGCAATAACCCAATCATATTGACCTACTGCTTTAAGAATAACTGCTTGACTGTCAGGATTATTTGCCATTTCAGTCATTGCTTTACGTAATGCTTCTGTATTAGGATTACCTTTACTTACCCACATTGCTTTCTGTAGTCCGTCACGCCAACTTTTAACAAGTTTGTATGCTTCATAGAACTCACCAGAAGGTGCTACACCATACTCATTTTCAAACAAAATTTCCATTTGAAATCCAGGATAGTTAGGATCGTCTGCATGTGAACCATCTGCTTGTAAGATACCATGATGAAACCACACTTCTGCTTTCTCGTCTCTGGATACATGCTTAATATATGATGCAGGGTTATCACGTGTGCCATTTAACTCGCCACGTTTGAATGCAAGACGACGTGCACCACCATTCATACCTTTTATCCAACTGATGTTAGACTTAAAGAACTCAATGTATTCATCAACTGTTAAATTAGGTCCTGCTTGCAACATTGTCATAGCAAATGCTTCTGGAACCATACCTGATCCAGATGGAAAGATAATGCGATCTTTAGTGAAATCCGCTTCAATCCTTTTACCAGCAATAATGTTCAGGTTCATCAAAGCAATACTATCATAACCAGCATAGTCGTAATCTACGTTTTCTTGTAAGAAAGATACTCCATTACCACCATGAGATACCATGATTGTTTTATCATCACCTTGCCGATTGTTATGCCATTCATTAAATCCTGGTATATCTCTGGCTCCCGGATGAAACTCAATTACAATCTTTTCACCAAGATATTTTTCAAGTTCACCAGCAACAATGCCAGCCCAAACGCTCGTACCACCGCCTGGTTTTTGTGGAACTAACATTGTGTAATCTGCTTTCACACAGGTTGCTATTGATGTTAGTGCTATTATAAGTGGTATTAAAATCTTTTTCATTACGAAAACTCCATTTCTGATTTACGAAACAATCCCCATACAAATAAAGATACGGATAGTATTATTAAGGTTAAAAATATTGGACGATCTATCAATCGTTCAAAGGTATATATAGAGGTTAATTGTATTGTCAATGCCTCAAATTTATAAGCTAGTATGAAACCAATTAGCATTGAAGGTCTACTAAACTTAAACTTCTTCATTAATAATCCTAAAGCAGTGAATACTGCTAAAAGAGCATAATCTTCCCAGCCACCTGTGTACTGAACACATGCCCAAGTGACGAATCCTAATAGTATAGGAAAGTAATACTTATATGGTACTGTTGCAATCTTAGCAATGTACTTTGTGCTAAACAAACATATAATACCAGTGATTGCAGTTGCCCACATAAAGCCGTATGTAAGACTATCAAAGAACCTTGTATCGTCTACAAGATCATACGAACCTAGATCAAACCCTACTGATGCAAAGATAGCCATAAGAATTGCGGCAAAGCTTGCCCCTGGAATACCAAACAATACTGTAGGTATCATAGACGTAGCCTTTTGTGCATTATTAGAACCTTCAGGTCCGATCACACCACGTATGTTACCTTTACCAAACGGCACATCTGGATTCTTAGTTGTTGCAACAGCTTGACCATAGGCCATCCAATCAGCCATGCCACCGCCAAGTCCAGGTAAAGCACCAATGAAAGCACCTATAAAACCACCTCTTAAAGCCAACCATTTGTGTATCCATACAGCTTTAATACCATCCCAAGTTTGCTTCTTGCCGTCTAGGACAGTAGCAGTTCTATCTCTTTTAACTAAACCTTCTATCATTTCTGGTATAGCAAACAGCCCTGCCGTCACTGTCATAAGTTGTAAACCATCTGCAAGATAGTCCCATCCTAATGTATATCGATCTATGTTTGTATAAGGATCAACACCGACTAAACCTATCATTAGACCAACCGCTAAAGCAATCATACTTCTAATCCACCACTTATTACTTACAAACGCAACAGTAGTCATTGCCAGTACGACAAACGCCCACAGCTCAGGCACACCAAATACCATAATCAATTGAGTATACCAAGGGAGTAAAAAGAATACTAATGAACCCCATAAAAGACCATTGATTGTAGATGTGACGACTGCCGCTGTAATAGCATAAGTTGCCTTACCTTGTACTGCCAAAGGAAACCCATCTACCATTGTAGCTGCCGCAGAGTTAGCTCCAGGAATGCCTAATAGCACTCCTGTATAGGTATCACCTGTAGTAGATGCGGCAACAACTGCCATACAAAATATAACTACAGTATAAGGATCTGCAAACACATGAAGAAAAGAAAAGATAGCAATCAGGCCAGTGGTGGCACCAGCTCCAGGAATTATGCCGATTATTAAACCATACATTGCTCCTAAAATTATAGCGTATATATCTTCCATTAAAAGCCACCATCACCATAGTTACCTAAAGCCATGTCTTCAACTGCTTGAGCAAACTCTGTATATCCACCCACGTATTTGTCATTCCAAAATATTGCAGGTAATGTCTTAACATCGTTCTTTCGTTCATATAATTCTAAGATAGCATCAGTCGATTCAGAAGTGCTACGATATATCCAAGTCAAAGGATGCTGAATTTGATCCTTTGCTAAATCAACGGCTTTATCGCAATAACTACAACTCTCTTTACCGAATATAATTAAATTGTGTGACATTTAAAATCCTAACATTTCTTTTGTCATTAAGTAATCACGCACTAGACCAGAGCGTACAATGTCTTCCCAATCAAACGTAATCACATCAAACTTCTTGAGTTGTTCTGCAATCGCAATAAACTTAGATAGGCCAGCTTTCTCGTCCTCAAATCTAAAATCTGATTGGCGATAGTCTCCACACAATATTATTTTAGTATCTTCACCGACACGTGTTATAACAGAATCGAGTTCATGGAAGTTACAATTTTGCATTTCATCTAATACGACAATTGCATTATCTATTGTAAGACCACGAATAAACGATGTAGATTCAAATCTAATTTTCCTTTGTGTAACAGCCTTTGTGTATGAATTAGCACCTAGCAACTGATTGCATATAGCCATGTAAGGTGCTGTATAAGCATCCTCTTTCTCTTGCTTAGTACCAGGTAAGAAACCCATATCACGTGTAGGAACCATACTTCGTATTAACACTAATTCGTTATACGGAGTATTAGGATCTAACACCTGTTCTAAGGCTAAGTACATTGCAAGGTATGTTTTACCTGTGCCAGCGCAACCAGCAAGAACAAGATTGTTACCTTCTTCCCACGCATCAAACGCTTTACCTTGATTGGTTGTGATTGGTTCTACTATTGCAAGATCGTCTAGCCTAGCTAGGCCACTATTACCTGGTGCAACACTACGATTTTTCTTGCCGTTAATATTTACTTTTTTTACCATTATCTAACTTCTAATAATTAATGTTTGAGTTAACACCAGAACCTTTTTTAAGCTTCTTTAGTAGATCACGCCAGTCACCACTAGTACGACCAACTGTGCTACCATGTTGAGTCACAAATTTGGCTGTGGCAAGTCCTTGAACAAGATCAGAGTTCACTTCAAGTATTTCTTGTAGCTCATTCCAAGAACAAATAGTCTCGTATTCTTCTTCAGTTACTTTATTTCTTACTGTATATGTCGGCATATTTTCTTTCCTATGAATTAACCCTGAGACACTAAAGTGAAAGTTTAGCACCCCAGAGTTAATTACTGTCTCCTTCGTTACGACTTAAGCAGTCATTCGTTCAGCAATTCGACTTTGCAGATAAGATAGTTTCTTCTCAAGTTTCGATACCAGATGATTGTTTCCTTTAGAAGCCACCAGCTTAATATATTCCTTGAGTTCTGCAATGTCGGTTGTTAGTCTTGCCAATTGAATCTCTGTCATTAAAAGATCCCTTTCGAAGTTATGTTGAGTTACAGTTTGTCACTCTCTTTCATCGTAAAATCAATCCAGGAAAAGCTTCCTGAACTAGCTTCTTGGTAATACCTTTACCAAGAGACTCTTTGTTGATCATCTTAGTACATACAACCGCATCTTTAGGATGGATCGATTCTAATAGATCAATGAATATACTTTCACGTTTTGAACCCAACATTCTGTCAGCAGGTCCACCTTTGCAAAAGTATTTAAACTTTGTATTCAGTTTTAGGAGATTAGAAGGGATAGAACCTTCTCTGTTTGGAGTGTAAGGCACCTCTCCTGGTGGAAGCCAAAATTGAATAGACTCGTCATACGTTGCACGCAATACGTCTTTCAATGCCCAAGAATCGTTACCACGTAGGATTTCAATCTTGTCGGCTTTTTTAGATGCTTTACTTACAGCGTCTAATGTTTCATATATTAATTTTCTCATGGGCTTCACCTATTATATTATACTGTTATATATGTGTGCAAATCACACTCTTATTGTATTTTTTGTTATCCACTCTTGAGTGCAATAAAACTTACACGCTCTTGGTGCGCTCTCAGGGTCTTTCTCTAACATCTCAAAAAACAACTTCCACTCATTAGAATTCACGATGTCTTTATTAACATTCTCTACATTGTCTACTAAAAGATTGTCAGTAAGTATAGCATCAAAGTCACTTAGGTTAGCATTGTCTGCATAGCAACATGGAAGCATGTGTCCTGTTGCAGAATACGCATGTACAGGATTGACACGTCTACACTTTGGGTCTATCTTTATAGTGTTTGTCTGGTTTGTATTTGTCATACGGAACATCCCATCTTGATGATTCTATTATTAAGAACTCAATATTATTTTCTTTTGCCATTAGACTTGCTTCTTCAATAGAGTCTTGATTATATTTAAACACAATCATTTGCCATACAACTTTAGCACCCATATCTGATATATGTTTCATTATTTGAAACGTTCGTTCGCCGTCTTGTCCTATTCTATATTGATGACTTTGATTAGGTAGTCCGTCTATGCCAAACACCCAAGTTTGATTACTAGATATTAAAGCCGCTTCTTCCCACCATTCTATTTTTTTACCACTTCCAGCAGTAGATATATCTACAGTATTATTTTTACATATAGACAAAATATCTAAAAACTTTGGGTGGTATATAGGATCACCCATTTGTCCACAAAAAGCTATATATTGAAACGACTCTGCTATCTTTTTCATTGCACCCAATGACATATCTTTACCACGTTTATGTAGACCTGGATTCTTCTGTCGCATACACTTAGGACACTGCAACAAGCATCGATGAGTTATATCTAGGTTAATACCTTTCATGGTTTGTTATATAAATTCATCTAAACATTCAATCAATAGTCTCATTTTATTTTCCATCAAATAATTTAGTACGTTCCCCTTTAAGTGGTTTTTGTCTTGTCTTTCAAATGTATCTATAATAGCTTTACTTATCTCTTTTGGCATCAAAGTATCTTCCATAAGGTTAATCATTGTTCTATTACGCCAATAATTGCGATAAACTTCTTCCCCAAGTGATCTAGGATCAGCCAAGAGAGCTTCTTTCTTCTTAGCACTTAAAGTATTCTGTCTACGATCTTCTACAAAGACCTTATCGTCAGAAAGAACATTGGGGACACCATCACCACGATCACCCACAAGGAAATGCATATTTTGAAAAAGACGTGGGTTTTCTTCTACAAGCATCTTTTTGGTATAGGTGGAATATTGCTTGACATTGTTATACTTTTGTAGTTGACGAAAATCTTTATCAGAAGAAACGATAACTACTTCTTCGAAACAACCGAAATTTTGTGTGTACTTGCACAGTTCTGCAATAGCATCGTCAGCTTCACAACCCTTTACACGAATTACTCTATAAGGAAGTTCAGTTTCTATTTCATCAATTACAGTGCCAATAGACTTGTACGCTTTGTCCCAATCAACTTTTGATTCTTCACGACCTTTGGTACGTTTACCTTTGTACTCAGGATAAATGTCTTTACGCCAATTTCCACCAGCATCACATACAACAATTATTTCACCATATTGTTCTTTGAATTTAGATCTGTACATACGGAGTTCATTTATAATGAAGTGTCGTACAATGTTTACATCCTCGCCGTTAATAAAACCAGAAGCGATAGGACCAATAGTAATAGCACTGAAGTCAATTAAAATCATAATATTTCCTTACTGTTTCAAATAATATAACACATGTAAACATGAATGTACATAGTTAAATCATGTGGGCTACATGTTTTCTATTAATACGACAATTAATAATCCCATTATAGTAACGATCGTCCAAAAGTACGTTGCGGTCAAATTGTTCTTTTGTTTCAAGGTAACTCATCTCCGATTTAGATTTACACAGGTGTATTATTTCTCTATGAAAACTATCAGCACCATGCTCTAATAGTAGTTGTTTAACTTTATCAGAACTTCCGAAATATGTCTGCCAATCAGATTCTACAATAGACCGCCTTTTGCGTGTCTTACCTTTTAAAGGTGGTTGTGTCTTCTTTGACCAGAAGTTCTTTTTACCGATATACATCATACCAGTTGCGTTCTCTGTAATAATGTACACAAACCCCTGAGTGTTTTCAGGAATATTTTCCATAATCTCGTTGTTATAATACCAATAACTCATAAAAAAAAGTAGCTCCATATCACTATAGAGCTACTTATACAGTTTATTCGAAGTCGTAATCGTCTTCGTCTTCCACTTCTTCGTATTTTGTTTGCTCACCACACATAGAGCAAAACATAGGTAATTCAGTTTCGCCTTCATCTAAATTTAAATACGATTCTGTTTCACATATTTCACAGAATGTTTCGTAAGCAATGTAATCTTCCATGTCTATCCCTCACAACTTGCGCAGTTCATAATATCACGTACCAACTCTTGCGCAGGGTTTGCCGATCTTTGATAATAAAAAGTCTTAACACCTAGTTTCCAACCTTCTATGATTAATGCATTAACATCTTTTGCTGATATTTCAGGATGTATCATAATATTCAATGATTGTGATTGATCAATAAATTTCTGTCTTGCCCCAGCTTGTTGTACGATAACTAAAGGAGTTATCTCAGAGAATGTTTTAAATACATTTTTCTCATGCTCAGAGAACCAATCAAGGTGTTGCACAGAACCACCATGCTTTAGAATATCTACCCATACCTCTTCTGTGTCTGCCATGTGAGACGCTAACACCTCTTTCAAATATGGATTACGATAAGTGAACTTACCTTTGGCTAAGTCTTTAGTAAAGTAATTGGATGCTAAAGGCTCGATAGAAGGTGACACTTGACCTAAGATGAATGATGAGCTTGTAGTAGGAGCGACTGCTGTGCGTGTTAAATTACGTTGACCATAACCTAACATGCCCTTTGGTTCGCCATACTCTATAGCAAGCTCTTTAGAGGCTTCTAATGAACGATCATCAATGAACTTACTAATCTTAGTAGAAAGCATGTGAGCCTCAAACGATTCAAATGCAATCATTTTAGATTGTAAGTACGAGTGCCAACCGAGTTGTCCAAGACCTAATGCACGCCAATGGACAGCAAAGTTGTGTGCAGATTCCATAAACTTAACACCTTTGGTTTTTTCAATGTACTCTTCCATTACAGCATCAAGAAACCATATCATAACTTCTACTGCATCAGTTTCTTCCCACTCATCGAATTTAAGACAATTCATTGATGCAAGATTACACACAAAAGACATATCCTCAGAAGAAGGCAAACAAATTTCAGAGCATAGATTAGACGCCCAAATAGGAATGTTCTGATCACGTAATACTTTGGGTGCCGAATTGTTTATCGTATCTTTAAAGAATAAATAAGGATAACCTGATTCTCTACGCTTACGTAAGATCCTAGCCCATATTGTGCGCTTATCTCCATCACCATCAATCATAGACTGCATCCATTCGTCACCAATACAGACGCCCAACGATAAGTTAATGATAGAAGAACCTTCTTCGCGTGCATCAAGGAACTCCATAATATCAGAAGATTCCACATCTAGGTACGCCGCAAAGCTTCCACGTCGAACATTACCTTGAGCCACAACATCAACAGTTGTTTCTGTAAGGTTCATAAAGTGTACAGGACCATCTGCTGTGCCACCTGATTTAATATCAGTGCCACGTGGACGTAACGCACCAAAGTAACCTGATGTGCCAGCACCCATCTTAGTCTGCATACCGACTTCTGCAACCTTCATTAAGATTGATTCCATGTTGTCATTGATGAACACACCATTACAACTAATTGGTAAACCCTTCTTAGTTCCAAAGTTAGACCACACAGGTGAAGAAAGACTGTAAAAGCCTCTACTCATATAGTCATAGAACTTATCTGCAAAACCTTCTTTATCAAGAATAGTTTCAGCAGTCGTTGCAATTGCTCGTACTCTTTCTTCAACAGTCATATTTCCATCAATATATCCACGACTTAAGAAAAGCCTTGAATCATCATTTGCCCATTCAAATCCCATTATATACTCCTTTAAAATAAATCTTCTGCTGTGATACCCTGACCTTTGGCGTATTCCACTGGTCTCTTTTGAAAGAAATCAGTCATGTTTGCGCCATACAATTCTTCATCAAACCAAAACGTTTCTTTAATATGTGCTTCGTCATATACGATCTCACTACTATCAAAACCAATCTGATCAATTGATTCTGCCATACGCTTGGCAATGAAAGACTTTAGAATGTCTGCATTTAGACCAGGTGCTGAATAACCATCCATAATCCAATCAATCACTTTGCTTTCTGCTTTCAATGCATCAATACATTCTTCTCTAACACGTGCTTCTAACTCTGCATCAAACAGCTCAGGATACTCTTCGCGCAATGTGTTGATTAACTTGATACCGACTTGAGCATGTAGCATTTCTTCATTACGTGTATACTGAACTTGTTGTGCACAATCTTTCATTACTGCCTTATTACGATTTAGGTGCATAATGATATAAAACTGTGAGAACAGACTAACATTTTCTACGAACAAAGTAAACAACATAATTGAATAAATGTATTGTTTCTTCTCATCCTCATACACTTTCTTGTTGTACTTGCGAAGATAATTTACACGACCTTTAATCACATCAACGTTCAGGTTTTCTTCAAACACATGTGTCAAGTGTAGAACGTCAAGTATTTTTTCGTATGCCATGTTGTGGATAACTTCAGAGTTAGCCATTGCAAAGCCTAAGTCTTTGATAGAAGGATGTGGTAAGTGATTACCTATGTCTGCCCAAAAGCTTTTTACTGCTATTTCGATTTGACCGATTGCCGACATTGTTTTCACAACAACCTCTTGCTCTTTTGGGGTCAAGTCTGTTTTAAATTGGGAGTAATCTGAACGGAAATTAAATTCTTCAGGTGTCCAGAACCCTTGCCATATGGCTTCAATGAACTGCTTAGTCCAAGGGTATAGATCAGGTTTGCGGGAAATTTGTTCTTCGAATAGCATCGGCAGTCCTTAGCGTAAAGCATACAATACGATGGTAATAATACTATCGTTTCATTCTACTATGTGTGTGAATATCTTTGTTTGTTGGTAGTATTATATATACAAACTGAAACGTTGTAAAGCGTTATTTTGACTATATCACAAAAATAAATAGTAAATTTACTGTGTAACTTTGTCGCTAATAGGAGTCACTGCTTCTTCGTAATAGGCAATGATTTCTTTCTGCTGTTGTATATACCTTCTTAGCTCTGCGATACCTAATGCAAGGTTCTCATAGCCATTTGGTGTGATAGAGATGAATACAATGTCACCCACATCATTATTAATTCTACCTAAGAACTCGTCTAGGTTATCTTCATTAACTACGTACCACTCCACTTCTGGCATGTCAACAGGATCAGGAGCCGATTGTAATGGGATGCTTCTTTCAACGTAATTTGTCTGAACTGCTACTTTAGGCTCAGGGCTGTATCCACAACTACTGAGTAGCAGTAATAGGGACGGAATTATTATTAACTTCACCACCAGTCTCCTTTAATACTCTTTGTCTTAATCTATTAGTGCCACGATTGATACGAAATTCCATATCAGCAGGATCGGCTAAGGCTTCACGAGTTATGTCAATTTTAGACAAACGACTTCTTAAGCTACCTACACGTTCTTCGGCTTTTTTCAATCTAGTGTTTAGACCAGCTTGTAATTCTGCATTGCGTTCTGCATTGGCAATCATAGAAGTGATTGTGTCCTGATTAACTTTATTTGCACTTTCTAATAAAACATTATTTTCTCTTAGTGTGCCGATAGTTTCTTGTAGATTTGTTATATATCTGTAGCCACCATAACCAATAGCACTGGCTATAGACATAATAAAAAGAAATACATAAACTTTAATCATCTTCTGTACTTTGCCTTTAGGACTGTTGCACCAGCTTTAGCCGCCTTCTTAAAGCGTTTATCAACAACAACAATCTGCTCGACTTTAGGATCTTTCCTACGTCGTAGAATTTTCTTTGGCTTCATCATAGTTGGTGGTAATGCCACGCTTGAAACAGTAGTGTCTTCCATGTGTTGCTTAAAAGATTTCATCGCAATTTTCCAAAATTAGGATTATTAATATCAGCACCAGCTTTTTTAAGTTTTTGCTTAAGTTCTGCCATATTTTTTGCTTTCATATCGAAATTACCAGCATCGATATAATAGCCGTTTCCGTCCTTATAAACTTTTATTTCATAGTCGCCGTTTCTATTGCTAAACGAAGCAATAGCACTACCCGTGCCTTCTTTTACGTCGCTTGAAACAGTAGTGTCTTCCATGTGTTCTTTAAATGTTTTCATTTCAGAAGCTCCTCAGATGTTATGTATATTTTTTGCTTAGTTGGAATGTGAAGTGCCTCGTATATATTTAAACCAAATATATTTCCCACTGGAAAAGTATCCTCACCAATTCTAATCTTATCAAAGGGTTTAACCATTTCTTCTAATGAACCATTTAGCACTTTGTTATTTTTTACTCTGTATATTCCAGGAGACAACTGCTCATTTTCTAACATAAACCATTGGTTGTCTTCTATTATCATATTTGAAAGATCTAATCCTTGCTCTTTCAAAGCCTCTACAAGTTTAGATTCTTTTACACCAAACTGCTCTCTTATTAAGTATAAAGCAGAAGCGTAGCTTGCTATACGGCTCTTACCACCTGGTGCCTTTGCTATAGCGCGTTTAACATTGTAAACAAGCCTGTGAAACGCTGTAAAATTATTAGCATATGCACTTCTGTTATCCATAGTGTTTGTATTAAAGTCTTTTCTTTTAACACCATCTGCATCAATAATACCAGCTTTAAACGCAGGGGTTTCATCAAACGGAGTTACAAGTAACTTAAGAAACCTGAATGTATAAACAAGGTCTGCTGCCGACTTAATAATACCCATTATATCTTCCTTAATACTTCTACTACTACTGGATCCATTGGGATCATTGTGTACTGGTCATTACGAATGTATTTTAAAAATATCAAAAAAGGTTTTAGTATAGGCCAATGGGTGTTATCCATCTTTAATTCTAAAATCTCTAATGCAGGTTCAATACCGAATGCATTAAACACTACTATCAAATGGTTCAATGCCAATCTTTCAGATATGTCACCAGTTTCTTCGTAACGATTTAAAAGTCTTTTGATATATTTGAAACGTTTCAAATCATCATTAAACTCTTCTATGTCAATATACTTAGGATTATAATAATGCTTTGCGGCATATAATTCTAAGTTTTCATCAGTCAATTTAATTTTCATTAGCAAACTTCTTATAAGATAACAATCGATAATATTTATGCATCGCGTTGTGGTGTACATAAATTAGATTAGAAAGACCTTTATCTTGCCTAGCTTCATATCCACACGCATCTGGGTCAATCACAATCAATTGATTATCACTATCCACTAACACATTCGTCAAAGATAAATCCGTATGTAAAAATACTTCATTGCTTTGACTTATATAGCCATATGATAAACTTAATATATCAATAAAGTCTGTGATGATTTTCATCTTTTCATCAACAGTATGATTTGTCTTATTCTCTAACACGTCTATTAAATGTATCCCACCATCTACGTAGTCCATTTCAATGTAATCATTACTTACTTTATGCACCTTAATGTAACGATAGTCCCAAGCCCTTAGTTGATTATAACTTTTTAACCAACGTTCAGGCTCAGGAAACTGATTACGTTTATATGTCTTACGAACAATGTTTTCCCCTACCACTTCAACTGTGCTCATTGATGCGTTAAGCATTTTTCTAGCAAAATCACTACCAGCTGGTGCTGTATTTTCATTTTGTAATATTTTATTCATTTAGGGGTTTACAAAGCTCACATATGTGTATATAATAAAGAAGTAATATATTGAAGGGTAGTATATATACCTACTTTCGAATCGCTTTATCACCAGGAACTGCATTACCAGCTGCATCATTACCTGTACCAGGCTTAACACTATTAGCAATACTCTGTGCAGTCTTTTCAGCCGCTACATTAGCATCGAACCTTGGATCAACTTCTCCATTAGGTGTGTGCATTGCAATAAATGCCTTTTCACCTTCAGATGATTTAGAATACATTCCTTCTGGTTCTGTAGCACCTTTAGTTTGCATAGCACGATTTTCCATTATCTTATTATATATAGGCCAACGATTTTCTGCTACTTGAACTTCTTCTATAAATCTTGTTGGATCCATGCTCCCCTTTGCTTTACTCATTGCTTTGCCATCTTTACTAAAAATCATATCAATACCCATCTTATCAGCCGATGCCGTAGCTTTTAATTTAGCTAAATTGATACTCTTGATACCCTTTTCAGCTTTCTTTACTATAGCTTCTTGGTCTTTAATCAACTGCATGCAGGCTTCTTTGTCGGCTTTACTAAGTTTTTTAAATCCATCTGCTTTGGCAACGGCGTAGTAAGCTTTTAAAAGTTCACTAGCACGAGCATTTCTACCGACTTTTTTCTTAACGTAGTTTCTGAGTGTGTCAATACCTAACTCCTGTAGGTCTTCTACTTCTTCATTCCTTAAAGCTTTACGATCAGCAGACTCTTTTTTATTCATATACAAATTTTTCATAGCCTTTAACTTCATCATTTCTTTTTTAGGCTTCATCTTATCTAAAGGATTATTTGGTGCTAATGATACTTGACTTTTAGGTTGAGCTTTATATGTCTCAGATTTACCTGCTATTGGCTTACCCATTTTAACACCTTTATTAATCTTAGGCAAATTACTACCTTTACCCATCATAACGCCTTTAGCCATTTTAGGTGTAACGTTACCATAGCTTTCGTCTTTTGAATCGTTCTTCATAGACTTTTTAATAGTCTTACGGCGATTATGTAGATATTCGTCTGACGCATCTGTATCACCATCATTGTCGATGTCACTATCTTCACGATCGTCATGGTCGCCTTTTAAAGCGTTCTTATCAACTGGGTCAAGTTTCTTTTTTTCTTTCATACTCGGATCATCGTCTTTCATCATTGATCCGTCTGGCATTTTGTGCATACCATCTTTTTTCTTCTTAGCTTCTGCCAATACTTGCAAGTAGGCAGTTGTCATGTTTTTAATGTCTTCGGTATCCATTGTGGTCTCCCTACATCCAGAAGTTAGCTACAAGTGCCGATACTACGGCTACTGCTACTATCCAGAAAAGTTTGTTTATTGTTGATATTGTTAAAGCATTGGTAGTCATTTGAGCATCTATTTTATCTAGTTTCTCTGAGAATTTGTTCATTCTCTCATACTGAGCAACATGCCTTTGCTCAAGGTTTATCAATTTTTCTTCTGCACGTGCGAAAGCAATCATTGCAGCAGACAAGGTATCGATTTTTTCTTCGATCCTATCCAATCTTTTTGCGTCTTGAGGCATATGCATTACTTCCTATTATCATTTATATATATATTAATTATCAACAGGTGTATTTTAAACGTTTCCATTTAACACTTCCACCTTCTAAGCGACATTGCCTTACGAGTTGGTCTACCCTTCTCGTCTTTCATAGGACCTTTCATTCCACTCATACGAGCACAGAATGATTTACGGCGTCCAGCATCTTTACTGCCTGCTTTAACTTTGCCTGTAACGGCTGTTTTGAGTTTACTTCCTGGGTTCTTACGTCTATAGGCGGCGACACCTTTAGCAGTCATGCCAGCACCATCTTTGGTTGCTATCTTGTGCCCCTTGGAATCTTCTCCACGAGCTTCCTCTACTGGTTCTGTACAATTCTGGCAACAATCTGGTGTGCCACAATTAGGATGTTCTAGGAATCGTTTAAAGCTTTTCATTATCCCATTTTCGCTAATCTAGCTTTTAGACCAGCAAGGTCAGTCTTTGTTTTCTTAACGTTGTAATGTTTATTTTTAAACGTTTTAAGACCAGTACCTCTAATAACCTTAGCTAAGTCTGGAATTTTAATTTCATCAATATCTGCATCCTCAGATGCGTCTTTAAAATCTTGATTGCTTGGCGCACCTTTTGAACCAGGTTTACGCATCTTTTCGCCTGAACCTTTTTTAATACGCTTACGCTTATTATGGATGTTATCCCATAGTCCAGCTTCAGCTAAAGCAGTAACGGCGGCGTCAATATCAAAAGACTCGTCAAGCATTTTTGCCTTACCTTTAATGATAAGCGCAGTAATTGCAGATGTAGAAATCCACTTAATATCAGCTTTAGCTAGTTGTACAAGTTCTTCATCACCAAACTTCTTGACCATAGCACTCATTTTCATTGAAGCTTCAACAGAAATACGATCACCAGTATTTGCATATTGCTTTTTCATTTTGGAAATTTGTTGTGGTGAAAGAGCTTCTTCAAGTTCTACAGACTCAACAAATCCATTGTCGCCCTTCGTCTTGCCATGGTTCATAACCTTTTTGCCAATAGGGGTGAGATTGCCCTTCTTGTCATACATTGTATTGACAAGCTTCTTTTCGGCGGCAGTGAGTTCTTGTACTACTTCTACACCTTCATTCATCAATGCATCGTGGTTCTTTACTGCATATGCTTCTGCTTCGTCCTTCATATCAAACTCTGCAACCTTCTTATCTTTCATATCATAAACGCAATATTTACCAGTTTCTTTATTAAGTTTGACATGACTCTTTGGGTCTTTAGTATGTTCTACACCTTCTTCTTGAGGGGTCGTAGCTTCGTTATTCTTCTTATTTAATACCTTAGAGTTCTTTTTACGAAAATCTTCTAAGTCTTTTTGATTTTTAGTGGCACGTGCTTTGTTTGCGGCATGATCACTTTGATTGCTTGCAGTACGCTTGCTCATGTCTTTACGTAACGCATCTAAGGCTCTACCTTCATCAATAGATTCTTTATACATATTCAATTCGTACTTGTTACCAGTGTTATATACCTGTACTTGAATAGCACCCTTATCACCTTTTAGGCGATAGGTGTTTGTCTTACCATTGCTTGGCTTACGAGGACCAGACGCAACTTTGTCGTCAATTTCACTAGGTTTAATAGTAATACCATGTTTTTTCTTTGCGTGGTCGTATGCGTGTTGCATCGCACTCGAAAAGTCTTTATGATACAATTCGTAACCAGCTTTGGCTTCTTCAAGCTTTAAGAAATCGTCGAACTTATGCATTGGGTTTAGTCTCCTGGTTTTTCTGTTTTGCCATACGTAGTCTGGCTTTATCTAAAATTCTGTCATGCTTCTTTGCATCTAGCTGCTTTTCTCTATTTATACGCATTTTAGCAATGTCAGTATAAGAGCGTCTTGTTTTAATCTCTTCTGTCTTTTGTCCTGGTGTTTCTTTTCTGGCTTTTTTGCCAGCTTCTTTAGTACCCTCGTCAGGTCTTTTCTTAGGCTCTACCATTTCAATTGCTTCAACAGCTTCTAGCCATTGACGTGAACGTGTGCCGTCGGACATTTCTACAATAACATAGTTTGAACCTAGCACTGTAATTATACCAACTGCATCTGTCTTTTTGATTATAACACTTTCACCAAGCTCAAATAAATCACCTTTAATGAAGTCCTCACGCTTTTGTGATAGTGTTTGTAATTGAATGTGATTTTTAAAAGAACTATTTTCTTTTAGACCAAGACCTTTTCTGACATCATTGAATAGCTTACGTGCTGGTACAGTTGATGTGTTTCTTGGAAGTCCTTGAGAGAATGAAACAAAGTCATTAGATTCTGCAAATGATCGCATACTATTTGCAGAGTATTTCTCATCGACGTTTTTACTATCAGGATCTATTAAGCCAGCTGAAACAACTTTTATATCCATAAAGTTATAAAATCCAGCACGGCTTTTCTTACCATTAAATTTATTCAAACGAATATCATATTCATTTACTTTATCTGAACCTACAACCATTACAACCTTACGAAAACCATCGTCATATAATGATACTAAAGCATCAAACACGTTATTAACTTTTTTATTGACCATAACACTACGTGCATGTTTAGGGAACATCTTACGCACACTTTTAATCTTATCAGAATAGGATAGAGGGTTCTTCTTATCATCCTGTGATTGTGTTAAGAATACTTTGTAAGGATTACGACTAGCCGATGCGCTTATCTTATCCAGTAATTGTCCATGTGCAACAGTAGGTGGATTCATTGTACTGAATGTAAAATAAACTACTTTATCTTCTTCAACTAAATATTGGGAAAATGAATTAATCATGCTTTAGTTTTTCTTCGCTCTCTGTCTATAGTGCGTACAGTAGGAAGGAGTTTGACGGAAAGACGTTTGATCCTTGATCCCATCTTAGCCATACGCTTTTCAATTTCAATTCTTTTCATTAAAGGCACTTGGTCTTTAGACTTACCTTTAGAGAGCTTCTTAAATACAGTAGCTCTTGCCGCTTTTTCAGCGCGTTGTTTTAATTTTGCTGGGGTTGCTGCACGCTTCATGGCTCTTTTACGGCCTATAGCCATTTTTTTGCCCATCACACGCATCTTACGTGCTTTTTGTCTGCGTTGTTGCATGTTTAAAACTTCGTCAAGATTTTCATCTAAGTTTTCGAGTTTTAAAAAATCTTTAAATTTGATAGACATTCATTTGTTCCTAGCTTACCCATAGAATATAATATTATCAAGAAAATCTTTACACTACACATCTTATTAAAGGTATTTATAACTTTTAAATACAGTAGTTTAAAGATATTTCACAGTTAGTCTCATTAAACTGTATTTATAATATCATCTTATAGAGTTATTCTAGTATTTTATAACCTTGTTTGGCGTAGAAAAGTTTTTCTTACGCATAATTGTTTTCATAACAACATCAAACTCATCGTTACGTTGGTCATAAGTGATTGCAATAGGAATGTTTAAATCCTTTTGAAGGTCTTTAATAACGGCTTCTGCACCTTGCATAGCTTTAATGCTCTTACCTTGTTTGGCATATATCTTTTTAATGAAGCCAGCCAGCTCTTTGAGCGATATAGGTGGAGAGTTTCGCTCATCAGTCATACGATCTGCAAAGTGACGTGTGAAGTTAAAATCTATATCAAACTTTTTGAATAGCTTATCAACTACTACTTCGAACTGTTTCATAGTTTTTAAATCGACTTTAGGTTCAGCCGCTTCTTGAATATGTTGCTTAAAATTTTTCATTTATCTTTACTCCTAAAAATTATATCGCAATAACCACAAACAACTTCACCCTCTGGAGGTATAGTATAATATACTACAGGGTGATCCAAGTTCTCTCCACTGCAACGCACTGTGTCACTGTGTGAATAAACAATTACTGGTTCATATCCACTGACTCTATTCATCATGCTGGCTCCAACCATTTGGTTGTATTAAGGTCTGCGGCACAGTTACACCATTGTTTTGCATGTCTACCAATCAGCTCCTTTTGGTACATACTGTGCAATTTTTGCACGTAGCTCTTTAGTTAATTTACTTGCTGGTGTTGCGCCTTTACCTTTACGTTTTGCATAAAAGTAATTGGCATCCTTTAAGTACATACCACCCTTGGTGTCACCCTTCATACCAACCTTACTACCACTCTTATCAGACTTAATTATTTCGCTATCAATATTAATCTTATTAAAAGCAAATACTATGTCACCATCCATGTATTTCTTTAATCCATTACCCATATTGATAATGTCATTCATTGTATTAGAAGCACCACGATGTGTGTTAACAAGAATGTCGGCTGGAACAACACGATCACGTTTAGTATTCTGTGCTTTTGCAACTTCAATATCATTGACCACCCAAACAATATGGATGTTTTGCTTGTCATAACCAATTGACGATACTTGACGTGTAATTTTTTCTAGTTTTCGTAAGTCTTTTAGAGTCACATCAAATATGATATTTGGTTTACGATCAGGGCTAGCACCTAATACAGATGCAAAGAATTTACCTTGTCTTCTATCAGGAAGGTTTAAAAAGTCAGATATAATCTCATGCATTTTGCTAACGTTTTCAGGGTCTTTAAGGTTATCACCTGTTTTTTTTAGATCGATGCCTGTTTCTTTCTTAACACGTTTGTTAATCATGGGAGCTTTGGCGGCAAACGACTTCAGAACATCGACATCAAAGACTTTTCCTTCAATACCAATTAGCTTATCTTTAATAAAACCTTTGCCAGAGCCAGCTCCACCAGCCATAATAACAACGTTACCAAATTTAGGATATGCTTTCCCACCAAATGTAATAAGTTTTTCAATTAAAACGTCGTATTGCTCTTCAATATATTCTTCTCGAATAGCATCTGGCATTTCACTAAAGTTTTTAAAGTTTAACATTACATCCTCGTATTTGTATTACTTCTATTTATACGTTTTAATTATGCATGATGTCAATAGGGTTTATTCACTTGTCAAGTTTTATTCCAATATATTCGTGTGAGTAACAAACTCTTTCGGTGTGCTTCGTCTGAACATCAGCAAATCCCCCATATGTGGATTTATTTGTTAGGTAGTCTGGTCTTGATATTCCATTCTTTGATGTACCTTTCCAAGCATCACTTCTATTACAATACTCACCTAATCTAGGGTGACTTGTTTTGAGATAGAAACGTTTTCCTTCGGCAACGTGCATATCACCTAGAGCATCCATGAGTCTGGCACCAATGCCCAACCCTTGGAACTCAGGAAGGATCACAACTCGGTGTGCTCTCCATGCATTCTTTAATGTACCCGAAGGCATGCTTAGGCTAGAAAGAAATCCGACAAGTCTGCCGTTCCATGTTGCGATCCAGCAAGATGCACCTTTGTGGATGTGGTGGTCGAGATAGTGGTGGTCGCTGAACTGCGTCCAGATGTCTCTGGTACAAGGTACGATTTCCAAAACGATATTTGGCCTTTGATACCCCCTTGTGGTCAGCTTACCTGTTTGAGTATCGAATACCCAATCAGGTTGCAACCACTCAATGATGTCATAGTGACAAGAGGAGAATACGATATTTTTTAGATTATTTCTTTTAACATAACGTGAGATAGCATTAGAACAACTCTTAGCAACATCTCTGTCAATAACAGATGTAAACTCATCTACAACAATGTCACTAGCTAGTTGCCTAGCTAACCTAGCTCTAAACTGTTCACCATTAGATAAAACACGATAAGGACGCATCCAAGATGGTATAGAATTAAAACCAACAGCACCTAGTCTGTTTTGCACATCATCAATGTTATCAAAGTGAGAAGCAATAGATTTGTTATCAAACCAATGAGGAACTTGTTCAGTACCAAATTCTTTTAGTAAAGTTGTCTTACCAGATCCAGAAGGTCCTACAATCAAACCAATGCCAAAGTCTTTAAGTGTTGTCTCACGATCAATCGAACTAATCTCGTGAGGACGAAACGTAGATGTCCCATCAAACTCATAGTCAAAGATTCTACTGATCTCATCCGTGATCTCGTCACGCTCTACTGTTACTTTCATTTATTTTCTCATCATATCTTTATATGTGGTCTTATCGTGAATAATAACTGTAGCTTCAGTTTCAAGCCACAACTTTGCACCACACTTTAAAGGCTTGTCTGGACTGTACACCATTTGACTTGAACCTAATATTTCTATAGACGAACCATACCAAGTCTTACCTTGAACGTCAACTCTACAAACAGGAAGCCTTGTTCCATTCTTCTCATTTCTTTGTATGACGTTACGATTCGTATGAATTATTGTTTTGACCATTTAAGTGTCTAGTTGTTTGATACGAAAAAAACCATAGAATTCTGGACATTCATCCATTAGCTTTCTAGCGTAGTACGCACGATAGTTGTTACTTAGCTTAAAGCGTTCACCAACTGTTTCAATTTCTGTGTGCCAACGCATACGCTCAAATATAGAATTTGCAGAGTATTGTTCTTTACCCATACTCTTAACTTCAGTTGCAAATTTTTTAAAGGATTCGAACACGTGCGGATTAGCTTCGTGATAAATTTGAAATTGTGCTTCAATTTGTTTTGTCATAATAACCACCTTTTCCATTTGGTTTTGTTTCTAGCCAGTTTAAAGATAACAATTGTTTTTCTGCTAGAGAGTTTTCATTTATATACTTAGACACCGCTAACCCACCTTGTATATCCATACTGGCTCCTAGAGCGGTATCCCATTCATATTCAACATCACTTACAGTCATAAGCATATCAGTGTCACCTATATAATATTCAGCAGATGCTAAACGAGGCGATTTCCAGAACTTCTGTATCATAATACAGTCTCCATTTTTCGTTTGGTATAACTACTAATACCATAACACAAAGCCTTTGTCAACTTTCTTCTTTCAACTTTTTATTTAACATAATATTTGAATTACAAATTTTAAAATAATCTTCATCCAATTCTATTCCAATAAACGACCTGTTTTTTTCTGTTGCAACAACACCTGTTGTTCCTATACCCATAAATGGGTCTAAAATTATGTCGCCTTCATTGCTAAAATTATCCACCATATAAGCGCAAGCATCAGGATGCATTACAGCCCTATGTATTTGCTTGTGTGGGTTTGCACTATAAACGGACGTTGTAAAATGGTTCAATGTGTAAGTTTTATTTGCTTTTAATGATTTATTATTATCTGATAAAACTAAAATATATTCATATGCATTTATTAAATGTGGGTTTGGCATCGGATTTGATTTTTTCCAAATCAATACTTCAATTATTTTGTCAGAAAACATACCCATAATTTTATGAACATCTTTATGGTTGTAGGTGTTTTTTTGTATATTAAAAAATACATTGCCTTTACAAACCCTCAAACATTCATTTATTGAGTTTTCTAAAAATAAAACATAATCGCCTTTAATGTCATTATGATTATTATATTTATCATTTCTTTTTCTGTTATATGGTGGTGAAGTTATAACCATGTCTACGCTTTGACTTTTAAGCTTTGGTAATTCATTAAAGCAATCGCCCTTAATTAGATTGATCATTTATCCTGCAACTTTCGCTTGTTCGTCATTAAGTAGTACCATCATCACTGTCCGCATTATAACTCATACACTCCTACTGAACCAGGGGTTATCCATTCAGCGAATAAACCATTACTTTCTAAAATTCGATTAACGGCTAGGCTTATACCCATATCGTCACATGAACTAGGATACTCACAGTAATAATCAGCCCATACAGCATCAAAATTATCTTCGCCACTAATACGGAATGTGTCTTCGCCGTTATCGCCACCTATAAACATAGGGCAACCAAGAGTTTTTAATTCGTTATACGCTTTAATATAGTTATTTTTCATAATGATTCCTTTTTAATTAACTCATACATTATAATTAAATTAGTTAAACGAGTTTGTCAACACTTATATATGCAAATGTCAAATTTCTACAATTTCAAAAGTTAATTCTTTCATGTGCTTATATTTATTTTGAATTTCAATGCCTTCGGCTTTTGTTCGACATAGTTCGTACATGATAACACAAGACTTATCTGAGACAAGAACTTTAAAATTATTCATACATACATCCTTCAATCTTTTCCCTTGCCCACAATACAAACTTTCCTAACTCGTCACCTTCTTTAATGCCGTTATTAAAAGCACATTCTTTTAAAGCAGATGTTGGTTCTAAACCTTCTGCCATATTCATAAGCTCTAAAGCTTGATTAAAGGTTTTCAAATATAAATCTGACCAAGTTGAGTATTCTGTATTTTTCATTATATAACCCTTTTAATTAACTTATACATTATAATTAAACGATTCTAATGGTATTGTCAACACCTAATTTACGATCCAGTGCTCTCATTTGTCCAAATCGCTTCACAATGTTGTTTCTTTGCGCCGCGTGATTCAATTAAGTGTTCAAAAGGTAACCAATCTGCCCCTGTCTTTTCACATACAATAGTCTGTCCCTTGCGTTCACAGCACCAACGAGCAAGATGTTCAAAGTTGATGTGTTTATTGCCGTGGCGGTAATACTGCCCTCCATCGACGTAAGGTGGATCGACGTACCAAGTAGCGCGTCTATTATCTAAGTCTTGGTACACACCTTGTTTAATATTCCAGTGCCTAATCTTGTATAAAGATTCTGAGATTAATTTTAGTTTGTATTCTTGCGTGTTAGGGCGAAGAACAGTTTTCCACCGCGTTGCAGTCTTCTTTGGCTGTGCTGGTGCTCCAGCAATAATGAACCCAACCATCCATTTACGCTCCACGCAATCCCATTCAAAATCATCTACGTTATCGCCGTATTTCAAGCGGCGGGTTTCTAATATATCTTGTGGGGAACATTTCTGCAACCATTGCCATAACTTGACAATAACGTCATATTTATCAATCAAGATAACATCTCGATCAAAATACTTTAATGCATATTGGGCGGTTCCAGCGAAAGGTTCAATGATTAAGTCGTGTATAGGAGCAGGATAATGGTTAATAACTTTGCTCTTACTGCCATAGTATCCCCACATATTATTTCCCCGCACTCATGGCAAATTGCACCATCTTCATAAAGTTATTTTTATCATCTAGCATGCCTTCACACCATACAGTATTACCATTATCCATTACACTTGCTTTAATATATAAGGTTTGTTCCACTTACCAACATTAACATTTAAGTAATAAGCAATGTGGAAGTAGTCAGTCTGGCTATC
>ENA-OSJC01000095-OSJC01000095.1-marine-metagenome-genome-assembly--contig:-NODE-95-length-85431-cov-9.002003_pt1 | contig 85431 bp, 97 predicted proteins | sample MGYA00237885_ERZ534234 | MGnify/ENA primary metagenome ERZ534234 (study PRJEB26413, sample SAMN06343907) | marine metagenome | isolation source: coastal waters | place: Atlantic Ocean: West Antarctic... | reverse complement strand
ACTGCACGAGATAAAATTAAAGCTCTTTCTCAGATTCAATCATCTCAAAAAATTAATCAAACAAATTTAAATGAAGCAGACGTAGTAAGTATCTATAAAGATTCAGGAAAAACTTGCGTTCAAGTTTTTTTTTTTAGGTCCAAACAAAATTGGGGTAACCAAGCTTTTTTTCCAAAACATGACCCTGATGAAAAGTTAGAAAATATTTTATCTTCTTTTTTATCTCAATTTTATGAAAATAAATCTATTCCGTCTTTAATAATAACTAATAATAATATCTCTGAAAATAATCTTTTAGAAAAAGCATTTCAAAAAAAAGAAGGAAAAGAAATAATTTTACGAGAAGCAAAATCTAAAGAGGAAAAAAGCTTATCTGCGCTAGCTGAAAAAAATGCTAAACTAGCTTTAACACAAAAAATTTATGAAACTCAGAGTAATGATAACTTAATCGAAGATTTAATTAAAAAATTTTCGCTTAATACCAATATTAGTCTGCTGGAAGTTTATGACAATAGTCATATTCAAGGAACAGATTGTGTTGGAGCTTTAATATGCTTTGGTAATGAAGGTTTTGTAAAAAAACGATATCGAAAATTTAATATAAAAAATGATTCTGTAAAAGGCGATGACTACGGCATGTTAAAAGAAGTTTTGTTTAGAAGATTTTCTAAGGTTGTGAAGGAAAAATCTGGTTCTTTATCTTTACCAGATTTAATAATGGTTGATGGCGGAAAAGGCCAGTACTCAGTTAGTCGAGAGGTATTAAATGAACTAGGCCTTCACGATTTACCAATAATAGCTATTGCTAAAGGGAAAAATAGAAACGCTGGTGAGGAAAAAATGTATTATCAGCATAGAGAGTTTGAGCTTGCAAAAAATGATCCTTTATTGTTTTTTATTCAAAGATTAAGAGATGAGGCACATAGATTTGCTATTAGTGCGCATAGAGCAAAAAGAAAAAATAATTTTAGTAAGTCTCTCTTAGATCAAATTAATGGAATAGGTAAACAAAGAAAAAGGTCCTTATTAAATCATTTCGGTTCGGCTAGATCGGTAGAATCTGCGAGTCTTGATGACCTAAAGTCTGTTGAGGGTATAGAAGACAATATTGCAAAAAAAATATATAATTATTTTCACGAATAAAATTTTATGCATTTAAAAATACCAAATATCTTAACAATAGGTCGAATTATTGTTGTTCCAATATTTGTAATCACTTTTTTTTTACCTGGAATGTATGGCGATTTAATTCCTTTTTTCTTGTTTGTAGGTGCAAGTTTTACTGACTTTCTAGATGGACTGCTCGCTAGAATTTTGAAAGCAGAATCGAAACTAGGAGAATTGTTAGACCCTATAGCAGATAAAATATTAGTTTGTGCAGCTTTAGTCTTACTTGTTATGAATGAAACTATTAAAAACTATGAAGTGGTCGCAGCAATTATAATTTTAACTCGAGAAATACTTATTTCTAGCCTAAGAGAATTTTTAGCAACAATTAAAGTTTCTATGCCAGTTACTAACCTTGCTAAATTTAAAACATTTTTACAAATGTTTTCAATAGCACTTTTATTAACAGGAGAAGTTGGTAATAAATTAATTAATTTCGAAGATTACAATGCCCAAACTATAGGACTAATTCTTTTGTGGGTAACTGCTTTTTTAACCCTGTATACTGGGTATGGTTATTTAGTAAAAGGCATTGACCATGCTATTAGTGAAGACAACAAAAACTAAGCTGCGTTTTTTTTTCTTCTAACTAGCCCTTGATAGCTTTCAGAAAGATCTACTATCATATCACATACTTTAAAATTATATTTATCTATACTGGCGACAGGAGTAACTTCGGCTGCAGAGCCGGTTAAAAAACATCCTATAAAATCTGACATCTCTTCAGGATTAATTTTTCTCTCTATTACCTGAATGCCTTTTGATTTAGCAATATCAATGATGCACCTTCTAGTAATTCCATTTAAAAAAGAATCTGGTATTGGAGTATGTAGCTCACCTATAGTATTTTTAAAAAATACATTTGCACCTGTTGCTTCAGCTACATTTCCTTGGTGATCCAGCATCAAAGAATCTATAAACCCTTTTGCTTCTGCCTCATGTTTTGAAAGTGTATTGATCATATAAAGGCCAGAAGCTTTTGTATCCCAAGGAATAGAATTTGGTGACGGTTTTCGCCAAGAAGAAATGTCTAGTTTTATTCCATCAGTCTTAAGGTTTGGATCAAAATACGATCCCCATTCCCAAGTAGCTATCGCAACATTAATTTTATTTTTTTGTGCAGAAATCGCCATCATTTCGCTCCCACGCCAAATTATTGGTCTGATATAACCATTAAGAGTTTTTTGGACACTTACTATTTCACTTGTTGCATTATTAATTTCATCTACAGTGTAAGGAACGTTCATGCCCATTCTTTTTGCAGAATAAAACAATCTATTCGTATGTTCTTTTAATTTAAAAATTTCTCCATCGTAAACTCTTATGCCTTCAAAAACAGAGCTGGCATAGTGAAGACCATGACTTAAAACATGAGTCTGAGCTTCCGACCACTCTACTGTTTTACCATTAAACCAGATTTTTCCTGACCTTTTGTCGTAAGGGATTGTTTCCATAAAATAAGAATATAACGATTTTTTTCTTACAAAAAAGTATATTTCTTATTACAATAAGTCAATATAACTTACCAAATATGAAAGATTTACTTTATCTTAAAGATGAACAAATTAAAGATTTTATTCAATTACTTTTTTATGCGTATAGAGAAACTTTTTCAGACCCTAAAAAACTACTTAATGATAATTCTTTTGGTCCAGCACACTTGAGGGCTTTAAATCTAATTGAAAGAAATCCTGGCACAAATCTTGGAGAACTAATGTTTTTACTTAAAATAACTAAACAAAGTTTAAATCGTGTCTTAAGAGATTTGAAAGAATCAAAAATGATAAAACAAATTACAGACATGGAAGATACAAGAAGAAAAAATTTATTTCTAGATAAAGAAGGGAAAATTTTTTTTAATAAAATATATGAAACCCAAAAAAAAAGAATATTTGATGCTTTAAAAAACTCTGAACCTGACTCGGTAGTAAAATTTAAAGAAGTATTAAATAAAATTATACATGGAAAAAATTAAATATCATATTTTAGTAGTTGATGATGATGACAGAATCAGAGAATTGGTAAAAGAATACCTAAATGATAATGGGTTAATTGTTTCAACTGGAAATAGTGCTGAAGAAGCAAAGATTAAACTTGGCTATTTTAAGTTTGATTTAATAGTCTTAGATGTAATGATGCCAGGACAAAACGGGTTTGAGCTAACAAAAGAAATAAAAAAAAATTCCAATATACCTATTATACTTTTAACTGCAAAAGGAGAAGTAGAAAATAGAATTCAAGGATTGGAACTAGGAGCAGATGATTATTTAGGTAAACCTTTTGAACCAAAAGAATTACTACTTAGAATTAAAAATATTTTAAAAAAAAGTAAAAAAATTGATCTTAATAAAATAAATAAAATTGGAGAAGCAAAAATTAATTTAAATAAAATGATAATTGAATTAAAAAATAAAATTAATAAAATTAATAATGTAGAAAAAAAAGTTTTAATTGAAATGTTGGCTAATCCAGGAAAAACTTATTCTAGAGTACAGATTGGAGAAATTTCAAACATTAAACAAGAAAGATCTATTGATGTTATGATCACAAGGTTGAGACAAAAAATAGAAATACTACCTAAAAATCCTAAATATTTACAAACCATAAGAGGTTCGGGCTATGTCCTTTGGATTGAGTAATTTTTTAAAAAATATTTTACCGACTGGGTTATTTTACAGGTCTTTGATAATAGTAGTAGCTCCAACCATTATCTTACAAATTATAATAACCATAGTTTTCTTCGACAGTATTTGGATTAAAGCTAATAAAGGCTTAACAAAATCTGTAGTTGGAGAATTAAAGACTTTATCTGACATTTATACCGGAAAAGACCTAGATCAAATAAATTATCTTACAGAACAATTTAAATTTAACTTTGATTTTGTGATTAATATAAAAGATGAAAAATTACCAAGTACTTCTAGAGAGAGAAAATATAGCCCAATGGATAGATCTTTACGTCGTGAATTAAAGAGTGTCTTTGGAGCTTCTAACTATTGGTTTGATACTATTAAGTACGAAGATGTTGTTGAAATAAAAGTAAATTCTAATGATAAAATTATTCAAATTTTATTTCCTAAAGAAAGAATTGCACCATCCTCTGTAAGATTGTTTATTTTTTGGATTACATTACCATCATTGTTATTGATTTCAATTTCCATAATTTTTTTAAAGAATCAAACTAAACCTATTATCAACCTCGCAATAGCAGCTGAAAAATTTGGTAAAGGGGACTTTGTAAGTGGTATTCGGCCTTCTGGAGCTTCTGAAGTAAGAAAAGCTGCATATGAATTTGATAGAATGGCGAAGAGAATTGATAAGCATTTGAAACAAAGATCTGAGATGCTTTCAGGAATTAGTCACGACTTAAGAACACCATTAACAAGATTGAAACTTCAATTAGCAATGTTAAGTCAAAAAGATCTTTCTAATAAAATGTCAAAAGATATTGATGAAATGGAAAGCATGCTTAATTCGTACTTGCAATTTGCAAAATCTCAGGTGCAGGAGGACTCTGCTGCTACCAATATGAATAAACTTATCGAGGAGATTGCTGGTGAAAAAAATAATAAAAATTTTTTCTTAGATTTACCTGTTCAGGTAGTTTTAGTTGGAAGAAAAAATGCATTAAAACGATGTTTAAATAATATAATAGAAAATGGATTAAATTATGCAAACAGTGTTCACCTGAGCATGACAAAATCGACAAATAAATTAAATATTTTCATAAATGATGACGGTCCAGGTATTCCTCTAAATCAATATAAAGACGTTTTTAAACCTTTTTATAGATTAGATAAAAGTAGAAATTTAAATCATTCAGGTGTTGGACTAGGAATGTCAATCGCCGAAGACATTGTGAGGTCCCATGGAGGAAACATTGAATTGAGCAAAAGTAGATATAAAGGCCTACAAGTTAAAATTTCTTTGCCTTTATAGTTTTTTTTAATTGATTTATTTGTTTTTGTTGTTTTTCAATTATTTTTTTTAAAACATTTAATTCCCCTCTTGAAACTAGCTCAAGTTTATCAACTAAATCATCGCGCTTAAATTTTAAATTATTAATCAATTCTTTTTTAGCATCTTGTGAGGTAAGAATTCCTGTTTCTATAAAATTAGATATAAGTTTTAAAATTTTTTCTGAATTATTCATAATTGATCTTAATTGATAAGAAAAATAATATCAATTATGATATAAATTTATAATGTATATTCATGATCTAAATCCTGTATTAATTAGCTTTGGCTTTTTAGAAATTAGATGGTATTCCCTAGCTTATATCTTTGGAATTTTAATTGGCTGGTGGATTGCAAAAAAAATAGTTAGTCATAAAATCGCAGATAGATCTGTTGCATTTGATATCAAAATTTTTGATGATTTAATTAGTTACATAATTGTTTCAATGATAATTGGTGGTAGACTTGGATACATAATTTTTTATAATTTCTCCTATTATTTTGAAAATCCATTAGAAATTTTAAAAATTTGGCAAGGTGGGATGTCCTTTCACGGAGCACTAATAGGAATAATATTTGGAACATACCTGTTCGCAAGTAAAGTAAAAATTAATTCATTTTTTTTTTTAGATATTATTGCGAGTGTTGCTCCTGTAGGAATTTTTTTGGGTAGATTAGCTAATTTTGTTAACGGTGAACTTTACGGAAAACCAAGTAGTTTTTTTTGGTCGGTAATTTTTCCTGAAGTAGATAAAATTCCAAGACATCCTTCTCAACTTTATGAGGCTATATTGGAGGGTATTATACTTTTTATCATCTTAATAAGTGTGGTTTATAAAAAATCAGCGAGCACAGGTATGGTCTCAGCTTTATTTATGATTTTGTACGGTGTGTTCAGATTGATGTCAGAACAATTTAGAGAGCCGGATGAGCAAGTTGGTTATTTATTTGATTTATTTAGCATGGGATCTATTTTAAGTTTTTTCATGGTTTTGATTGGTCTACTCATTTTAAAAAAGGCAAAAAATAATGAATTCACTAACTAAATATTTTCCTTTATCAAAAAAAATTTCAATAGATAAATTTATTTCTAAAGCACTTTACAATAAAGATTATGGTTATTATTCTAAAAAAATACCTTTTGGTAGAAATGGTGATTTTATTACATCACCCGGAATAACTTACTTATTTAGTGAGTTAATTGCTTTGTGGATCATTTCACTCTGGGAACACCTGGATAAACCAAAAATATTTAATGTGGTAGAGCTTGGGCCTGGTGATGGTCAAATGTGCAAGACATTGATTGGGGTATTTAAAAAATTTCCTATTTTCTCTAGATCAGTAAATATTTTTTTATATGAAAAAAGTAATACTTTGAGAAATTTACAAAAAAAAAATCTAAAAAAAGAAAAAATAAACTGGGTTAATAATTTCAATAGTATTAAGAAAGGGCCTGTTATATTTTTAGGAAATGAATTCTTTGATGCTATTCCAATAAAACAATTTAAAAAAGTTAATAATATTTTGTATGAACAATATGTAAAGTTAGAAAATAATTCAGAAATTAAAACTTTTCTTAAAAAAGCTGATTCAAAAACAGTTGCTGAATTAAAAAAATATAATCTTTTGAAAGGTCAAACTTTTATTGAATTTCCAAAACAAGGTTTAGCTGAGTTAGATTCAATTATAAGCTCTATAAAAAAATTAAATGGTGGTTTGATGCTAATTGATTATGGCTTTTTAAAACAATCAAGTAAAAATACTTTACAATCTGTTAAAAACCACAAAATAAATATGATATTTAATAATGTTGGAAATGCTGACATTACTTCCTTGGTAAATTTTAATTTAATCAAAAACTACTTAAAAAAAAAGAAGCTCAAAGTGAATAATATTGTAACGCAGAAATTTTTTCTAGAAAGAATGGGCATTATGAACAGAGCTGAGAGAATAAGTAAAAAAATGAATTTTAAAAACAAATCAGATTTATACTTTAGGGTACAAAGATTAATAAATCCAAAACAAATGGGCGAATTATTTAAGGCAGTGTCTGCATTTAAATTAAAAAAAAAATTTTCACTAGGATTTAACTGATGTATTTTTCTAAAAAACTTAATGAATTTGATAATCTTAAACATTGTTTTTTTTCAAAAAAAGGAGGTGTTTCAAAGAAAGTATATAGTAGCCTCAATTGTGGCTTAGGTTCTAATGATAAAAAAGAAAATATTTTAAAAAATTTATCAATTGTGTCTCAAAAGATAGGATTTAATAAAGATAATTTATTTTCAATGAATCAAACTCATAGCAATAAAGTTGTGGTAATTGATGAAAGTAATAAAAATATTAAAACAATTAACGCTGATGCACTGGTTACAAAAATAAAAAATATTACTATTTCAGTTCTTACTGCGGATTGCGTTCCTATATTAATTTATGAAAAAATAAATCATATTGTGGCTTGTGTGCATGCTGGCTGGAGGGGGGCTATAAATGGTATTGTGGAAAATACTTTTAATCAGATAATTAACATGAATAAAAATAATAATATTTATGTCGCGATTGGCCCTTGTATAGGTTTAGAAAACTATGAAGTGAGTAAAGAATTCTACGATGAATTTATTCAAGAAAACAGAATAAACAATATTTTTTTTCTTCCAAATAAAAAAGATAAATTTTTATTTGACTTGAGAAAGTACATTAACTTTAAGATAGCTAAATTTGATGTGAAATATGTTGAAAATATAGATTTAGATACGTGTGCAGAAGATGGAAAATTTTTTAGCTTTCGAAGATCGAGAAAATTAGGTGAAAAAGACTATGGCAGATGTATTTCTACTATAGGATTGATGGATGTTTAATTCATTTGAAAAAAAAAATAATTAATTGTATAACGAGTTAACTTCATGAAAATTTTATCCGGAACTAGTAATCCCAGATTAAGTAAAGAAATTTCTAAAAAGCTGAAACTTAAGCTTATCAACACAAACATAAAAAGATTTGCTGATGGAGAAATTTATATAGAAATTAATGAGAACATTAGAGGCAATAGTGTTTTTGTAATACAATCAACTTCAACCCCTGCTAACGATAATATTATGGAATTACTCTTATGCATTGATGCTCTTAGGAGATCTTCAGCAAAAAATATTACTGCAGTAATTCCTTATTTTGGATATGCAAGACAAGACAGAAAAGTTGCACCTAGAACTTCTATATCAGCAAAGGTTGTTTCAAACTTGATTACAAATGCTGGGGCAAGTAGAATTGTGACGGTTGATTTACACGCTGGTCAGATACAAGGCTTCTTTGATATTCCTGTAGATAACTTATTCACTACTCCAATGTTTGCTAGGTACATTAAAAAAAAATTTAAAACTAAAAACCTAGTGTGTGTTTCACCTGATGTTGGTGGCGTTCAAAGAACAAGAGGTTTAGCGACTAAAATAAAAGCAGATTTAGCAATTATAGATAAAAGAAGACCTGAACCAGGTAAATCTCAAGTGATGAATATTATTGGAGATGTTAAAGGAAAAAACTGTATTATTGTAGATGATATAATTGATAGCGGTGGAACAATTATTAACGCTGTAGAAGCCTTAAAAAAAGCCGGAGCAATTGATGTTTATGTTTTTATTACGCATGCTGTTTTAAGCGGTGATGCCGCAGAAAGAATAAAAAAGTCAAAAATTAAAAAATTGATTATTACTGATACAATAGATAATTCCTTAAAAATAAAAAATAATAGTAAAATTGAGGTCATTTCTATTTCACCCCTCATGGCTGAGGCAATTAGTAGAATTTCAAACTCTACTTCGGTATCTGATTTATTCAATTAGTCCTTGTTTTATTAGCTAACTTAAGTTAAATAGCTCATCCAAACAGAAACATGAATAATTTAAAAGCTACAAAAAGAGAAACTGTCTCAAATGGCCAGCTGAACAAGCTTAGAGAAAGTGGTTTTATTCCAGCTATATTATATGGAGGTAAAGATTCTAATGCTAAGATTTCTGTTGAGAAAAAACTTGTTAAAAATATTTTAAATTCAGAATCTTTTTTATCTACAGTTCTTGAATTAGATGTTGACGGTAAAAAATTGAAAGTAATTCCTCGAGAAGTAGCTTATAATGTAATATCTGATGAACCTATTCATATCGACTTTATGAGGGTTGTTTCGGGAACAAAAATTGTTTTAGATATTCCAGTTAAATTTATTAATAATGATGACTGTCCTGGATTAAAAGTGGGTGGTGTACTAAACATTGTTAGACGAAAAGTAGAATTAAAGTGTCCTGCAGATAATATTCCAGAAGAAATTATAGTTGATTTGAAAGGTTTAGAGATTGGAACTAGTATAAAAATATCTTTCATTAAACTGCCAGAAAATGTTACACCAACGATTATTGGTAGAGATTTTGTTGTTGCTACAGTAGCCGCTCCTACAGTCCTAAAAGAACCTGAAAAACCAGCTGAAGGTGAGGTGGTTGAGGGTACTGAGAGTGCAGAAGGTGCTGTAACAGCAGGAGCTGACGCTACTACACCTGCGACAGCGACAGGTAAAGAAGGTGATGCTACTAAAAAAGATGATAAGGCAAAAGGCAAAGAACAAGCTACAGAAAAAAAACAGCCTGAAAAGAAATAATTAAACATGTTGCTACTTGTTGGTTTAGGAAATCCGGGTCCTAAAGATATAAATAACCGTCACAATATTGGTTTTAGAATTATCGATGTTGTTAATTCTCATTTTAAATTATCTAAGCAAAAACCCAAATTTAAAGGCCTTCTAACTACGGGTCTAATTGCAGAACATAAGGTGTATGCAATTAAACCTCTAACTTTTATGAACAATTCAGGTACAGCTATCAAAGAACTTATTGATTATTTCAAAATTGACCCAAAAGATGTAATTGTTTTTCACGATGATTTAGATATTGATTTTGGAAAAATAAAAGCAAAGTTTGCTGGGAGCAGCGCAGGACATCATGGCATTGATTCAATTGATAAATTTATTGGCAAAGACTACTCTAGAGTGAGAATAGGTATTGGCCATCCTAAAAATAAAAAAAAGGTTAATAACCATGTGCTTGAAGATTTTAAAGAGGATGAAGAAGATCAAATTAAAGAAATAGCTGAAAATATAGTTAAGTTGCTTCCAACTTTATTAGAAAAAAAAATTGATCTATTCTCTAGCAAAGTTAACTCTAGCCTTTTAACCCTAATCTAAATGGGATTTAAGTGCGGTATCGTAGGCCTTCCTAATGTAGGTAAATCTACTTTGTTTAATGCTTTGACTGCATCAAAAAATGCTGAAGCTGCAAACTTTCCTTTTTGTACAATAGATCCAAATATTGGAATTGTTGATGTTCCTGATGAAAGACTTGATCGTTTAGCTAAATTATCGAATTCTAAAAAAAAAATTTTTACTAATATAACTTTTGTTGATATTGCTGGTTTAGTTAAAGGGGCCTCTAAAGGTGAGGGTTTAGGAAATAAATTTCTTTCTCACATTAGAGAAGTAGATGCAATTATTCATCTAGTAAGGTGCTTTGATTCTGTGGAAATTACTCATGTTAATTCTAAGATTAATCCTTTAGATGACTTAGAGACTATAAAAACAGAAATTCTCTTATCGGATATTGATGTAATTCAAAAAAAATTAGAAAAAGGGAAAAAAAAACTATTAAGCGCTAAAGAAATACAAGTTTTTGAAAAAAAGTTAGAATTATTAGACAAAGGCGGTGAAGACTCTGATTCATTTAATGAAGAAGAGATGAAGATTTTAAACCAATTAGGGTTACTTAGTCTTAAACCTAAAATTATAGTCTGTAATGTAGACGAAGAAAGTCTCGCAAAAGGAAATAACTATACGGCAGTTGTTAAAAGTAAATTTTTAAATGAAAAAGTAGTAATAATTTGTGCTGATATAGAAGATCAAATTATGGGTTTGGACAACGAAGAAAGAGAGACTTTCATGAAAGAAATCGGTTTGGGTAAAACTGGTTTGATTAAATTAATTAGAGAAGGTTATGATCTATTGAATCTAGATACTTATTTTACATCGGGACCAGAAGAAAGTAGAGCTTGGACTGTTAAAAAAAACACTTTAGCTCCTCAGGCAGCGGCTGTAATACATACTGATTTTGAAAAAAATTTTATAAGAGCAGAAGCCGTTTCTTGTGATGATTTTATTAAATATGGTAGTTCTGAAAAGTGTAAAGAAAATGGTAAATTAAGAATAGAAGGAAAGGATTATATTGTTAAAGATGGTGATGTATTATTTTTCCGCGTCAACCCTTGACCATATCTTCTTCATGCTAAAATAAACAAGAGTTGCTAGTATAATTAGATATATAATAACCTTAGTTCCTGTTCTGTGTCTTGCCTCTAAATGAGGTTCGGCAGCCCAGGTAAGAAATGTTGTAACGTCTTTTGCCATTTGAGCTTGTGTAGCATTGGTTCCGTCTGTGTATTCTATTAAATCGTCTGATAATGGGCTCATCATTTTTATTTTATTTCCATCCATATATTTGTTGTAGTAGACACCTTCGTCTAAAATAAAACCAGTTGGTTTTTCTTCATAGCCCATTAATATTGAGTAAATATAATTTGCTCCTCCTGTCCTTGCTTTCGCTAAGACTGACATGTCAGGTGGATATGCTCCACCATTAGCTGCAATGGCAGCGTTATCATTTGGATAAGGGTTTACAAAATGATCGGAAGGTCTTCCTGGTCTTTCATACATCTCACCTTCACTATTTGGACCATCCTCGACATCATAACTAGCTGCAATGGCTTTAACTTCTTCTAAAGTAAATTCAGGCCCACCTTTTTGACCTAGATTTCGGTAACTTAAATATTTCATCGAGTGACATGAGGAACATACTTCTTTGTAAACTTGATAGCCTCTTTGCAGAGAATCTCTTTCAAATTTTCCTGTGATACCGGTAAAACTCCAGTCAATTTTCAATAAGTTTTTACTTGAAGAGTATGCATTTCCAAAAAAAAGGGTTGTTATTAAAATAGTTAATAATAATTTTATAAAGCTATTTTTTTTCATTTATTATTTTATCTGACCTAGTTGGCACAGCACTAAAACCACCGGTTAGGACAGGCTCTGAAATGCTTGCTGGTAATGGGTCTGTTTTCTCAAAAAAACTTAACACCGGCAATATAACAATGAAATGAAGAAAATAATAAGTAGTCGCTACTCTTGCTAAAAATAAATAAACACCCTCCGCAGGCATCGCACCTAGATAACCCAACGCAAGCACATCAACTACAAAGATCCAAAAAAATTGCCTATATATAGGTCTGAATGTTGCTGATCTAACTTTGCTAGTGTCGAGCCAAGGTAAAATTATTAGAACAAATAATGCTCCAAACATTAATATGACACCACCTAATTTATCTGGCACAGATCTCAAAATAGCATAGAACGGTAGTAAGTACCATTCAGGAACAATATGAGCTGGTGTGACAAGTGGATTGGCTGGAATATAATTATCCGCATGTCCTAAAACATTTGGAGAGAAAAATACAAAACCAGCAAAAATAATCATAAACATCAATAAAGCAAAAATATCTTTTACTGTAATATAGGGGTGAAAAGGTACCGTATCTTTTGAAGGTTTTTTAATATCTATCCCGATCGGATTGTTGTTCCCTGGTATATGTAAAGCCCATATATGCAATACTACTAAACCTAATATTAAAAATGGAATTAAGTAATGAAGACTAAAAAAACGAGTAAGGGTTGGGTTGTCAACAGAATAACCACCCCACAGCCATGTAACTACACTTTCTCCAACTAAAGGAATGGCACTAAATAAATTAGTAATAACTGTTGCTCCCCAGAAACTCATCTGTCCCCACGGTAATACATATCCCATAAAAGCTGCTGCCATCATTAAAATATAAATTAACATTCCAATAATCCAAATTAATTCTCTTGGCGACTTAAATGAACCAAAAAATAAGGATCTAAAAATATGTATATATACTGCTAGAAAAAACATTGATGCACCATTGCTATGTATGTATCTAATGAGCCATCCATAGTTTACATCTCTCATTATTTTTTCAACACTTTCAAATGCAAGATCAGCATGAGCAACGTAGTGCATCGCTAAAACTATTCCTGTGACTATCTGTGTGATTAAACAAAAAGTTAATATTCCTCCAAATGTCCACCAATAATTTAGATTTTTTGGGGTTGGATAATCAGATAAGTGTGCACCCAAAGATAAGAGTGGAAGTCTATCGTTAAACCACTTGCCGGCTTTTGATTTAGGTACGTATTCATGTTCACTCATTTTTTATTATCCAATCTTAATTGTGTTGTTATCTACAAATTCATACTTTGGTATTTCCATATTTTTTGGTGCTGGCCCTTTTCTAACTCTTCCTGAAATATCGTAGTGAGAGCCATGACACGGGCAGAACCAACCATTAAAATCTCCCTTGTCTTTTAAAGGTACGCACCCTAAATGTGTACAAACTCCAACCATAACTAGCCATTCATTTTTTCCTTCTTTAACTCTTTCTTCGTCTTTTTGCGGGTCAGGCAAGTCTTTCAGTAGGACTGACTCAGCTTCTTGAATTTCTTCGGGAGTCCTTCTCTTGATAAAAATAGGCTTTCCTCTCCATAAAACGGTAATTGATTTTCCAGGCTCAACTTGGCCTATATCAACCTCTGTAGTAGCTAACGCCTTGACTGACTCGTCTGGATTCATCTGATGAATAAACGGCCATATAGTAGCCCCTATACCTACCGCACCAACTGTGTAGCTAGCTGTAAATAAAAAACTTCTTCTATCTTTTTTATCTTCTTGTTTGCTCATAATTAAGTATTTATTATTAATGATGTTTAATTAAAACTTATTTTACAGTTTTTCTAGGGTCAAGAATGACACATAAATAAACTTATAATGATAAATATAGTACTTTATAAACCAGATATACCTCAAAATACCGCTGCTATTGTTAGGTTATCAGCTTGTTTCAACCTTAAGATACATATCATCGAGCCTTGTGGCTTCAATCTAAACGACTCAAGATTTAAAAGAGTTGCCATGGACTATATCAGTCTCACCCGTATGGTGAGATATCCTAATTTTGAAACTTTTATGAACAAAAATTCAAAGTCTAGAATAGTTCTGATGACAACTAAATCAAAAAAATTTTATCATCACTTTAAATTTAAAAAAAATGACTTTCTTCTTTTTGGCAGAGAGAGTGCTGGTGTACCAAATGAAATCCATAACGTAATAAAAGATAGACTAAAAGTACCCTTGAGTGGAAAGGCTAGATCGCTTAATGTAGCAATGACAGTTGCAATAGTTGCTACTGAAGCTCTTAAGCAAAATAACTTTTTTAAATGAAACAATTAATAGAGATAAAAAAAAAATTAGCTAGCGATTGGTTTAAATTTTTACAAGGTAAAATTATTGATGAATTTCAATTACTTGAAGATGAAATTAATAAAAAAAATAGAAAAAAGACAAAATATTTTATTAAGAAAGAGTGGAAAAAAAGTGATAAAAAAGAGGGTGGCGGAAATTCATACATTTTAAGTGGTGGAAAAATATTTGATAAAGTTGGAGTAAATCAATCCACAGTTTCTGGTCAATTTGAAAAAGCTTTTAGATCTAAAATTTTAGGAGCGGAAAAAAATGGTAAGTATTGGGCCACAGGTATTTCTGTAGTTGCTCACATGAAGAACCCTAAAGTTCCAGCTTTTCATTTCAATACGAGATTTATTGTAACTTCGAAAGAATGGTTTGGAGGTGGCATGGATGCAACACCTTCATTCAATGATAAAAAAGAAAAAATACTTATTCATCAAAAATTAAAGACTACATGTGAACTTAATAATAAAGATTATAACGTATATAAAAAGTGGTGTGATACATATTTCTATTTACCTCACAGAAAAGAGCCACGTGGAATTGGTGGAATATTTTTTGATTACGAAGCTAAAGAGTGGGAAAAAAATTTTAAATTTGTACAAGATTTAGGTATTGCATTTATTGATATAACTAAAAAAACAATTTTAAATAAAAAAAAATTAAAATGGACTAATGAAGATAAAGAACAACAGCTATATAAAAGAGGAAGATATGTTGAATTTAATCTTTTATATGATAGAGGTACAAAGTTTGGATTAAATTCAGGTGGTAACATTGATTCAATTTTAATGTCCTTGCCTCCTCTAGCTAAATGGAAATAAATGGATAAAGAACCAATAACAGTTGAGGGATTAGATAATCTTAAATCAGAACTTGATGAACTAAAAAGTGTTAAGCGTCCAAGCATAGTCGCGGCTATTGCGGAAGCAAGATCGCATGGAGATCTAAAAGAAAATGCCGAGTACCACGCGGCTAAAGAACAGCAAGCCCAAATGGAAAGTAGAGTTATTGAAATAAATGATATTATAGCTAGAGCAAATGTCATAGATGTCACTAAAATCGAAAATAATGGGAATGTAATTTTTGGATCTACGGTTACAGTCCAAGATTTAGAGATTAATAAAAAAAAAACTTATAAAATTGTAGGAAAAGATGAAGCAGATATCTCAAAAAATTTAATTTATTTTAAATCTCCTATAGGCAAAGGATTTATAGGTAAAAGCGTGGCAGATATGGTGTCGGTAGAGACTCCATCTGGAGAGAAAAATTTTGAAATTTTAAATATTCAATATATTTGATTTCTTAATCTTCTCAACAATAGAAGAGGCTTCCGCGGCTTTTAAATCAAAATCTTTTTTTACCCATTCTTTCTTCAGTTCTTTAAGTGCGTAACCAATCTTTTTACCATCAAGCAAACCTTGGTCCATCAGGTATTGTCCATTAAATGGAAATTTTGGAATATCTATTTTGTTCACTTCTGCAACGACACTGTTTAATAGTTTTGCTGAAAATTTTGGCTCAGCGCAGTAAATAAACCCTAATAGCTTTTTAATATTATTTTTTCCAAGATCGTAAATATTTTTTTTTAGTTCTTTTTTTAAATAATTCTTTTCTTCTTTAAATTTAATATAATTTTTAGCAATAAAACTTAAATCTTTTTTTAATTTATTTGACACTTTATATTTGTGACAAAAGTATTGATAATTATCTTTTTCATCCACTAAAAGTATAGAGAAAATTATTTCTGTAGATTTAAAGAAAATATTTTTTTTAAATAAAGGGAGAAATTTTTCTAATCTATCGAAATACTTAAATTCAGGAAAAGCTATAAAGAAAATATCTTTTATTTCCTTATTTTCTAAAAGAATATTAATATTTTTTAATTTTAATATTTTATTAAGCTCATTTAGAATACGTTCTTTTGAAAGATTTTTTATTCCATTTAAACTAAGCTTAATTGCTTCAATAATTATAGGATCAGATTGTTTGTTATTATAGTAAATTGAAAATCTTATAAATCTTATTATTCTTAGGTAGTCTTCTTCAATGCGAGATGACGGCTCTCCAATAAATTTTATCTTTCTATTTTTTAAATCTTCTCTGCCATTTTGTGGATCATAGATTTTTCCTCTTCTATCCATATAAATTGCATTGATAGTAAAATCTCTTCTGCTTGAATCATCTTTCCAATTATCAATAAATGATACCTCGGCATGCCTACCATCTGTTTTTACATCTTGACGCAATGTTGTAATTTCAAATTTACTTGAGTTCAAAATGACTGTTACTGAACCATGTTCAATGCCAGTTTCTATAATTTTAAATTCAGACTCTTTAAATTTTTCTTTTAATTCCTCTGGTGAAAAAATAGATGCAATGTCAATATCATCTATATCATCGTTAGTTAAAAAGTTTCTTACGCAACCTCCTACAAACATGGCAACTAGATCATCTTTTTTTTTTCCTTTTTCAAGAATACTGAATAATTTTTTAACATCTTTTTATTTATAAAATGGGAAAAAAAAAAAATTTAGTCTTTGAAAAAAGGTTATATTTTTAAATAATTTTTTCATTTATTTGGCTGGGGCACTAGGGATCGAACCTAGGATGACGGTATCAAAAACCGTTGCCTTACCGCTTGGCTATGCCCCAATATTATCGATCTGATATATCATAAAAACAAATAATTAAATAGATTTTGTGAGTACACACCAATAATTAGGAAGTTTTTTCTGAATTTTTATTAATCCTTGCTTTGCTGATTTTCTATTAAAAAATAAGCCAAAACAAACTGATCCTGAACCAGTCATTCTTGAAAATAAACAGTTTTTTTGGATTTTTATTAATTCTAAAACTTTTTTAATTTTTTCATACTTTTTCTCAACTATTTTTTGCAAATCATTTTTTTCACTTTTAATGAATTTTATATAGCTTTCTGTAGAATATGTTTTAGATAAATCGTTTTTTAAAGGTGAGCTAAATTTTCTTACTTTTGAATAAACTTCTCTAGTTGAAGAGTTTATATTTGGATAAACTAAAACGAAATTAAAAATATGCTTTTTTTTAAATTTTAAAATTTTTTTTAAATTTTTTTGGAAACAATGATTAAAAAAAAATAATCTAAAATCTGAACCTATTTTTTTTTCAAACACTCCCAATAATCGGGTGCTAACTTTATCTTTCAATAAATACTTTATTAAAAATGCAGCGTTACTAGTGCCTCCTCCTAGACCTCCAAATACTGGTATATTTTTTTTTATTATGATTTTATACCTTTTTTTTTGATCTATTAAATTGTGCTTTCTTAAAAGGTAAAGAGATTTAGATATTGTATTTATGTTTTTATTTATATTTTTTTTAAATTGGCCAACAAATTCGATGCTATCTTTTTTTTTATTTATTTTTTTAATACTTATTTTATCATGTAGATTCACTAACATTACACTAGATTGAATATCATGTAGTCCATTGTTATTTTTTTTAAACACTTTTAAAAATAGATTTATTTTAGAGTAAGATTTTATCATTATTCATTATGTTTTTTAATTCCAAATAATAATTTTTTTTTAATTTCTGTTTTTAATTTTTCTTTAGTTTTTTCTAATTTTAAGACATAGTTCCAGTAATACCTTGCTTGTAGAGAATTATTGCTCATCCACAAGGAGTCGGCGTAATGATCATTGATTACAGGGTCTGAAGCCATATATATAACTGCTAATTGCAAATATTTTTTAGCATCTTTATAATTTTTTAATTTAAACAAAGCCCAACCTAAAGAATCTATGATGTAACCGTCATTTGGTCTTAATGCGTTTGCTTTCTTGAGCATTTTTAAAGACTTCTCGACGTTGATACCTTTTTCAATCCATGAATAAGCTAAATAATTAATTACATAAGCGTCATTAGGTGAAACACTTAATGAATTAAGCAGATCTGCTTCTGCTTTTTTCCATTGATCGGTTCTTTCATATGCGATCCCCCTACCGTCAAGTATTCTTCCGTATAAATCATGTTTTCTGTTAATTGTATTTATGGCTTTTGAATAATATTCAATTGATTCTTCGTACTTTTCATTATTTTTTAAAAATTCGGCATAATCAAACATTTCATAAGTTGTTGGATTGTTAATTTTTTGAAATTTTTTTTCTAGAAAGCTTACTGCTTCCTTTTTTTTTTTTTGTTTTATCAATATTGATGCAGTTTGCTTTGATGCATACCAACTATAAGTAGAACCATGTTTTTGCATTACGCTATATATTTTTTTTGCTTCATTGTGTTCATCAATAATTAAAAAATTTTCCGCTTGTAGTGTTTCAAAAGAAATAAAATTTGGATTCAAGTATTTAGCTAGATTTAAATAAAAATTAGAAGCCACGTAGTTCTGCTGAGCAGCAAGCCCACTTGCAACAATATAAAGTATTTCTGCTAAAACATGGTTAGTGTTCTTACAGTCAAATTGATTATTAAATTTATTTGCTTGTTCGCGGTCTAATTTTAATTGGTTTAAAATTAAATTTGTTGGATCTAAATTAAGTGAAATTTCTAATACTTTTTTAACTTTTTGTTCTTTCTTATTTGAAATCAAATAATTTGCATGGAAAAAAAAATATCTTGAATAATTAACGTCAGAGCGAGAAGTTAACTTTCTATACACTTCATCGGTTTGACTTGAATCAAAATGACAATAAGCAAATGCTTTTTGGATATTTTTTATATTTTCGAATTTTCTGGGTATGTTATCTAATAAATTAAGTGCTGAATTAATATTGCTTATATTTTTAAAATTAGCCCAGCTACTTAATGAGGTAGAAATTAAATTTTGTATTGATCCTGGTAAACTATTATTTCTAAGCTCTTCAATATAAACTAAAGCTTTATCTAAATTCTCACGCTCTAAATAATAAACTATACTAATTAAATTACTTTCAAAATTATCGATTCCTTTTTTTTCAAGTTTTTTAGAATAATTTTTTGCATCTTTATATTTTTCAAGAGCTACTAGAGAGTAGTGATAGTATTGTGAATATCTATAGTGACTATCCTCTAAGCCGTTCAAGGATTTTAAATAATCGTAAGATTTCTGATATTGATTGTCGTTTACAGCTAGTGTTCCTGAGAAATAATTCGTTATATCTTCTGCTTTATAAAATTCATCTGTATTCTTAGCTAGAAGAACATTAAAAGTATTTAAAAATAATAAAACACAAATTATTAACTTGAATTGAACTTTTAAGTTTTTCATAATTATTTAAATGACAAAAAAAATTAATACCAAATTTGTAAAATTAATTAAATATTATAGTCTAATTAATCATAACCTAATATATGAGAATGAAGCTATAAATAGGTATAAAATTAATAGTAATATAGCTATCAGAGGTTCCGTGGGTAAGGAGCTACAAGAGCTTAAACAACTCATCATTAGTATTAAAGATTGTGAATTAAAAAAAAATTCTAATAATATTGTTTTTTCTGACGGAAACCCTAATGCCAAAATTATGATTATCGGAGAAGGGCCAGGTGCAAATGAAGATTTGGAAGGAGTACCATTTATTGGTCGAACTGGTGAGCTTTTAGATAAAATGTTGTCATCTATTAATTTAGATAGAGACAACACTTATATTACTAATGTAGTAAATTATAGACCACCAGAAAACAGAAACCCCACCGAGGAAGAAATTGCTCGTTACCTGCCTTACTTAACTAAACACATAGAAATTATAAATCCTACAATATTAATATTATTAGGTAGTGCGGCCCTAAAGGCTGTCATAGGAAGCGATGAAGTAATATCTGAAATTAGGGGAAAATGGATGGATAAAAAGATTGGTAAATGTAACACATCTGTGATTGCTTCATTTCATCCAGCTTTTTTAATGAGACAACCTGATCAAAAAAAAATGTCATGGATAGATCTTAAGATGATTAGAAAAAAGATTTTAGATCTTAAAATTAATATTGAAAAATAATTTGTTAATAGCTGGAGTAGATGAGGTTGGTAGAGGTTGCTTAGCAGGACCTGTTGTTTCAGCTGCAGTGATACTTAACGATAAGATAGATTTAAAATTAATTAAAGATTCAAAAAAAATTAATTTTCAAAATAGATTAAAAATAGCGGAAATTATTAAACAGAATTCTTATTATGCAATTGGTACTGCTTCCGTAGAAGAAATACTTAAAATCAATATTTTACAAGCTGCATTACTTTCAATGAAAAGAGCTATAGATAAACTTGAAAAAAAACCTGATCAAATTCTTATAGATGGTCCCTTCGCGCCCAATGGGTTAAAAAATTATAAAACAATTATTAAGGGAGATGAAAAAATTAAAAGTATTAGTGCTGCTTCAATTATTGCAAAAACATATAGAGACTTACTTATGATTAAATTATCAGAAAAATTTACTCATTATGCCTGGGAAAGAAATTTTGGTTACGGAACTAAAGCTCATATGGAAGGATTAAAAAAATTTGGCATTACCTCTCATCATAGAAAAGGATTTAAACCAATACACAACATGTTGTTAAAATAAGAATCTAAAGCACAAGAGGCACCTTATTTTGTATCAAACTGTTTGACCTGGGATTCAATTTAAAGTTGAATTCAAATATGTCAACATTTTGTAATAAAATTGTCAACGGAGATAGCCTTCTCGAATTGAAAAAAATTCCCGACAAAACTTTTGATTTAGTTTTTGCTGACCCTCCTTACAACATGCAAATTGGTGAAACTTTAAGAAGACCAGATGCTAGTAAAGTAAAAGGAGTTGATGACAAATGGGATCAATTCGATAGCTTTAAACATTATGATGATTTCTGTAAAGCTTGGTTAATTGAATGCAAAAGAATTTTAAAAGACAATGGAAGTATCTGGGTTATAGGCTCTTACCATAATATTTTTCGTCTAGGTTATCACTTGCAAAATTTAAACTATTGGTTGTTAAATGATGTTATTTGGAGAAAAAATAATCCAATGCCCAATTTCAGGGGAACAAGATTTACCAATGCACATGAAACTTTAATATGGGCTTCTAAGAATAAGAAATCAAAATATACTTTTAACTATCAGTCTTTAAAATGTTTAAACGATGATTTACAAATGCGTTCAGATTGGATGCTTCCAATCTGTAGTGGGAAAGAAAGACTAAAAAAAAATAATGGTAAAAAAGTACACTCTACTCAAAAACCTGAATCTCTTTTACATAGAATAATACTAGCAACAACTAATAAAGGTGATGCAATATTTGATCCTTTTTTGGGAACAGGAACTACTGCGGTAGTAGCTAAAAAATTAGGTAGAAAGTATTATGGCATAGAAAAAGATAAAAAATATTTTAAAGCTGCTTACGATAGAATAAGTAAAACAAAAATTATCGAAGAAGATTATTTAGATACAATTGAAAACAACAGATCAAAACCAAGAATACCTTTTGGATCATTGGTTGAATTGGGAATTCTTAAACCAGGAACTGTTTTGTCTGATCCTAAAAATAAATTTAATGCAAAAATAATGGTTGATGGAAGTATTAAATATAAAGAGTCTGAAGGCTCTATACATAAAGTTGCTGCTAAAATAATGGGCACAGAAAGTTTCAATGGATGGACTTACTGGCATTGTAAAGTTGGTGGCTCAATGGTTTTAATAGATAGTTTAAGGCAAAGATTTCTATCTAAAGGAATTTAACAATAACCATTTCTTTAAACGTGGACATAAAAATTTTATGTGATCAAAGTCTAAACAAGCTCTTTTCAGATAAAAATTGGGAAAATCAAAAAAATAAAAAATAGAAAAGATTTGCCTAATTATAAATTTTACCAAGGTACCTGTTAATAAAACTTTTACTTTTTATTAATCGTTTTAAAAATTCATTTCTAAAGATCTTTAAAACAGGGTTAGAAAAATGAAATGCAAAATAGTTGAGTCTTGACCTATTGTTGATCACGATTGTTTTCTTAAGTCTTTTTTCGAAGTAAGTATTTTCAATATTTTGTTTATTATCAATTAAAAGATCGTATAACTCTTTCGCAGATTCTATAGACTGAGAAGCTCCTTGAGCAAGTGTTGGTGGGAAGGCATAAAAGGCATCTCCAATGTAAAAGACTTTTTTAAAAATAGATTTAATAGGTTTTGACGAGGTGTAAATAGACCACGACTTTAGATCCCCTTTAAAGAGGTTTGATAGATGTTTGTTTTCATTAACAAACTTTTCACTAAGCAATTGTTCTATTGTTTTTTTTTCATTTAGTTTTTTTCTTAAAATACATACTACATTAATATCTCTATTGTCGTTAATTGGATACGATACTAAGTGGGCTTTAGAGCTCATAAAAAGAGAAATATTTTCAGCTTTGAATTCAGATATATCTTTAGCTTTAACTTGAGTTCTAATTGCTAACGCACCATAATAGTTGGGTTTAAAGATTTTTTTTTCGATAATTGATTTTGTTTGTGAAAATACACCGTCAGAAACTACAAGAAAATCTACTTCTTCACTGACCCCATCTTTAAAATTTATTTTTATAGTATTTTGGTTCTGCTCAACTGTTTCGAGCGTTTTATTGAATCTAATCAAATTTGAAAATAATTTATCTTTTAAAAATTTAATTAAGGTAGATCTTTTGAGAGTTGTATATTTTTCTGTTTCATTGTTGAACTGTGTTAAATCTAACTCACATACTTTATTTTCGTTGGAATAAAAATTTAGTTCTTTCGGATTAAATAGCTCTGCTTTATTCAAGTTATTAAATCCTATTTGATTTAATACAAATACACTATTTACTGCGAGTTGAATTCCGAATCCTTCTTCTAAATTTAAAGTTTCACTTTTTTCGTAAATAATAAATTCAAAATTTGAACTTTTTTGTAAAAGATTAGCTAATGTGAGCCCGCCTATGCCTGCTCCAATAATTGCAATTTTTTTTTTCATTAGTTTAAATCTAAAATTTGTTTAAAAATTTTTTTTGTAAATGAAGGAATAAATTCATTATTTCCTTTTAAAGAAAACCATTGTGATTGCAATGGAAGTTTTGAAGAAAATTTATAATATAGATTGATATTTAATTTTTTATTAGAAATAGAATTTTTAAAGTTTGAATGAAAATGCCAGCTTTTTATTTTATCTTTTAAAGTTGTTTCTTTTATTGGAGGTAAATAAAAATTATCTAAAAACCCTAAATTGTGCTTTTTAGTCAAAGCAATTTTATTTTTTATTTTATCAATATAGCAAAATATATTATAATTTTTTCTTTCTGGCTGAATTTTTTTTATTGATTTAAATTTTTTATCGGATTTGAAGTATTTACATCCATTTTTAATATTGCATTTAAAACACTCTGGTTCTTTTGGCTTACAGATCAGTGCTCCAAATTCCATCAGCGCTTCAACAAGATCAGAGTGTCTTTTAGTTTTAAATAAAGATTTTTTATTAGTTTCTATAAGTTTATTAAAATCTATTTTATTTTCACTCTTATTTATAATTCTTGAGAATACTCTCTTAACATTTCCATCAATAGCAATTGTCGGTTGATTGTGAATGAAAGCCAATAAAGCATTTGCAGTGTAGTCGCCTATCCCTGGTAGTTTTTTTATCTCTATTATTTTTTTTGGTAATTTTGAATTATATTCTTTAACGATTATCTTGGTGGTGGCTAGAAGATTTCTTGCTCTTCTATAATATCCAAGACCTTCCCATAATTTTAAAATTTTTTTATCAGTAGATCTTGATAGAGATTCCAAATTAGAATAGTGAAGTAAAAAATTTTTAAAATATGGTAAAACTGTTTTAACTTGTGTTTGCTGCAACATAAATTCACTTAAAAGTCTGTAATAAAGCTTTTTTGGAGATTTTTTACTAACACGCCACGGTAATATTCTTCTATTATTATCATACCAAGCTAGAATTTTTTTTGATAAATTGTTGTCAAGATGCATAACAAAAAAGATAATAATAAAAGCAACACTTTCATACAAGGTTTAAGACCTTTTTCTAAGTCATTGCCACAGGGTTTAAAAAAACTACTAAGGAAAGGTAGTTATAATTTTTCTAATATAGTTGATAACTGGGCTAAAATGGTTGGTAAAGAACTTTCCAGTGCATGTTATCCTAATAAAGTAAAAATGAGCAAAGAAATGGACAATGGAACTCTAATTTTAAATGTAATTCATGGGAATGAGCTAACCGTAGAATATGGAAAACAAGAAATTATGGATAAAATCAATACTTTTTTTGGCTATAAATGTATTAAAGAAGTTAAACTAAAAGTTGTTCAGGAAAAAAAGACCTTAAAACAAATTTCTCCATCAAATGGGGCTAAATTGAATTATAGTAACAAGTTAAAGAATATTAATAACGTAGAACTTAAAAAAACGTTAAACAAACTAATAGAGGCTTACAATGCTAAAAATAATTAAAAATATTTTTTTATTATCAGTTTTTTTTCTGTCTGTTAGTTGTGATCAGACATCACAAAGTAAAAATAATTCTGATAACATTGCAACTGTAAAAGTGTTTTCTTCACTTACGTGTCCTCATTGCGCTGACTTTCACAAAAAAATATATGAAAAATTAGAGAAAGAATATATTAGCGTCGGAAAAGTAAATTTTGAACACCATAGCTTTCCCCTTGATGTTGCGGCCTTAAATGCAGAAAAGATTTTACAGTGTAATTCAAACTCACAAGTAAACTTTAAGTTTTTAACTGAGATCTATAAAAGACAAAATAAATGGGCGGCAGCATCTGATATAAATATAATTAATAATTCTATTAAAGCTATTGGCAAAGAATTTAGCTTGACTGAAAACGAAATGAATAAATGTCTAAAGGATAAAGCACTGGAAGAAAGAATTTTAAATGAAAGAATTGAAGCTCAAAAAAATTACAAAATAAGTTCAACACCCACTGTTTATATAAATGAAAAAAAATATGGAGGGTCACGTGATTATAAATCCTTTAAGAAAGAAATTGATAAAATATTAAAATGAAGTTTAAAAAACTAGAGATATCTGGATTTAAATCTTTTTTTGATAAGACCGATTTTTATATAGGAGAAGGTTTAACTGGAATAGTAGGTCCTAATGGATGTGGAAAATCTAATATTGTAGAATCCTTAAGATGGTGCATGGGAGAAACATCAGCAAAAAGTATGAGAGGTTCAGGAATGGAAGATGTTATTTCTTCAGGAACATCAAATAGACCTGCAAAAAATATTTCAGAAGTTTCGATACAAATTCAAAACCCCGATAAAGATGGGCCTATGCAGTATAATGAATTAGATGAAATCACAGTAACAAGAAGGATTGAGAGAGATAAAGGTTCAAAATATTTTATTAATCAAAAAGAAATAAGAGCTCGAGATGCACAAACTTTTTTTGCAGATCTTTCTACTGGTGCACATTCGCCCTCTTTAATTAGCCAGGGAAGAATTGGTTCTCTCGTTACTTCAAAGCCATCTGAACGAAGAGCAATATTGGAGGAGGCTGCTGGAATTTCAGGTATTCACGCAAGAAGAGAAGAAGCTGAATCAAGATTAGAAGCAGCAGAAAATAATTTAAAGCGAGCTGATGAATTAAAGAAACAACAAGAAAAACAATTAGATAACCTTAGAAAACAAGCAGAAGAAGCAACTAGGTATAAAGAGATTTCAAAAGAAATTAAAAGTGCAGAAGCGGGTCTTTATTATTTAAAAATATCTTCAATAGAAAAGGAAAAAGCAACCGTTGCTGAAAGATTAAGTGAACAAGATGATGAGATAAGTGCTGTGAAGATTGACTTAAGTCATAATAATCAAATGCTTGAGGAAGAAAATAAAAGATTAGCTCCTTTAAGAGATAGAAGAATGGAAACGCAAGCTAGCCTTCAAAAGCTTAACCTTGAAATGTCTAATTTAGATGAGGAAGAATTGAGAATTAAAAGTTTACAAGTCAAACTTCAGAATTCTTTGGAGACTTTAGATTCTGATCTAGATAGAGAGAAAAGCATATCTTTAGATGCTTCTTTAAATGAAAAAAGAATATTTGAAGAAAAAAATGAATTATTAAAAACTGAAAAAGAATTATCTGAAACTGAGGTAAAATCACAAAAGGATTTAAATTTATCTAAAGCAAGTTTGCAACAACAACAAAGCCAACTAGATGATGTGATCAGTGAAATTGAAAGCTATATTGACTCTGAAAAGAAATTAACTAGGGATCTTTTTGAGAAATTAAAAAAAATAGTAACTCAAATAACTTCGTCTCAAGAACAATATGCTTCAACTTATGGAAAGAACGAATCGATAAAAAGTGACTCTATTAAAAGAAGAGAAAGAATTAAGAATATTGATGTGGAGGTGGAAAATTGGAAGAATTTAAAATCTAACTCTGATAAAATGATTGGGGAATTGAATGAAAGAAAGAAAAAAGTTAAATTAGAAATCAATGAAAATCAAAAAAACCCAGAAAAAATTGCAACAACAAAAGGTCAAAATATTCAGAATATAGAAAATACAAAAAAAAGAAGCGAAGAATTAAATGAAGAGTTAAGTAAAGCTGAAGAAAAATATAACTTGATAAACCAGAACTTAAAAGAGATACAAGAAAAATTTAGTATTCTTAGAGAAAACAAAGCAAGGAGCGAAGCAACGCTTGAAGGTATGGAGAAAAGAAAAAAAGATTTAATTTATTCTATTAAAAACGATCTTAAATTAAATAATGAAAATGATCTTTTATCAATTTCAAATTTAAATGTTCTCACGCCAGAAAATTATCCTAGTTTGGACAAACAGGAAATAGTTTTAGAAAAAATTAAGAAACAAAGAGAATCTTTAGGTTCAGTTAATTTAAGAGCCGATGAAGAAACTAAGAAATATCAAGATGAAATAAAAAAAATGGAAGTTGACAGAGCTGATCTTTATTCAGCAATAGTAAAGCTTAAAACTTCTATTGATGAACTTAATCAAAAGGGACGTGAAAAGCTCCTTGAGGCTTACACAAAAGTTAACAGAAAATTTAATGAAGTTTATACAAAACTATTTAACGGTGGGAGCGCAAAATTAGAATTAGTTGACTCAGATGATCCGTTAGAAGCCGGCTTGGAAATGTTAGTCTCTCCTCCAGGAAAAAGACTTCAATCAATCACACTTTTATCAGGTGGCGAACAAGCGCTAACAGCTTTGTCTTTAATATTCGCAGTATTTTTGGTAAATCCTTCACCTATATGTGTATTAGATGAAGTTGACGCCCCTTTAGACGATGCGAATGTCACAAAATTTTGTGCTCTTCTAGACGAACTTGTAAAGATAACAAAAACTAAATTTATTATCATCTCGCATCATGCTTTAACTATGTCAAGAATGCACAGATTATACGGCGTAACCATGCCAGAAAAGGGTGTCAGTCAACTCGTTGCAGTTGACCTGGAGAAAGCTGAAGAGTTAGTAGCTTAGTTAAAAATGGCAGACCGTAAAAATTTCAAAACTCGCCTAGAGATTGCAAAAAATAAGTTAAAAAATAGCTCAATAATTACAAATAATAATGAGAATAGCTCATTTATAGGTAGTGCTTTTAAGTTAGGCACAGAACTTGTTTCGGCTGTCTTAGTTGGGACAATTATTGGGTTTATTTTAGATACTTGGTTTGATACTAAACCCTGGTTAATTATTTTGTTCTTTTTTTTAGGTTCTGTGGCTGGAATTTTAAATGTTATTAAAGTCGCTAAAAGAATGCAACAAAAAGACTAGTTTTAGAAAATTTATATGGCAACAAATCCAATGCACCAATTTGAAGTACACAGAATTGGTCCCGAAATTAAAATTGCAGGTATTGACTTGTCTTTTACTAATGCTAGTTTATTTATGTTTTTGAGTGCAGCTGCGATTTGTGCCATTCTTTTTTTAGGCACTAGGAAAAGAAAACTTATACCTGATAAATTCCAGTTAATCGCGGAGATGATTTATAATTTTATAGCTAAAATGATAAGTGATACAGCAGGATCAAAAGCTAAACCTTATTTCCCATTTATTTTTAGTTTATTTATGTTTGTGCTTTTTTGTAATATGCTTGGAATGTTACCCTACTCTTTTACTGTAACAAGCCATATTATAGTTACTATGCTGATGGCAATTTTTATTTTTATTGCTGTAACAGTTATCGGTTTCTTAAAACATGGATTTGGATATTTAAAACTTTTTGTTCCAACTGGTGTGCCTATTTTTTTATTACCTCTCATAACAGTTATAGAAATAATTTCTTATTTAAGCAGACCAGTTAGTCTTTCTGTACGTCTATTTGCGAATATGATGGCTGGCCATACGATGTTAAAAGTTTTTGGTGGTTTTGTTATCAGTTTAGGAATGCTAGGGGGTTGGTTACCACTTGGCTTTTCAGTAGCACTAACGGGCTTGGAAATATTAGTAGCATTTCTACAAGCATATGTTTTTGCAATATTAACCTGCATCTATTTAAATGATGCATTAAATTTACACCATTAACAAAAAAAAGGAGAAACAATGGAGTTAGAAGCGGCAAAAATGATTGGAGCAGGTCTCGCTGCAATCGCACTAGCAGGAGCAGGAGTGGGAATTGGAATAATTTTTGGTAATTATTTATCTGGAGCTATGAGAAATCCATCGGCAGCTCAAAAACAATTCCCTAATTTACTTTTAGGGTTTGCATTAGCTGAAGCAACTGGTCTATTTGGTTTGGTTGTAGCGTTAATTATATTATTTGCATTTTAAGTAATAACCTTAAACTTTAATGAGATTATTTCTTTTAATCATCGGAATATTTACGGCAAGCAATATTAATCTATTGGCGGCTGAGGCTGGAATGCCTCAGCTAGATCCAAAGTATTGGGCATCACAAGCGTTTTGGTTAATTTTAATTTTTACAATACTGTACTTAGTTTTATCAAATTTATTTATCCCAAAAATTAAAAATAATATTGATAATAGAGAAAATAAAATAAAAGATGACTTAGATGAAGCACAAAAATTAAAAAATTTAGCAGAACAAAGACTTAAAGAATATGAACTGTCCATAGAAAATGCAAAAAAAGAGGTTCAAAAAATTATTTTTGAAAGTAAAAATAAATTAAATTCTGAAATACAGAATAAGAAAAAAGAGTTTGAAAAAGAAATAGAAATTGAGATTATTAACGCAGAAAAAGAAATAGAAAATTTAAAAAAAGAGTCTTTAAAAAGTATATCTACTATATCTGAGGAAATGACATCAAAAGTAATCGAACAAATATCAGGCGAGCCTATGAATCAAAGTAGCGTTAAAGCAGCCATACTTGAAACAACTAAAAATAATTTAGGTAAATATTTATGATAGTTGATGCTACTTTTTGGGTTGCTGTCTCCTTCTTTATTTTTTTAGGAGTTTTAGTTTATTTTAAAATTCCTCAAAAAATATCCTCCATTTTGAACGATAATATAAACGCAATCAAAAATGAAGTTGATGACGCTGAGTCACTTAAAGAAGAATCTAAAGATATTTTAAGCGAATATGAAAAAAAAATTAGTAGTGCAAAAGCAGAAATTCAAAAAATGGTTGATGCTGCTACTGAAGATGCAGACAAGAATGTTTTGAAGACTAATAAAGAGCTTCATGCTCAAATGGAAAATAGGAAAAAGAATACTGAGGATCGAATTAAACAAATGAAAAATGAAGCTTTAAAAGATATAAAAAATGCTTCAGTTAGAATTTCTATTCAGGCAGTAGAAGTATTGTTAAAAAATTCTTTAGATAAGAACAAATTAAATAAAATATTCGCTTCAAGCGTAGAAGAAACTAAGTTAGCTTTAAAAAGAAAATCTACTTAAATAAATAATTTTAATACGCAAAAAAAAATAGGGCAAGTATTTAAACTCGCCCTATTATTAAAACGCTTTGTACTATCTAGAAGATCTAGAGCTAGTATTTTGCATTGCGCAAGCCCAAATAATAAGACCGAAAGCGATCTTGTTTAAAAAGTCTGCAGCATTGTAAAGAACGTTTAGCGCGTCAATGTTAACTCCACCTGAAGTTAAATATCCAAAGATATAACCTAGTGGGTAAACAGACCAACCAACAGTAACAATTATTCTCATAGCACTGAAAGCAGTGATTAGAGACTTGTTGCCACTCTTAGAGGCTATTGTTCCAGCTTCACCTGAGAATATTTCAAACAGAATGTAAATCCAACCTGCCATTCCAATAATGAAACCTACCATTGCTGATATGTAACCAGCTTCTCCCATGTAACCACCTACTAACATTACTATAGAACCTATTAAAAGTTTCCAGAATACTGATGATGGTACTTTTTTAACCGCTGCTAATACAAAATAGAACTCAAGCATTAGTAAAGGCACTGTGATTAACCAGTCAATATATCTATAAACAGTCGGTGACTCTCCAGTTCCAATCCATATATCTCTCATGTACATATAGTGAATGAATGCGATACCAGTTACTAGTCCCGCTACTGTAATTGATGTTCTCCAAGCAGGTGCAACAGATCCTCTTTCTAAAAAGAAGAACGCTGTAGCTGCTAAACAGCCCATTGATACTAACCAAAATGATATTCCTACGAAATCACCTGTTGCCAAAATGGCAGTCGCTGCATTAGCTGAGCTAGTGATGCTAAAAATAGCAATAGCTGCTAATACGATTTTACTTAATTTACTCATAAAAACTCCCTCGTTATTAGTTTTATACTTAGTTTATATATAAACTGTTTAAGATTATTAATTCTTAAACAACTGGGGGAATTTATAAAAAAAAAGCGTGATTTAGAAGTATTTTTTGCCTTAAAAAAACTCATATTCATTGAGTTTTTTAACTTTTCTGAGGATAAATGGTAAAAATTATTGAAAATAAGGTGAAAATTAGAATCAAGCTTAAACAAACAACTAAATTAGTAATATCTTATTTAAGAATAAAAAGTTTTAAAATGCATGATTTTTAGTTTTTTTGTCATACTTAATAAAACTTTATATGTATTAGCATAGCGTAAAATGAAAAAAGATAAAAAAATTATTATAATAGGTTCTGGGTTTGGAGGAATAGCTGCAGCATTACGTATGCGTGCTAAAGGTTATCAAGTAACACTAATAGAAAAACATCCTGATTTAGGTGGTCGCGCAAGAGTATTTAAAAAAGATGGTTTTACTTATGATGGTGGGCCCACAGTAATTACCGCTCCTTATTTATTAGAAGAATTATTTTCATTATTTAATAAAAAAATTTCTGACTACGTAAAAATTATTCCTCTAGATCTCTGGTATAGATTTGTTTTTGAAGACAAGTCATCCTTTGATTATTCTGGAGATGAAAAAAGCATGGAAAAAGAAATAAAAAAATTCTCAGAGAATGACCTTTCTGGATATAAAAAATTAGTTAACTTTACTCAAAAAATTTTTGATAAAGGTTTTACAGAACTTTCCACAAAACCTTTTAACAATATTAAGTTTATGCTCAAACAAATTCCTGCATTGTTAAAACTTAAAAGCTATCAGTCTGTATATAAACTTGTCTCAAGTTATATTTCTAACGAGAAATTAAAAAGAGTTTTTAGTATGCACCCTCTTTTAGTTGGGGGAAATCCATTTACTACAACTTCTATCTATACACTTATTTTATATTTAGAAAAAAAATGGGGTATTCATTATTCAATTGGTGGAACAGGCAACGTTGTAAATGCTTTAGAAAAATTAATGAAAGAAGAAGGTGTTAAAATTATTAAGAGCGCAGAAGTAACTGAAATGTTATGCTCTGAAAATAAAGTTGAAGGAGTACAAATCAATAATAAAGAGGATATATATGCAAATTATGTAATTTGTAATTCTGATCCTCCTAACGTTTATAAAAATTTAATTAAATCAAAAAAGAAATATGGATTTTTATTTAATCAAAAAGTTAAAAGAATGAATTATTCTATGGGTCTTTTTGTTTATTATTTTGGATCTAAGAAACAATTTAAAAAAGTAGCTCACCATACTATCTACTTTGGAAAATCGTATGAAAAACATTTGAATAAAATTTTTGATCAAAAGATATTATCTGATGATATAAGTTATTATCTGCACAGACCGACCGCTACAGACTCGAGTATGGCGCCTAAGGATCAAGATGCTTTTTACGTTCTAGTGCCTGTTCCTAACAACTTATCTGGCATTGATTGGTCAACTGAAGGAGAGAGATTTAAAGAATTAGTACTTACTAAAATGGACCAAACAGTCTTACCTGGAATAAAAGAGAGTGTTGTTAGTGATTTTTACTTAACTCCTGATTATTTTGAAAAAGAGTTGTCTACGCTACATGGCTCTGGTTTTTCTATTCAACCGAAGTTTACTCAATCAGCTTATTTTAGATTTCACAATAGGTCAGAAATTTTTAATAATCTTTATTTTGTTGGAGCTGGGACACACCCTGGTGCTGGCATGCCGGGAGTATTATCTTCAGCTAAAGTACTGGATGAGTTTTTATAATGAATGAAAATCAGAGCCTAATTTCTAAACACGCTAAATCATTTAGTTGGGCTGGTTTTTTTTTATCTAAGGAAAATTTCCAAAAATGTTCTGCCTTGTATGATTTCTGCAGAACTATTGATGATATAGCAGATGGGAATAGTGAACTAAATCTTAGAAAGAAAGAACTAGCAGGTTTTAAATCATATTTTAAAAATAAAAATTTCTCTAATAGCATAATAAAAAATATGCATCATCTCTTAAAAGAAAATAATATTTCATATAAAATAATTGAAGATTTATTTGATGGTATCGAATCTGATCTAAAGCATGAAATAAATTTTACTACACAAAAAGAATTGTTGATTTACTCCTATAGGGTTGCAGGGACCGTTGGATTAATGATGGCAAAAATACTTAACGTCAAAGATCGTTATTCGTTTAAATGTGCTATGGACTTGGGGATAGCAATGCAATTGACAAATATAGCCCGGGACGTTGTTGAGGACAAAAAAAAAAATAGAGCCTATATAAAACATAACTTTAATTCAATTAAGGAGACGCTTAGTATGGCAGAATCTTTTTACCGCAGTTCATTTTCAGCAATAAAATTTATACCTGCAATCTCTAGATTGTCAATTATAATTGCTTTGAGATTATATAAAAAGATAGGAGATGAAATTTTAAAAAAAAAAAACTTAGAGGAATATAATAATGCAGGAAAAATTTATGTTTCAAGCCTTAGTAAGGTTTTTGAAATTGTATTATCCTTTTTTGATTTCATAAGACTTTTTTTTATACGCTCAAATAAACACTTAACAAAAAATGAACATATAATTATAAATGAAGAAATTAATCTAGATGAAAGAATTTGACTATGTAATAATAGGTGGTGGGTGTGCTGGTCTATCGCTAGCCTATGAACTTGCTGTAAATAATAAATTAGATAAAAAATCTTTAGCAATTATTGAACCAAGAACAGAGTATAAAAGAGATAAAACTTGGTCTTTTTGGAAGGTTATCGATCATAATTTTGACGATTGTATTATAAAAAAATGGAATAGTTTTACTATAAACTCCCCTTCTGGATCGTGTGAGCTTAGAACGGAAAAATTCCCTTATCAGTGTGTTGATAGTGAGCTTTTTTATAGAAAAATTAATACTGAATTATCTAAAAATGAAAATATTCAATTCTTCAGAAATTTAGATGAAATAAGTACTAGTAATTCATTTGTTTTCAATAGCGTCCCTGAGTTAAAACCAGAAAAATATAAATTGTGGCAACATTTTCAAGGAGTTGAAATAGAAACTGATAAAGATATTTTTGATGATGAGATAATGAACTTAATGGATTTCAATTGCGAGCAAAGAAATAATGTACATTTTTTTTATACTTTGCCATTTGCAAAAAATAGAGCTCTTATCGAAACAACTTGGTTGTCTAATTTAAACAATAATTCATTGCAAGACTATGATTTTCAAATAAGAAAATATATTAAAGAAAACTTGGGAATTAAAAATTATAGAATAAACTATACAGAAAAAGGATTAATTCCTCTTTTTCACTCAAAAAATATTAGGGAAGATAATAAAATTAATATTGGGTCTGTAGGTTGTATGACAAGACTAAGCACAGGCTACACTTTTCTTAACATCCAAGAGCACAGTAAATATATTAGAAAGAATATAGATAATATTGTAACTACAAAAATTTATGCTATTAAAAAGAAATACAAATTTCTTGATAATATTTTCTTACGAGTGATGGAGAAATATCCAGAAAAAATGCCAAATATATTTCTAAAAATGTTTTCAGTTAAAACAAATACCGCTATAAAATTTCTTTCTAATAAAAGTAATATTATTGAAGATTTGTCTATAATATTGAAAATGCCTACTAAATGGATTTTTATAAAAGCTATATTTAAAAAATGATTAATTTTAACAAAATAAATAAATATCATTCAATTATAATCTTTTTTTTTAGTCTTTTTTTTTTAATATCAAATATTAATATTCAAATCAGCAATATAACAGTAATTTGTTTTTTCTTGATTGCTACTATCGGTGTGTCACATGGGTCTTTGGATCATTTAAAGGGCAATAAATTATTAAAAATATTTAACATCAAAAATGAATTAATATTTTATTTTGGATACATTTTAATTTCTACTGCAATTATAATTTTGTGGTTGATTTTACCATTGGTTGCTTTAACTATTTTTTTAATAGTCGCTGCATACCATTTTGGTAAAGAGGATGCCATTTTTGAAAAGAATAAAGAAACCCAATTATTAAATTTATTCTTATTCTTGAAAGGTTCTATGGTCGTCTTAGCACCATTATATTTTAATCCTAGCGAAACTTTAAAAATCTTCGAAACTTTAGGTGTTAAATTAAATCAGCTTAACAGCGATCTTATCATTGTATTAATTATAATAAGCATAACTAGTAATCTTATAATAAATAGAAATTTTTTTTTTTCTTTCTTGGATTCATTTACAATAATAATTCTTAACATAAAATTCTCTCCGTTAGTCGCTTTTACAATTTACTTTTGTTTTTTACATTCTTTTAGACATTCGATCTCTTCGATTGAAGAAATAGATAATAAAAGTTTTAAAAAAGGTTTAAGTGGTTTTTTAAAAAAAGCTCTGCCATTAACCATGGTTACAGCAGGTATTTTTTTTATTGCTACTTTTTTTCTTAGCAAATATTACTTGTTAGATTCAGCTATTTTAAAAGTTATATTTATTGGTTTGGCGTCTTTAACCTTTCCGCATATATTGCTCGAATATCTATTGGAAAAAAATGAAAAATGAACTTAAAATTCTATTGGCTTCTCCGAGAGGCTTTTGCGCTGGTGTAGATAGAGCTATTGAAATTGTAAACAGGGCTTTAATTAAATATGGTGAACCTATCTATGTCAGACATGAGATAGTTCACAACAAACAAGTTGTTGAAGATCTTAAAAAAAAAGGCGCAATATTTGTAGAGGAAATTTCTGAAATTAAAGACATAACAAGACCTGTTATTTTTTCTGCACACGGAGTTTCAAAAAAAGTTCCTGAGGAAGCAAAATTAAAAAATTTGTCTTATATTGATGCTACTTGTCCTTTAGTTTCAAAAGTTCACAGAGAGTCAGAACAGCTTTTTAAAAATGGATTTGATATTTTATTAATAGGACACAAAAATCACCCAGAGGTAATAGGTACTATGGGCCAACTGCCAATAGGAAGTATCAAGTTAATTGAAACAATAGATGATGTAAAATCTCTCAACATTAAAAATCTAAAAAAACCCCTAGCATATATTACTCAAACTACTTTGTCGGTTGATGACACAACTGAAATAATTAAATTTTTAAAAGATAAATTTCCAAATATCAAAGGACCGACAAAAGAAGACATATGTTATGCAACTACAAACAGACAGAATGCGGTAAAAAAAATTGCCCCAGAATGTGAAATGGTTTTTATTATTGGGAGTAATAACTCTTCAAACTCAGCACGTTTAGTAGAGGTTGCTAAAAGAGCAGGTTGTAAAAATTCAATACTAGTAAATTCTAATAAAAAACTACCTATAGAAGAGATTAGAAAATGTAAAAAAATAGGAATATCATCAGGAGCTTCTGCTCCGGAACAGCTAGTGCAAAATTTAATAAACGAAATAAAAGAAAATTTTAAAATTTCTATTGAGGAAGTTATAGTAGCCGAAGAAAAAGTAGTTTTTAAGATACCACAAGGATTAGATTAATATGGCGATATATACAAAACTTAATAAATTAAATATTGAAGAAATTTTATCCAATTACTCGTTAGGTGTATTAAAAGAGTTCAGAGGGATTGAAGAAGGTATAGAAAATACAAATTACTTTTTACTTGTAGGTATTAAAAAATATATACTAACAATCTACGAAAAAAGAGTTAAAGAAAACGATCTACCTTTTTATTCTGATCTGATGACAGGTCTAGATAAGGTTGGATTTAAGTGTCCAACCCCTATTCAAAATAATAATAATGAAACAATTACTAAATATAAAAATAAGAACTTAATGATTGTCAGTTTTCTTGAGGGAAAATCAAAAAATATTTTAACTTCTGGTGATTGTAAATCTTTAGGTTTTGAAGTGGCAAAAATGCATCTTGCAACTAAAGATTTTAAAATTGAGAGAAAAAATGATTTATCAATAAATTCATGGAGAAAAATATTTGACCAAGTAAAAGATCGATGTTCTGAGATACATAAGGACTTGCCTAAACTCATTGAGTCTAATCTAAAAGATGTGGAAAAGAATTGGCCAAAAGATTTACCTAGAGGAATAATACACGCAGACTTATTTAGTGATAATATTTTTTTTAAAGATAATGAATTTAGTGGAATTATAGATTTTTATTTTTCTTGTAATGACTTTTATGCTTTCGAGATAGCAATCTGTTTTAATGCCTTGTGTTTTGATGGATTAAAAAATAATTTAAGTTTTAATGTAACTAAAGCTAAAAATTTTATGGATGGATATAATCAATTGAGGCCATTAAATGATAATGAAAAAAAATATATCAAAGTATTATCACAAGGTTCTGCTTTAAGGTTTTTATTAACTAGAGTATTCGACGCTTTAAATACAGTTGAAGGAGCAATAGTAAAAGTTAAAGACCCCATGGAATACTTAGTGAGACTAGAATTTCATAAAAATTCTCAAAACTTTGAAGATTATTTTTTTTAATGGAGTATGTGGTTTACACAGATGGAGCTTGTTCAGGCAACCCTGGTCCTGGTGGATGGGGTGCGGTAATTTTAGACACAGAAAACAATGAAACCAATATATCTGGGGAAGAAAAATCTACTACGAATAATCGAATGGAATTAATGGCTCCAATTATGGCACTTAGAAAAATAAAAAGAGCTTCTAAAATAATTTTTTATACAGATTCAACTTACCTTAAAAACGGTATTACAGTTTGGATAAAAAATTGGGAGAAAAATGGTTGGAAAGGTGTAAACAAAAAACCAGTTAAAAATAAAGATTTATGGGTAATACTAAATGAATTATCTAAAGAACAAATTATTGAGTGGAAATGGGTCAAGGCTCATACTGGAAACAAATACAATGAAATAGCTGATAAGCTTGCAACAGAAGCAATAAACAACTAAATCTCTTTTAAAAAGTTTTCAGCAGCAGATACTTCGCACATAGCAGAATCAGATTCTTGCTTAATTCTAATTACAATACCTTCTTCTATTAGCATGGTATATCTTGAGGATCTTATTCCTAAACCTTTTTCATTTCTCTCAATTTCAGCTCCTATAGATTTGGTAAATTTGCAGTATGGGTCTCCCAACATAAGAATTTTACCTCTGGTACCATGCACTTCTCCCCAAGCTTGCATTACATTAGGGTCATTCACAGAAAGACAAATAATTTTCGTAACACCTTTCTTCTTAGCTTCCTCAAAGTTTTTAACATAACCAGGTAGATGCTTTGCTGAACAAACCTTGGTAAAAGCTCCAGGTACACCAAATATAATAGCTTTATGGCCTTTAAGTAGAGAATCTGTATCAACTTTTTTAACTGCACTATTGTCGTCTAAATAAAAAAAATCTGCAGCTGGAAGCTTCTCACCTTCTTTAATTTTCATATTGTTTGTCTAAAATATATTTTTTGATCATGTTGGTATTATTATCTAATATATCATATTTTTCCTTTCCAAACATCAATTTAGTCAATTGACTAGGTCTTTTAATTTGCTTTCCTGTCACAGATTTCATGGTTTCTAAAAATTTATAAGGATGTGCAGTTCCAATAACAACACACGGATAATTACTTAATATCTTGCTAGCAGCATAAAAGCCAGTTGCAGTATGTGGATCTATAAAAAAATTATGTTTTGAATATATTTTTTTGATAATTTTTTTTGTTTCTGCGTTAGTGACTTTAAATGCAGAAAAGTCTTTTTGAATTATCTTTCTTTGATCTAAAGTTAATTTAAAAGAACCTTTCTTTTCTAAATTGTTCATTAATTTTTTAACTTCTAGTTCTTTAGAGCCTAATACATAGAACAGAAGTCTTTCAAAATTACTTGAAACTTGTATGTCCATGCTTGGTGATATAGAGGCTTTAACTTTTGATGGTTTATAGATCCCTCTATTAATAACTCTTTGTAAAATATCATTTTCATTAGTCGCAACAATTAGTTTTTCTATCGGTAAGCCCATTTTTTTTGCCATATATCCTGCGTATATATCGCCAAAATTTCCTGTTGGAACCGCGTAGTTTAATTTCTTTTTGTCCAGTTTCAGGAATGAATAAAAATAATAGACTATTTGAAATATTATTCTTGCCCAATTAATTGAATTTACACCTGACATATTAACCGTTTGTCTAAAAATATTATCCGCAAACATTTGTTTTACTATTTTTTGACAATCATCAAATGAACCCTTAATTGCAATATTATAAATGTTGCTTCCACCGATAGTTGTCATAATTTTTTTTTGGACTTTTGAAATCTTATTATGCGGGTGTAAAACAAATAAGTTAATTTTTTTTCTTTTACTTAAAGCAGATATAGCTGCTGCACCAGTATCTCCAGATGTGGCCACTACTATATTGGTAATGGCTTCATTATTTTTATTAAATTCTTCATAGATATTGCCGATACACTGCATGGCAATATCTTTAAACGCTAATGTAGGACCGTGATAAAGTTCTAGTAAATTTATTTTGTCTAATTCAATCAAATTAACAACATCTTTTTTTTTAAATTTTTTATAAGATTTTTCTATTAAAGCTTTAAGTTGTTGTTTGTTAAATGTGGGCACACAAAAACTTGAGACTACTTCTGTTGCGAGATCAATATAATTTAATCTTTTCATTTTTTTTAATTCATTTGAATTAAATTTTTTAATCTGCTTTGGTATAAATAGGCCTCCATCTGGGGCCAGACTTCTCTGAAATATTTCTTTGAAATCAAAATTTAATTTTTTGTCTCTAGTGCTAAAGTATTTCATTTTTTTTTCTAAAATATAAAAAATAACCAAATATTGATATAGATATTGAATACCATGTAAAAGCGTATTTGAGGTGATTATTTGGTAAATCTATTGTAATTTTTTTAGGGTTCGGAATATTTATTTTTTTATCCTCTAGATAAAGAATGTAATTGCTAAAATTTTTTCCTGTTACTTCGTTTACTTGTTCAAGATTTATTGAAAACCAAATATTTGCCACTACATCATTTTCGGGCTTAAAAACATTGGGCTTTATATTTTTTAAAATTAAGCCCTGAATTTTATTACCTGCAATTCTGTTAATGATGTCATTGTTTTTTAAATTAGATGTTATCCAACCTCTATTAACTAATATATTTTCTGAGTTCAGACCATCGAAAGGTGTAATCACATCATAACCTGGTTGTCCTTTATCATTAAGACTATAAAGATAGATCTGTTTTTCAAAGTTATATTTTCCTTCTATTGTCACTCTTTGATAATTTACTTTAATTTCATCGGAATAATTGACAGGTGAAGATTTTAAACCTTCACTGATTTGATCGATCAGAGTATTTTTCCACTGCAATCTTACTAGCTGCCAAGTTCCAAGCGCACAAAATAAAGTAATGACCGAAAGAACAAAAATATTAAATAATAATTGATTTTTCAACTAAATTTTAACTTCCCCAAATATAAATAGCAGCAAAAAGAAACAGCCAGACTACATCAACAAAGTGCCAATACCATGCTGCTGCTTCAAAGCCGAAATGATGGTCTGTTGTAAAATGACCTTTTGTAACTCTGACAAGGCACACTGCTAAAAAAATTGTACCTATAATAACGTGAAATCCGTGAAAACCTGTGGCCATGTAAAAAGTTGATCCGTATATATTTCCGTCCATTGTAAAAGTAGCATGATGATATTCGTATGCTTGAAAACATGAAAAAATAAAACCTAAAAAGACTGTTAAAATTAATCCGTGCAGCAAACCTTTTCTATCATTATCCTCTATAAGGGCATGGTGTGCCCAAGTTGCTGTTGTCCCTGACAGTAAAAGTATTAAAGTATTAATAAGTGGAATGTCCCAAGGGTCAAAAGTTTTGATGTCAGGAGGTGGCCAAGCACTTCCAATAGCTTCTGATGGAAATAGACTTGCGTTAAAATAAGCCCAAAACCACGCAACAAAAAACATAACTTCAGACGCAATAAATAATGTCATCCCATATCTATGGCTTAACTGAACAACGTATGTGTGGTGTCCTTGGTGTTCGGCTTCAATCGTAACTTCTCTAAACCACATATAAGCGGCATAAATTAATAATGCTGTTCCAATTAATAAAAGCCAAAGTGCTTTGGTATGAAAATAATAAACTGCTCCGAAAGCTAGCACCAAAGATGAAAAAGATGCAAAAATAGGCCAAGGGCTTGGGTCTACTAAATGAAATCCGTGTTTTTTTTCGTCTGTTGACATAATTTATTTATCTCTTAATTTTTATAGTATTCGGATGAAAAAAAGGTAAACGATAATGTCACATCCGAAATATCTTTAGTTTTATTATCATCAACTACTTTTGGATCCAAGAAAAAGCTTAATATAAACTCTCTTTTCTCCCCAGGTTTAAGTCCTTGTTTCTCAAAACAAAAACATCCAATTTTATTAAGATATATGCCAAATGAAGATGGTGAAACATTAAAAGAAGCTACTCCTGCTGTTCCTGTTTGACTTAAGTTCTCTACATAAAAATTAACATTATGTACTTCTCCTGGTTTTAGATCGATTGTTTTTTTTTCAGGATAAAATTTCCAATCAAGTTTATTGCCTAAGTTAGTATCGAAACGAATTTTATAAGCTTGATTTATAACCACTTTTGGCAATTCTTTATTAGTGGCGTTTTGCGTAGTTCCAGCAAAACCAGTTACTCGGCAAAATAACTCATATAAAGGTACGGCAGCAAAAGACAGCCCTAGCATTAATAAAAAAATAGTAACCAAAATAATAGGGGTTAGCTTCTTTTTATTTAATGCCATTAAAGTTCTCTATTATAAATTCCAATATTATAAAAGGTAGTTAGGAATAGGATAATCATGAAAGCAATTAAAGCTATTGCGGTGACTATATTTTTATTTTTATTTTTATTTTTCATAAGTTAATATTGAATTATGTTATCAGCTAGAATTAAAACAAATATAAAAAATAAATAAAATATAGAATAAGCAAATGTTTTTCTCGCAATTATATTTGAAGTCTTGTTGTTCTTTTCTTTAAAAAGTATCGTGCATAAATAAACATAATAAAATGTCATTGCTGAGGACAAAGTTAAGTAAATTAAACTCCCAAAATTAAAAAAATAAGGTAGCGCAACAATAGGTGCCATCAATAACGAGTATATTAAAATGTTTAATTTAGTTTTTTTTATACCTGCAGTAATTGGTAGCATAGGAATTTTAGCTTTTTTATAGTCACTTGATTTATACAAACTTAGTGCCCAAAAATGAGACGGCGTCCAAATAAATATTATTAAAAATAAAATAATTGATTCTATTGAGATGCTATTTGTGGATATGGCCCAACCAATGACTGGTGGTAATGCTCCTGCTGCTCCACCTATAACAATATTTTGAGAAGTTCTTCTTTTTAGCCAAACAGTATAAATAAAAAAATAAAAACCTATCGTAGTTGCTAGCAATAAAGATGAAACTAAGTTTGCGCTATAATAAAGTATTGTTATTGAAATTACAGACAACACTACCCCAAACCATAACGCTTGATTTTTTTGCACTTTCCCTGTTGGAATGGGTCTTAAACAAGTTCTTGTCATAAGGGCATCTAAATCTGACTCATACCACATATTTAAAGCACCAGCTGCACCGGCTCCCATGGCGACTGCAAATAAAGAAATAGCTGATGTTGTAAAAGAAACTTGTTCAGGAGAGATTAACAGGCCAACCATACTAGTAAACAAAACAAGAGACATGACTCTTGGTTTCATTAAGTTAAAAAATGAACCTAAGTTAAAACTTGAAATAGTTTTAATTTTTTTTAATTTAACTGTTGATTCGATCAATTTATTTTACTTTAGGAAGCTCTTCAAAAGTATGGAACGGTGGTGGTGATGATACAGTCCACTCTAAAGTTGTAGCTCCTTCTCCCCAAGGATTTTGTTGTGCTTTTTTCTTTTTTATAAATGAATAAAGTAAATTAATTAAAAAGATAACTAAACCAACCATAGAAATATAAGAACCTATGGAAGATACATAATTCCAACCTGCAAAAGCATCTGGGTAATCAGCATATCTTCTTGGCATTCCAGCTAAGCCTAAAAAATGTTGTGGGAAGAATATTAAGTTGACCCCAATAAAAGTTAACCAAAAATGTAATTTCCCTAAAAATTCTGAATATTCATATCCGCTCATTTTACTGAACCAGTAATAGAAGCCAGCAAAAATTGCAAAAACCGCACCCAATGAAAGTACATAATGAAAGTGAGCTACTACATAATAGGTGTCATGTAATGCCGTATCTACACCTGCATTAGCTAATACCACTCCTGTAACGCCACCAAGAGTAAATAAAAATATAAAACCTATTGCAAATAACATTGGTGTTTTAAAAGTTATAGATCCACCCCACATTGTGGCTATCCAAGAAAATACTTTAATTCCAGTTGGGACAGCAATAATCATAGTTGCTGCTAAAAAATATGCTTTCGTATCCGTGTCTAAGCCAACAGTATACATATGGTGAGCCCACACAACAAATCCTACAACTCCGATTGCAACCATGGCGTAAGCCATTCCTAAATATCCAAAAATAGGTTTTTTAGAAAAAGTTGAAATTATATGACTTATCATTCCAAAGCCTGGAAGAATTAAAATATAAACTTCTGGATGTCCAAAAAACCAAAATAGATGTTGAAATAAAACTGGATCACCTCCAGTCTGTGCCTCGAAGAAAGAGGTTCCAAAATTTCTATCAGTGAGCAACATAGTAATAGCTCCAGCTAAAACTGGTAAAGATAATAAAAGTAAAAAAGCAGTCACTAAAATTGACCATGAGAATAAAGGCATTTTATGTAATGTCATACCTGGTGTTCTCATATTAAGAATTGTTGTAATAAAATTTATTGCTCCTAAAATTGAAGATGCACCGGCAATGTGCAAACTTAAGATAGCTAAATCCATTGCCGGACCAGGCTGACCAGTTTTAGAGGATAAAGGAGGGTAAATAGTCCATCCACCACCAATCCCTGTTTGTCCTGGAGGTCCTTCAACAAAAATTGAAGCTATTAATAAAATAAAAGCAGCGGGCAACAACCAAAAAGAAATATTATTCATTCTTGGAAACGCCATGTCAGGAGCACCAATCATAATTGGAACAAACCAATTGCCAAAACCACCGATCATTGCAGGCATAACCATAAAGAAAATCATGATCAAGCCATGACCGGTTACAAGAACATTATATAAATGATAATTACCGCCAAGAATTCCATCGCCAGGATGCATTAATTCCATTCTCATTATAACTGAAAAAACTGAACCTATAATACCGGCTATGATAGCAAATATAAGATACATTGTTCCAATGTCTTTATGATTTGTAGAATAAGCCCATCGTTTCCAACCTGTTGGATTGTGATGTCCGCTGTCTGATTTTTCTCCGTACATATTAATTTAATTTTTTAATTTCTTTTTTGGCCACTTTAATATTTGAATTTGTATCTTCTAGTGCAAATTTTTGCTTAGCATCGCTTAACCAGGTAGCGTACTCATCCTCTGTCACTACATTAACAGTAATTGGCATGAAAGCGTGTTTAATTCCGCATAACTCTGAACATTGACCGTAAAAAGTTCCAGTTTTTTCAGCTTTAAACCAAGTTTCATTTATTCTTCCAGGTATGGCATCCCTTTTAACACCGAAAGAAGGTAGTGCCCAAGCATGCAATACATCGTTTGCCGTAATTAAAACTTTTACTACTTTATTGACTGGTACATAAATTTCATTATCAACCGTAAGTAATCTTGGTTGATTAGCTTTAAGATCTTTTTCATCAACCATATAAGAATCAAAGCCAATATTTTCATCAGGATACTCGTAACCCCAATACCATTGGTAACCTACCGCTTTGATTGTTACATCTGCCTTAGGAATTGTATCTTGTTCATATAAAAGTTTAAATGATGGGACAGCCAAGACTATTAAAATAAGACAAGGAATAAGTGTCCATAAAACTTCTATTGTTGTGTTGTGGCTTGTTGTTGAGGCAACTTTATTTTTTGAAGCCCTAAATTTTACGCAAGCATATAAAATTAAAAATAAAACAAAAACTGTAATTGCAGTAGTCACCGGTAACAACATATAATCGTGAAACCAGACAATGCTTTCCATGCCCGTTGATGCTGGGTCTTGAAAACCTAACTGCCAATTTTTCGGTTGATCAGCAAGCACAGAACTAGAGGTCAAAAATAGAAGACTTATTGTTTTAAAAATGTTTGTCATTGAAGTTTATATATATGTTCTAAGCTATTTAACAATTTCAAATAATGCGACAATTAATGGTTGTTATGAATAAAGTTAACGAGAGAAATTGCGCTTATTACTGCTGTATCTGCACGAAGTATGTTCTCAGAAAGTGTGAAAGGGACTGTTTCTGCTTTTGATAGAATTAGATCACGCTCTTCAGGTGAAAAATCGCCCTCTGGTCCAATTAAAACACTAGCTTTTTTGCCTTGTCCTAGGTCTTTTGAACTTAGCTTATGTTTAGAGTTTACGTCAGCAAAAAATAATTTTTCATCTTTCGAGATGTTGTTAATAAAGTCTTTCAATTTAATTATTTGACTTAAATCAGGTGTATTTAATTGGTTAGATTGTTCGGTTGCTTCAATAATAATTTTATTAGCTCTCTCAAAATTTAAATCCTTAATCTCAGTTCTGTCTGAAATAATTGGAGTAATTTTTCTCACCCCGAGCTCTGTTGCTTTTTGTAAAATAATTTCCATCGGTGTTTTTTTTACTAAACATATAGCTAGTTCGATGTTTGAAATTTTTGAAGGCTCTTTAACTTTATTTAAAAATTTAACTTCCACTTTGTCTCTTTCAATAGAAATAATTTCACTTAACCACTCACCTTCTTTGTTAAAAAAATTTAAATTAGAACCCCTTTTTAATCTCATTACATTTACAACATAATGAGTATGTTCTTTAGATAATAAGCCAGTAGTATTTTCAATTATATTATCGGGATTAAACAATCTTAAGTTGCTCACTATATTTACCTGATTCTACTTTCTTCAAAATTTTTATTTAACTTTAAAGATATAGTTCTGCTATTTTTTTTGTTCCAGTCTGAAAAAGATTTTAAAATCGGTATAACTGAAGCTCCAAATTCTGTTAAAGAATATTCTACTTTAGGAGGAACAACTTGATAAACTTTTCTATTTATCAAACCATCAATTTCCAGCTCCTTTAATTGTTTTGATAGCATTTGTTGAGTAATGGTTTTGAACCACTTTTTAATTTCACCAAATCTATTTTTTTTGTTTTGATATAATAAAAATACAATTCTTATTTTCCATTTACCGCCTAGAAAATAAATTGCTCTTTCAGCTGGGCACTCAGTGGTGTTTTTCATGGTATGCTTTTATACAGTAGTATGATTTTAATGTCTTGTTTTAAATTAGACAAAGGTTTATTTGTTTATAAATAATTTAACAAAGGGTAATAATGAAAAAAGGAATAAGAGCAGGAGAGGCTCCAATAGGGGTAGATGTAGAAGAAGGTAAGTCTTATTATTGGTGTACGTGTGGAAAGAGTTCTAAGCAGCCATTTTGTGACGGATCGCATACTGGATCAGAATTTGGTCCTTTAACTTACAAAGCTGAACAATCAAAAAAAGTTTGGTTTTGTACTTGCAAACAAACTAATGATCAGCCACTATGCGATGGATCACATAACGCCAAATAAAAAAATAATATGAAACAGTTAGATAATAAAATTAATAAAATTTTTTCAAGTTTAGAATTTTTAGCTCCTTGGTTGATAAGATTTGGATTAGGAATTGCTTTTGCTTTACATGGGTTGGGTAAATTCCCTTTACCACCAGAGGGTTTATCTAACTTCCTGGGATCATCTTTAGCTTCGTTCGTTGCTATTTCAGAGTTGGGAGCAGGATTAATTTTAATTATTGGAGGTTTTATAAAAAGACCTGTTGGTAATCTAGCTACAAGGTTTGCTGGTGGAACAATTGTAATAATAATGATTAGTGCTTTATCTTTAGCTCATAGAGATTGGTTTATTACAACAAAACTATTTACTAGTGAGCAAATATTTCTTCTTTTAATTGGTTTGTATTTTTTTTTAAGAGGAAATCGTTAGTAGTATATAATTTCATTAATGAAAGACATTAAAGCTATAGTGTTTGACGCTTACGGGACTTTATTTGACGTCAATTCAGCTGCTGAAAAATGTAAAGGTAAAATTGGAGATAAGTGGGAAGGTTTTGCTAATTTTTGGCGTACAACTCAACTGGAATATACTTGGCTGAGAAGTTTAATGAAAAGACATAAAGACTTCTGGCAAATTACTGAGGACAGTTTAGATAAATCGATGAAATATTTTAAAATTGATAGCTCTATGAAAAACGAGTTACTAAATCTATATAAAGTTTTATCTCCCTACCCTGAGGTTAAAGAAGTTTTAAAAAAATTAAAAGTAAAAGAATACAAACTTGCTATTCTTTCAAATGGAACGCCTGCCCTTTTAAGTGAATTGGTGAAAAGTAATAATTTAGAAAATATTTTTGATGATCTCTTTTCGGTTGAAGAGGTTAGAATTTATAAGCCAGACTCAAAAGTATACGATCTGCCTATAAAAAAGTATCAAATCAAGCCAGATGAAGTAGCTTTTCTGAGTGCAAATACATGGGATGTTTCAGGTGGTGGAAATTATGGTTATAACGCTATTTGGGTTAATAGAAATAATAATATTTTTGATAAACTTGATTACGAACCTAAAAATGAAATTAAAAACTTAAAACAATTAATTGGAGTTATCTAATGAACAATATTGAAGTTAAAAAAATAATTAAGGCTTTACATGCATCAGATGGTGCGGGTGTTAAGTTAAAAAGAAGTATTGGCACTCCAGAAGCAGATTATATTGATCCTTTTTTAATGTTAGACGAGTTTGGTTCTGAAAATAAGGATGATTATCTTGCAGGTTTTCCTCCTCACCCACATAGAGGCATAGAAACAGTTACTTATATGTTGAATGGTGAGTTTGAACATGAAGATAGTACTGGAGCAAAAGGAATAATGACTGCAGGAGATGTTCAGTGGATGAAAACTGGTAGAGGAATTATTCACTCTGAAATGCCCGCAATGTCTGAAGGTAAATTATTAGGTTTTCAACTTTGGATTAATATGCCAGCAAAATCAAAAATGAATAAACCTGAATATTTATATATAAAAAATAATCAACTTGGTGTTCATGAAGATGCTGAAAAAATAGTTAAAGTTATAGCTGGAAAATTTGAAAAAGCAGAAGGTCCTGAAAAAGGTCATAACGTTGATCCAATTTATTTTCATGTAATATTAGAAGAAGGTAAAGAGTTTAATTGTGATGTTCCGAGTGGTCATAATTCTTTCGTTTATTTGTTAGCTGGCGATTTATCTGTTGGAGAAAATAAACATGATAAAACAAGTAATTCTAATCTAATACTATTAGACAGAGGTGATAAATTGATAGTAAAAGCAAATAAGAAAAGCGAGTTTTTATTTATCGCAGGTAGGCCAATTGGTGAGCCTATAGCAAGAGGAGGACCTTTCGTTATGAATACAAAAGCAGAAATTCTTCAAGCCGTTCAAGATTACCATAACGGAACATTCGCAAAATATTAATGACTAAAGCAATTATAATTAAAAAACCAGGTGGGCCAGAAGTTTTAGAGATTACAGATATTAAACTGGAAGCTCCAGGTCCCGATCAAATCAAAGTTAAAAATATCGCTATTGGGTTAAATTATATAGACACTTATCATAGATCAGGCTTGTACCCCGTTCCACTTCCAAGCGGAATAGGTCTTGAGGGCGCTGGGGTAATCACAGAAGTAGGTGCTAATGTTAGTGAACTAAGTGTTGGAGATAATGTTGCTTATGCAGGAGGATCTCCTAGCGCATATGCTGAAGAAAGAGTTTTTCCAGCTCAAATAGCAGTTAAAATTCCAGATGGCATTTCTCATAAAATAGCCGCATGTATAATGACAAAAGGTTTAACGACACATTATCTTTTGTGTAAAACTTATAAACTATCTTCAAATGATGTTGTTCTTTTTCACGCTGCAGCAGGAGGAGTTGGACAGGTTTTTTCCCAGTGGGCAAAAGCAATTGGTTGTAAAGTAATAGGTACCGTTGGTTCGGATGAAAAAATTGACATAGCTAAAAAAAATGGTTGTGCTCATGTCATTAATTATACAAAGCAAGATTTTGTTAAAGAAGTAAAAGATATTACTAAAGGTATTGGTGTTTCTGTTGTTTATGATGGTGTCGGAAAAAATACTTTCAAAGGATCCGTAGAATGCTTGAGACCTAGAGGAACATTAGTTTCCTTTGGCAATGCGTCTGGGCCATTAGACCCTTTAAATGTCCCAAAAGACATTCAACCAAAAAGTTTGTTTTTTACAAGACCAACAATGAAAGACTACTACGTGACAAGAGATGAAGTGACAGAGGGTGCAGGAAAATTATTTGAACAAATTAAATTTGGTAAAATTAAAATAAAGATATTTAAAGAATACAATTTAGCGGAAGCGAAGCAAGCCCACCTAGATTTAGAAGCTAGAAGAATCAATGGCCCTGCTATCTTTGTGGTATAATGAGTAAACTCATCTCTCCATGTATAAGTATTTGTAAAACCGACCCTGTAACTGGTTTTTGCTATGGTTGTGCACGAACAGATGAAGAAAGAAAGTTGTGGAAAGATGAAAATACAAATGATGACTGGAAATCAAAAAACCTAGAATTAACTACATCAAGAATGGAAGGTTGGCAGCTTGAAACTTTTAAAGAATCTTATAACCATAAAGTAAATAACGGAATATCCTTGTTTAAAAAAAACTTTTTAGAAAAAAAATAAAACTACAAATCTTTCTTCATCGAATCCATATCGCTTAAATGATACTTAAGCGCTTGATTGGAAAGTCTTATTTCTTGTAAAAATAAAAAAATTGATATTATCATGCAAATACAACAACCTGCAAAGATAATTCTGGCTGTATTTAAATCTCCTAAGTAAAGCATTAAAACTGTCGACATATTAAAAAGGAAACCAAAAGCCGCAAAACCCATTGTATATTTCAATATATTAGTTCTGTTATTTAGAACGTGCAACTGGTTTTCCCATTCCGGAGGCGTGCGTTTTTCAAAAATATATTGATCATGTAATTTTCTGATTAGACTACTCAAGGTATGAAATCTATTGCTATACATTGTCATCATTAAAGGAATAGCTGGAAACATTAGGGCTGCTACTGTGTAATCTATATCCATATCGAATCAAATTGATTATGTAGATAGTGTTTGATACTTACAAGTGATTATTCACCCATGCTTCAATTAAAAATATTTATAAATCTCACAAGATTGAATAAGCCTACAGGTATTATGTTGCTTTTTTGGCCTTGCTCTTGGGGTCTTGCTTACGCTTATAGTAGTGAAAAAGATCTTGATCAGTTTTTATATTTTCTTTTATTATTTTTTTTAGGTTCAGTGTTGATGAGAAGTGCTGGATGTATAGTTAATGATGTTGTTGATAGAGACATAGACAAAAAGGTCCACAGAACCAAAAATAGACCTATCGCTTGTAATTTAATTTCTGTAAAGATAGCTTTAGTTTACACTGCCATACTTTGCTTCTTAGCTTTTTTTATATTGATTCAATTTAATATTTTAACAATTATTTTAGGCCTTATTTCAATGATACTAGCTTTCTCATATCCTTTTATGAAAAGAATAACTTATTGGCCTCAATTTTTTCTAGGTTTAACATTTAATTGGGGTATCGTAATGGCCTGGACCGCTGTAACTAATACTATTTCTGCTGAGATCATTATACTTTATATGTCGGCCATATTTTGGACATTGGGCTATGACACGATTTATGGAACTCAAGATATAACAGATGATGAAATAATTGGAGTAAAATCAACATCTATTAAATTTAAAAATAACATTAAGTTATTTGTTGGTTTTTGTTATTTTATAAGTTCTGCTTTAATTGTTGTATTATTTTATGATAAATTTGATTTAAATAATTCAACTATTCTAATGTTAGTTTATATTCTAAGTTTAATATATCAAGTAATAAAATTTAAGAAAAATGATCAAAATGGATGTTTGAAAATATTCAAAATAAATAATCTTTCTGGATTTTTTTTATTTTCTGGAATTTTTTTAATAAATTAAAGATATGAAACTGGATGAATTAATAAATATACTCAAGCGGCTATACAAACAGTATGTTAAAAAACACTTTAAAAGAATAATTCTTACTCTTGCTCTCTCTATGGTTATTGCCGGGAGTACATCTGGAATTGCGTGGCTTTTAGATCCTGCTGTAAAAAAAATTTTTATTGAAAATGACAAAACTTTAGCTTGGCTAATACCAATTTGTATAATTTTTGCTTTTTCCACAAAAGGAATTTCGATTTATTACGCAAGAATAAATATAATAAAAGTTGGGAACAGAGTGGCTGGTGAAATGCAAAAAAAGGTATCAAGCACAATCTTGGATGCTGACATAGAAACATTAGAAAATAGGCATTCAGGTAAATATATTTCAAATATTGTATATGATTGTAACTCTGCCCAAAATCTTGTGAGCACTGGTGTGCTGAATATAATGAAAGACAGTTTATCTTTAGTTGCTCTAGTTTTTTTAATGTTTTATCAGAATTGGAAGTTAGCGTCATTCGCAATACTTATGATGCCTCTAGCGATGTTTTTTGCAAAAAATCTTGGAAAAAGAATTGGTAAAGTACAGACAGAGGCCGGGGAAATGGCTGGTAATTTTACTTCTTATTTATCGGAAATTTTCAAAGCTTCGAAGATGATTAGAATTTATCAAAAAGAAGAAAAAGAAAAAGAAAACGCTAAAAATTTTATAGATGCAATAGTAAAAAAAAATATAAAAATAGCAAGTGTGATGATAAGAGCTACGCCAGTAATGGAAACTCTTACGGGATTTATGATTGCTGGATTTATTTTTTATTCCGGTAGATTGATTAGCGCGGGGGAACTTGAAATAAATAATTTTTTTTCATTTTTAGTTGCTATGATGCTTGCTTACCAGCCTATCCGATCTCTTGCGACTATTAATATGGTTATTTACCAAGGAGCGGCGGCGGCAAAAAGAGTCTTTGCCGTTATAGATAATCCTATTGAAACAAAAAATAATGAAAATCTTCCTGCCTTAAAAATTGAAGCGTGTAATATAAATTTTAAAGATATAAATTTTCACTACACAAACACAGAAAAAAAAGCTGTGAAAAATATTAATTTAGATATTAAAGGTGGTTCAATGACTGCTTTTGTTGGTCATAGTGGTGCGGGTAAAAGTACTATTATTAACTTACTACCTAGATTCTATGAACCCCAAGAGGGAAGAATCTTTATTGATCAACAAGATATACATAAGGTATCTCTGTTTTCTCTTAGAAAAAATATTTCTCTGGTTAGTCAGGATGTAATTTTATTTGATGCTACTATCAAAGCCAATATTGCTTATGCTGATGAAGAAGCATCACACACCGAAGTAATTGAAGCTTGCCGTTTTGCTGCGGCAGATGAATTTATTAGCAACCTACCTGATGGATATGAAACAATTGTTGGAGAAAACGGAGTGAGGTTGTCAGGTGGACAGAAACAAAGAATATCTATTGCACGGGCAATTTTAAAAAAATCGTCAATTATTCTTCTCGATGAAGCTACCTCTTCTTTAGATGCAGAATCGGAACAGGTGGTGCAAAATGCTATCTCTAATTTAACTAAAAACAAAACAACCTTGGTTATAGCTCATAGGTTATCAACTATACATAGTGCTGATAAAATCTTTGTTTTAAAAAATGGATCAATTATTGATACTGGAAATCACGAATCCTTAATTAAGAGCTCAAATGAATACAGGTCATTATACGAGAAACAGCTAAAATAAATTAATGCTACAAGTTTATAGATACTTAACTTATTTTTTTTTTCCTCTACTTATACTCTTAATTTATTTTAGATCCATTATTAAGAAGGAAGACAAAACAAGATTTAAAGAAAAAATTTTTTCTTCACACTTTGATATTAAAAAAGATAACAAAAAAAAATTAATTTGGTTTCATGCAGCAAGTATAGGGGAATGTTTGAGCATCATACCTTTAATAGATGAGATAAGTAATAGACATAGAAATATTAATTTTCTAATAACTACAGTAACCCTCAGTTCTTCAAAACTACTAGAAATAAAATTAAACCAGTATCATAATGTTATTCATCGTTTCTTTCCGTTAGATATTGAAAATCTTGCAGAAAATTTTTTAAACAATTGGGCGCCAGACTTGGTGTGCTTTGTAGACTCAGAAATTTGGCCAAATTTTTTATTTAAAATTAAAGAAAAGAAGATCCCTTTATTGCTCGTTAATGCTAGACTAACAAAAAAATCACTCAATAAATGGAAAATTTTTCCAAGTTTTGCAAAAAAAGTTTTTAATAATTTTGATTTATGCCTAGCGGCCAGTGAAATTTCGAAGGATAATTTAAGTGAGTTTAGTGTAAGAAAATTAAAATATATTGGTAATTTGAAATATTCAGTTCAAAACTCACTTGATGAGCTCAAAGATTCTAATAAAAATATATTAAATAATTATAAAACCTGGTGTGCTGCTAGCACTCACAAAGGCGAGGAAGAGATTGTTTTAAAAACACATATAGAGCTTAAGAAAAAATATGAGAATATTTTAACTATTATTATACCGAGACATATCAGTAGATCTTTCTATATTAGAAATTTGTCTAAAAAATTTAATCTCAATGCACAAATTTTAAATGATGAAGATTTGATAGATTCTAATATAGATGTTTTAATTATTAATTCTTTTGGGGTTCAGCCTAAATACTTTAATTACTGTAATAATATTCTTATTGGTAAATCATTTTTAAAAAAAAGTAAAAAAGTTGGAGGTCAAAACCCTATTGAAGCCGCAAAATTGGGATGTAGAGTATTTCATGGTCCTTATGTATACAATTTTCAAGAAGTGTATGATCTTTTAAGCTCTTACGGTGTAGCAGAAGAAATAAATAATGAAAAAGAATTAGCTAAAAAATTAATAAAAAATTTTGGAAACCCAATAATTGAAGGTCAAAAGCAAATAAATTTATTGAATAGCTATGGAGAAAGAATACTAAAAGAAACAGCTTTAGAGATAGATTTGTATTTAAAATAAATCATGAAAATATTCAAACCAAAATTTTGGCATAAAAAAAATACCTTGATATCTTTTTTGTTGCTACCATTGTCTTTTTTTTTTCAAGTTTTAATCTGCATACAAAAAGTTCTTAAAAAAAAAGAAAAATTTTCTATTCCTGTTATTTGTGTTGGTAATATCTACTTAGGTGGAACTGGAAAAACTCCTTTGTGTATTGAACTTGTTAAAATATTAAAAGAATTAAATAAAAAAACTGTTATAATTAAAAAATTTTATAAATCTCATGAAGATGAATTTAAATTAATTGAGTCAAAAAAAATAAGATTATTTAAAAGTATGTCTAGAAATATGGCATTAAAAAAAGCTGAAATAGAAAAATTTGATTGCGCAATTCTAGATGATGGTCTCCAAGATTCATCTGTTGTAAAAGATTTAAATATCGTTTGTTTTAACTCAAATCAATTAGCTGGTAACGGAATGACGATACCGTCTGGACCACTTCGAGAGCCTCTAACTTCTTTGAAAAATAGTGAAATAGTTGTTATTAATGGGCATATTAATGAAGTCTTTGAGAAAAAAATAAAAGCTATATCAAGTCAAATAAATATTTACTACTCGGAGTACGTACCTACAAATATAAGTCAGTTTAAAGATCAAAATTTACTTGCCTTTGCGGGAATAGGTAATCCTAATAATTTTTTTAACCTTTTAAAGATAAATAATTTGCGTGTTGCTAAAGAAATACCTTTTCCTGATCATTACAACTATTCTATAGAAGAATTAAAGAATCTAGTTGAATATTCAATAACTAATAAATTAAAAATTATTACCACTGAGAAAGATTACTTTAGAATTGAACATTATAAGATCCCAGAGATTCAGCATTTAAGTGTTGAACTTAAGATTAAAAATAAAGATAAATTTAAGAAAGAAGTAGAAAAATGTTTGTAGTAAAAATTATTAAATATTTCTTTCAGGCAATATTTATTTATTTATTTTTTACAATCATTAAAATAATTGGTTTAAATTTAGGAAGAAAATTTTTTTCTTTTCTTTTCAGAAAAATAGGTCCGTCTATAAAATCAGATAAAATAATAAATGACAATTTAGAGAAATTTTTAGGATCACAAAATTTAGATATTAAAAAAAAAATAAAATTTAAAATGTGGGCTAACTATGGAAAAACTTTCGTAGAATATTTATATTTAAAAAAATTTAAAAATGAGAGTTCACATATTGAAATTAAAGGTGAGGAAATATTAGATAAAATCAAAAAAGAAAATAAACCAGTTATTTTTGTTTCAGGCCATTTTGCAAATTTTGAGTTAATGTCAATGGAGTTAACTAAAAGAAATATTAATTTAGCTACAATCTATAGACCACTAAATAATTTTTTTTTAAATCCTTTTATGGAATACCTTAGAAAAAAATATGTATGTTCAAAGCAAATCAAAAAGGGTTTGGTTGGCGTCAAAGATTCTATTCACTATATAAAAAATAATTTTAGTATTGCGCTTATGATTGACCAAAGGGTTAGCGAAGGTAAAAAGTTGCCTTTTTTTGAGCATATGGCGTTTACTACAACTATGCCAGCGCAAATGGCACTTAAATTTAATTTAGATATTGTACCTATTTATATTGCCAGAAAAACTGATGATAATTTTAAAATAGAAATCTATGCTCCAATAAAAATTTTAAAAACTGATGACGCCGAAACAAATAAATTAAATGTGTCTATAGGATTGAATAAAATTCTTGAAGAAATGATATCTAGAGACCCAGAACAATGGATCTGGACTCATAATCGCTGGAAGTAATTATTTTTTTTTTCTTAATTCTTCATATTTTATTTTTGCTTCTATAGGTGAGAAGTAAGGCTCTTGAAGATCAACATTCCAATAATTTAAGTTTTCAAGAGGAATTATTTTTTTGGAAATAGCACAGATAACATGATCACCCTCTTCTATGATATCGAAAGTGTTAGGTTTATATTTAAGTAAAGCTTTTTTTTGGTTCATAAACAAGAATAGTATATATAATATATTTTTTCATATGAATATTGCTTTAATTGGAAGTGGTGGAAGAGAACATGCGCTTTGTCAAAAAATCTACGATTCTGACATTGTAAATAAAATTTATTGTATCCCAGGAAACGCTGGTACAGCTTCAATTGCTAAGAATCTAGATATCGATATTTTAAATTTTAGAAAGCTACTTTCTGCTATTAAACTATACAACGTAGATTTAGTTGTTGTTGGACCTGAGCTACCTCTGGTCAAAGGAATCGTAGATTTTTTAAAAAAAAAAAAAATTAAAGTTTTCGGCCCTGACAAATATGCTTCTAAATTAGAGGGTTCAAAAGCTTTCATGAAATCACTATGTAAGCAATATAAGATTCCAACCGCTGCGTTTAAAATTGCTAGAAATGAAAAAGAAGTTAAAATATTTGTTGCTCAGCATAAAATGCCAATAGTTGTTAAGGCAGATGGGTTAGCTTCAGGAAAAGGTGTTATCGTTTGTCAATCAAAAAAAGAAGTTGAGAAGTTTAGTAATGAGATTTTTTTAGGTAAATTTAAAAGTTCAAAAAAATTAGTCCTTGAGGAATTTTTAGAAGGTGAAGAAGCTAGTTATTTTTTAATTATAGATAAAAATAATTTTTCATTTATAGGCTCCGCTCAAGATCATAAACGTGTTGGAGAAAATGAGTCTGGACCTAATACTGGTGGTATGGGGGCGTATTCTCCGGCCTCAATCATAAATAAAGATTTAGAAAAAAAAATAATTAAAAAAATTGTAGAACCTACGCTAAAAGCACTTAAAGACAAAAAACATCCTTACACAGGATTCTTGTATGTGGGACTTATGATTAAAGATAATGAACCTTACTTAATAGAATACAACGTTAGAATGGGAGATCCTGAATGCCAAGTCATCATGCCAAGACTAAAGACTGACTTAGTTCAATTATTAAAAGCATCTGTAGAAAACAAGCTCCACAAAGTTCAGATTAAATGGAGTAAGAATAAGTGTATGGCAATAGTACTATGCTCTAAAGGATATCCAAACAAGCAAATAGCTGAGAAAGAAATAAACTTAGAAAGACTTAATCTTAATAAAAAATCTTTTATATTTCATGCAAGTACTCGAATAAAAAATGGCTTATTATTCTCAAGTGGTGGACGTGCGCTAAATGTAGTTGTTTTAGGAAGTGTCTTTTCAAAAATAAGAAATCAAATCTTTCAGATAATTAAAAAAATTAATTGGAAACATGGTTTTTTTAGAAAAGATATAGGCTGGAGAGTAATTAAAAAAATATGAGAATTATAAGTGGTTTTTTAAAAGGTAAAAAAATAGATTTTTTAAAATCTACTACTACGAGACCTCTTAGGGATTTTGTTAAAGAAAATATTTTTAATATTATTAATCACTCGAATTTAATTGTTGCTAGGTTAAAAAATGCAAATGTATTAGATCTTTACTCGGGTATTGGTTCATTTGGCATAGAATCTATTTCTCAAGGAGCTAAAAAATCTACCTTTGTTGAAAATGACAACAAAGCCTTAATTATATTAAGAAAAAACTTAGGTAATTTAAAAATTGAAAACCATGCTGAAGTATTTAGTGGAAAGACAATTTCTTTTTTTAGTAGATCAAATAATAAAGAAAAGTTTGAAATTATTTTTTTTGATCCACCGTTTGCAGAAAACTTTTTTATTGAAGAGCTAAAGGCAATTAAAGAATCAGCAATTTATAAAAAAAAACACCTAATTATTATTCATAGAGAGAAAAAGACTAAAGATGATCTTGAAAAAATAATAGATATCCTTTTAACTAAAAACTACGGTCGTTCAAAAGTAATTTTTGGCACTTTCTAACTCAAGTATTTTTTAGTTAAAACCTTTACTTGCTCAACAGCAGGTTGATTAAATGGATTTATGCCAAGTAATTTTCCGACTAAAACTGTCTCTATTATAAAATAAGAAAATAACTCTCCTAAAGTTTCTTCATTTTTTTTGTTAATTATAAATTCTTGGTAAGGAATTTTTTTATTTATTAATACTTTTATTAATGCATTTTTCTGAGCCACTTTTGTTTTTAAAAAATCTTTATTTTCAGCATAACTAAAGGTTTTACCAAATACATTTTTATTTGTTTTTATTTTTTTATTAAATCGTGAGCTAAATATGTAAAATAATTTATCTTTTGGTCCATCTAAGTACAGCTGCATCAAGCTGTGGTGATCTCTTGGTGCTGGTGAAACCACTGGTAATATGCCTCTTCCTTTTTTACCTAAACTTTCTGCTATTAGCTGCTGTGACCAATAGAGAAAATCATTAACTTCTGGAGCGTAATTTAAAAGTATAATGGAACTAATTTTTTTATACTTATAGATGTGACTTAATTTAATAACATTATCTAATAATAAGTTTTTTTTAGTGGATTTAAAAAAATCTAATAAATTTTTTCTAAAGCTGTTTATTCTTAGGCCCATAAAATAAGCGGGGATCATTCCAACTTCAGATAATACTGAGTATCTTCCTCCAATATAATCTTTATGTTCTATGTGTAAAATTTTTTTATTTTTCGCGAACGTATTTAATGTATTAGTTTTTTTTTCTGTAATAATTATTGTATTTTTACTATTTATCTTATCATTAAATAAATTACTATTAATAAGTGTTTCAAGGGTACTTCCAGATTTTGAGATTATAATAAAGAGACTATCTTTTAAATTTATATTTTTTTTTGTTTTTTCAATTTTTAGCTGGTCTAAATTATTAAAAAAAATAAATTTTTTTTTAATTTTATCGTTAAAAAAAGAATATATAGCTTCTGCTCCTAAAGCAGAACCACCCATTCCAATTAAAATAACTGTTTTATATTTATTAAATTTTTCGAGCTCTGAATATTTAAAATTAAAATTAAATTTTTTACTTAATGTGTAAAAGACATCTTTCTTGTCTTTTAAAGAAGATAATATGTTGTTGATAATATTATTTAATTTTTTTTTATTTTTTGCGTATAAGATTTTATCAAAATAGTTTGTGCCTACACTATTTTTTAAAAATAAATTCTTGCTCACTTTTTGATTTGTTGAAGAATAGATTCTTCTGTTGATGAAGCTCTACTCTGCTTACTTTTAGAAACAGGCTGACCTGATCTAAGGAGTTTTTTAATATTATCTTGATCTGAAATTGATTTTTTTTTTATCGACCCTGGCTCGGGTATTGTATTAAAATCTGGGGGTTGTGTTAGAGGCTCTTTCGTTTTAACTAAAAATTCATCAAGGGTTTTTGTCTTATCGTTTCTCAAAACTTTACCTGCCTCCTTAAAACTTGAACAACTATTTAAAAGAATCAATAAACTAGACAGTATAATTAGTAATTTTGTTAGCTTCATTTTTTTTTAGATATTAGATCCTTAGTAAGAATTAAAATTATTCCCAATGTAATAAATATATCTGCAATATTAAAAGTAAACCAGTGAAAATCATTTATGTGGAAATCTATGAAATCTGGCACTGCTAAATAAGTTAATCTATCGTATAAATTACCTGTCGCACCGCCCAAAATTAAAGAAAATAAAATTTTCTCTTGGAATTCTACTTTAGTTATCAAATAGACTATAAAAATTATAACAGCAAAAATTAACAAAGAAATTAAGTAATAATATGTATTCACGTTTTGGCTAAATAATCCAAAAGCAACACCAGTGTTCCAGATGAGTTCGAAGTTTAAGTAGTCATTGACAAATATACTTTGATTACTTGATTGGTGATTAATAATAGCGATTTTTGTAACTCTGTCTAAAATAAAGATAAAAAAAATTACTATAAGTGAGGTTACCGTTTCCTTTGAAAAAATTTTTTTTTGAACACCTCTTGAAATATTCATGTTTTATTTAATACCACAATTTTTTCTTTCACATTTTTTTTCTAAAATTTTCCAGCAAAGAGTGCACTTTCTACCGATTGATTTCTTAACTTCAATCTTTGTTTTGCCTTCAGTTTGATTCAGAACTTTTTCGACATTTGAAGTAATAAAATATTCCTCCAAGTCTACTCCTTCTAAAAGCTCAAATTCTTTTTTATTTACATTAATTATGAGGTCCGCCTCTAAACTTGAGCCTATTTCTTTACTTGATCTTTTTTCTTCAATTGCAAAATTTACTTCTTGTTTAATTTGATGAAGATCTACCCATTTTTGACTTAATATCTCATTTTTCCAAGTCTGTGGAATTTCTGGAAATGTAGTTTCGTGGATACTTTTTTCATTTTTATTTATCAAATTAGATATCTCTTCAGTTGTAAAAACAAATATCGGTGCTAGCCACTTAAGTAGACACTCAAGGATTATATTTAATACAACAATACAGTCCATACGTTTTTTCGATGTCAAGTCATCACAATATAGAACATCTTTTCTTATATCGAAATAAAATGAAGAGAGTTCTAACGAACAAAAGTTTAAAAGTTCTTTGTAAAGCTTATGAAAATTATAATTTTTTAAATTTTCTTTTACAGCTTTGTCTAAATGAAATAATCTACTTAAAATATATCTTTCTAATTCTGAAAAAGAATTAAAATCAATTTTTTGAAAATCTTGTTTATCAAAATTATCCTGTATATTTCCGAGAATAAATCTAAGAGAATTTCTAATTTTTCTATAAGACTCAGCATGTTGAGATAAAATAGTATTATCTATTCTTAGATCTTCTGTGTAATCGGATGAGGCTACCCAAGCTCTTAATATATCTGCTCCATAATTTTTTAAAATATCATCCGGAGAAATAACATTTCCAGCTGATTTTGACATCTTCATTCCTTTACCGTCAACAACAAATCCATGTGACAAAACACTTTCGTATGGAGCTCTTCCTCTTGTACCGCAAGATTCTAATAGTGAAGAATGGAACCAGCCTCTGTGTTGATCTGATCCTTCAAGATACATATCTGCTGGCCACTTAAGGTCTTTTCTTTTTTCAAGAACAAAGCTATGGGTGCACCCACTGTCAAACCACACCTCAACGATGTCTGTAAGTTTTTCGTAATCATCTTTATTGTACTCTTCTCCTAAAAATCTTTTTGCGTCATCAACAAACCAACAGTCTGAACCCTCTTTTTCATAAATTTCAGCAATGCGATCAATAACTTTTTGATCTTGTAGTGGTTTTTTTGTTTTTTTATTTATAAATATAGGTAATGGCACTCCCCAGGATCTTTGTCTTGAGACACACCAGTCAGGTCTATCTTTTATCATGGACATTAGCCTCTCTTTTCCCTTAGGAGGATAAAACGTAGTTTCCTCTATAGCTTTTATTGCTTTATCCCTAAGCGAATTTTTTTCCATAGAAATAAACCATTGTGGTGTTGCTCTGTAAATTAGTGGGGCTTTTGATCTCCAAGAATGAGGGTAGCTATGCTGAAGTTTTTCATTTTTCAGTAATTTTTTAAGTTCTTTCAATTTATCAATAACTATTGGATCTGCTTTGAAAACGTGAGTTTTATTAAAAAAAGGTACCTCACTAGTATAATAACCTGAGTTATCGACCGTATATTCTGATGGTATATTGTGTTTGAGGCACAAATTAAAATCATCTGGACCATGACTTGGTGCACAGTGCACGATTCCAGTTCCTTGCTCTAAAGTTACGAATCTTGCTTCAAGCATAGGAACATCAAAATTATAGCCTAGAGCTTGAAAAGGGTGCGAACATATAGTGCCATCAAATTCAGTACCATTAAAAACTTTTAAAATCTTAAATTTTTCAATACCACAAGATTTTACAATTGATTCTAGAAGATTGGACGCAACTACAATTTTTTTTTCTTTAAAATTTTCAAGATCACTAATCTCTACCAAAGAATATTCAATAGCATTATTAAATGCTAAGGCTTTGTTTGCAGGAATTGTCCAGGGTGTTGTTGTCCATATGATAATATTAGAATCTTTTAAAAAATCTTTTTTTGTATCTTTAACTTTAAAAGCTACAAATATAGTATTTGAAGTATGATCTTTATATTCTACTTCTGCATCTGCTAATGCTGTTTTTTCTACGGTTGACCAAAATACTGGCTTAAACCCTTGGTACAAACTTCCGTCTAACAAAAATTTTCCCAGCTCTCTGACAATCTGAGCTTCTGCCTCAAAGCTCATTGTAGTGTAATAATTTTTGAAATCTCCTATTACACCAAGTCTTTTAAATTCTTTAATATGTATATCTATCCACTGTTTTGCAAACTCTCTACACTCTTTTCTAAAATCTTTAATAGGAACTTCATCTTTATTTTTTTTATTTTTTTTATATTGCTCCTCAATTTTCCATTCAATTGGAAGCCCATGACAATCCCAACCTGGTACATAAACGGAGTCTTTGCCGCTCATTTGGTGAAAACGAATAATCATATCTTTTAAAATTTTATTGAGCGCGGTCCCCATGTGAATATGCCCATTAGCATATGGCGGGCCATCGTGGAGTATGAATTTTTCTTTACCTTTTGAATTTTTTCTAATTTTTTCAAAGGTTTTATTCTGCTCCCATTGTTTTAAAATATCAGGCTCCTTTTTAGCAAGGTCTGCCTTCATGGAAAAAACCGTTTTTGGTAGATGTAAATTTTCTTTAGACATTATTTTTTTGTACTTACGATATCTTTTTTTATTTGAGTTTTTAATTGGTTAATGTTTTTAAATTTTTTTTCTGCTCTAATAAACTTTATAAAGCTGATTTTTAATATTTTTTTATATAAATTTTTCTTTATTCCAAATATATTTACTTCTAGTAGTAAACTTTTTCCACTAAATGTTGGTCTGTAGCCAATATTTGCTATTCCTTTTTTTTTTAATTTATTAATTTGGACCTGAACTGAATAAACGCCAAGTTTTGGTATTGTATATGAATTTAATTTAATATTACACGTAGGAAACCCAATTTTTCTTCCTCTTTGAGCACCTTTAATTACTACTCCTTCTACGCACCAGGCCCTGCCTAATAACTTTTCTGCTTCTTCAACTCGTCCTCGGGAAATAATTTTTCTTATTAAAGAAGATGATACTATTTTTCTTTCTCTTTTATGGGGGGTAGTAATCACTGTATTATAAAAATATTTTTTTTCAAAATTTTTCAAGGTGACAATATTGCCAAGTCTTTTTTTTCCAAACTTAAAGTTTCTACTAACAAAAATATACTTACTTTTAAGTTTTTTAAATAAGATTTTTTTAATGAAACCTTCTGCGCTTAAGTTTGAAAAATTTTTATTAAAGTTGACTATAACTACAAAATCTAACTTCATTTTCTTTAAAAAATAAATTTTTTGATTTAAAGAATTAATTCTATGGTTCTTAATATTTTTATTAAAAAACATGGTTGGTGCAGGTTCGAAGGTGATTAATCCAAATTTTAAATTATTTTTTTTTGCTTTTTGCTTTGCTTCTTTTAAAACTTTTTGATGACCTACATGTAGTCCATCAAAATTACCAATTGCGACTACTGAATCTTTGTGATTTTTTTTTATACTTAAATTTTTATAAACAATCATTTTACCAAACAAGTTCTGGTTGATAGTAATTAAACTTAACTTTGTATTTATTAGAAAGAGCACTTAATTCATTCTCTCTCGCAAATTCTGAGCGGTGAACTCCGCTAGATATAAAAATAGAATCAATTTTCATATTGTTAGCCCCTCTGATATCTGTGTTAAGATTATCGCCAATAGCTATTACTCTTTTTTTTTCACTAAAGCACATTTTATAAATCTCTTTATGTGGTTTGCCAAAATAAATTGTTTTTCCTCCTAAAGATTCAAATATTTTAGCTATTGTACCTGCGCAATATTCTTCTACATCTCCTCTATGAACGGTTAGGTCTGGATTTGTACAAATTAGTTTTTTTGAAGTATGGTCTTTTAATAAATTTTTATAATAATCAAGATTTCCTTCAAAATTATTGAATAGTCCAGTACATAATATAAAATTACATTTCTCTAAATTTGTCTTATTTTTTTTAATTTTAAAAAAAACTGCGTTATCTCTTTCAGGTCCTAAGTGGTAAAAAAATTTTCCATATCTCTCTTTTTCTAAAGCTAACATGGCTGCCTCGCCGGAAGTCATAATATTTTGTAAATATTGATCCTTCATATTTAATTCTTTTAAAAATTTTTTAACTTCCTTGCTTGGTCTTGGTGCGTTAGATAAAAAAATTACTTTTTTTTTATTTTGAATTAGATTCTCGACTGCTTCTATGGCTTTAAGATTGAGCTTAACCCCATTATGAATCACTCCCCATAAATCGATTACATAAGTATCGTAATCTTTGTATATTTCAGCTAGATGATTTAATTTTTTCACTTTTAATGATTCCGTTCTTATTGCTTATAGAAAGATAAGTAAAATATAGCAATATAGGCTATTTTTACGAGGACGATATCGTGTTAAACCACTTGAAATTTTATTAAAACTCACCATATGAGCCTGTACACACAAATCTGAAGGAGAAAAAAATGAAATTTAGACCCTTACATGACCGAGTACTAATTAAAGTGCTTGATAGTGAAGCAAAAACTGCAGGTGGAATAATTATTCCAGATACTGCTAAAGAAAAACCTCAAGAAGGCGAAGTCATAGCTGTTGGGCCTGGAGGAAAAACAGAAGACGGTAAATTGTTACCAATGGATGTAAAAATTGGAGATATCGTTCTTTTTGGCAAATGGTCAGGTACTGAAGTTAAAATCGATAATAAAGAATACAGTATTATGAAAGAATCCGACATTATGGGAGTTTCAAAAAGTAAATAAGTTAGAGATCAAAAAGGAGATCAAAAATGGCAAAAGTAATAAAATTCGGAACAGAAGCAAGAGCTAAGATGCTTAACGGTGTAGATATTTTAGCAAATGCTGTCAAAGTAACATTGGGTCCTAAAGGCCGAAATGTTGTTATGGACAAATCTTACGGCGCACCAAGAACAACAAAAGATGGTGTTTCTGTAGCAAAGGAAATTGAACTTGAAGATAAGTTTGAGAATATGGGTGCTCAGATGGTTAAAGAAGTTGCAAGCAAAACAAATGATAATGCTGGTGACGGAACAACTACCGCAACTATTCTTACTCAAGCTATTGTGAAAGAGGGATTAAAATACGTAACAGCTGGAATGAATCCAATGGATCTTAAACGAGGGATTGATAAAGCAGTTGAATTTGTAATCGATAAATTAAAAACTAGTTCTAAAAAAGTAAAAACTAACGAGGAGGTTGCTCAAGTAGGGACAATTTCTGCTAATAGTGAAAAGTCAATTGGAGATATGATTTCAAAAGCAATGCAAAAAGTTGGTAATGAAGGAGTAATCACAGTTGAAGAAGCTAAAGGTTTTGAAACAGAGTTGGATGTGGTTGAGGGCATGCAATTTGATAGAGGTTATTTATCTCCGTACTTTGTAACTAACACAGAAAAAATGATTACAGAGTTAGATAATCCTTTAATTCTTTTAGTTGAAAAAAAATTAGCAAACTTACAAGATATAGTTCCTCTGCTTGAAGCAGTTGTTCAAGCAAGTAGACCTTTAATGATAGTTGCTGAAGACGTTGAAGGTGAAGCTCTTGCAACTTTGGTTGTTAATAAACTTAGAGGTGGACTAAAGGTTGTAGCTGTCAAAGCTCCAGGTTTTGGTGATAGAAGAAAATCTATGCTTGAAGATCTTGGAATTTTAACAGGTGGCCAAGTTATCTCTGATGATTTAGGAATAAAACTAGAGAGTGTTAAAATTACTGATCTTGGATCTTGTAAAAAAGTTAAGATTGACAAAGAAAATAGTACAATTGTAAGCGGTAGCGGAAAAAAATCTGATATCGAAGCAAGATGTAATCAAATCAGAGCAGAAATTAGTGAAACAACATCTGATTACGATAAAGAAAAACTTCAAGAAAGATTGGCTAAACTTGCCGGTGGTGTCGCTGTAATTAAAGTTGGTGGAGCTACAGAAGTTGAAGTTAAAGAAAGAAAAGATAGAGTTGAAGATGCATTGAACGCAACAAGAGCTGCAGTAGAAGAAGGTGTAGTTATTGGTGGTGGATGTGCTCTACTTTATGCTTCTCTTAAATTAGATGAAGTTAAAGTTAAAGGGGACGACCAGAAAGCTGGTGTGGAGATAGTTAAAAAGGCTCTACAATCTCCAATTAGACAAATTACAGCTAATGCCGGCGTTGATGGTGCCGTCATTGTTGGGAAACTGATCGAAGGAAATAAAGCTACTCAAGGTTATGACGCTCAAAATGAAGAGTATTGTGACATGTTTGCTAAGGGGATTATCGATCCTACTAAAGTTGTAAGATCAGCATTGCAAGATGCTGCATCTATAGCTGGATTATTAATTACTACTGAAGCAATGATCGCTGACAAACCTGAAGAAAAAGATTCTGCAGGTGGTGGTGGTGGAATGCCTCCTATGGGCGGCATGGGTGGAATGGGTGGAATGGGTGGAATGGGAATGTAATACAGTTCCATCTAGAGGACGCTCTAGATACATACACTAAACAAAATTAAAACCCTCAGAAAGAAATTTCTGGGGGTTTTTTTTTATGATATTAAATATCAATGTAATCCCCAAGTTACTCAAACAAAAATTAATTTTTTTAATAGACCTGTTATAACTTTTTTCTTAACTTTATCCCTCAATGATTTCTTTGAAACTAAAATACATGCTGAAGATTTTAGAATATTTCCATCTTTTAAGATTCTTAGATTGTTCGCTTTTAGTGTTGCACCGCTAGATGTAATATCAGTAATAATTTCAGATTGATCCGTAAAAGGATAAATTTCAGTCGAACCTAGGCTATTTACAATTTTATACTGGGTTAAACCTTTTGATAATAAGAAATCATTTGTTAAGTTTGGATATTTTGTTGCAACTCTTAACTTTCCTGTATTTTTATCTTTAAATTCAAAAGATATTTCCTCAAGATCGGCAATAGTTTGAACATCTATCCAAGCATCGGGCACAGCAACAATAAGATTTGCGAAACCGAATTTTAAACGTGAAAAAACTTGAATATTTTTTTGTATACCCGGCAAAGATTCTTTCAACAAATCATAGCCTGAAATTCCTACGTCTAATGAATTGCTAGCTAATCTTTCTACAATTTCTCTAGCGTGTGAAAACACAATTTCATTCAAACTAAAATTTTTGATTTCACTTAAATAATTTCTTTTAGAGTCTTTAATGGTCAAGTTATTTCTTTTAAAAATTTTTAAAGATTCATCTTTAAGCCTCCCTTTACTGGGTAGTCCTATTTTAATTAATTTATTCATAATTTTAAAATATTGTCATAATTTATAGCCCCACCTATTGCTGCAATTTTGGTTTTGGCACCTAATGTTTGCATTAAATTATCGTACCTTCCGCCTGATGCTAAATTCAGGTTTTTAGATTTTTTATAAATTTCAAAAACGAGACCTGTGTAATACTCGGTATTTCTACCAATATTAGTAGAGAAAATAGTATCATTATTTTTCGGTTTTAGATCGAACACATCAAATTGTTTGAGATTTAAATTTACTTTATTTTTAATTTCAAATTTTATTAGTTCATTTTTTGCATTTTTAAATGAGCATTTAATTTTTAAAAAATCTCTTATAATTTTAGCAACTCTTATTCCATTAATTTTAGATCTTGGTTCTTTTATCTTTTTTTCGAATCTATTTAAAATTTCATCAATTTTTCTTCCAGCTATCTTCTCTGTTTTTTTACGTTTCTTCATTTTGAAATAAGATTTTTTATCAAGTTCAAACACATTTCTTTGTAGATCAGAGTTTGATGCAAGCCTTGAAACCAGTTCGTTAAAATAATCAGGTCTCCAAAAATGCCTCTTTAACCTTAATCTCCATCTTGAAGGGAGTTTTAAGGAATCGACTAATGTGTAGAAAATATTAATATCATTAATCTTAATTGTTGTTTTGTTCTTAGTGACTTTTTTTAAAGATTGATCGATTAAATTTATAATCTCTAAATTTAATTTTAAATTAGATGAACCAATTATTTCACAACCCAATTGATTTCTTACTAGTGACTGTTTGCCGAAAGTTCTTCTATATGCCTGATCGAAGTATGCGTATTTATAAATCCCTTTTTTTACATTTTTAACGTAATCGAGACATGCTGAAATAGTTAGGTCTGGCCTTAAACTAAAGTTTTTACCGTTGTCATCTTCAAATGAAAGTAAAGATTTTTTAAATATTTCTCCCGATCGTTCTATTATAATTTTAGATTCAATTATATTTTCAAATTCTTTAACTTTAAAACCTTTTTTTTTAAAAAGATTTAATAAAGCCTCAGAGTATTTTTTTGATTTCATTTGGTAGATTCTCTATTTCAGTATTACTTTCCTCTCCTGATTTAAGGTTTCTCAAAGTTAGTTTTCCAGATTTTATTTCATCTTCTCCGTATAAGATTACAGCGGGTGAACCAATTTTATTTGCATATTGCATTTGTTTTTTTAAATTACCTTCTCCAGGGTAAACTTCGGAGCTTATTTTTGCCTCTCTTAGTTTTTTTAAAATTTCTATATAATCTTTAATATTCTCTTTGTTAAAAACACAAATGACCACTGGTTTAAGTGATTTTATATTAAATTCTTTTTTTTGCATTAATGCATAAACCAACCGATCAATACCAATTGAAATTCCAGTTGCGGGGCAATCTAAATTTCCAAAATTACTTATAAGATTGTCATATCTACCTCCTCCTCCAATAGATCCAAATTGAATTATTTTTCCTTTTGCATTTTTTACTTCAAAATTAAGATTAACTTCAAAAATTGGCCCCGTATAATATTCAAGCCCTCTAATAACTGATGGGTCATATTGGTAATTAGTAAAGTCATATGCTTTAAATATTTTCATAATTTCAAGTATATCGCTTGTATTAGGTTTTTTTTCTTTAATTCTTTTTTCGAGTACTTTTATTTGTTCATCGTCAAGATCAGCACCTTTTGTAAAGTCTCCCGATTTATCTTCCCTGCCTTTTCCTAAAATTTTTTTAACTTCTTCCCAACCAAGTCTATCTAATTTGTCCAGAGCACGTAAGGTGACTGCGGATTGCTCGTCGGTTTGAATATTTAACTCATCAAAAAGTTCTTTAGTAAATGTCCTTGATGAAATTTTAACAGTATAATCGTCTCTAGTTAAACCACATTTTTCTAAAATTTCTGAAATAAGAACACACAGCTCAGCATCCGCTTGTAGGTTTTTGGTGCCTACATAATCTGCGTCGAATTGAAGGAATTCTCTAAATCTTCCTGGGCCTGGTTTTTCATTTCGCCAAACTGTTCCTAGCTGATAACGTTTAAATGGTTTGGGTATTTCTAAATAATTTTTAGCAACATAACGAGCTAATGGTGCAGTCAAATCATATCGAAGAGAAAGCCAATTTTTTTCATCCTGAAATGAAAAAACACCTTGATCAGGTCTTTCTTTGTCAGGTAAATATTTTCCAATACTTTCTGTATACTCAAAACTTGGTGTTTCAAGATACTGAAATCCATATTTAATCATAACTTCTTTAATATTAGAAATTATAAAATCCCGTGTTAACAATTCTTTTTCTTGTCTGTCAACAAACCCTAGGGGTAATTCTTTAGAAGGTTTTATTTTTTTTTCTTTTTCCATTTTTTTGGTACAGCTGGGTGGGCTCGAACCACCGACCCCTAGTTCCACAAACTAGTGCTCTAACCAACTGAGCTACAGCTGCATTCTTTTATTTTTATCTTAGTTTTGGTTAAATTTATATATGTAAGTAATTATAAGCTAAGCAATAGCCTAGCGTGCTCTCTATGGGAGTTTTTTCTTAATGTAGAAGTTTTTTTTCTTATATTCATGGTTTGTTTTAGCAAAATATACGTGATTTTCAACATTTGAATTAATGGGATCGAAACTAATTAAATTTCTACCCCATTAATTTACGATTTAGGAAATGTTTAGGCTTTCTGCAATTTTACTGCTGAAGGACCTTTGTCTCCATTCTCAACTTCGAAAGTTAACTCATCACCTTCGTTCAAGCTACCTAGGCCTGAATCTGCTACAGCTGAAGAATGAACGAACACGTCTTTTTCTTTATCTTCTCTTTCAATGAAACCATATCCTTTAGTACCATTGAACCACTTAACTTTACCTTTTAGTGTACTCATATTGTTTTGTTTTCCTTGTTTTGTTGTTAATTTACGCAATCAAAAATTTAAATGCGCAAGTCAGTATTAAAGAGATCAAACTATATTAATAAAGTTCATTTCTCAATAATTCGTGAATTCGGAATAAGATTTAGATTTTCTGCAACTTTACTGCTGAAGGACCTTTGTCTCCATTCTCAACTTCGAAAGTTAGTTCGTCACCTTCATTTAAAAATTTTAAACCGGCGTCTCTAACAGCTGAAGAATGAACGAACACGTCTTTTTCTTTATCTTCTCTTTCAATGAAACCATATCCTTTAGTACCATTGAACCACTTAACTTTACCTTTTAGTGTACTCATATTGTTTTACTTATCCTTATTTATTATTAGCTTTAACTAGTAAATTATTACTAACCTTGCTTCTTTAATAGAGTTGGCTTTGATATGTCAAGAAATGTTTGGTCTCTGATAGCAATTATTTAGTTAATTGTCTTTTATACAACAGTTATTACTGTAACTAAAATAAGCAAAAATGCAATTAAACCATAATAAAGATATTTATTCTTATTGAACTCTCTTCTTGCTTTATTAAAAAAAGACTCTTGGTACCCAAGACCGCTATAAATAGAACTGTTTGATTTTGTAAATCCTCTTTCTCTTCCTATCTTTAAAAACTTTGTTTTTCTATGTTCGTATACTTCTTCTCCCGAAAAATTTTCAAATTCTTTTAAATTCTTTATGATTGATTGCTTAATGGCTTGAGTCATTTTTTCTCGCTCTCGATGAGCACCACCTAATGGTTCTTCAATGACCTCATCAATTATTCCAAGCTCTAATAAATCTTTTGCTGTTAATTTCATAGCTTCAGCTGCTTCCAATGATTTACTTGGATCTCTCCATAAAATAGACGCACATCCTTCTGGTGAAATTACAGAATAAATTGAATTTTCTAACATTATTACTTTGTTTGATGATGCTAAAGCAATCGCACCACCAGATCCACCTTCTCCTATAATGATAGAAATATTTGGAACTTTAAGTGACATGCAACACTCTATTGAAGTTGCAATAGCTGATGCTTGACCCCTTTGCTCTGCCCCAATACCTGGGTAAGCCCCTGGTGTATCAATAAAAGTTACAATTGGTATTTGGAATCGACTTGCCAACTTCATTAAACGAATACATTTTCGATATCCCTCAGGTCGCATCATTCCAAAATTTTTTTCTATTCGACTTGTAAGATCTTCTCCTTTTTCTTGGCCTACAATTAATACTGACTTGTTATCTATAAGACCAAATCCAGCTATAACTGATTTATCATCTGAAAAGAGTCTGTCACCTGATAAAGGTGTAAAATTTGAAAATATTTTTTTAATATAAAAATTTGCTCTCGGTCGATCTTCATGTCTTGCAACCAAGGTTCTTTGCCAGCTGTTTAGATTAGAATAGGTTTTTTTTAGCTTTTCACTGATCTTTTCTTCTGTGTTTATAATTTTTTGGGTATCTACTTCTGAAATACCACCTGAGCCAAATGGGCTTTTTAAACTTTCTAAGTCTGTTTCTAGTATTTTAATTTCTTTTTCAAACTCTAGATAATTCTTCATAATAAACTAAATAATTTTAACATAGTTCTCTTTCTAATAGAATCAAATTAAGTCTTTAAAATGGCTTTTATATAATAATTTTTTAATCAATTGACTTTAGTTAAAGGGTAAGTCAAATTTAATAAATAGAGAGTAACCTTAACTACCAAAATATCAGACATTAAAAGAAACTAGTTAATAAATTAATGCATATAAATAAAATAAAAAAAGGAAATTTAACAATAGACACTGTTTTATTTGAATTTGTTAATAAGGAAATAATTCCAGGCATAGACATAGATGTTGACGATTTTTGGAACAAATTTGATTTAGCGGTCCATGAGCTCGCACCAGTTAATAAAACTCTAATAAAAAAAAGAGAGCTTATTCAAAAACAAATCGATAAATGGCATCTTGATAATAAAGATAAAGAATTAAATAAAGGTGAATATGTTAGTTTTCTTAAATCAATAAATTATATTGTTGAAGAAAAAGAAGATTTTCAAATTTCTACTCAAAATGTAGATCAGGAAATAGCACATATTGCAGGCCCTCAGCTCGTAGTTCCAATAGATAATGCAAGATATGCTCTGAACGCAGCAAATGCTCGTTGGGGTAGTTTATATGATGCCCTTTATGGTACCGATGTTATTTCTGATACTGACAAGGCTATAAAGAACGAAACGTATAACCCTATTCGAGGGGGGGAAGTTATTGAGTATGCAAAAAAATTTTTAGATGAAACTTTTCCTCTAAACAACTTTAGTTGGAGAAATTTATCAAATACTTCAATTAAAAATCTTGATCTAAAAAATAAAAATCAATTAGTTGGCTATAATGGATCTAGAGACAATCCTTCTTCATTACTTCTTAAAAATAATAATCTACATGTTGATGTTATTATTGATGCCAGAAGTAAGATTGGTATCACTGATAAAGCACACATTAGTGATATTGTTATCGAGTCAGCTGTTTCAACTATTGTAGATAATGAAGATTCTGTTGCTGCAGTTGACGCAGAAGATAAAATCAGATGTTATAGAAATTGGCTCGGAATAATGAAGGGTGATTTACAAACTGAGATAAAAAAGAATGGAAAAAAATTTACAAGAAGATTAAATTTAGACAGAACGTACGAAGGTATCAATGGAAAAAAATTAAAACTCCATGGTAGAGCATTATTGTTGAACCGAAACGTTGGACACCTAATGACCAATCCTTCAATTACGTTAAAAGATGGATCAGAAATTCCTGAAGGTATTATGGATTCTTTTATGAGTGTTTTATGTGCAAAACATGATTTTAAAAATAAAATTAATTCAAGAACAGGGTCCGTTTATATTGTAAAACCTAAAATGCATGGGCCTGTAGAAGTTGCTTTTACTAATACAATTTTTAATAAGGTGGAAGATGTCTTGGGATTAAAAAGAAATACTATAAAAGTTGGCATCATGGATGAGGAACGGAGAACTACAGTTAATTTAAAAGAATGTATTCGTGCGGTTAAAGACAGAATAGTTTTTATCAATACTGGTTTTTTAGACCGAACGGGAGATGAAATGCACACTTCATTTGAAGCTGGACCTATGATTTTTAAAGGTGATATGAAAAAATCTGTTTGGCTTAATGCTTACGAAGATTGGAATGTTGATATTGGTTTATCTTGTGGTCTTTCTGGAAAAGCTCAAATAGGCAAAGGGATGTGGGCTATGCCTGATTGCATGGCAGATATGATGACTCAAAAAATTGGACATCCTTCCGCAGGAGCAAATTGTGCTTGGGTTCCATCACCTACAGCTGCAACACTTCACGCTATGCATTATCATAAAGTTGATGTTTTTAAAAAACAATCTGAAATTAAATCTAGAGGTAGGGCAAAAATAGAAAATATTTTATCAATTCCTATAGTTGATAAGCCTAATTGGTCAGATGAAGATATTAATAAAGAACTGGAAAATAATGCTCAAGGAATTTTAGGTTATGTTGTGAGATGGGTAGATCAAGGAGTTGGTTGTTCTAAAGTTCCTGATTTTAATAATGTAGGTTTAATGGAAGACAGAGCAACACTAAGAATATCTTCCCAACATATGGCAAATTGGTTACATCATAATATTTGTGGCAAAGACCAGGTCATGAAAGTTATGAAAAAAATGGCAACTATTGTAGATGTGCAAAATAGCGGAGATAAAGATTACAAACCTATGTCGGACAACTTTGAAAAATCAATTGCTTTTTTAGCAGCTTGTGATTTAGTATTTAAAGGCCGTAGTCAGCCTTCAGGCTATACGGAACCGCTGCTTCATAGGCGTAGATTAGAAAAAAAAATTAAAGATTCATAAAAGTTTTAATTCCATCAAGAATGTACTGAATACTTAAACCAGCTAAAATGATAGCCACTATTCTTGAAAATACGCTTATAATTCTTTTATTAATTATTTTTTCTGATTTTGCTGCAATGAATAAAATAATAAAAGTTACTAGCGTAGCGGAAATTAGAGCAAACATTCCAATAGCCTGATTGGTAAAATTATTTCCCGTTGCGGTTACGGATACAATAACTGAGGTAATTGCTGCAGGCCCAGCAAGTAAGGGTGTTGCTAATGGAAAAATACTAAGCTTGTCAGACGTAAAATTTGTACTCTCTTCTCTTCTCTGATGTCGTTTATCAAAGAGCATTTCTAAAGCAATAATAAACAAAATAATTCCTCCTGCGATAGTGAATGCAGGAAAAGATATTTTTAGATAGGCTAAAATACTATTACCTAACAATCCAAAGAATAACAAAATGAGTGTTGCTATGAAAGTTCCATGAATGGCTGTTTTTATTTTTTCTTTTACATCAAGATGTTCTGTTACCACCAAAAATATTGGTGTGCTACCAATGGGATCGATAACAATAAAATAAAAAATAAAAGTTTTAAAAAAAAGTTCAATCATAAAAATCAATTATTCACTGGTAACGGGAACCCTATTTTTAAATGCTGAATATAAAGTACCGTCATCTAGTTGTTCAATTTCACCACCAACAGGTAGGCCTTGAGCTAGTTTTGTTATTATAATCTTGCCATTTTTAATTGCATCCTCGATGTAATGTGCAGTTGTTTGTCCTTCGATTGTAGCACTGGTTGCAATAATAACTTCTTTAAGACTATTTTTTTTAACTCTCCTGACTAAAGAATCTATTAGTAAATTTTTTTGCTCATAATTTTCATTTGAATTCAATGTACCTCCAAGAATATGAAAGTGTCCTTTATAAATACTTGAAGATTCAATCGCCCACATATCTGCTAGATTTTCTACTACACAAATTTTATCAAAAGTATTATCTCCTTCACACACGCACGCTTGATCAATTATTTTAAGATTTCCACAATTTAAACATCTCACAATACTTTTGTAAACTTTAGCCAAGGACTGAGCCAAAGGTTTAACTAAGCTTTCTTTATTGTTAATTAACTTTAAGATTATTCTTTTTGCAGATTTTGGCCCTAGACCAGGTAATTTAGCAAAAAGTTTGATCAATTCATCTAACGCTGGAATATGATTGTCCATTTAAAAAGGGAATTTAAGATCGAAAGGTAAATTCATTCCTCCTGTTGCTTTTGAAAGTTCATCAGAAGATTTTTTTTTCAATTTATCCTTTGCGTTATTATAAGCCGCTATAATCAAATCATTAACAATTTCAATTGGTTCTTTTTTTGCCTCATCACTTACATTAATAGCTTTAATTTCATAGTCACCTGTGAGCGTGACTTTAACTAAATCTCCTCCTGCCGTTCCTTCAACCTCAATATTTTTGATTGCATCTTGCGCCTCTTTCATTTTAGCTTGCATGTCTTTTGCTTTGGAGAGCATATCCGTAAAATCAGGCATCACTATCCTCAGTAACATCTATAAATTTTGCATCAGGAAAGGCAGTAAGAAAATTTTTTACTACTTCACTATTCATTTCTTTAGTTAGCTTGTCTTTTTTATTGGTAAATTTTTTTTCATAAATAGTTTCTTTTCCTTCTTCTTTGCTGAGTAAAATAATCCACCTTTCACTTGTCCATTTTAATAATTTTTCTGTTAAAATTTTAATGAAATTTTTATTAAGTTTTTCATTAAATGTAATATTTATTTTACCTGGTACAAAACTGATAAGTCGCACGTTTCTCTCGAGATCGTATTTAAGTTCAACCTCTTTTTCTTTAGCGGCTAAATCAATTAAATCTTCAAATGATTTTATCACCAATGAATCTAAAGGCTTGGACTTAACTTCTGGACTTTTTATAAGATTAATTTTTATTTGATCTGTACTTTTAAGTTGATTTTTATAAGCATTTTTTATTTTTTTATCGTCCTGGTCACCATTATTAGATGTGGAGATTTTTCTTGATTCTAGGGATTCTCCTTGAAAAAAAGATTCTACAGGCACTTCTTGTTTTTGATCAATATTTTTAAGGTGCATTAATTGCATTACGTACATTTCCAAGGTTAAAATTTCATTACCTACGATTCTTAAATCATCCATAGTTTTGATGGTTAATTGCCAAAAAATTCCCAGGTCTTGGGAGTCTAGGTTTTTAGAATATTCATTAATTAATTGAATTTCTGATTCTGAAATCATTAAATCTTTTTCGATAGGTCCTAAATTCATTCTTCTATTAAATAAATAAAGAATTTCTAGAATATCATTCAGAAAATTTTTTGCATCTAAGCCATTTTCAATCAATTCTTTTAAATGGTTAATTGCTTCTATTTGATTGCCTGATAAAATTTCTTTAAAAAGTAAAATTAGTTTACTTCTATCTGCAAGACCTAACATTTGTCTTACATCTTGATCCTGAATTTCTTTATTGTGAATGCTTTGACTAATCAAAGCTCGATCTAGCAAAGAGATACCATCACGTACTGAGCCTTCTGATGCTTTTGCTATTACTTGTAACGCACCATCAGAAATATTTCCATTTTCTTTTTTTGTTATATTTTTAAGGTGTAAAAATAGTTTTTCTAAATTAACTCTTTTTAAGTCAAACCTTTGACATCTAGAAAGAATGGTAACAGGAATTTTTCTAACTTCTGTTGTTGCTAAAATAAATTTTAATCGTGGGGGTGGCTCCTCTAAAGTTTTCAACAAACCGTTAAATGCTTGTTTCGATAGCATGTGTACTTCATCAATGATAAAAATTTTAAACTTCGCACTTGTTGGACTGTATTTAGCATTCTCGATCAGTTCTCTAATATCATCGATACCTGTTTTAGATGCAGCATCCATTTCTAAAATATCCATATGATTAGAATTTACTATTTCAATACAGTGACAATATTCACCTTCTTTGCATTTTTCACCTTCTTCAAAATTTTTTGTACAGTTTAAAGCTTTGGCAATCAATCTGGCTGTAGTTGTTTTACCTACCCCACGGATTCCAGTTAATAAATAAGCATTAGGCGTCTTGCCTAGTTTAATTGAGTTAATAATAGTTTGCGCTATTATTTCTTGACCTATGAGATCTTTAAATTCTTGAGGTCTGTATTTTAAAGCTAAAATTTTATTATCTATCATTATATTTTAAGAGGCAGGCAACAACCTAAAAAATTTTCACTACGGCTGCTTCCTTTCAGACCTGACCGGGTTTATGAAACATTCACCTGATGCCAACCTCAAAATGATTATATCAAGATCAATTTGATTACTACAAGACTAGATTAAAGATTTTGTGGACTATTTTAGTCTAAATTTTGAAGCCTCGTAAACTCCTAGGATATCTAAGCTCTTTGTGTGAAATCCAAGTTCCTCAAGGCCCTTTTGGACTGTTTTTTGATCAATATGTCCCTCAAGATCTAAATAAAAATTAGTTTGATCAAAAGTATTTTTCACAGAAAAACTTTCCAATTTAGTTAGGTTAATTTGATTGGAAGCAAACCCCCCTAAAGATTTATACAAAGCTGATGGTTCGCTCTTTAGTCTAAAAACACAAGTTGTTATATATTTTTTATTTTTATCATATTCTGGTTGCTTAATATTTTTTCCCATCACCAAGAAGCGGGTAACGTTGCCTACTTCATCTTCGATATTTTTTTTTAATATTTTTAAGTTGTATATTTCAGCTGCCAATTCTGAAGCTATAGCTGCTACAAAATTGTCTTTACTTTCTGCTAGATCTTTTGCTGAACCGGCGGTATCAGCAGAAATAATAGTTTTGAAATTATTTTTTTTTATAATTTCTTGACACTGGCCAATAGCTTGCACATGACTTCTCACATACTTAATGTCTTGTAGTTCAGTGTCTTGTTTGCATAACAAGCAGTGTTCAACTTTTTGAAAATGTTCTGCATAAATTTGTAATTTATATTTTGGTAATAAATAATGAATATCAGCAACTCTTCCTGCTAATGAATTCTCAAGCGGAATAATTGCTTTAAAGCTTTCATCTTCAAAAGCTGTTTTAAATGTTTCTTCAAAAGTTGCACAATTTTTTATTTCTGCATCCTTAAAAATTTCTTCACAAGCGATATGAGAGTAAGCACCTTTTTCACCTTGAAAAGCTATTTTAATTTTTGTCATTTAATTTTCCATTATTTCTTTTACAGCTTTTAAATCTTCTTCCGTGTCAACACTCAAAGGACATGAATCAATATATCCTACATCTATTTTCATTCCATCTTCAAGTGCCCGCATTTGTTCAAGCTTTCTTTCTAATTCAAGCTTACTTCTCTTTAAGCTTACATATCTTATCAAAGCTTTGTTAGTAAAGGCATAAATTCCAACATGGTGATAGGTAAGCTTGTTTAAAGGATTATTAGAAATTCTAAAAAAATCTACAGCTTTTGCAAACAATTTATTTGTAATGCTTTTGTCGGTAATTACTTTAACAACATTATGATCTTTTTCCTCATGACTGTTCTCGATATAAGAAGCTAAAGTTCCAATATCACATAAATTTTTTTTCATGTGCTCTGCTAAATTGTTTATTACATTGGGATTTAAATTTGGCATATCACCTTGAAAATTAATTATAATATCTGGTTTAGATTTTAATTCTTCTTCAAACACCTCAAACACTCGATCCGTTCCTGTCTTATGTTTATCGCTTGTAAGTATGGCTTGGCCATTATGTTTTTTAATGAGCTCAAAAATTTCCTGATCAGGTGTTGCTACAATAACTTGCCCTACATTTGAATATTTGGCCACTTCATAAACGTGGCGTATCATTTCTTTATTGTTAATAAGTTTTAACGGCTTGTTGGGTAGCCTTTCAGCGTTAAGTCTTGCTGGTATTATTATTGCAATTTTGTTCATATTTATGCGTCTCTAGGACGCAAATAAAGTGACTATATTTTGAGTTTTTTTTAATAAAGCCGTGTTATACGTCAAATAGTAATTAACAAATTTATGGATAGTTTTGAATTAAATAAAATTATAGCTGCTGTTCTTTTAACTGCTTTAATAGTAATAGGCATCAATAAATTTGCAGACTCAGTTTTTTACGTAGAAAAGCCCAAACAATCGGCTTATGAAGTTGAGGGTGTTGAGCTAGCGTCGTCAGCCGAAAAAACTACTGAAGTTAAAGAAGTGGTTCAACTTGATATTAAGGAAATTCTAGCCTTAGGAGATCTGACACATGGTAAAAAAGTTTTTAAAAAATGTAGTGCTTGTCACATCGTTGCCAAGGGAGGAAAAAATTTAATTGGACCTGCTCTCTATGGAGTAGTTGGGAGACCTACTGCTTCTATTGAAGGTTATTCTTATTCAAAAGCTTTAAAAGCTCATGAAAAAAATTGGAGCTTTGAAGAGTTAAATGGTTTCTTGTTAAAGCCCAAATCTTGGATCAAAGGGACTAAGATGGCTTATGCTGGATTAAGAAAGGACAGAGATAGAGCTTCTGTAATTTTATATTTAAATTCTCAAAGTGATAGTCCTGTAGCAAGACCTTAGTTTAATTTAAACACCAATTTATAATACTTTTTTGTGCGTGAACTCTATTGAGAGCTTGTGTCCAAACTACAGATTGTTTTCCATCAACAATTTCATCTGTTGCTTCTTCTCCTCTTCCAACAGGGAGACAATGCATAAAAATTGCATCAGATTTTGCTAATTTCATTATTTTTTTATTAACTTGATACCCTTTTAATATTTGTTTCTTTTTCTTTTTGTCTACTTTGTCGTTCATAGAAACCCATTTATCAGTTATTACACAATCTGCATTTTTAACCGCTTCATTAGGATTTTTAGTAATTATAATATTAGCTTTATTTTTTTTAGCCCAAGCTATTATATTTTTATTTGGTTTATATTTATCTGGACAACCCATATTAAGTTTAAAACCAAATTTTGCCGAAGCTTCAATGTATGAATTAGACATGTTGTTATTTCCATCACCAAGCCAGGTAATAGTTTTATTTTTTATGTTTCCTTTAATTTCTTCAAAGGTTAAAATATCTGACATTACTTGACATGGATGACTTTGTTCGGACAGGCCATTAATTACAGGAATGTCAGAATATTTTGCAAATTCTACTAAATTTTTATGTGAAGAGGTTCTCATCATTATAATATCAGCGTACTCTGACAAAACTTTAGCAGTATCTTTTATAGATTCGTCTCCTTTGCCATAATGAATTACATCTGGGTTTAAGATAATTGATGACCCTCCTAATTGTTTAGCCGCTATGTCAAAAGAAATTCTTGTTCTTGTGGAAGGTTTCTCGAAAATCATAACCATAGTCTTCCCAACAAAGGGCTGATCAAAATCAGCTGCAGATTTATTTAAGTCTTTTCTTTTTAATTTTCTTGTTTTTGCTTCTTCTATTACTTTTCTTAATTCATAAGAAGATAAGTCAGATATATTTAAAAAGTTTTTCATCTAAAATTTTTACATACTTTTCTTAAAATTACTATTGCTTCATCTATATTTTTTTTTTCTACGTTTAACGGTGGTAGTAATCTCACAACATTTTCTGCTGCTCTTATAGTTAATAGTTTGTTTTCTTGAAGCTTTTTTACGAATAAATTTTGGTCAGGGGTAACCTTGACACCAGTCAGTAGTCCTAAACCTCTAACTTCTTTAATTATTCTTGGAAATTCAGACTGCAATTTGCTTAATTCACCATGAAAATATTTTGATATGGTCTGCACATTTTTGAGAAAACCTTTTTTTAAGATTTGATCTAAAACTGCATTACCCACACTCATGGCTAATGGGTTACCTCCAAATGTTGATCCGTGAGATCCAGGCCCCATACACGAAGCTACTTTCTTGGTCATAAGACAAGCTCCAATGGGAAACCCACCACCTATACCTTTAGCGATAGGAACTATGTCAGGGGTAATACCTGCGTATTCAAAAGCAAAAAATTTTCCTGTTCTTCCTATGCCACACTGAACTTCATCTAAAATAAGTAAAATATTTTTTTCATTACATAGTTTTCTTAAACCTCTTAAACAATAATCAGGAATAACTTTAATTCCTCCTTCTCCCATAATTGTTTCAACCATTATAGCTGCAGTTTTTTTAGTTATAGATCTTTCTAAGTCTTTGTGATCTGCAAAATCGAAATGATCGAAACCGTCTACTTTCGGGCCAAATCCTTCTGTGGATTTTTTATTATTGCTTGCAAAAATTGTAGCTAGAGTTCTTCCATGAAAACTATTATTTAAACATAAAATTCTATTTTTTTTAGACTGACCTTTTGAATAAAAATATCTTTTAGCTACTTTAATTGCTAGCTCAGTAGCTTCCGCACCTGAATTTTGAAAAGCTACATAGTCTGCAAAAGAGTTTTGTGTAAGTCTTTTTGCTAATTTTTCTTGTTCTAAAATTATAAATGAGTTAGAGACGTTCCATAATTTTCTTGATTGTTTTTTAATAGCGTTGACTAAATAATCATGACAGTGACCAAGCGAATTTACTGCAATTCCTTGAACAAAATCTAAATACTTTTTTCCATCTGTTGAATAAAGATAACAACCTTTTCCTCTTATAAAAGAAATTTTTTTTCTAGCGTAGTTATTTAATAGCGCACTCATTTTTAAGATTTAATTTTGTAACCTTTTTTATATAATATATAGGCAGTCATAAACATAATAAAACTTAATATTGTTAAATAAATTATACCTACAGCTAGTGAACCATCTGATTGTCCTATAAAGCTAAATCTAAATCCATCTATCATATAAAAAAATGGATTAGCTTTACTAATTAAGTGAAGATATCCTGGTAATTTATCGATAGTATAAAATGTACCTGATAAAAAAGACAAAGGAATAATAATGAAATTAGTCACAGTTGCCATGTGGTCAAATTTTTCAGCCCAAAGCCCCGCTACAATCCCAAGAGCCCCAAGAATAAAAGAAGACAAAAAAGTAAATAAAATTAAAATAAAATAATTTTTAATTTCAAAATCTATAATCAAATGAAAAATACAAATCGATATAAATGCTATCATTATACTTCTTGTGACAGCGGCAAATGTTATGGCAAAAGTAACTTCCCCTGCAGATAATGGGGCATATAAAATATCAACAATATTACCTTGTATTTTTCCAATCATAAAAGATGATGCAGAATGAGAAAATGCCTGCTGAATAACTTGCATGGCAACTAGTCCGGGTGCTAAAAAATTAATAAATGGCACTCCTAAAACGTTTCCTCTATTAGTGCCTATGGCTAATGACAAAACTAGTAAAAAAAGTAACGCAGAAACAAGAGGAGAGAAAATTGTTTGGATCCAAACGTTTAAAAATCTTAGAACTTCTTTTTTGTAAAGTGTCCACGCGCCGATCCAATTAATAGAACCAAATCTTCTTGTACCTATTTTATACTTTGAACTAATTTCAACCATAGGAAGTGTTATATCTTTTTAAATCTAAAAAACTTGTGCAAAACTTATATTAATGTCGAATTTTCTAGTATTTATCGTTCCTGCATACTAGATAGTGAAATATAATAATTAAATACACTATATATAGATAATATTAAATAAATGAGCTGGACAAACGAAAAAGTACAAAAACTGAGAGATTTGTGGACTAAGGGTCACACTGCTAGCGAAATAGCAGGTCTTTTAGGTGATACAACAAGAAACGCAGTCATAGGGAAGGCTCATCGCTTAGATTTAGAGGAGCGCGCTCCATCTAAAAATAGATCAAATTCTGAAAAAAAAGAAGCCGCAAAATTACAACCCAAACTTAGAGGTTCCGTTAGCAGAAAAAGTAAATTTAATTCAATTTTACTTGATAGGAATTTTGAAGCTGAAAAACCAACTTCATTAGAAAATCTAACCGACCAAACTTGTAAATGGCCATCTGGACATCCTGATGAAGAAAATTTTTACTTCTGTGGTAGAAAATCAGTAGATGCATTTCCATATTGTAAATTGCATGTTTTATACGCATTCCAACCTAAAGGACAAAAAGAAGAAGTTCTTAATAAAAATGGAGAGTTGCCACCATTCATTGAAAAAAAAATTAAATCAGCTTAATTGCTTAGTTTCTAAAATCTATGTATTTTATAAAAAAATACTTAAAGTGGATAAGCACCTTTTTAGTATTAACTGGAATACTTTTAACCAACCTAAACCACTACCCAATCAATATATTTTTTCATGGAACTGGCGTCATAGGATGGACTGTAGCTGGCTTTCTTTCAAAAGATAAAGCAATACTTACAAACTTCGGTTTGCAAATTCCCTTATTTTTAATTGGATTTTATCAACTGTTATTTTAATGAAAATAAAAAATCTGTGAAATAATTATGTAAAATATAAGTGTAAAACTTATATGAAACTGGTATTTAAAAATAATAATATAAATATATCATTATGGAACTAACATTAATTTACACAATTATAGGTTTCGGATTAGCGGGCTACAGCGTTATAGCAAATGACTCTATCCAAACTCTAGGAACATTTATAGCTTCTAAACAAAAATGGTTTAAATGGTACACGCTTGCTAGTGCCGCGTCATTTGTAATGATTTTTGCTATTACTTGGGGTTGGTACAGTTATGATGGTGATATTTCTTACGGGAGATTGAATAGAATACCCTTCCAAGAAATTCAGTGGTATCATGCTGTCGCACCGGCAATACTATTGGTATTAACAAGAGTAGGTATTCCTGTGTCTACAACTTTTTTAGTTTTATCAGCATTTGCATCAACGGTAGTGTTAGAAAAAATGCTTGTCAAAAGCATTGTTGGTTATGGCATAGCCGCAGCAGTTGCTTACCTATGTTGGATTGTGATCTCTAAATTTATTAATGAAAAATTTGATGAGGTTACTGAAGATAAATGGATAAGTTTTTGGCGTAATTCTGTATGGGTTACTTCTGGTTGGTTATGGTGGGTTTGGTTATCGCATGATGTTGCAAACATCGCTGTGTATTTACCACGACAACTAGATGTTTCTTTGCTGCTTGTCGTACTGGCTTACTTTAGCGTATTAATATTTTATATATTTTATATACATGGCGGACCGATACAAAAAGTAGTTTTAGATAAAACGGGAACTAGATACGCTCGTTCAGCAACAATTATTAATGTAATTTATGCTGCTGTACTTTATTACTTCAAAGAACTAAACGATATACCGATGTCTACGACATGGGTATTTGTTGGTTTGCTTTGTGGAAGAGAATTAGCAATTTCTACAATGAATAAAGACTATAAATTTAAGTATGTTTTCCCGCTAATTGGAAAAGATTTCGCTAAGATGATATTTGGTTTGAGTGTTTCAGTAGCGATAGTGCTAGCGATTCATTACTATATAATTCCTAAAGGATTTTATTAAACTATTTTTTTTTCTTATTTTTTTTCTTGACTGCGGATTTCCCTCTTTTGACCTTAGATCTCGCATCAAGCCCTACACTTATGGCTCTTAAACCTAGAAAAAGAACTAATCCTAAAATACAGACGATTATAGTGTTGAACAAATAAATCATATTTTTTTATACTTTAATTTTTTCAATTTTATCAAATTACTTTTGCGATAATGTAAATTTGAAGTAATAAGATAATAAAAGGCAAAACAGTCCTGACTAACTCCATTGTATGATTGTACTCATCTAATTTTCTTTCAAGCCAATTTCTATTATATTTTTTTTTCATCAAATTTTTTTATAGAAAATTTTACTTTTTTGCAAGTCTTAGAACCAAGAAATATTTCTTGACAAGCAAATGTCCTGCATTTTTTCGGGGTAATCAGTTATTATTCCATCAACGCCGTATTCAATCATTCTTACAATATCACTTTCTTTACTAACCGTCCAAACATTTACAGCTAAACCTAGTTCGTGAGCAAGATC
>ENA-OSJC01000094-OSJC01000094.1-marine-metagenome-genome-assembly--contig:-NODE-94-length-85467-cov-9.532990_pt1 | contig 85467 bp, 82 predicted proteins | sample MGYA00237885_ERZ534234 | MGnify/ENA primary metagenome ERZ534234 (study PRJEB26413, sample SAMN06343907) | marine metagenome | isolation source: coastal waters | place: Atlantic Ocean: West Antarctic... | reverse complement strand
AATATAAAGGTCGTTGGATGAAGTGGCGTGGTGAAATAGTAATAGTATCATCAGACGAAGTATCTTTAAATGTAGATAATCGTGGTACTCAAGACTTATCAGTTAGTTTTGCAAAACCAGGTGCTGGTTATAATTTAAGAGAGGGGCAGTTTATTACAGTTAGATTTTCAATGAAATCAACTGGTGGATGCTTTTTACCTTTTGGAGGTGAAAAAGCGACAATAGTTAACTAAAGTCTTTCGAAAGTATACAAATATAGTCTGATTTGAATTTTCTATTTTAAACTTGCAAGTATCTAAAGCATGTGAAGAGATTAATACTCTAGTATTTTTATAGATGAAAGAGTAGAATCTGTTCATAGTTCAAAATAACTGTTTTATGAAAAAACTACTTACTTTTTTTCTAATAACACTTTTTTCTAGCACCTCTTTAGGATATGAGAGTTACTGTGATACATTAACGGCAAATGAGAAAAAACGTTTTGATTTCTGCTTGGCCCAAGAAAAAGACAGTGGAGCATCATTAAGAATCCAAGTATCAAAACCATCTAATAATAATTCAATCAACAACTTGCTTAATAGTTTTGGTGTTTCACTAAGTGGAACGTCTTCTATATCATATGATGTTAAAGATTCATATGCTGGTAGTTCAAATGATTACTATAGAGATGCACTAATGAATGGCAATAAAGCCTATAGAAATGGTGATCTCCAAAGAGCGCTATTCTTATGGGAAGTATGTGCAAATCAATACAACCCTTCTCAATATCAAGCGACATGTAGGAAAAATATGTCAAATGCAATAAAAGCTGCTGATGCTAAAAAAGCAGCCGCCAGAAAAGCAGAGGCGAATAGAAAAGCAGCCGCTAGAAAAGCAGAGTCGGATAGAAAAGCAGCCGCTAGAAAAGCAGAGGCGAATAGAAAAGCAGCCGCTAGAAAAGCAGAGGCGAATAGAAAAGCAGAATTAGAAAGGATTGCTGTTACTGAAAAAACAGAAAAAATAATAGCTGTTGAATTAGAAAAATTAAAAGATAGTCATACAAAACTTAAAAATCTCAAACTATACTCATTAACAACAAAAGCAAGTAAATTAATTAATGAAATTGAAAATAATACATATTATGATTTATTGACGCTTTTAGATTATAAGGATAGTCTAATTAATATTAACGCAAAAATTCCTATTAATATCAAAAAAGAGGAAAAAAGAATTGCTGAGGAAGCGAAGAGAATTGCTGTGGAAGAGAAGAGAATTGCTGAGGAAGAGAAGAGAATTGCTGAAGAAAAAAGAATTGCTGAAGAAAAAAGAATTATTGAGGATGAATTCAATAAAAAGTTAGCACTCATACCCCCTGAAACAGCATTAGAAAAAGCTCAAAACTTTATATATGACCTTGAAGAGTTTGTTGGAAAAAATCCAAATGAATTTGATATAACAGAAATTGTAATGTTTAAAATAAATACTAGACTAATCTCAGAAGGCATCTTAAACAACGAACTAAAAAATACCTTGGAGTCTTTTAAAACTCTTGTAAACGAATCGAAAGCTTTTAATAATTTTCAAAAAAAGAAGAAAGAAGAAAGAAACAAAATTGAAATTGCAGTAATTGATAAGCTCAAAAGTGATGTTTATTATGAAATATCTAGATTAGATAATAATGCTAGTATATTAAAAACTTATTTAGCAGAAAACCTATCCTCACTATCAGTGGACTTGATTCCTCTAATCATAGAAAAAATAACAACTCTTAAAACTATCGAGAGTGAAATTAGTTTTATTAATAAAAAAGATCAATTGAAGGCATTAAAAAATGCAAATCAAGCGACATCAAATTTTATACTTGAAAATAATATAGTAACAAAATTAGAGATTACGAAAAAAAAGAAAAAAGCAGAAGACAAGAAAAAAGAAGAACTTAAAAGGATTGCTGATGCTAAAAAAGTAGCAGACAAGAAAAAAGCAGCAGAACGTCAAAGAATTGCTGATGCTAAAAAAGTAGCAGACAGGAAAAAAGCATTAGAACGTCAAAGGATTGCTGATGCTAAAAAAGTAGCAGACAAGAAAAAAGCATTAGAACGTAAAAGGATTGCTGATGCTAAAAAAGTAGCAGACAAGAGAAAGGCAGAAATAAAAAGGGTTGCAGGATTGTCAGATAAAGAAAGAGAAAGAGAAAACGGGCATTTTTTTGCAAATATAATATGTAAAGAAGCAGAAAAGTCTGCTGGACCTATTCCTAATGAGCTCATATCTTTACTTCCAGCACTAGGGATTGGAGCATCAACAGGTAATAATATAAATAGTAGTTTTAATACCGGCATGTGTGATTGTTTTCAAAAGAGGACTCGTTTACGAATCTCCCCTGAGAGAATAAAAGATGTAAACAGAAGATATAAAATTAATCCTAAAGCTGATAATTTAGTAAATGAATCAGAAGCACTTTTCTTTGCTACTTTGTCGCTCACTTGTGCATTATTTTAATTCTCTTAGTGTTTTATAAATAAAAAAGGTCCAAGAACTGGATCTCCGTTTGTAGATTGTAGTGGGCATCCTAAGTGTAAATTTACTTTGAATTAAAGATTTAAATAATCTTTAAATTTACCCTTAACATTACTACCAATGTCATTAGTTAAGTACTCATAAACATTGAAGACACAATCATAATAAATATCAGATAAGAATTCATCAATCTTTTCATAATCCTCATGATCATGATCAACCCACCATCTTGAATGAGGATCTTCTTCAACTTCATTCATCATTTCAGAATCTAAAAACCTCAGATAGTGTTTTTCTACATACATAATCCTGTGAATCAACATATGTAATGATCCTTCAAACATTCCGTCAACTCTAGTGATATTAAAGGAATCATCTGAAAAGTTTGTTCTGACCTTAGTAAAGTTATAGGTTGATGATTTAGTGTCATCAATAATCGTTGTCAATTCTTTTGTAACAAATCTAATTATTGAATGTTTAACAAAGTTATTCATCATAATTTTTATTTTAATATAAATATGACTTTGTTAGATGTCTCCAACATACAAAATTAATCAGTCATTTTTGAATGAATTTGTATGGACCCTTTTTAGTTCAACTTTTTTTTACTAGGTCGACCACTAAAACTTGATAACCCTTATCACTCAAGTACTCAGCTGTATCAAATCCAAGGCCTGATGTTCCACCGATCTAACTACGACTCATAGACATGAGCTACATCTGCCCTACTAACTGCCATTCTTATCGCTCTAACAGTACCAGAAGCAGTTATTTTATGTTTTCGATTTTTCTTCATAAAAACAATTTCACCTTGAACGATTTTCCTATTTTCTCCTTCAATCTCCCAATCCCATTCTCCCTCTACTATATACCACCACTCGTTCCAATCTGGATGATAATGTCTTCGATTACCCTCACCAGGCATTTGACAAATAATTGTCATAGAATTACTATCAGTATCAATCACTCGCTTACTCCAAGAGATATCTTTTGGCATAGATAATAATATATCAGACAAGGCAACAACTTCATTATTTACGTCAAATAAATCATTTACCTTCACACCATCTTTTTCTAGAATTGAAGGGACATCTACTTCACTTCTCTCATTATTCTTTTGGCCATAATATTGAGGATTAACTTTAGGACTTTTAAGAGCGACTGAAACTGCCTCAGCTAAAATAAAATCCTCCTCATTATCAATATCAATAGAAGAATACCCCTTTAATTCAAAGAAACCAGTTTTTCCTATACCACCATGGTATGCAACTCCTCGATTAGCAATGTTCTCTAAAAAAAATTCTGACTTCCATCCCATTAATGCAGTTGCATATGACAATACTGGAGTCATAGTTTGAGAAGGTGGGTTTTTTTTAAGTTTATCAAAGTTAATTGGCTGATCTTTATAAATACATGCAATTTGTTGATGCTCAACTGAAATCAACGTATCTAGATCATCAGTTATAATTTTATTAACAAACTCCTCTATCTCTTTTTCAGTTATGAAGGGAGAAGTTGGAAGAACTTGAATTAAAATGTCACAATCTATATTACTTAAAAATTCATTGGCAAATTCATCATTGGTCGCCTCATCAGATGACAAATAATCTGGTCGATTATAGTAACTAATATCATATCTATCTGCAATCTCTGAAAAAATTTCGTCTTCACTATTTATATAGACAGCATCAAAAATTTTAACTTTACTCAAGGTTTCTAAAACGTGCTCTATAAGTGGCTTGCCATCTAGAAGTCTTAAATTTTTTGACTTTATTCTTTTACTACCCATTCGGGCTGGAACCATAGCTACAATTTTCATAATTTTCTAATTTTGGTATATAGAATCGATTAACTTCATTATCTCTAACGAATCTTGACTTGTCCCATTTTTAACTTTAGATACTTCATTAATAGCATCTACAAACTCTTTTAGTTCATAATTCCATGACTCATCATACTCGTAATAGGTTGTAGTTTCTTTTGGCTTGCCCATTGCAAAAGTAATATCCTCAAACTCTCTCATTCCCAAAGTCATTGTTTCAGGAGTATAGCTTCGAGATGATGATAGAATTCCATCTAAATTTATATATCCATTCTCAAATGTCATTTCTAACAAAAATTTATGCTTCCATTGTGTTGCAGATGAATGAAGAGTAGCTACAACATTACTATTAGATTGTAAGGTTAAAAAGGCATTATCCTCACAATCAACATCCCAGAATGATGATGTAAGATGTGAACTCAAGCATTCAAACTCATCATTAGTAAAATATCTAAAAAGGTCCAACATATGTATTCCCTGATCTAAAAGAATACCACCACCAGAATAATTCTTATAATTTCTCCAATTATCATGAAAATCTATACTTCCAGCCTTTCCATAAACACCTCTCATCCAAAGTAGTCTTCCAAGAGAGTTATCATTAATAATTTTTTTTGCTTCCATTACAGAGTAATGAAATCTATGGTTAAAACCATACTTTAGAACTTTGCCAGAATTTTTTTCAGCTCTAATGACTTCTTGCATTTCATTTGCATTCATTGCTGGAGGTTTTTCACAAAATACATGCTTACCTGATTTTAAAGCACGAATAACATACTCAGCTGCTACTGAAACATAAGATGAAATAATGATTGCATCAATATCTAACTTAATTAGCTCGTCAAAAGAATTGCACTTATGAACACTTTTATCCTTACACTCATATTCCATAATTTCAAAAATAGCAATAAGTGAAGCATTTGGAGAGTCAGACAATGTCTGTTCTCGAATTTTTCCCATTTTGCCGTATCCTGCAATTCCAAATTTTAATAAGTTCATTTTAATAAGCTTTAAAGTTAAATAAGATTTAAAGGATCTAGTGGATTTTTAAGTCCTTCAATTGCCGCCATACCCATCGCTAAAATAGCTTCCTCTGTGCTTCCACCAATATGTGGAGTAATTAAAACATTATCTAAGGAAGAAAAAATCTTATCCGTAGGAGGTTCAATTTCAAATACATCTAATGCTACTCCACCAATTTTTTTTTCCAAGATAATTTCTTTTAAAGCTTGTTCGTCAATCAAGCCTCCACGAGCTAAATTAATTAAAACAGCACTTTTCTTTAGCATTTGAAGTCTTTCTTTATTAATTATATTTTGAGTTGAGCTATCTAATGGTAAATGAAGAGTTACTACATCAGATTCCTTTAAGAGCGATTCTAGAGCAATAGGTATAACATTATTTTCTTCATAAAATTCTTTATAATCCAGAATATCATACGCAAGAATTTTACAGTTATATGGCTTTAAAAGTTTAACGAGGTCTTTACCAATATGACCACATCCAATAATTCCAATTGTAGAGCCTGATAATTGCTTACCCTTAACTTGATACCAATGGCCACCTCTAACCTCCATATTAGCAAAAACTGAGCGATGAAGGAGTGCTGTAGCAAATGAAACTACTAACTCAGAAACTGATCTCTTGTTAACTCCAGCTTTCCAACCAATTTTTACCCCGTGACTATGCAAAGAATTGAGATCAATCATATCTAAACCAACACCATACTTTCCAATAACTTTCAACTTAGGAAGATGAGCCAAGATCGAATTATCAATAACTTCAAGTGCAGTTATAGCTTTTTCATATCCATCTAGGAAATCAATCAAAGAGTGACCACTTAATGACAGCCCCTCATCATTGAACTTTGCATCAGGATACTCTTTAATCACTGCAGCTCTTAACAATGGGTTTTTAGAAAATGATCGAGAAGCAACAGCTAAAGAAGGCAATTTATCTTCCTCCATACATGGAAAAATAATCATTAATAATATTTAATAATATCTCATTATTGTCATATAAATCAATGGTAATGTTTCCATCCAGATCTGGAAGTATAAGCCTCAACTGCGTTGGACTATTTTTTTTATCTTTAGCTAGAGCTTTTATTAAAGAATTAATATCAATACTAACTTGGCGATATGATTTACAATTTTTATCTAATACGGAATGCATTCTTTCAAAATGCCTGGTCTTAGACACACCTAATTTTACAGCTACGTAATTAGCTATATCCATTCCCATAGTAACAGCAATACCATGGGGTATAGCATAGTTTGATGCAGACTCAATTGCATGTCCAAAACTATGCCCATAATTCATAACATTCCTTGGACCAACATCAAACTCATCTATTTCTATCAATTTTTTTTTCATTAATAAAGACTGATAGATAAATTTTTCCATTACCATCGAATCACCCTTTACTTGTTCATAGTTTTTTGATATGAGATCAAAACTTTTAGGTGAATTAATTGCATGCACTTTAAGCATTTCTCCAATCCCAGATAAAATATCTTTTTCTTTCAATGATTTTAGAAATTTAGTATCAATAATTACTTTATTTGGAGGTGTGAATGTACCAAGTATATTTTTAACTTCTCCAGAGTTGATTGATGATTTAGAGCCTATACAGGAATCAGACTGCGCCAGTAAAGTGGTTGGATAAAAAATCCAAGGAAGACCTCTCATCATTGTAGTAGCCAGAAAACATGTGATATCCTGAATAATTCCGCCCCCTATAGCAACCAAATTCTGACCCCTTCTAACTTTTGCCTCTACAAGTGAATCAACATAAGCAGGAAACTTATCAAGCGATTTATTTTCCTCAGTAGCCTCAATTAAGAGAACCCTATCAGAATTAAGAATATTACTAAGCTTGTCTCCATATATGTGTGCAATATTTTTATCAACTATATAAAAGTTATTATCGTTAATCTCACTATTTAAGTTATTAATATTGCCGCTAATGAAGCTAACAATATACTCACCCTTATGGGAATTAATATTAATAGTTTTAGACACGAGAGAAGCCACCATCAATCATTATATTTTGACCCGAAATATAAGTGTTTTCCTCACTAACTAGGAAGCTAATAAATGAAGCAACTTCATTTGGTTTTCCAAGTCGCTTGATTGGAATTATATTTTTTATTTCTTGAATACCTTTGTCACCCAATACTTTTCGAGTTAGGTCAGTATCAATAAAACCAGGGGCAACACTGTTTGCAAGAATACCCATCGAAGCAACTTCTGCAGCCAAAGCAACTGTCATTCCATCCAAGGCAAATTTACTTGAAGAATATGAAGCCCTATATTCTTTAGTAACACTCCCCCAAATAGATGTAATATTAACTATTCTTCCCCAATTATTTTTTTTCATATAAGGGATAACAGCTTGACATAGAAGAAAAGGAGTTTTTAAATTTACTTTTTGAATATTGTCAAAATCTGTAGCATCAATCTTGTCGAACTCACCAATTTTATTTATTCCAGCATTATTAATCAAGATATCAATTGGTTTTTGTTTTAAATGTTCAATAAAGTCTTTAACAGAAGAGTCATTTAAAAAATCAACTTGATAAAAATCTGCACCAATAGGGTAATCTGAAGTATTTTTTGTGCCAGTACCAGTAACAATAACATCAATTCCATCTTGAATGAGTCGCTGAGCAATAGAATAGCCTATTCCTCTAGTGCCACCTGTTACTACTGCACAATATTTATTTTTAGCCATAATTATTACTTTTTTACTAAACGCATTAAATAATTACCAATAAGGTGGTCCAAAATCATATGCGCATCTTCAGCTGGACCATATTCACCTTTTTCAGTGGGAACATGCACAGGACAATCCACTATTTCTTTCATTTTTCCACAATCAAATGATTATATCTTATAAATTAATGGTAATGTTTTCATCCAGATATGGAAGTATAAGCCTCAAATGCGTTGGACTATTTTTTTATCTTTAGCTCATTAATTGCCTCTTTTACCACATTTTTTGACAACTCTAACAAATCCATTTATAAATTATCTTTGAATATAATAAGAATAAATTATGCGGGGTTTTCAATATAAATATTATCAAACAACTTTACAATGAGTGCAAACATTCCTTAGAGCTTTAAGAAAATTATAACTATTAAATCAAGCATTTATAACCTTATCATCTCCCCACTCTTCTCTATATCTTGCAGCACAATTAAGCATAACAGTTTCTTTATCAAGACCTTGACTTAAACCCTGATTAAGCCAATGAAGATAAGTGCCAATTCTATAGGCTGATTTACCATCTCTAAATGGATCAAAATCATCAATAATCGAAGACCAATCACCAAATCCTTTTATGCTATTAGGGCTATCCAAATAGCACATTAATGCATCAATACAGGTTGGCCAATCTTCAAAAATCACGGATCCTTTGGGTAATTCAAGAAATTTGCTATCTAATACTCCCTCTCTATTAATTAAAAGAGTAGGAATACCTTCAAGAGCACACTCTAAAGCAGCTGTTCCAGCAGACATATGGCCATGAATACAAACATCTGCACTTAATCCAGCTAAAATTACTGGAGCAATTGTAGAGTGTCTACCTTTAGTAGAGTCATCATAAACATGACAGCGACCAGTTGTTTCAGCTTTTTTCAGCAAGTCAGCAATTGGTCCAAGTCTCTTGCGTAAGGTTTTAGAAGCCTTTGGTTTAAAAACCACACCCAACCATGGAGTTTCTAAAACTTGTTGCAAAATAAATCTATAGTTATCACGCTGAAGTCCATGACCAGTATGCCATCTATCATCATCACCAGAGTTTTCATCTATTGCAAATATAATTTTTCTAGCGCCGTTTGACATCAACCGTTCTCTTAACTTTTGAGCTTCATCCTTCAAAAGGGAGCTTACATGATCTTGAGGATAGCCTGCTATAACAGTATATTTAGATTTTGAGTTTAGTTTTTGATCAATATCGCTACTAAATTTAGAAAAGACAAATGAAATATCAGACTTAATTTGATTCTCTGAATTTTTATAAGTATCAAGAGCCATTTGCCACATTATAGAAATGCCACCATTATCATGAATTGCATCATACTGTGCAATATGCCCACTAGAATACTTATAAAAAGAAAAGAATATCCTTACATCATGTTTTTTGAATAATGTTGACCAATAGTTTCTTTCAAAACTATATACATTTAAAGCATGCTTAATACTTTTAAATTCAGTTTTATAAGCTTTTAGGTATCGAGCTTTTGGCTTTATAAAATTTAAACTAGCTATTCCTCCTGTTTTGACCAAAGTAGAAATCGAATACATTCCATTTTTAAATAGATATTCTTTTTCAGCTTCATTATGGTGCTGAAGTATTATATTTTCTTTTGGGAAACTTGAATTTAATTGCCAAAAAAAGTCTGACTGAAGCCCATCATTTAATAAATTAATATTACCTCGACCCTCTGAAAAAAGCATATTTTTATTAGCGCTTAAACTGGCACTTCTAAAAAAATATATGTTGTTTATTAAGGCTTTAAAATTCATAACATTTTTTATAACTATGTACGCCCAAGGGGATAACCAAATCATTTTCTTTAAATTTGTAATATAAAAAAAATACTTAGTTGGTAATAATGTGATATTAAATTGTTTCGCATACTTATCATAATTTTTAAACCAAGGTCTTTCTTCAATTATTAAAACAGGATTTATGTAATCAAATTTCTCAACATGCCAATTAATAGTGTTAATAATGAATAGTGTTCTAAAAATTGAACCTTCATCATCAGCTGAACTACTAACTAAAAATTTATCAAGATAATCTTTAATACTATCTTGATCCCAACTTTGATCTTGAATTGCTTTATAGGCGACACTATTTACAATATTTCTTTTAAAATTGATTAGATCTTCTCGCGCTATTCTAATTCGAACAAGCTCGTTATTCGAATCAACTATATCCATCATTTTGAAATCTAATCTCTTCGTGTTTTTTCCAAAAAGCTTTAATAAAGGTACTAGAAATCTTATTGCTAGAGGGCTTGAGTCTATGAAATAAATATTATTAACTTCACCCCGAAATAGCTTTTGACAAAAACCCTTGTGAACTAAACCTAATAGAAATATTAATATAGTAAAATTTTCAAAATAAATCATTATTATTATTATTATTATTATTAAATATTAAAAAGATGAATTGTCAGGATAAATAATCTTGAAAGTATTCCTGGGATAACTTATCCATAACTTCTAAAGCTCTTTTGGAGCTATTCTTAGCAACTAAGCGCCTTCTCTTCGTTAGTTCATTTTCCTCAGAATCTTCTGTCGGAGGTTCCCAGCCACATCGCTCATAAATCTCAAAAGAAGGTGCATCTGATAGAACTTTTCGAGGAACATTTTGCTTCTTCATAATTTTATTTGTTCTTCGCCCAACTTTAGTCACTAATTTTTCTTCAATTTCTTTTATGAAAGGCCAAGGATCAATTACAAACTTTTCAAAAGGAATTGTAAGAATAGAAAGTTGATTTTTTTCTTTCCAAATCTTTCTTTTTTCATTAGTTTCTATGGTTTTCTTTTCAATGCAGTAAATAGCTCTTTCCATTGAATTAGCTTGTAAAAATTGCTCTTCCCAACCATGAGCAAAATATGGTAATTGCTTACCTTTATATTCAATATTTACGTCAATATCACGTGCATTATCAACTAAACGCTCCATATTTAATTGCTGTTGTCTTACCATATAAAGTGGATGGCGGACAACTTCAACAAGCAAAGCTATTTCACTAAGGCCTGAAATTATCGGCTCGCTCCTAGATAATAGATCGTGAGTTGTTATATTTAAAATAGGTCGTTCATTTTTAATCCTATCAGGAACTTCCATATCTCCTTTTTGAAAAATCCTTTTGAAGTAACGCCAAGGATTGGAATCTTGAAATACACTAGACAAATCTGAATATCTAAAATTGGTATCTCTACCCATCATAGTCTGATAAAGCTTATGGTCTATTAACATCCTGACCAAAGCTGTAGCAGCATCACTCTCAATTTTTTTTAAATGGAAAAGTCTGCAGATAAATTCAATCTCGAATGCATAACTTAATAATTCAACTCGCTCCATTGAGGCTATGATTGGCGACAACATAGTTTTACCACAACCAGGCTGACCATCAACAATTACAATCTTTTCAGCAAGTTGTTCTTGTCTAACTACTTTAGCTCGGTTATTAGAGTTACCCAAATTATTATTGATCATCATGGAATTAATTAATTTTTAAAAACATAAACTTTACTTTATAGGGTGTTTAAGCTCCCAGTTACCATCAACTTTTCTCCACAAATGTGGCGCTCTCCAAGTATCTACAACTTCCCAAAAGTGTGCTTCAGTAATATCTAGATATTCTAAAAAATCTTTAAAATATTTTTTTGGGAACTCACCTTCATATCGATTCATTAAGGCAACGCCCTCTTCTCTGGTAATGTGCCCATCTCTTATCTCATGAGCAGCTTCTTCCATACAGCGACCCAAGCCAAATTTAATATAACGCAAATAATAATGGAACCCATCCATTTTATCGTCAAGGCTTGCATATTTTGAGTAAGTGCCCTCAGTTCTTTCAGGGTTTGGTTTAAAGCCAGTGTGCTCTGCACAGTAATAATAGTTTTCTTGAGGTGACCACTTATGATAGTATGAAAAATAGTGCATCCCTTGAATACCAGATTGAGTTAACTCTTCAGTTGAAGGTGGCTCATAAAATGTTAAATCTGCTTCTGTAAAATCATCACTTGATAAATAATCCTTATTCTTAAGGCCAAAATCAAGTAATTCACGGAAAGGAGCTCCTTTAGAAATTTGTTTACCTACTTCTGATGAAGGTTTGCAGGGCTTGTCTAAATATTCTGGATCTCCCCCATAATCTACATCACCATTTTCCCCATAGAAAACTAGTTTTATTCCTAACCTTTTAGCCATCTGAAATGGATAAGCACTTTGACCTAGAACAAAAACATGAAATGCATCTCCAAGTTCTTCAAAACAAAGTCTTGCTAATTTTCTCTGAAATCGACCATTTGGCGTACAAAGTAAATTTGTAAACCCAGCATCAATGCATGATTGAAAATTTTGAAACCCAATATCAGTATATTGCAATGGAGACCAAGTCACTGTCAAAGGATTCATTCCATATTTATAACGCAATTGATGTGCCACATATCCTGAGTCCTTTCCTCCACTACTAGGAACAATAACATCCCAGTGACCATCATCCCTTCTATGCTGATCAAGTAACTTTACAAGTTCTTTTTCTCTTAAATTCCAATCAATTTGACTACCATTTTTGTATACAGCATTTCTACATCCAGTACAAACACCATCTTCATCAAAGGTGATTCTTGGTCTTTGATTAGAAAGAACGCATTTTTTACACCACAATACATTCTTTGGCATAACATTAACTTGTTTTTCAATATTCCCTCTCTTAAATCCCATCAATATTCCTCTTATCTGTTAAAAATTTCACTCAAAATATTAGCACCTTTTCTTCCACTTTTTTCAGGATGAAATTGGCATGCAAATATATTATCTTTTAAAATAGATGAACAAAAGTTAATTCCACCATACTCTGTTGTTGAATAAATATCATTATTATCTTCTGGCTCGACATAGAATGAATGAATGAAATAAAAATATTCTTGTTCATTTAATTTCTTCAATGGATCAAAATTATTCTTTATATTATGTTTTTGTTTCTTTTGAATTTTATTCCATCCAACATGAGGTATCCGAATTTCTTCATTAAGCACAGATAGGTGCTTTACTTCACCTGGTATTACTCCCAATCCAAATGTATCTTCTATTTCATTGCTTTTGTCAAAAAGTAAATGAAAGCCAAGACAAATACCTAAAAAAGGCTTACCAGAAGCGATGAAATCAATGATTGAAGCCTCTAAATTAAGTTCTTTTATATGTTTCATAGCTTCAGGGAAAGATCCCACTCCTGGAAGAATAGCTCCATCACAAGATATGATAGTTGAATAGTCAGATGTAACCTCAACCTCAAACCCTAATGCAGTTAAGGCATTTTTTATACTAAACATATTACTCATCTGATAGTCAATAACAGCAATTTTATAAGGTTTATTCATCTATTCTGCAAAGTACATTATTATCTAATAATAATAGTTTTAATTCTTTAATTGACTTGCTTTCTATAGAAGATAGCACTCGATTACTTTTTAAGAAATCAATATTGCCTTCTTCTTCGTATCCATCTATTTGTCGATTATGTAAGATAAAGTCATAATGAAATAAAGAAGCTATAGCTACACCACTTAAGGGCAAATCTTTAACTGCATCTAAAACATGCCGCATGTTGCCTGCACCTCCATGAATTACTACAGGGATTTTAACAGCATCACAAATCTGCTTAGCTAGAACCAAATCAAAACCTTTACCAGAACCTTCCTTATCAACAAAGGTTAATAAAATTTCACCAGCGCCTAACTGCTCAATTTCTTTTACCCAAGAAATAACCTCCTTTCCAGAGGAATTTCTACCATTATCTGTAAAAGCAATATAACTGCCATCAGGTTGCTTAATAGCTTCAATGCTAATAACGATCGTTGAAGATCCAAATATATTAGAAGCCAGGCCTATGAATTCAGGATTACTAATTGCAGAAGTATTAATTGAAACCTTATCTGCACCTGCTTGCAACATATTAGAAATATCCTCAATATTACGAATACCCCCACCAACTGTAAGAGGAATAAAAATTTCCTTTGCAGTTCTTGAGATAATTTCCTGCAAGCTATTTCGTCCGTAAAGACTTGCCACAACATCTTGATAAAACAGCTCATCAGCACCTTGTTCATAATAAAATTTCGCAAATGCTTCAGGCTTTCCTAACACACGTAAACCTTCAAGATGGATTCCCTTAACTAGGTTTGGCCCTTTAATATCTAATCTTGGAATTATTCTTAAAGCTAATGACATAATTAAATGAAACAATATTTTGTTGAAATAAAAACACCATGAAAATTAATACCCAATCTTGTAAATATATTTGACTTATTACTAGCTTTTAAAATCAACTTAGTAGGGAAATAGTCAAAAATTTATAAATCAATAAAATCATGAAACTACGGCTATGTTTTGGGTTCATTGAGAGATGTTTTCATAATCTTAAACATTATAGATTGATTTTTAGAAAAGGACGAGAGAATTAAAAATTACAGATATAAGTAGCTAGATTAACCCCATCATAATGCATATTTCAGCTAATGAAGCAAATCATAAACTGAAGAAAATAAAAACTTGTTATATCAGCAAATCAAAACCCTTAGCTAAATTGAGTATTGCTTAATCCAAAATGCCATGGATAAATAAATAATAATAAATACTTACACTCTCATAACTGTTTCCAATTAACTATTTTGGCAAAACTGATTGATGTTTTCAAATATTTAATGATTGATTCTGGTATAAGTAGTATTTGAAATTCAACAAATTAAGGTGGTTAAAAATTGATTAATAAATGTCTATTCCCTGCGGCAGGATATGGAACTCGTTTTCTTCCGGCCACTAAAGCAGTGCCAAAAGAAATGCTACCAATTCTTACAAAACCCTTACTACAATATGCTGTGGAAGAAGCTCTTCAAGCTGGTATATCTAACATGGCAATAGTTACAGGAAGAGGAAAGCGCGCAATTGAAGACCACTTTGATAATTCATATGAACTTGAGTCCCAACTGAAAAATACTCCTCAAGAGCATTATCTAAATGAAATTAAAGAAATTATTGAAAAAGCTAATTTCACTTATGTCCGTCAACAGAAAATGTTGGGGCTAGGTCATGCAATTCTAACAGGTGAATTATTGATAGGAAATGAGCCTTTTGCTGTAGTTCTTGCAGATGATTTATGCATAAGTGGAAATAAAAATTTACTTATGGAAATGAATGAAGTTTATAAAAAACATCAATGCTCTATTATCGCCATTGAAGAAATTCCAGCTGAAAAAACAAGCAGCTATGGAATCATTTCTGGTGAACTAATTGATGGCACTAAAGACACCTTCTTAGTTACAGATATGGTTGAAAAACCTGAACCAAAAGATGCGCAGAGTAATCTAGGTATTATTGGTAGATATATTCTTACTCCAGAGATTTTTAATATTCTTAGAAATACAAAGCCTGATAAGAAAGGTGAAATTCAAATAACTGATGCTTTAAAAACTCAAGCAAAAAATGGAAAAGTTATTGCATACAAATTTAAAGGCGAAAGGTTTGACTGTGGAAGTGTTGAGGGATATGTAAAGGCTACAAACTTCTTAGCCAAAGAAAAAAACTTAATATAGATAAGAAGTTAATCTAACTTTTCTGAATATAGAAAGTCTTGTATTGGATTCTGTGGCTTAAAGTCAGGAACAGCAATAGTTAGTAACTCCCGAACTCTTTTGAAGTCAGATTCAAATAAAGCCTTCTCCAAATCTTTTAAAATTAATTTTAAGTCAGTCCATTCAAGCTGATCTTCCTCAGCACGCATTATCATAGGATGGCTAGTTTTAGAAATATTATTTCCTATTATTAGCTCTTCAAAAAGTTTTTCACCTGGCCTAATTCCTGTGTAATGAATCTCGATATCACCATTTGGATTAGACTCGTCCTTAATTTCAAGGCCACTAAGACGTATCATCTTTTTAGCAAGCTCATTTATACTTACTGGATCTCCCATATCTAATACAAATACGTCACCACCCTTCCCCATAGCTCCTGCTTGAATAACTAATTCCACTGCCTCAGGTATTGTCATGAAGTATCTAATCATCTTTGGGCTAGTAACTGTAACTGGGCCACCTTCATTTATTTGTTTTTCAAACAAAGGTATTACTGAGCCACTTGAACCCAAAACGTTACCAAACCGAACCATCATAAACCGAGTCCCCACTTGTTGATTAGATAAACCCTGTAAAATTAATTCTGCAAAACGTTTAGTTGTACCCATGGTACTAGTAGGGCGAACTGCTTTATCAGTTGAAATTAATACAAAAGTCTCTACTTTATTTTCAATCGCAGCCTCAGCACAAGATAAAGTTCCAAAAATATTATTACTTACACCCTCATTATTATTATATTCAACCATTGGTACATGCTTATATGCTGCAGCATGGTATATTGTTTGAACACTAAAATTCTTAAGTATTTGCCCAACTCTTTTTTTATTATTAACTGATCCTAGAAAGGGTAATATTTTTATAGTAGGGTTTGCAATTGAAAGCTCTCTATGAATTGTATATAGTGAAAATTCACTTAGTTCAAATAAAATCAGAACTGAGGGATTTAATTTTAATATCTGCCTACAAAGTTCTGATCCAATCGAACCTCCAGCTCCAGTAACCATTACAACTTTGCTGGTAATGTTTAAACTAAGTAAACTCTGATTTGGTAAAATAGAATCACGACCCAATAAATCTTTTATTGTCACTTCATGTAAATCATCAATTTTAACTTTGCCTTTTGCCATCTCTGAGACACTAGGCAAAGATCTCACTAAAACTGAAAAAGGCTCTAATAAATTTATAATTTCTCTACGCCTAGAGCGAGATAAAGTTGGGACTGCCATTAATATTTCAGTAACACTATATTTATTTATTATTTTTTGAATATCATCTGGACTTAAAACCTTAACTCCATTAATAGTACGTCCATGATTTTCTATTTCATCATCAATAAAAGCTACAATTTTGTATTCATTGGATTGCAGTAATGCAATAGAGAGCTGTCGACCTGCAGCTCCTGCACCATAAATCATAACATTTGTCGATGACTTCTCATTGTTAAAGCTCGTAAGCACCCATTTTGCAATCATTCGCAAACCTACAATAATAACTATTGCTAAAACCCAATTTATAAAAATGACAGCGCGAGGAATATCAATAATACTTGCTGTACCTTGCGATGCGGCCATTAAGGCCAACATTCCCCAGGCGAGCGAATATATACTTACAGCTTGGAAGATCATCCACATCGATTTAAAGCCTATAAATCGAATAATTGTATTGTAAAGATTAAAGTGCATAAAGATAGGTATCGCAATAAAAGGCGCGGAGAAAATTACCCAAAATAAATTATCTTCTGGCCAATAAAAGTTTCCAATTCTTAAAGAAAAAGAAATTAAAATTATCACTATTAATAAAAAAGAGTCTATTAATATGAGAATTAACTGTTTGTAAATTTGAGCAAGTGATATTAGTCTACGAATCAATGTGAAACTCCATCTCTTTTAATAACTTTCATAATGGTTAGCCATAGTATTCGCATATCAAACCAAAATGATTGATGATTAATATACTCTTCATCTAGGCCAACTTTATCTTTGATTGTTATCTCATCTCTCCCATTAACTTGGGCCCAACCAGTTACTCCAGGAACTAGTTTATCTATGCCTTTTTCTATTCTTAATTTAATTAAATCATGTTGATTAAATAAAGCAGGCCTAGGCCCAACAAAACTCATGTCGCCTTTGATAATTGAAATAAGTTGAGGCAGTTCATCGATACTAGATTGTCGGAGAAATTTACCAATAGGAGAGAAGTATTGCTCAGGATCAATCACTAAATGGGATGCAACATCTGGCGTTTCAACTCTCATAGAGCGAAATTTTGGCATCATAAAAATAATACCATCTTGCCCAACTCTTTTAGACCAGTAAATTGCATTGCCTTTTGACGTTAATCTTATAAAAATCATAACTATTAACATAGGAATTATTAAAATAATAAAACTAGTAAAACTAGCTACTATATCAAAAACACGTTTCATTTATATCCTTTAGATTTTTTTCAGCATTGAACCCAATTGACTTTATTTTATTTGACGAATAACACTCATTACCTAATAGTTTATCAATTTTATACTTTAGCTTGGGACTTAAATATGCAGCAAAATCAAATACTAATTTTGGTATATACCAATTAGGAATATTTTTGCCTAGCATTTTGCACATAATTTCATAAATATATCTAGATGAATAAACATTACCATCTGTTACAATAAAAATTTCACCATTTGCTTCATCGCTTAAAGCAACAAATACAAGTGAACGAACCAAATCATCGACATGTACCATAGAGCGACGATTACCTGTCTCAGGCAGAGGTGGAAAAATGCCTTTTTTAATAGCTAATTGCATCTTACTTAAATTACCTTTAACACCTGGGCCATAAACAAGAGAGGGTCTAATGATAGAAACATGCATTCCAGATTTTTTGCCAATTTCTAATAGTTTTATTTCAGCTTGCCTCTTAGACTGTCCATAAAGACCCTCTGGTTCAAACATATCAGATTCATCTACACACCTATCAAAATTTAATCCTCCACTCGCCTTTACACTGCTCACAAAAATAAAATGCTTTACTTTGCTTTCAACTGCAAGCTGAGCTAGTTGTATCGTAAACTCAACATTAATGCGCTGGTAAATATTTTTAACTGATAATGGATTTCGCAAATCATGAGCAAAACCAGCAAGATGAAAAACTGTATTAACTGAATCTAATGAATTGAGAGGAATATCTTCAGAATTAAAGTCACATACAATAGAATTAAACTTTGGGTGTTTTTTTCTAGAAATAATTCTTATCTCTTCACCAAGCTCTTCCAACAGAAAAAGCAATTTTTTACCAATAAAACCTGTTGCACCTGTTATTAAAGTCGACAATTTAATACCTCTTGCCATACAGCACTTGTTTCGACTGCAATTTTTTCCTGTGAAAACTCATTTATAACTAACTCTCTCCCAGATTTCCCATAACTTTCTCGCAATAAGCGGTCATTTAACAATGTTTTAATTGCATTACTTAGAGCAGCTATATTTTTTAGGGGTACAAGTAATCCATTCAGTTGATCTATAACAATCTCTCTTGAGCCAGGTACATCGTAAGAAACTATTGGAACACCACAACTTGCAGCCTCTAATAAAGATTTTGGGAGTCCTTCTCTATATGAAGGGAAGCATATAATAGTAGCGAGTCTATAAATATTATGCATTTCATCGTTATGGCCCCACCATTCAACTATTCCTTTGCTAGTCCATTCATTTAATTTAACTATTGGAACAGATTCAGGATTATGCTCATCAGGAGAGCCAACCAGAACAAAACGCGTTTCAGGTAAGTGTGTTTTAACAGTCTTTGCAGCCTGGATAAAATCACTGATCCCTTTATCCCATAACATGCGAGCAGGAAGCATTACTATTGGAACCTTTGACTCATCTTTAAAAGGCTTAAATACTTTTGTATCAACCCCAACACCCTTGATAAGATAAGTTTTATCACTATCAATAATTTTAAGTTTTAATAACAAATTTAAATCATCCGAATTTTGAAGAATTATTCGAGCATTTCTTCGCTTTAAAGCCACTCTAAGAATAGATACTAATATAAACCTAATAATACTAGCTTTAAATTTTTTTGAACTAAAGATAAACCCAAGTCCACCTAAAGCATAAACATTTGAATAAGTATATTTTCTATGAAATTGTATTGCATTGTATAACATTGGCTTCAAGGCAACTGAATGCACTATATCAGGTTGAAAATAATCAATAGCCGAGGTAACTTCTTTATAGGCCTTAATTTCAGAAACTATATTCATCGACTTTCTATTAAGAGACCAGCTTATTACTTCAATTCCATGGCCTTCAATTAAATCTTTGTGTGTCGAAACTTTACTTAGTAAAGCAACCTTGTATCCCAAATTTACAGCAAAAATTGCCATATAAAGTCTATGAGAGACAAAATACCAATCTTCTGTTACAACAAATAATAGTCGCTTCAATTTGAAGTCTCTTGTTCCAGCCAAGCTTGGAACATTAAAATATTCCACAAACTATATTGCATATTACGATGCCCCGATAAGTGGGCAAGCCACATCTCTCTAATTGGCTTTGGATGAAAATACCCTTCTTTCTTAAGTCGATTTTCATCTAACAAGCCCTCTGCCCAATCTCTTAAAGGTCCACGAAGCCAACTATCTATTGGCACACCAAATCCCATTTTTGGTCTTTCAATTAGGTGTTTTGGAACATATTTATATAACATTTGCCTTAAAATCCATTTACTTTGACCATTATTTATTTTCATAGACATAGGCAACTTCCATGAAAATTCAACTATTCGATGATCCAAAAAAGGCACTCTGGACTCCAGAGATGCACCCATTGAAGCCCTGTCAACCTTGACCAATATATCATCAGGGAGATAACTTACTAAATCCAGAGCCATCATTCTTTGAACATCATTTAATTGCTCTAAGTGTAATGAATTTTCAGTTAGTAAAGTTTTTGGCTCAATACTATTTATTACAAGTTCTGAAGGGTTACGACTATGAGAAACTAACCCAAGATAAAGCTCATTAACTGAACGACTATCTAAAACTCCAGCACCTTTATGCAGCTTATCGCCAAAGTTATTTAAATTTTTTAATTTTGGAATATATCTGATAATATTATCCCAATCTCTTGGTGAAAAAAGCATAATTGATTTGGCCAATAGAGCTCTTAACTTTGGATGAAATATACTTAATTTTTTCCATAAATTATTAGTCATTTGATAACGATTATAACCACAAAAAAGCTCATCACCACCATCACCAGAAAGTGAAACAGTTACATCTTTTTTTGCTAACTGAGATACTAAAAAAGTTGGAATTTGAGATGAGTCTGAAAATGGCTCACAATAAAGTGTTGGAAGTTTAGGTATTATATTTAGAGCATCATTATGAGTAACATACAATTCTGTATGCTCAGTGCCAAGATGATTAGCGACAGCTTTTGCATGTTTAGCTTCATTATATTTTTCATCACTAAACCCTATTGTAAATGTTTTAATAGGCCTAGTAGATTGGGCTTGCATTACAGAAACAATTGCGGATGAATCAACACCGCCCGAAAGAAATGCTCCTAATGGAACATCTGAAATCATTTGTTGTTTTACCGATTCCATTGTCAAACGCTCTAGTTCTTCAACTGCTTCAATAGTTGAGCCGCTGAATTGATTATTAATCCCCGTCGTTATAATATTTGATGAAGACCAGTATGAGATTATTTTTGGCTTTGGACTGGCAATTGAAACTATTAGTAAATTTCCCGGCTGGAGCTTTGAAATACCCTTATAAATAGAATGAGGCGAAGGTATATAATTATGTCTTAAAAATAATGAAATAGCATCTCTATTAACTTCTGCTTGAAAAGCTGGATGAGGCTTAAAGGATTTAAGTTCTGAGCCAAAAAAGAAAGTATTATTTTGCCAGCCATAATAAAGAGGCTTTTCACCTAATCTATCTCGCCCAAGAATGATAACTTTTTCTTTACTATCCCATACAGAAAAAGCAAACATCCCAACTACTCGCTCTAGAGACTTTTGAACCCCCCAGACATCAAAACAAGCTAAAAATGTCTCTGTATCGGAATGGCCATTCCATTTTTTTACATTATGATTACGTTCTAATTCTGCGCGAAGTACTAAATGGTTATATATCTCTCCATTAAATGCGATTATATACCGTCCACTAGAAGATATTAATGGTTGATGTCCAGCAGAAGAAAGATCTACAATAGATAGTCTACGATGTGCCATACCTACGTCACAAGAGCTATCGTACCATTCACCATTGTCATCTGGCCCTCTATGAGATAGAGTATCGCCCATCTTTTTAAGAACAGAATAAGGGTCTGAAACTAGCTTATGGCCACCTATAAAACCTGAAAAACCACACATTAAGTTAAATTACCTCTCATATATTCCTTTAATCTTTTTTGCGAACACCTACTGCACACCAGTAAGGAGTTTGATTTGAAAATTTTATGCCTTCCAAGCCAGAAATTTCCATCATTTTATTAATTTCAACCTTTGAAAATCGCTTCTCTAATCTTGTTCCAAATCTATCTAATGCATCAGTTCGCATCGTATAAAAACTATTATTCCTATAAGCACTTAATGGTATATTGCTTACATTAAATTTTAAAGCCTCTAAAGACTTAGCAATCATAACCATAGGAAAGTAGATAACGATTGCAATTATTTGACTTACAAGATATCGCATTTTGTAAGGCATCCTAGAAATTCCAGCCCTACCTAAATCACTCAACTTCCAAAGAGACCGGAACCAAAAAGGGCGATTATCAAAGGAGTAATATAAATACAAAAGAAAAGGCGCCCCGGGTTTTAATTTATTAACACAAGCATTCATTGCTTTTTGCGTATCTGGCACATGATGGAGAACACCAAGAGAGTAGCCAAAATCCATACTTCCATCTTTAAGTGGCATTGAATCTACATCTGCCTTATGGAATTCACAATTTAGATTACCAATTAAGTTTTTTCTTGCAACATCAATTGCTGAGCTAGGATCAATACAATGAAGTTTGCCAACTTTTGGAGCAACTAATTTAGCCCATCTTCCACTTCCACAACCCAAATCGAAACCAACTGGATTTGAAACCAACTCATCCCATGGAAAGTTTGAAAAATAACCTTCAAACATTGAAGATTGCTCTTTTTTAGAAAGTGAAGACTGATCGAATCTTTCCCATTCATCACCAAAACCCTCGACCGTTACTTTATCAATATTATTTTTCATTAAGAAGTTTCATATAGAGTTTGCTGAATTGAGAAATATTTTTTTTGATTGAGAAATTTGATTTAATGTGTAAATAAGATAATTCACCAATTTTTTCTCTTTTCTTATTTCCGATTTCAATCATATATTTTAATCCTAAAGCCAATTTAATGTGGTCTTCAACTGGAACTAGTATACCAATATCAGAAATGAGGCTTGAAGCATCTCCAGCATCAGTAACAACACAAGGCACCTTCATTAACATTGCCTCTGCAACTACATTAGGAAATCCTTCATTACGAGAAGATAAGCAAAAAATGTCCATTAAATTTAAATAATTTGATATTTGGCTTCTCTCACCCAAAAGGTGAACTTTAGAAATATCTAAAGAACTTGATAGCATTGACATTAGTTCAGAATTTGAAATATCCAGCCCTCTTCCAATCATTAAAAGGTGCACATTAGGATACTCTTTCATGATTATTGAAAAGGCATTTATCATATTTGGATAATCCTTCAATTTATCATATCGCCCAACGGTACCAATTATCAAGGAGTTACTATTAAGCCCACCTATTTCATTAAGCAACTCTTCTTTATAAAATATTTCTTTATTAATATTAAAACCGTTATTAATAATGGCAATCTTATTTTTACTATATCCCTTTTGAACATGAAAGTCACTTACAGTATTAGCATTACAAACAACAGATGACGGAATGATATAGGATAAAAAAGATCCTAACTTTATTATTAAACTATGTATAGAGAAAACTGATTGAGGTATAGCAGTTCCTCTCAATCCCCATATTACAACTTTAATTCCTACAATTTTAGCCGCTATACCACCAATTAAATTAGCATGATAAAGCCATGTTTGAACTACGTCTGGGCTTTTAACTCTAATAAGTTTGATTAAGAAAAATAAAGAATTAAAAAAAGATCTTTTAAAGTCTAATGTTATTACTTTAATATTTGATTTAAAAAAAACCTCATGCATTGCACCACCTTTTGTCAAACATAAAACTTCATGCTTGAGTTCTTTAGGTGAATTAACTATTAACCGATGTAAGGCATTTTCAGCACCACCCACTTTAAGTCCAGTAATAATATGAAGTATTAAGAGGTTTTTCATTTGATACCAAATTTAAACCTACTATAAAGATATTGAATCATAGTTGGATGTTGATAAAGTTTTGAAGGAAGGGCATTTTGTATGTTTCGAACATTATTATTACTGATGTCATCAATAACTTTCAGTATCAATGGAATACCTAAAATATACTGCTTAAAGGGATAAACATGGAAATTATCTAATTCAGATACAATTATTCTCTGCTGATAAAAAATAGAACCTGTATCTATGCCTGAATCTACCTGATGAATTGTAACGCCACAATTTTCTATATCATTATTAACTAAAGCCCAATAAGCCCCGTGAACTCCCCTGTAAGCTGGAGTAATACCACAATGCAAATTAATAAATTCAGCATTACAAGAATTAAGAATATTTTTTGACAAAATTTTAGTACCATTAACAACAACTATATCAGGGTTGTGATTTTTTAAATACTCCACTACTTTTAATTCTTCATCATTATTTAGGTTTGTAACTTCAATATTATTTAAATTACTATCTAACAGTTTCGCTTGTTGAATTAATTTAGAAATATATTTTTTTTTGCTTGATAAAAAAAGCTTTGAAAAAAAAATAAAAATGAGCTGACCAATTAAATTTGAAAGACCATTTTTTTTGTACCTTGAAAATAGTATGTCAATTTTACTATGTTTAGATAAAAACAAAACTTCAAGGTTGGGATATACTTCAAAAATAGCATTAGTAAGCATCCAAGTTGTTCTTTCATCAATAGCTAAAACTAAAACTTTAACTTTCATAGTTTAAGTGAAATCTTGCATATTCATAGAAACCATTCCATATTCACTTTTTAGATCAATAAAATGGTCTAGTATCTGTTTTAAAAAATAAATATTTTCATTTAAATCAGATCCAAAATTATGTGGATGCCACCATAGATGAAATAGAGAGTTAGTTTTAGCTGCTTGGGACATTTGACCCTTAATTCTTTTTAATCTTAAGAGGTTTAATGTATTTTTTGAATTTCCAGATACAATAGGTCTCAGAAAATAAGACGATGGTAAGTTAATTATCCCATTATCAAAAGAAAATTTTTGGGGATTTAGGCCGCTTAAATTAAGTGATGAGTCTAAATATCTGAGCCCTTTGCCAACAATACCAAATGGCACAATATCTCCACCTCTATATAGAAAATGATTTTGATTTCCCCTGAATACTTTAATATCTAATTCACACAAAGTACCAATTAGCATTTTATTAATTATATTTCTTGGAAAAACAAGGCTTTTTGGAATAATATGATTATCATTCATAATCAATTTACATAATGCCATATCTTCTTTAAAGTTTTGCACAAATCCAACTTTATTTTCATGCTCATAATGTCCAAATGTATGGGATGCTAATTCCTGGCCCGAAGAATTTAAAATCAGTTTAACTAAGTGATTTGAGAAAAAAAGATGAGGATTTTTTTTTATAGATAACTTTATATCTTTATTTTCAAATATTGATGATTTATAGTAATGCCTATGAATTAAATCCTCCCAATGATTAAAGTCCTCACAAAGAATAGCTCCAACAGTTGCCCAAGTTGCTCTTATTTCATATTCATGGAACACATTTAAAATAGCAGGAATTACATCACTAACATTACTAACGTTACTTTGATAATTATTAATTGATCGTGATTTAATAACTCCCCAAAATAACTCAAAATCTAGTGAAATAACAAAAGAAGGCTTAGAATAATTATTCAGCATAGTAAGGTAAATTATTTTCCTAAAGTTAATTTTTTAGGAATATCAAGTTTGTAGATGATTCCTTTTAAAAAATCAAAAGATTTACTAATAATATATTTAATAAATTCAATCATACCAGCTCCACCAAGCATAATTACTATCCATTGTGCGATAATATGGTGTCGAGAAGCTGTTCCAGAATTTGAAGTTCCTAAAGCCCAAATAGTTTCAATAAAGAAATAAATTATTAACATTAAGATATAAAAAATTCTAAATTTATTATTTTCAGCCTTAAATATAGAAATAATTGAAAAGACAATTAGTGTAAATCGTAAAATGCCTTCTAAACTCAGTACTAACGAGGATAGAGATTTCACCTCCCAAATAAATGGCTTGAACATATAATAAATCATACCTTGCAAGAAAGATTTAGCTAACGACAAAAAACTTGTGCTATCTAACAACCAGAAGTAATTCCCATTCCCTGGAACTAATCTTAAAACATCTAGGTGATTATTTATTTTATGTATAAAACCAGATATTGTCCTCCCTTGATATAAAGTTTCAGATCTAAATAAATCAGCAACATGACCAACCTGGCCATTTGAGAGAAGATAATCATCAATTCCAGACAATATAATTCCAATTAATGCAATAGATATGAATACTATAATTGGTATTTTTTTCCTCAATGAAAAATTGGTATTAATAGGGACGAAAATGACCAATAGAAGTATAAATGGAACCATTGCCATAGTTGCATAATGAAACAACCCAAATAAAATGAGTGAAATTACTGAGATAGTCAGATATAAAATCTTACCTCCCAATCTAAACTTAAAACCATAATATAAAAACATCATGAGAAATAGAATCATAAAAATTTCTCTATAAGGCAGAATTGTGATTAATAAAAAGCCAGGTATTCCTCCAAACAAAATAATAATCCATCCACTTAAAACTCTAATATTCAATAAAACACATATTTTCAGAAAATATATAATTGAAATCGCAAAAATAGATATCACTAAGCATGAAAAGAAAAATGATGACGTACCTAAAACAAGTGCAAAGAGTGATAGAAACTGTTTGTATAGTGAAGCTCCAACTGTAAAAAAATATCCTGTCTGAGAAAATGGGGGTGAGCTTGAATTAACAGTTCCTTGATATCTGAAATCAATAGAAGTAAGCACCTCACGATTTATATTGGCATACTCATTCGCCCAAAAGATAAAGTTAGAAGCATCATTTAATGTTACATCTTGAAAAAATAATGCATTTATTGCTAGCAAATAATGCAGGAGTACAATAAATAGTGAAGAAAATATTATAGAATTTCTAGGATATAGCACTTGGCGGGCATCTTTTATATAGATTGAATTCATACTATATAACAGATAAAAGAGAGTAGCAATAATTGAAAGTAGGGCTACTAAATCTCCAGTTGTTGAAATATATAACATTTTGAACCTTAAAATTCAATAAGAACAAGCTCTAAAGTTTCATTGGTATTTTCAATTCTATACACATTAAGTCATAGCAATACTAATCAAACTTCTTTAGAATAAACTATTATTCTATTTTAATTGACAAATAAAGGCCTGCCCAACGTTTCGATATGCAAACCATGGTTCAAAAAATATACCAGTTTCTTCAGCAAACTCTCTTAAGGCTCTTCTTTCTCCTTTATCATTTGAAGCGGAAAAACAATTGTAATCATCAAATAATATTATTGTACCTTGTTGGATAATATTCTTACAGAGACTCAAAGCTTCTAGAGCAGACTGATATATATCAACATCAATATGAATTACTGCAGCCTTATTAGTCAACGTATCATTTGAAATCTCTGAATAAAATGATTTAATTAATTTAAATTGGTTTTTTGGCATTCCTGCATCCAAACAATTATTTTTAACTAAATTTTCAGAGGCAGCAAAATCACCTTTAGCAAAATAGAATTGACTTTCTTGATTTTCAGGAATCCCTTCAAATGAATCAATCCCAATAAAACTTGGCTTGTATGTATAAAAGTCTTTAAAAGAATCACCCCTCCATTTTTCAGATGATTTAAGTTGTACCTCCATCCATTTCTGAAAGTAATTCCATTGCTTCCATGACTCAATAAAAGTATTCCCCTCATAAGTACCAAATTCAACATAGTCACCTTTTAGTTGGTTTGTTGTTATATAACCCCACACCCAGTGAAATGTGCTCGCCTTATCATTTCTATTTGATACGCCTCTATTGATATTCAAAAAATCACGTAACTTAACTCTTAATGTAGCCATTTTTATAATGCCATCCTGTTTAATTTTTATAAAATAGAAAAAAATGAAATTTTACAGATAAAAATGTAATTTAGTCGATTTAATATCTATTTAAAGATTTTGAGAAACAATAGTTTTTTTAATACCATCATCTATAGAAGTTTTAGGCACCCATTTAAGAATTTTATTTGCTTTTTTCATTTCAGCATAAAGACTCATATTTTCTCCAGGCCTATATGGGATTTTCCCAAACTCAGGACTTCCCTTTCCTACAACACTTCTAACTATCTCAATAATTTCTCGAATAGATATTGGCTCACCAGAAGCAAGATTAATTACTTCACCCTCAACATCTTTATTTTTTAACGCCATTAATATACCTCTTGAGACGTCATCCACATAACAGAAATCTCGAAGTTGTGCCCCACCTGAAACTGGAAAAACTGAGTCTGATAAACAACCATCAATTATTTGCGGAAGAAATCGTTTTTTACTCTGCCCAGGTCCATACACTAAAAATAGTCGTAATATCACTACCGGGAGACCTTCTGTTTTATGTAGCATTTGCAACAAATGCGTTGAAAAAAGTTTTCCAGCTGAATAAGAAGAAATAGGTGCTTCTCGAATATCTTCAGACTGAGGAGCGCCTTGGTCACCATATTCATCACTACTTCCAATCTGAATAAACTTCTTAAGGCCGTTCCAATCAATAACTTGAAGCAAATTTTGAACACCATTAAAATGAGCGCCAATTATTTCCCTACCACCACTCATAAAATCACTATGATCAATGTAGCCCGATAAATTAATAATATAATCAAACTTTCGATTGAAAAGAGTTTCTTTTAAATGATCTAGATTTGTAACATCTGCTTGTAAATACTCAGTATTAAGAACTTGATAATCTTTTTTAGGTAAATTTAAAGATATTACAGTTGTCAGAAACCCACTTTCAACTGCTTTTTGGGTTAAATTCTTTCCAATAAAGCCAGTTCCACCAACAATTAATAATTTTTCACTCATTAATCTTTAACTTTCCAAGGGGCATTTCCTGCTGCCCATAACTCTTCTAGTGATTCTCGATCGCGCTTGGTGTCCATGCACTGCCAAAAGCCATCATGATGATAAGCCATTAATTCCCCACGTTCCGCTACTCTCTCCAATGGTTCACGCTCAAGGATTGTGTCATCATTATCAATTAAATCAAAGAAGCTTGGCTCAATAATGAAATATCCCCCATTAATCCAACCTTGAGTAATTCGAGGTTTCTCTTGAAAAGTAACTACTTTTTGATCTTCAATATTCAGCTCTCCAAATCTTGCAACCGGATGAACTGCAGAAACAGTAACCATTTTTCCATGAGATTTGTGAAATTTTAGTAAAGCATCAAGATCAATATCGGAAACTCCATCACCATAAGTCAACATGAAAGGCTCATTACCAATGAAAGACTTTAATCTCTTCACTCTTCCACCGGTCATTGTCTTAAGTCCAGTATTTGCTAATGTCACCTTCCAATCAACATCATCTAATTGATATGGCTCTATGCTTCCAGTTGACAGATCAACTGAAAAATCAGCGTTTAATGACCTGTAGTTAAGAAAGTACTCTTTAATCATTTCAGCTTTGTAACCTAAAGCAAGATAAAAATCTTTATGATTAAATTTAGCATAAGTTTTCATAATATGCCATAAAATTGGTTTGCCACCTACCGTCACCATTGGCTTTGGAATATCTTCTGTATACTCTGAAAGTCGAGTTCCAAAACCTCCTGCAAGAATAATTACTTTCACTTATCACTCCAATTATATTTAATTTTATTCATTTCTTTTCGTTCTACTTCTTCTAGCGTATGTTCAATATTAGCAATATTAAGAACTAGTGATGTATTGTCAAAATCACCCTGGAACCCAAACCAAATTCCAGGAGGGACAGTTAATCTGACATAATTATCATCACCTATTATTTCTTCTCTAAATAACCCATCATTATCCATAAATACAAAGCGAACCCTCCCTATAGGCACTATTAAATTAAGTGTCATTTTAAGATGTTTCTTCCACGCCTTCACAACACCACTTTCTACTTGAGAAAAATAAGATTCACCAAATCCAGAAAACCCAGCATCTGATTTTTTCATAGCATGTAAAACATCACCCCCAAAAACAGAAATGCGCTTTAAGGGCGTAGAGATAATTTCAGTAGTTGTTATTTTATTGCCCAATCTATGCCTTTTCTGTTTGCCTTATCAATATAGCTTTCAATTTGACTAAGAGTAAAATCAGCAATAGAAATATTTTGATTAGCATAATACGCACGGTACCAAAGAGCTGTTTCACGAACTGTTTCCTCAAATCCCCATACAGCTTGCCAACCCAGAACATGCAAAGCCTTATCGCAATTTAATTTTAGCAATGAAGATTCAGAGGGGCCTTTATAATCTGCAGAAAGATCTTCCCAACGAACTTTATCCCAATGCTTTCCCATTTCTTTAACCAATTCAATTACAGAATGATTTTGGTTTGCTGGAGGTCCAAAATTAAATGCTTCTCCATGAAGCGATGAGTCAACTGCCAGGCGTTTCGCAATTGCAACATAACCGCTTAATGGCTCTAAAACATGCTGCCAAGGCCTAGTTGCTTTAGGATTGCGCAAAGAAACTAGTTCATTTAAAGACCAAGCTTTAATGCAGTCAGGCACAATTCTATCGTCTGCCCAGTCTCCACCACCAATAACATTACCAGCCCTACCAACTCCAATTCGAATATTACCATCTTTAGGAAAAAAGGATTTTACATAAGATTTTATAGCCAATTCAGCAGCACCCTTAGATGCACTATAAGGATCTGGACCTCCTAGTGAATCTGTTTCACGATAACCCCAAGTCCACTCAACATTATCGTAACACTTATCACTAGTAATCATTACAGCAGTGCATTGATTTTGGAGGCCTCTTAAGGCTTCTAAAATATTTATAGTTCCAAAAGTATTAGTTTGCCATGTATTTATTGTTTGATCATAAGATTTTCTAACTAATGCCTGAGCAGCAAGATGAAATACAAAATCAGGCTTAATAGAGCTAAATATTGACTTAAGAGCCTCGCCATCTCTAATATCAACCCTAATATCATCAATATGATTAGATAAAAATGCCGCACTAAAGTGGGAAGGTTTTGATACTTCATCAATTGAAATACCTGTAACTTTTGCTCCAGCTTCTGCTAACCAAAGACTCAACCATGACCCTTTAAATCCAGTATGACCAGTAATGATAACTTTAGCGCCTCGAAAAATTTGTAGAGACATATTTTTTTACCTTATAAATTAAATTATGACTATTTAAGTAGCTACGCTTCGTATTCAGTAATTATATTAGATATTTCAGAATACTTATTTTTTTTCATTTTAATAAGTAATAACCTCAAAGTCTTAATATCAATAATATAAGACAAGAAAAATGCCAAGCAGAATCTAAATTTAGTTTTTATAGATTTTAACAATATAATTTGAGAAAGTAATTTTTTACGGTTGTTCATCTCCAAAGATTTTGAAACTTTTTTATTATATGCATAATTCTTCAAATGTAATTTTTCTTCATTGCTAAATTCCTCTTCATTTGACAAAATAATTAATTCTTCAAAGGCTCGATTATTATTAATTGAGTAATTATTGCCATGGAGTATATATATTGAAAGCGGTTGATCAATGTACTTAATGTTCCAATTTTTTGCAATTTTTAAATATAAAGAATAATCTGTAATATTGTTAAATTTTGCCGGAAAAGGATTAATATCATACATAAGAGCTTCTCTTTTAAAAAAAGTAGACTGCCAAAGAATAAAATTACCCTTAATTAATAAATCAAACATATCACCTTCAGGCATCTTTTGACTATGCTCTAAATAACTTCTATTAATATTTTGATAATGAACATAAACATTCGAATAAACCATTCCAATATTTTTATCTATTTGCAGCGCTTTAACACAAAGTTCAATTTTACTTGGGAGCATAATATCGTCGTCATCTAAAAACACTACATAATTTCCAGATGAGGCATTTAAGGCATTATTTCTTGCCTCACCCAAATTTAAAGCATCTTCACATCTTATAAACTTTAACTTAGAATCAGTAATATCTAGTGAACTTTCAATAGATGGTAGTGAGGCATTATCATATACAATGATTTCCGTATTTTTAAAACTTTGATTAAGGGCAGATTTAATAGCACGCTTAATAGTTTTATGGCCATTCCGCGTATTTATTATTATTGATGTTGAATTATCTATCATTTACATTACCATTGGAATAACTCTATTTAGATATTATTTAAAATGAGATATTGAACAAATACCTAGCTACCCTTAGAGCCCAAGAAATCTTTCCATCTTTTCAAGTCTTTATCTAGCAAAAGATAATTATTATTATTATTAGGAATTCTAGGGTAATTCAAATAATAATTAAAAATTTCTTTAGATGAAGCAAACATTGCGCCTTTAAAATCTAGGGCTGGACTGAGGTTAATAGTTTTATTATCTAAATAAATAATAGTAGGAAGCCCTATAATTAATGATTCTATTCCTGCTGATGTCATGTTGCTAACATAAACAATACTCGCACCACTCCAAAGCGACTCAAGTGGCTCATTTGTTACCTTGTAGCTAATATTATATAGATACTTCTTAAGTAAGACAGTCACATCAAAAAAAGGATGTGGCTTAATAATAATATTAGTAAATATATTTGACTGTGTTAAATGTAATGCCTCACCCAACATCTTTATTTGTTTTTTAGCAAAAATAGGCAAACCATCCGTTATTACAAGTAGAGTGTGTTTTTTATTTGTTAAATTAGAATTGCCTGAGTATTTTTGATCTTTAGTTAAATATGAATACTTATATGCCTCAACATGTGTAATCAATTTTTTTGGATATCCAAATTCTAAAATTTTGGACTCAGAATATTTTCCGTTAGTTAGCATTAAGCTAGGAATTGGTAATGCAGATAAAAGTTGATACTTATAAACTTTTTCATCTTCATAAAATCTTAAATCAAATGGACGAAATGGATTATTCTGCACCCCAAATAATGGAGTATTAAAATAATTGTTCCATGAATAGTTTAATGCCCTCTCCCATGGTTGATTTTCTAGTAGATAAAAACCGTCAACAGGATTCTTAAATGACTTTAAGCACTCCTCAAAGAGTCTTAATCTAATACATCCATCCATAGCAACTACGCCCCTAGTTGAAGAAAGCCATTCGGGCTTAAAAAGCTTCCAATAAGAATTTTTCGATTCAGCAAGAAAAGATTGTTTTTTAATAGAATTTTGATTAAAAGATTTACGATATAAAAAGAAATAATCAGTAATTATCTTTAAAAACATGGAGACACTAAGCCACTCCTCTAAAAAATAATAATGATGCCTGCCATTTGATTTATTATTCAAAATATCACGCTTCTTGATTGCTTTCTGAGCATTTTTACAATCAATTCCAGGAGTAAACATAAATAAAAAATTTACATTTATATCAGAATCAAGTAGAGGTTGAACTTCACCCCAGTAATTAGATTGAAAAATACCATTTGAAGCCTTCTTTTGATCAAAGCTTGGGAAAGGACAAATAATGAATCTTTTTGCTAATTTGGGATCATCAAAATCATCAAATTGAGTTTTTTTAAGATTACCAACAAAGGATCTCTTATTAAAGATATAACGAGCCAACATTATGAAAGCTTTAACAAAATTGGGCATATGCTGATAAATATCATACATATTTATTGAACTATTGGATTTTGTTAACTTTCGCTCATAACTAAAACCCGATTTTTTTGACCAGTTAAGAAGCATTTTATGAAGCTTCTTATCATTACTGCATAAAACTATATGTGTACATTTTTTTTTATAGAACAATTTCTCAATGGTTCGAAATTGTAAAATTTTATATATTGATTTTGACCTTATTGGGCTTTTTTCAGCAAGGAGTGTCATCCACCAAAAAGAAAAATTAGGTCTAATTAAAAGATTTCTATGACTATTGGTCCCCTCATCCTCATTAAACCCTAGAGAATAAGTCATATCTAAATATTCTTTAATAAGTTTTTTTTTCGACTTTGCTATTAAATTAGGTATTGAAATACCATCTAGTGATTCAGATAAATATGCTTTAATATCATCATTAAACTGGTCAACATCATCAAAGTTATCAAGAATAACAAGGCGGCGATTAGATTCTATTGGCATTTCATAATGAGACTAAAATATTGAAAGATATAAAAAAACTCTCCAGTAAAAAAAGCATCCGTGATCCTGCCTTATTATATGTTGTTTCTATATTTTCCTACAAACGGCTATTAAAATTTCAGCAGTTTCTATATTATCTTTATCAGATAAGACTATTTGTCTTGGCATCTCATGATTAGTAGGAAAGTTTTCAGTTCCACTGTTTTGAGAATACATATTTTCGATTTCAAAAAACATTGATAAATGTTCAATGAAAGAATCATAGTCATAATCAAAAAAATGAAATGGAGTTAATCCCCATTTATTAGGAGTAGAAATTATTAACACACCATTTTTCTTCATCCAGTGACTTATATTTTCTAATATTTGTATAGGATCAGGAACATGTTCAATTGTTTCGAATGATACAAAATAATCAATAGATGATTTTTCAAATGCATTTTGACTTAACAGGTCACCTACTTTAAATATAGTATTTGAAGAGGCGTACTTATTATTTGCATACTTTACTGCTCTTGGATCAATATCTAAACCAGAGACTTTAGTATCTAAAGTATCTGAAATTATTCTTGTCCCATAGCCTGTTCCACAAGCTGAATCTATAATTACCCCATTAGAGCAACCAAGAGCTTTTAATTCAGAAGCTGCAAAGTTATATCGATCTTTATGAAATAATCTTCTGGATTGAAGCCCACAAAGGCGATTATTTGCATCCATTCTCTCGCCTTTATTTTTATAAAGCCAATAAGTATCTGGATCAAAAATTATTTTTAAGGATACTGGCCCATCAGGATGATTACGAAAACTGAAGATATCTTTAGTTAAATAAAATACTGCAGAAAGATAACCGTTACATAATTTATTAATTTTTTTTAGAACTATTTTTAAAATATTCACTATATACCTAAATAAAACAAAAAAAATAGCATGCTATTTAATAAACTAATTTTACTATAATAATATTTAATCTAAGATAGAAATGGCATTCAAATTTATGTCCGCTTTTCTTTCAGTATCAGATTTTCTATAATAGCGCTTGATTTAAAATAGAGATAGCATCTATATTGACTCCAACTCGTCTATCTATATCAGGTCGATCAATTGGCATTGAGAGAAGCTTAACGCCTAAATAATCTAACTTCTTTATATCAATACAAGCTAAAGTTTGCTTTATGTTATGTAAAGTTAACAAAGAATTATATTCATAATATTTTGAATTATAAGACTGTGCAAATGGCATATGTGTATCTTTCCATTCACCATATAACTCATCATTATTTGAGGTACCTGAAAATATTAAACCAGAAAGAAGATTATTTTTAAAGGCAATTTCAAGATGCTCTATTGGCATATTAGGACTTCTTCCTTCAATCGCAGACCTTGCCCAATTAATAGTAATTCCAATATCATAATTACTTGATATCTTTGATAAAGCCTTAACTTCATCTTCTATTGACATAAAGCCTTTTTCAAATGACTGACTAGGAATAAATCTATCACAGTGTTCAATTACAATTTTAGCACCCTCCCAATCCCAGCTCATAATTTGATCTAGTGACTTAAGAAAAGAATCTATAGATGATGAAATATTTTTTTGCCCGATAGAAGGTGATGTACTAATTTGGACAGCAATAATTGATCTTCTACCATACTTATCGTTCATATTTTTCATTGCAATATTTGCTCTTTTGTACATTGCAATAGCATTTTTTCTACCTTCGCTATCGTCAGAGGCGAGGCCAAACGAGGGTTGTTTAGATAAATATGTCATTGTTCCTGGAATACATGTAAGAACATTATCCCAGTTTGGATTAATAATATCTAAAAGAAAGTTAGAGCCGAATTGGTGAATTTCTTCTCCCAAAAATGGTATTTCTAATCCTCTAATTTGAGGAATAGAATCTATTAAGTTATCGTAAAACTTTGTTTCTAGAGACTTATCACTTATAACAAGTGATGGCGCTGTTGCATATGCACCTATAATATATTTCATATTTAATAAGACTTATCCCGAAAGATACTGTGCTCCATTAATATCTATACCAGAACCAGACATGTAAGTATTTTTATCGCTAATTAAAAATTCAATTAATCTCGCTATTTCAATTGGTTGTGCAATTCTACCAAGTGGGATTTGATTTTCAATAAGTTTTAAATCAGAAGGCTCATTATTTTCATAAAGCATTGGAGTTCCTACCATACTAGGAAATACTGAGTTGATTAGCACTCCATCCACAGCCCAATCAACTGCTAATTGCTTAACCAAACCACTTAAGCCGGCCTTAGAAGTAGTATATTCAAATCCTGAAAGCTTGCTCCCTGTTCTAGATGCAATTGAATTAACCACTACAACTTTACCCTTTGAATCTTTCAAAGAATGAAATGCATATTTAAAAGTCAAAATAGCACCTAATAAATTAACATCATGAATTTTCATATATTCATTTTTATCAAAATCTTGTATATTTTTTTTAGTAGAAGCTATTCCTGTCGAATAAATAACTGAATCTATTTTTTTAAATGGAATTGCATTAAAAAATTGCTTAATAGATAACTCATCTGTTACATCAATCTTTACATAATCAATTCCAGTAATTTCCTCAATTTTATTGCGAGAACCGATCACAACCTTATACCCAAGGTCTCTCAAATATATTGCAGTATCTAGCCCAATACCCGAGGTTCCACCAATAATAATAACATTTTTAGCCATAATTATTACTTTTTTACTAAACGCATTAAATAATTACCAATAAGGTGGTCCAAAATCATATGCGCATCTTCAGCTGGACCATATTCCCCTTTTTTAGTGGGAACATGCAAAGGAAAATCCACTATTTCTTTCATTTTTCCACCATCAAATGCAGAAATACCAACTGTAATAGCACTCATTTTTTTAGCCGTACCAATTGCATCGATAAGATTAGGTGAATTACCAGATGCTGAGATAGCAACAACTACATCCTGCTTTTTGAGTAAGACTTTTAACTGCTGACTAAATATTTTTTCATAACCATCATCATTAGCAATTGCTGTAATGACTGCTTGATTATCACAGAGACTAATGACTCTAAATGGTTTTTCATACTCCCTAGTTCCAATTGAAATATCGTTAGCAAAATGACTAGCTGTAGCAGCACTTCCTCCATTACCTATAAAAAATATCATTGAGCCTCTATCTCTTGCATCTAAGATAAGCTTAACAAAGTTTTCTATTTCATCTAAAGAAATATTACTTAACACTGTGCTCAAGTAATCAAAATAAGACTTTGAATAATCACTTATACTATTTGAATTACTAAAAATTTTATCAATATTATTCATTTTCATTTTTTAGGTTAAAAAATTCATTTAAATTTTATACAAATTAATTGCTACTATGCAGTCCATCAACAATAATATTCTAAATCATTTATATTACTCAAATCTGACATAGTTTTAATTTCTATAAGGCTTTAGAATTGGCTCATCTTCTAAACAAGCAAATAAATCATTCGACAATAATTTCACTGCAGACGAATATAACTCATTCATAGTAAACAAATAAATCATACCTCTACCTAGCCTTTCTTCTTTGATTTTATATCCACACTCTTCGAAAAATGGATAAATCTTACGCTCTAAATTCATTACTGCATTGCATTCTAAATACCTTAGATTTAAATAAAAAGGCTCATACACTAGTTTTTCATCTCGTAATACTGGGTGAATAAACTCCTTCACATATCGATATGGAACGCCCATTATTTTTTCAACATGGTGTATAAGTGTAGTTGTATGAACAGGATGAAGTCCAAGACTTAAATATTTAGCATCCAATTCTAAGAGCCTTGCTTCTGGCGTTTCAGGTCCAACTGAATGTCTAGTAGTACTTCCACAAATATGATTTGCATATTTTCCAATTGCAGCATAAGAATTAAATGGATGAAAACTTCTTACTGCGCCTGGATAGTTTCTTATAAATTCTGTTAATGATCCCATTTCGCTTGGGGTATTATTAATGTCAAATACGTTATCTGTGTTACATAAGGAAGTAGTACCAGTAGATACAACAATAGAACCTTTACTCAAATCAATCAAGTCTACAAGAACACTTAAGTGATCTTTAAGCAATTGACTTTGGTCTTTACTCTCATAAGGACCTAGAAATCTAAGGTCAGTTTTAACAGCAACAACCATCCCTTCTGAGATACCTATATCTTCATATGCTCTTTTAATATCTTTAAGATTGTATTTCATAAAATTGTTCTTCAAAATAAATTTGATAACTTAAGTCACCAAAAGTAAAAAAATAAATAAGATTTTATCTATTACTCAAGATCTCATATCTACAACAACTCTTCCTTGTTGCTTACCTATTAAAATTTTATCTAATTTAGCATCAAGCTCCTCAAGATTACAGTCTGTTGCAATATAATCTAATTTTTTTAATTTCCAGTCGCCTGCTAGTTTTGACCATATTTCTTTTCGTTTATGCATAGATGTTTCAGATGCCCCTGTTCCAATTAAACTTATTCCTCTTAAAACAAAAGGAAAAACAGTAATAGAAAGATTTGAAGATGAAACTAATCCTGCAGAAACAATAGCTCCTTTTTTTTTGCAAGATTTTAAAATAGTCTCTAACGTAACCCCGCCAACAGTATCAATAGCACCTGACCAAACTTCTTTAAGAAGCGTTCGTTTCATTTTATCAATTACTTGTTCCCGGCTAATTACCTCAGAAGCACCAAGTTCCTTCAAAAATATATCAGCACTTTTTTTACCAGAAGATGCACTAACAGAATATCCTAGTGAGGCTAATAAGGCTACAGAGATACTTCCTACGCCCCCAGTTGCGCCTGTAACAAGAATAGGCCCACTATTTGGCATAATTCCTTGATCTTGAAGTAAGCTAACTGAAAGCCCTGCAGTATACCCAGCAGTTCCATATATCATGCTTTCACGTAAACTTAAACCCTTAGGAAGAGGCATTACCCAGTCAGAAGGTACTTGGATAAACTGGCCAAATCCACCTGAAGTATTTGCACCAAGATCGTAACTCATAACCACAACCTGATCACCAGTCTTAAAATTACTTACTTTACTTGATTCGACAATGCCAGCTGCATCAATTCCTGGTGTGTGAGGATAATGTCTTGTCACAGTCTTATCACCAGAAGATGAAAGTCCATCTTTATAATTTAATGAAGAGAAATAAACGCGAATTAATACTTCGCCCTTTGGAAGCTCGCTGATATTACGCTGTTCAATAGAGCGAGTAAAATTGACACCATCCTGTCGGACAACAAGCGCTTTAAAAGTTTCATTCATATTAATTCTTGTACCTTTGGAGTTGGCATATCATGAGGCGAAATGAGTGTAAATTCACCCTGACAGACATTTATATTATTAACTTTAGCTTTAACTATACCTTTCGCTATTCCTCGTTTATATGATAATAAATCAGCATATATATCAAGCTGAGTATCTGGCGACACCTTCGAAAATAACTTTGTAGTAATATCTGTAACAAAAGATAGTTTTCCTTTGTTTCCCTCTAATGTATAAATAGTTAATACGAGAGTTTGTAACATTGCTTCAATTTGTAAAGCACCAGGCATTATTTGTTCCCGTTCCAAATGGCAATTAAAAAACCAATCGCTCTGCTTGAGTTTTTTAACTGCATAACAACTTTTCCCTGGAATTAATTTTTTAACGCAATCAATCATTAAAAATGGTGGTGTTATTTCTAAGTATTCAATTATTTCATCAATATTTAATCTGCTTTGCTTCATTAGATTAAAATTTTTTGAGAAAATTCTGTATATCTTCAGCTATCTTTTCACCCACTAGTCTATATTTCTCTAGAAGATACCTATACTCTGCAGTCTTTCCAAACTTATCTGGAAGTCCAATAATTAATTGAGCTGGACTATTTGAAAATTGGGCTTTGTATTCAGCTATTACACTTCCAAGACCGCCAATAATAGAATGCTCCTCAACTGTAATGATAGCCTTTGAAGAAGATATAGCTAACTCAATTGCGTTATAGTCACACGGCTTTAATGTGTGCATATTTACAACTTTAGCAGAAACACCTAATGTATCTAAAATTTTAGCCGCCTCAAGAGACTCATATACCATTGAGCCAATTGCAAAAATAGTAATATCAGAACCCTCTTTGAGAGTAATTGATTTACCAATTTCAAAATCATATTCTTCAGTGTATACAGATGGGTTTCCAACGGCTCCCGTCAGTCTGATATACATAGGCCCAGTGAACTCAGAAGCAGCATGAACAACTTTTACAATTTCTGCGCAATCAGCTGGACAAACAATAGTTAAGTTTGGAATTGACCTCATTATTGCCGTATCTTCAAGACCATAATGAGAATTACCAAGGAATGCCATTGATATACCACTACCAATTGCAACAGCTTTAACATTTAACTCCATATATCCAAGATTCATTCGAATCTGCTCACCAGAACGTAAGGTTATAAATGGCGCAAAAGAAGTTGCAAAAACATTATGACCCTCTTTAGCAAGCCCTGCTGCAACTCCAATCATGTTTTGCTCTGCAATTCCGATATTTATAAATCTATCTGGAAAAGTTTTTTTGAATCGAGCAAGTCCAGACGAGTCACCAAGATCACCTGAAACCATCATTAATTTAGGATTTTTTTCACCTGCTGAAAGAGCTGCTTGCCCAAAAACTGCTCTAGAGCCTAATCTTGACCACAATCGAGCATTACTAGGATTAATAATAATTTTTCAACCCTCCAGTTCGGCAAGTGCTAACTCGTACTTACTCTTAGTTAGTATATTGTGGTGCCACTCATTATTATTTTCCATAAATGAGACCCCTTTACCTTTAATTGTATTTGCAACAATCATCTTTGGCTTTCCAAGATCATTTTTGGCTTCTAAAGCATCCACAAGTTGGACTATATCATGTCCATCAATATCATAAACATCCCAACCAAAACTTTCAAATTTAGCGGCAAGATTTCCAAAATTAATAATTTCGCTACTTGGGGTCATATCACTTTGTAATTTATTGTAGTCAACAATTGCTACCAAGTTGTCTAGTTTTAATTGTGGAGCTAACATAATAGCCTCCCATACTGAGCCTTCATTACATTCTCCATCTCCAAGCAATACGTACGCTTTATATTTTAAATCTGAATTTTTTTTTGCTGCATACGCAATACCAATTCCCATCGACAACCCCTGACCAAGACTCCCATTTGAAGATTCAATACCTAAATCTAAGTTCATTATTGGATGCGCTATAAGATCGCTTTCATTTGTCAGATAAGTATTATATTTTTCTTCGCTAATAAAGCCAGCTGCAAGTAAAGCCGAAAAGTAACCAAGCACTCCATGTCCCTTACTTAATATAAATCTATCACGCTTCTCCCAGTGTGGATTCCCTTTATCAAAATTTAAAATATGGGAGTAAAGTGTTGCCATAATTTCAACCATTGAAAGCCCCCCACCAAGATGAGCAGCATGAGAGCTTTTAAAGCTAATATCTAATATTTTGCGACGCATAAATAAGGCCATACTCTCTATTTTTTTCAAATGATTCATCATCAAACCTTATAATAATTAAGAAATACCACCATCAACTCGTATCACCTGGCCTGTGATAAATGAAGATAGTCCAGAGGCTAGGAATAGTGCGACATTTGCAATATCTTTTGGCTCTGCAGCTCTCTTTAATGCTGAAGAGTTTATTAGTTTATCTCTAGCATCATATGACATTTCCTCAAACATATCAGTTTTTGTAACACTTGGAGCAATAGCATTAACACGAATATTATAAGTACCTAATTCACTTGCCATACTCTGAGTTGCTCTTGAGAAAGCTGCCTTACTTGAGCCATATGCTAATGTTCCAGGGTCAGCAATAAAAGCTGCAGTAGATGAAAGATTTATAATTGAACCAGATTTATTTCTTATCATAATTTTAGCTATACCTTGAGAAAGAACTATTTGACTAAAAAAATTAATCTCGAATATTTTTCTAATTTCTGAAACAGGTGTCATTTGAAATAGAGCTCCACTAGCAATTCCTGCATTATTTACCAATATGTCAACTTTTTTTGAAATCTTAAAAATCTCTTGAATTGCAGCTTTAACAACTTTTTCATCTGACAAATCAACTATTACAGGATTAATAGAAATTTTAAATTTACCTCTTAGATCTTTAATCCAATCAGCTGTTTCTGGGCTAATTGAGCGCATACAGACAATAATGTTAGCTCCATTTTCAGCAAACGTTTCAACTATACATTTTCCAATACCCCTATTGGCTCCTGTAATAACTGCCACTTTATTTTGTAATAAATTAGTCATTTAATATTCTATTATTCATCATCAAACTCTTTATAAATAGATCCTCTTGCATAAACTGGCATTAGTATAGTCCAATCATCCTCTTCAATTATATTACCATCCGGAAATGGTGGTAAAGAACCAACTTGTAATAAGGATAATACTCTCATGTCTGAATAATAAGCTTTAAAAACATGCTTCAAAAATACTGAAAATAATCTTATATTTTTTAACTTAAACTTATTAAAAACTATAATTCTTTGATCTTCATTAAGCTCAATAAAATTTTTTGAAAAATAATTTAAAGAAATTTTAGTCAATTCACAAAGAAAATCAATGGCAATTTGTTTAATTTCATATTTAATTTCATAAGCATGAAAATCTATTTCAGATGCAGAAGGCATTTTTAATTTACTATCCCCTGGAATTAAAGCATTAAGAACTATTTTTATCATAATGGATTAGAAATACTTTCAATATTTTTACTAATATAATTACAAGCAAATAAAGTAATTGCTTGTGCTGTAGCGACAGGATTGACAGCGCCTGAAGTCACAAAGACACTACTATCTACAATAAAAAGATTTTTCACTTGATGTGCTTGGCCATATTTATTTACTACAGATGTTTTAGGATCTTTTCCCATACGAGCTGTCCCCATTAAGTGCCAGCCAGTATTTTTAACTGGCGCAAAGGAGGTTGTAACTTTTGCACCTGCCGAAGAAAAAATCTCCTTGCTCATTTTAATACCATGCTTAAGGATATTTTTAGTATTATCACTCATCTCATAAAAAACCTTAACACCTGGAAGCCCAAATACGTCTTTATTCTCGTAGTCAAGCTCAACTCTATTATGTTGCTCAGGAAGGTCTTCTGATATTATTGCAATACCAGCAGTATGATTAAATAACTTTTGAAAATCTTTATGGTGATTTTTTCCAATTGACAATTGACGCATAAAATATCCAGAAGTAGCAGTCTCTATAGGGGGGGCACCTCTTAGAATTTGCATAGTATAACCCCTCAAAAAATCATGTTCATCTCTAGTTTCATAGAATTCTTGACTAAGTATGCAGCAACCATGAGGTCCCAAGCTTGACTTAAGATCTTTGTCAAAAACTCCTTCAACATAAGCTAGAGGATGTAGCATCAAATTCTTACCAACTAAACCGTTATCATTCAAAAGGCCATCTGGAAAAGCTGACGACTTTGAGTTTAACAAAAGACGAGGCGTTCCAATTCCACTGCACGCTACAATAACTACTTTTGCTTTACATTTGCATTCATTTCCATTTTTATCAAAATAAAGCACTCCGTCAGCAAGCCCTTTAGAGTCAATAGTAATTTCATAAACTCTTGATTCTGTATAAACTTCAACACCATTTAATCGAGCTAAAGGCCAATATGTTACGTCTACACTTCCTTTTGCTCCTTGTGCACATCCGACATTACATGGCCCTAAGTTAATACAATTTGCCCTATTATTTCGCTTATCTGTATTAATAGCTGCATATGAAGGCCACCAATGCCAATTCATTTTATTAAATGCTTTTGCAAGCTCTGTTCCTACCCCTCCCAAAGGGACAGGAGGAAGAAGAGCATTATATTCTGGATATGCGGTATCACCAACTAAACCTGCAACTCTCATCATTTTTTCATTTTCATCAAAATATGGATTTAACTGCGAATAGTTTAACGGCCAATCTTCCGCAACATTATCTAGAGTTTTTACTCGAAAATCAGATGGATGAAACCTTGGGAAATGAGCTGAATATAGAATAGTACTTCCACCATAACCATTAAAATTTGCTATAGATATTGGAGATTCAGAGTCATCTATTGGATAATCTGCTATATTCTTGCGAATATTAGGATTAGAACTCGACTTATCAGATCGAGATAACTCCCAGTCTGAAGATTTTGTTGGATAGTCTGATGGATTAGGGATTGAACCCTGCTCAAAACATACAACTCTTAGTGAATTATCTTTACTTAATGACCATGCGGCTGCAGCACCACTTGCACCAGATCCAATGATGATGATATCAGCAACATCAGTCATTTTTTTTCAGGTTTTTTAGGTAGGTATTCTTCTAAAATCTCAGGAATAGTAATCATCATATCTGCCTCACACGCCACTTCACCATTTGTATATGCAACACCCTTTCCTTTACAGATACCTCTTTTCCAAGAAATTACTTCAGTGTGTATTTCAAATTTTTCTCCAGGCAAAACCTCTTTCTTAAAACGAACAGTATGAGACAAAGCGTGAGTTACTTTTCCCTTCATTCCAGGCAATGTAGTAATCGCCACAGTAAGCATTTGAGCTAAAGCCTCTAGTTGAAGGGCTCCAGGCATGTTTGGCCCACCAGGAAAATGAACTGGAAAAAACCATTCATTTAAAGTCATATTTTTATATCCACGAGCATATTCTCCAGGCAACACTTCATCTACATAATCAATCATAAGGAATGGATACCTATTTGGCTGAAATTCTTGAAGCTCAACGCTGTTAAGACTAAATTTTTTATTCATATCAAAATCCTAAAAAAAGTTAATATATATCTATAGTTCTTGAAAGATGACTAATTATATCGTAACCATCCCAAATAACATCCATATCCAAAGATCTACCAATTGGAACAATCCTGTCAATTCCAAGCAACTTGCTAGAAATAACAAAATTTTTCAACTGCTCTGTATCAAAACCAAAATATGTAAGAGTCTGACAGCGATTATCAATTATTAAAGACAATTCGTTAAGCTCTTTGATAGAAACTTCGTGGACTGTTCCATAATAGCCTCTTTGGTCTTGCTGCTGTTTATGAAAATATGAAAGCTCAATATTAAAAAGTAAATTATTTTCATGTTTTACACTTTTAACATTATTGTTCATTATTGCACTCCTACAGGCATCAACATATTTGTTCATATACTGAATTGGCTCTAATGAATGCCTAGATTCTACATATTTTAAAAATAAAGGCCAGAGCCTTTCTTTAGCTTTTTTTATTATTGAGTCATCACCAACCCAATTAAATAATTGGGGCGAAGAGCATGCATTTTGATCCATAATATAAATATCATTAAATAAAGCCACACATAATTTATTTAAATCATCTTTAGTAGACTCAATAATTTTAATGGCATTAATTACTGATAATGAAAAACGATCAGGAAAAACAATTTCACGTGATCTTGGTTTGCATTGATATGCTCTCATTTTTGCAACTGTCTCATCACCGCCCCAAATTACTCTTCCATCAGCGACTGACATCCAAAACTTATTTACTTCATCATCTCGCTTAAATTTAACAATGTGAATAGATTTTTTAATATTAGAGTATTTAGAATAATCAAGGACTGTAGCTAATACATTAAGTATAAATGAAGATGACTCTGACTCTTTTGACGAAAGTCGAACTACAGATGAATTTCCAGAAATAATTCCAAAAGCCAAAGAAAATGCAAAGTTAACAGGAACATTAGAAGGACTATTATGATAGACCAATCCCAAGCCAACTCGTAAGTGGCTTGAAAGAGAATTCCTTATAATTTTTTTTAAATTTGAACCCCTACACCAAAAAGCAAAAGTTGCAACATCAGGAAATTTTCGTATGTCCTTCTGTGATAGTAATTTCTTTGAAAGTTCAGACAGAAATTCAATACGTAACTCACTGAATACTGGCTCAGGAAAACTGGATATATGCTCAGGTTTTCCAATTAAGAATGTAAGCTTGGAAGAAATATCTTTAGGTATATGTATCACTACACCCTCTTAATTCTGCATTTTTCATACGGCCATAAACCTTAAAATAACTTCCTTTTCTCCCACATTTGCAATTATCAATTCCATATACTTCTCCTATATCCTCACTAAGCAAAGAATGTCCTGGATAACTTTTAGGTATAACTGATATTAACTGAATTAAGCCACGCTCCCCAATATCTTTTGATTGGTAATTTGCATGATCTCTTATTAGAATTTCTGAAAAAGTAGACGCATGAAAAAAACCGTATTCACATTCCATAAATATTGATCCCGTCTGCTCAACCATACCATAATAGTTATGTACTTTTTTAATGCTTGCAATATTAAAAATTCGTTTTTTATATTCCTCATTACTTACCGAATTTGCTTCCATTTGCTTCCAACCACCTCCATGAATTAGGATTCCATTAGAAATATCTAACTTTTCATCAAATTTCTCAAGCTCTTCAACAAAATGCTTCCATACAATAAATGTAAACCCAAAGATTAAAATATCCTCATCTTTATACTTTGTTATGAAGCTTCTAACTTTCTCAAAATTAAAAGACATATCATCGTTAAGTGCAAATTCAACATCACGCCCAAACATTGAAAAGCCTAAGACACCAGCAGTTCTAGCAGAAAAATTTTTTCTATTAGACACAATAGATTTGCTGTCAATTATTAACATTGGCAGCCTTTTGGGACCAATAAAATCAGAAATAATCCTAGATAAAACTTTAACTTGCAGTGCTGATGTTTCTTTATCAAGATAAATACGTGATACATCGTGTCCACTTGTGCCAGAAGATGTCATTGTTTTAATTACATTACTCTTAGGAACGCTAAGTAAATCCATGTGTTTGAAAAGTCTAACAGGTAAAAATGGAATATCTTCAACACGAAGAGCCATGTCACCAACACTACCAAACTTGCTCATTAAAGAACTATATTCTTTACAATTCTCTAAATGAAATTTAGTTAGATTATTCGCATTCTCCAGTACAAATAATTCTTTTTCTAGTCGACTAAGATTGAAGGTTGAAATGCTTTTAGGATCGATCATATTAATCTATTTCAATGAATTATAATTAATTTTTCCTGACTCAAATCTAGGAAAATCATTTACTGGTATTAATTCTATCGCTATCATGTTGATGCTTATTGATTCCGACACCTTTCTCCTAAGGTCTGCAATAGATAAGCTTGGAGATTCTTTTACATAAATAACTATCTTATCATCTTCTCCTGTTGCAATAACTTCAAAACCCATAGTTGAGATCAGTTTTTCAAGAGAGTCAAGTGATATTCTATTTCCAAAAACTTTTATAAAACGTTTTTTTCTACCCTCAAGAAAATAATAACCTTCTTCATCAAAATATGCTAGATCTCCTGTCTTTAATATCCCTTTGTTAACATCTTCAGTACCTAAATCCCCTATAGATTCTGCATATCCCATGGATACATTGGGCCCTTCATATATCATTTCACCAATAACTTTACTATTTGAAATTTTTATACCTTCTTCATTTTCTAGCCATAATTTACCACCTGGTATAGAAATACCAATACTATGTGGCTTCATCTTAACACTCTCACAAGGTAGATATGAAATTCTTGAAGTGGCTTCAGTTTGTCCATACATTATATAAAAGTCTATACCTTTCATTTGAAGAGAATTATTGAGTTTTAATGCTTTTTTATAATTTAGTTTCCCACCTGCTTGTGTCATTTTTTTAATGGTTGGGATATTAAGATTATCAATACCCAACCTTAACATCATTTCATAATGAAAAGGAACACCTGCTAAACTTGTCGCTGAAAAATCATTAATGCTTCTCCAAAAATTTTCTTCCATCATAGATAAGCTTGAAAGGATAATCGAACCACCTGAAACTAAATGACTGTTAATTATGGACATTCCATATGAGTAATTAATTGGCAAAGAAGTTATAGCTCGATCTTCGCAACTAATCTCTAAATAATCTGAAATTGACTCTGCATTAGATTGAATATTTTTTTTAGTAAGCTTAACTAATTTTGATGATCCTGTAGATCCTGATGTTGTTGAAAGTAAAGCCAAGTCATTATGTAAATTAGCTTTACGAACCTTGTCATTTAAAAATAAACTGCTTTTATCAAAGCTAGCTTGCAATGAGTAGGAATTATTATCGAGAATTCTTTTAGAAAAAATGTATTTTGGGCTATACACATCTATTAAGTTACTTAATTGTGCATCATTAATGTTTTCACTCAATAATAAAGGAACTAAATCATATTCTAAACAAGAAAGATAGCATACCAATGATGCAAGGTTGTTTGAGCCCAGGAGAAAAACTAGAGATCTATTTTCAAAATTATTACCAAAATCTTCAACTAGTTTTTTAAGTTCTTTATAAGTTATAAGACTTCCATCATCACAAACTACTGCAGTTTTGTCTATATGGTCGTCATTTATTAAAAACATTAATCAATCAACACATCATAATTCTTTAATTTTTCAATACCGACAGTATAAGATTCAAAGTCTACAATATCATCCATATCCATCATGATATCAAATGCATCTTCTAGGCCAGCAATCATACCCATATGTCCAACAGAATCCCAGGCGGGAATGCATTGATAAACAAAATCTTCATTTAGCTGGTCTTCAGATATAGCAAAACAATCTATAAATACTTTATTGTATTTTTCTTTATTTGTCATTTTAGTCCTTAAATTTATTATGTAAAAATTTCAATCAAAACTGTAGTTGAGAAAAATCTCCAGTTTGAGGGTTTATAGTTACCACAGTAACATTACCAACAGAGTCACAAGATCCAATACCTACAGACTCAATTGCATTAAGAGGAAAAGTAATATTATCAAAAACATAACTCCATTCATGGAATGGTTTTTGAAAATCAAAATTATCATGAAAAAAACGCCCTTCCTTTGTCTTTATTGCTAAAAAAGGCTGAGGACCAAAGGTTGGCTTATTAGTAAAAACTTGAAGTTTATTATTATCCATCTTGATTTCAAAACTAATGGGTGACTTTTCTTCTAAACCAAGTGCTTTCCGCATACCATCTCTTGCTTCGCAGAAGCTAAATTTTACATCAGGAAATTTTTTTGATATTTTGTTTATCATGTCCTGAACTTTTATAACATCAGGTCGCATGTCTCGAAAATCATGATGATTAAAAGAAAGTAGCACTGGTTGCCCAAGTTCTGCCTCCTTAAAAGCCTGTTCTACATCAGACTCTTTTAGTAGTCGCGCTCGTGTACCTAGATTTAATGAGCGTGCAATCCAGCGTCGACAATCACCTTTCTTCTGGTAATCATCATGCGAAGGGTGATAAGGCTCCCAGCTATCAGGCGCTCGCCTCCAATCACCAAATCTTCCATCAGCAAGGTCTTTAAAATTTGAATAGTCTTCATTAGTTTTTTGATTAGCAATATCAAATGGGATAAATTGTTCTAAAAACCAATGGCTATCTGGCCTTGTAGAGTGAAATCCTGGCCTATTTACACTTGGAAACCATTTTCTTTCAATAATTTTTCTTGCTATAATTTCAAAAATAATTGGACTATGCGAAAAAAAATGAGTTGCAGGATGGTGAGCTTCCTTTGTAAATGGTATTGGATGATGATGAAAATGCACTCCATCTTGACTTGATGATGTTCGCTCTAGTATCTCCATATAATGATCAAAAATATTGTGAAAACCTAAATCTCTATGTCGTGGATTTTCAGAAAAACCTACATGATCCATGCAATGCCAGTTGTAGATCCAACCATTTCCAAATGAATCTAAAAGTTTATTCCTAAATTTTTTAGAAAGTAACTCATCCAACATTTCATCTAAAGGAGCCCATGTGTCATTGTATGTAAGAAGTTTATTAGATACAACTTTGGCAACATCTTTTTCAATTCCATTTAAGTCAATAGACTGATCTTGCAATTTTTTTAGTGTCTCATAAGTTGGACTTAATTCTATTCCAAACATTTCTTTCAATCTCTCAAAAGTTGCACGAATAGTTTCCTTTAAGGGTCCCTCTGTATCAATGCAATGAGCAATATAAACAACTTTTTCCATTTTAACTCCTGTATCTTTAAGTGACTAAATGCCAGTAATACCCGGGCATAAAGTTTTTGAATAAATAACTACCATGCCGTCCAACCACCATCAATAATAATATTTTGGCCAGTAATATAGCTAGATTCATTTGAGGCAAGAAATACAACAGAACTTGCAACCTCCTCTACTTTAGCTTTCCTACCAAGTGGTACTTTTTCAGAATATTTTTTTACAAATGTTTGATTTTCTCCCTCATGATAAACCCCTCCAGGAGATATACAATTAACCCTTATATTTTTCTCACCCCAGTATGCGGCAAGATAGCGAGTCAAAGAAATTACTCCACCCTTTACAACTGGATACACTGAATGAGAATATGGTTGAGTGTTTTTTTTAGTTTTTTGATTATCAGAATATAAATCATCTAAATTAGATCCTTTATAAAGTCTCTGATCATTACCAACAACTCCATAAATTGACGAAATAAATATTATATTACCATCTTCTTTTTCTTCCATAGAGCGTCCAACTTCTTGTGTAACTAAAAAAAGCCCATCTAACTCTGAGCGAATTACAGACTGCCAACCTTCTAAAGAGCATTCCGTAAAAGGAAGGTAGAAATCATGGGGCTTTGCTGTAACACTATAGATTAAAGTGTCAATTCTTCCATATTTTTTTAAGATTAAGGAGACTAACCGAACTACTGATTTCTTATCCGTAACATCTACATCATATTGCTCTATATTAGTATAGACTTCGGAAAAAGCAGAGCTTGAGGCTGCTTTAGACTCCATTGGAAGATCTGCCGAGATTACAAGTGCATTTTGTTCACAGAGTGCTTGACAAAAGCCTCGTCCTAAATAGCCTCTACCCCCTAAAACTAAAACTATTTTATTTTTTAAATCAAACATATATTCAATTGTTTAAAAAGAAAATTTTTCATTTCTTTCAATACTTACCTTTTTACCAGTTTTATTAGACTTAAATAATGCTTCAACCACCTTTAAACTTTCTAATGATGACACTGCATCATATTTATGCTTCATTCTTCCTTCTTCAACTGAACATATAAATTCCTCTAATTGATGCAAATACATATCATTAGAATCATAATTTGTATTATTAAACAACTCATATGGCTCTTCATTGATTTTTTGAGCAGTAACAGTCATTTTGTTAAAATCATAGGTTAGCCATGCTTTTTCAAATGTCACTACTCCACTTCGATGTGATGGCCTTTGAAGGAAATCTAAATGTATTTGACTTACTGCCCCAGACTTATGTTTTATCATCAAATCAGAGCAAACATCTACATCAAGGTTTAATTGCTTATACTCAGTAATATCTCCTGAAACATGGTTTGGTAATCCAGCCAATTCAAGTGCAAGATGGATTTCGTGAATTAAGGATAATGCAACACCTCCCCCTAAATCTTTTCTTGAATAGTAAGCCTTGGTATAATCTTCATAAGGATGCCAGTCTGGCAACCATTGACCAACCTGACATTGGATGTTAATTATTTCTCCAATATCATTTTCATTAATGAATTCTATAATTTTCTTTACTATTGGATGAAACATTAAATTATGGCCGACAAATGAGGTTATTTTGTGAGCATTCAAAACATCTATAAGCTTACTAGATCCATCCAAAGTATTTGATAAAGGTTTTTCAATAAAAATTCCTTTTACATTATTGGATATTTTTAATGCTGCCTCAATATGAAGACTAGATGGATTAGAAATTATTGCAATATCAGGCTCGATACTCATTACATCCTCCCAGCTATCTATTTCATTTACACCAAGATCTTTTGGTAATTTCTTATAGTGTCCTTTTTTACTCCTTAAAGCAGTAATATTTTGAATCCCAATTTTTTTTAAATTCACTATATGCCTTTGACCAATTGATCCAGCACCAATAATTAAAGCAGTTTTTACTTTCATAATTTTTCTCAAACTTGGCTCTGATTGGGATAAGAATCTTTTATTAAATTTTTTACCACAATCACTATTTATGTCTATGATTTCTGGCTGAGCATCAAGTAAATTAAGTATTGCTGACAATGAAAAAACTTGATTATCTTTATGTAATGCATCAAAAATAGCCTTAAAAAATTCTAAATCTTCAGGGTAGTCCAGAGTCATTCGTAACCCAGGCCTAATATGACTTTTATTTTGAACATCTAAATCCACTACTTTAAATAAACCAGTATCAGTAAAATATCTTCCCCATACTTCAGTATCAAATGAGTCTTTTATATTTACTACCTCCCTTAAAGCATCAACTTTAATCCCGTAACTAAAAACTCCATGTGGAAGATCAAACTGACGAATTAAATCAGCATCTGTTTCTAAATATTCTTTTACAATCTTATCAGCATATTCGGGATCAACAAAGGGACAGTCGGCAGTTATATTAAGAATATAGTCAAGATCAAACTCATCCGCAGCACCCAAAAGTCTAGCTAAAACATCCTCTGGGTCTCCATAATAGCATTTAATATTATTTTCTTTTGCGACAATACCTAAAGGTTTATCTTGCTCATGTATAGATGTGCATAAAATAATTTCATCAACACTTTTAGCTAACTTTAACCTATCTATCATATGACTCAAAATAGATTGACCTTTAATTTTAAGCAATAATTTCTCTGGCAATCGAGTTGACTTTAATCGACCCGTAATTAAATATCCAACTTTCATTTACTCTTTTGAAATATGTTTAGATAAAATAACTTGACCAGCATTAACATCTGCAGCCAACTTGCTCCCAATAACTTGTAATATATCTACTTGTGACAAATCTGTTATCTGTGCAGTTCTACAAAAATGAAAATCCTCTATTAATAACTTACTACCTTTAATAAGTCTATGTTTTGTTACAGCTGCCATTTTCATTGGACCGTATGATGAATACTTTTTTTCAGCCTCATTTAGCTCGAGAGCACCATCACCATAAAGCTTATTAAGAAGAGCTATATCTCTATGAAGCTCATTTAATTGATCAATTGATATGGCTGCAGAGAAATCACATCGTTCTCTACCATATTGGGTAGTCACATGTTTTTCTATAAAATCCATGCCATTCGATGAAACCATAAGCGTAATTAGATTATTATTTTCTTGATCCCATGCAGTATGATCAGCATAACCAAAAACTGCCCCTCGAAATAAGTCTTGTATTTTCCTTATTTTATAAAGATTTACATCCTCATATTTAGTTGGATAATTTTGAAACCCAAACATTAGAACTGTCTCTCTTAAATGAAAAAATTTAACCGCCTCTTCAACTTCTTTAATTGTACAACCACCTACTCCTATGACAATCTTTGCTTTTTTGCTTACATTTTTGAGAACTGTACTTTGAATTCTTGGTACATTTAAACAAACTGAATGAAGCTCAACCATCTCAGGGTTAAACCTTTTTGAAAATTCAATTGCCTTGGTGTCATTGAGTAATAACATGAGTTCTTTATTATTCTCTCTAACTATACCAATTAATTCCTCCCATTCAGACTCACTAAGCATCCAAGATTTTAAAGTTTCATAAGCATCATGATCTTTAATCATATATTCATCCAAATCAAGTGTGATGTGAAATTTAACTACATCAGCATTTGAATTTTGACAAATTTTTGTCACTAAGTCTTTCATGAAGATAAAGTCACCCTCATGATGCCAAGCGGTTTCAGCAATCAATTTAATCATCTAAGGTGAACCCATTAGAAAAAGAATTATTAACACTTTCATATTCTTTCATTTGACCAATATCCTTCCAATATTCATGAATTGGAAATACATTTACATTCTTGCCTTCATTGATTTGTTGCTCTAGTAAATCAGGCATATCTATAAAATCACCAGCATTAACTTTACCAATCATTTCTTGTTCAAAGACATAAATCCCAGCATTAACAAAAAACTTCTTTACAGGTTTTTCTAAAAAACTTTTAGCTTTTTGATTTTCAATATTAACAACACCAAAAGGAATCTGCACATCATATTCTCGGATACACATTGTTGCCAAATTATTTTCTTTCTGGTGAAAATTTAACAAATGTTCAAAATTTACCTTAGTTAAAACGTCCCCATTCATCATTAAGATAGGTAAATTTGGAAGGTCTTTAGGTAGTAATGCAATTGAACCAGCTGTTCCTAAAGGCTTATCTTCTTCAACATACTTGATGCTAACCCCCCAAGAAGAGCCATCACCAAAATATTCATGGATCTTATGTGCTTTAAAATAAGTTGAAATATAAAAATTATGAAATCCAGCTTTTACAAATCTATCAATAATAGTTTCTAAAATTGGCTTATTACCAACCTTAAGTAATGGTTTTGGAATATTTTCAGTTAACGGATGTAATCTAGTTCCAAATCCTCCTGCCATAAGAAATACAGGGTTATCATAGCGTTTATCATATGTTAAATGCTGAAGTGTTTCCAGACCAACAAGAGTATTGCTTTTATCAATAATGGGAATATGCAATAAATCTCGACCCTTCATTTTCATCATTATAACTTCCCTAGAATCTGAACTTAGAGCAACAATAGGATTATTATTCATAATACCTTCAATAGAAGAGCTCATGGACTTATGCTTTAACAGTGCTCTTCTAATATCACCATCTGTTATCGTGCCTAATAACTTGTTATTTTTATCAATAACCAGTGCAACTCGCAAACCACCATGATGAAGAATACTAATAGCTTTTTCAAGAGAGTCTGATAATTTAAGTGTTACTTCTTGCCAATCTTTCAATTAAACTCTCCTAGAAATGATCTTTAAAAGTTTTAACTACCGATAAAGGCTCACTTTTAAGTTTGTCAACTATAAAATCTGCAGCTTTTCCTGAGCCATAAATATTATTCATATTAGTAATTGTCTTTATAAAGAGATCTGACATTGCAAAAATAATCGACTCCTTTAATGAATCAATATGACAATCAATAATATTTGGGCCCTTAATTCGCCCTTTCTGTCTGTCACCAATATTTACAACTGCCTTTTCAAAACTTGCTGCCTCAATAATACCACTTGAAGAATTGCCAATAAGCAAATCAACATGTTTCATAGCACTTAAATATTTAACTTGTCCAAGGCTTTTGACAACTTTATATTTTTTTGGATTATTTTTACAAAATTTCTCAATATTTTGATTAATAATTTTACCTCCTGAATCAGCATTTGCATATGTAAATAGGATATTAAAGTTAAAAGTAGCTAGGGTATTAAAAATGGAACTTAAATCACTTTTTATATCAGTTTCTTTTAGCGTTACTGGATGGTAGGTAAATAAAGCACACTTAGGAGAAAAACTCCAATCTAATTCTTGTTCTAATTCGGATTTTGTTAAAAGTTCAAAATTAGATATATTATCAATTCCTGGAGCTCCACTATTAAATACTCTTATTGGGTCTTCTCCCATTTGGATTACTCGTTGACGGTAGGTTTCAGTAGAGCAAAAATGCAAAAAACTCATTTTTGTAAGTGAATGTCTAATTTGCTCATCAACTGCTCCTTCAGTAATTTCTCCACCATGAATATGCGCAATAGGAATATTCATTAATAGCGCTGAAAAAGCAGCCGCATGAGTTTCGTATCTATCCCCCAGTAATAAAACTAAATCTGGTTTAAGTCTCTCAAAGCTATCAGAGAGAATTGATGATGCTTTAGCAGCAGATTTTACGATAGAAGATTTTGAATCTGAAAAATTAAGGTTGTTAATTTTTTCATCAATAAAGAACCCATCATCTTCAATTAGTTTATATGTGTTTCCATGTTCACTTGAATGATGAGATGAAGTAGTGATTAACTGGAGATCAAGTCTAGTTGATTCTTTAATTTTAACAAGAATAGGATAAAATAGCCCATACTCTGCACGAGAACCTGTAATGACACAAATTTTTCTATTCATAATAATAAATCATCTGCATCATAGTCTTTTAATGCAGTCTTACCAATTATGTCGTACCATTTCATGGGACTTATACCAAGCCCAGGCCTTTTAGTTGTCAAATTTTCATCAGAAAAAACTTCGCCTTTTTTAATTTTTGTTTTTGCTACTATTGACTTTCTAGCAATATCAATATTTGGCTTTTCACTTTTAGTTAAGACTTTAATGCCATTCCCAGAAGCTTGCTCAATATTTCTTATCGCAATTATCATAAATTTAAGTTCGTCTGGACTCAATGAAGCCTTATGATCAGGGCCTTCTAGTTTTTTATCTAAAGTAAAATGTTTTTCAATTATAGAAGCTCCCATTGCAACAGCAGCAATACTAACTTCAGTACCTAAAGTATGATCACTATAACCAATTTTAATATCAAATTTATCTTTTATAGTTTGCATTGCTTTTAAATTGACATCACTCATTGGTGTAGGGTACATAGTATTAGCATGCAATATTGTTATATTATTTTTTAAGGTTCCAGCATTTATCAAAATTTTTAATGCATCTTCAATCTCATTAAGAGTTGACATACCAGAAGATAATATTACCTGTTTACCGAGTGCGCCAATATGTCTTAAGTATGGTAAATTAGTAATTTCCCCACTAGGAATTTTAAAAATCTGTAGATCTAATTCATTCAGTAAGTTGGCACTATCTATATCAAATGGAGAAGATAGAAAAGTAATACCTTTCTTGTTGGTGTAATCAATTAAATTATTATGGTCATCAACATCTAACTCTAGCTTTTTAAGCATATCAAATTGAGACTCATTAGAATTATCACTTTGCTTCTGATATGTAGCTTTTTTAGCATCTCTTAATGCAAGGTTCTTTGCCGTAAAGGTTTGAAATTTAATGGCATCAGCACCAGCATCAACTGCAACATCAATAAGTTTATATGCCAGTTCAATTGAGCCGTTGTGATTAACACCTGCCTCAGCGATAATATACACACTCATTTAATAAAAACTCCAGCTTTATAAAAACTATTCTTCTTTATTGTTATGGAATTATTAGTAATTGCTCCGCTTCCTATAAAACTTCCCTCTCCAACTACTACACCTCCATTAATAGTTACATTTGTTGAAATATGGCAATGGTCGTGAACTATAGAGTCATGTTCAATTAAAGCCTTTGAATTAATGATGCAATTATCTCCAATAACTGCATTAGCATTTACTATAGCATCATGCATAATGATTGTACCTTTACCAATAAGTGCGTGAATAGAGACGTATGCCCTGGGTGACACAATACTTGGTAGGTTGAATCCCAAGGCAGCCAATATACTGAATAACTTAATTCTTACCTCAGGTGAGTGAATTTGACCAACAGCTACAATTGCATAATTATATTTTTTTGAAAATTTCTCTATATCAGAGTCACAACCAATTACTTTATAACCAAAAATATCTGATCCAATTGGCCTGTCAGCACCAATAATGCCAGCAATTTTAAATTGCCCCTCCTGCTCAATAACATCAATAATTGATTTACAGTGGCCACCGTCTCCAATCAATAGAACATCTTTCACCATGCAATCACACTACTTGGTATGTTAACAACTCGCTTTTCAAGCCATTTTGCATTTATCAATTCATCACTCTGAGTATTTTTAAATACGTCTAATTTATTCATCAAATTCCAAATTGGGCGAGTGGCTATTCCTTTAGAATTTGTATCTTCTAAAAATAAATCTCGCTGTAGCTGGTCTTTTAATATTATTGCATTTAACCAGTAATTTGACTTTGAATTTTTAGGCTCTTTGATAAAAACTATGTCTTTGTCAGAAAAAAAATTTTTGTAAGCCAAAGCAGTTTCACGTTTACTTATCAAAAACATTTCTAAGTTCTCTAATTGAGCAACTAAAAGAGCTGCATTCAAATTTGGCATACGGTAATTATATCCAACCATATCATGGTTATACTCCCATTTATGGGGTACTTTCGCAGTAGTTGTTAAATGTCGCGCTTTTTTTGCTAATTTTTCGTCATCAGTAATAATACAGCCGCCTCCACCAGCAGTAATAATTTTGTTTCCATTAAAGCTTAAAACTCCTAATAAACCATATGAACCAGTATGCTTTGATTTATAAAAACTACCCAAACTTTCAGCTGCATCTTCAACTAAAGGTATACAAAAGTTATCACATATTTGTTTAATTTCGTCAATTCTACAAGGATGGCCAAAAGTATGCATTGGCATGCATGCACTAATAGTTTTACCCGTATTTTTGTTTATACACTTTTGGCCTTTAATAAATGTATTTTTTTCTAAAAATAATTGTAATGCTTCTGGAGATAGGCCCAATGAATCTTGATCTACATCTATGAAAATTGGCTCAGCTCCACAATAATTTATAGCATTACAGGTTGCTACAAATGTAAGTGGCTGAGTTATAACTTCATCACCTGGATTTACGCCAGATAAAATTAAAGCAATATGAAGAGCAGAAGTTCCATTTGAAGTAGCTATGGCGTAACTAACACCCACATATTCAGCTATTTTTTCTTCAAATTTATCAATATATGTCCCAGATGAAGAAACAAATGTAGAGTCTATACAATCATTTAAATATTGCTTTTCATTACCAATAAAAATAGGCTGATGCAAAGGTATATTTCCTGTCACACCATATAAAACTCTTACAAAATCAATAACTTCATCAAACATTATAAATTTCAGCTTTGTAGTGTCTTAAATTTTTAGGTAAAGTAAACCAGTTTATTGTTCTTTGCAGGCCATCTTGAATAGTAATTTTTGGTTTATATCCAGTAATTTTTTTAATTTTAGTATTGTCGCAGTAAAGACGAAATACTTCAGAATTTTTTGGCCTTAACCGTTTCTCATCAGTAACAAAATTGACCTCACTTTGCATTAACTCCTTAATAATATTAAGTGTTTCAGCAATACTTATCTCTGAATTTGAGCCTATATTGATAATTTCACCTATGGCTTTATCATTTTCAGCAATTGATATAAAGCCTCTGCATGTGTCTTCAACATAATTAAAATCTCGAGTGGGGGAAGTATCACCCAATTTAATTTCTTTCATGCCATTTGCGATCTGTGAAATAATCGTTGGTATAACGGCTCGTGCAGATTGACGAGGCCCATAAGTATTAAAAGGCCTTGCAATTGCCACTGGAAGATCAAAAGAGTTAAAGTAGCTCATTGCCATTGAGTCTGCGGCAATCTTAGAAGCACTATAGGGGGATTGAGGGCTCATTGGGTGCTTTTCATCTATTGGAACATATTGAGCAGTTCCATAAACTTCGCTTGTAGATGTATGTATGACACGAATATTACCATTTTCTTTAGCTGCTTGACAGACATTTAAAGTACCTTTAATATTCGTATCCAAGTAACTATCTGGAGCAATATAAGAGTATGGAATAGCAATTAATGCTGCAAGATGAAAAATAATATCAACATCTTTTGAAATATTTTTACAGAAGTGAGGGTCCCTAATATCACCAGTTACAACTTCAATACTATCCATACAGTTAACATCTTCCAACCAACCCCAATTATTGAAAGAATTATATTGTGACAGTGCTTTTACCTTATATCCATCTAAAACAAGCATCTCAACCAAATGAGAGCCAATAAAACCATCTGCGCCTGTGACTAAAGCTACCTTATTATTCATATTTCTATTTAATTATATTTATAACAAAAAAATCATAATTTTAAATTAATTCTTTCAAAGAAGAAATAATTTCAACACCATCTATTTCAGAGGCAATCTCAGCTGAAGAAAGAAGGATATATTTTTTAGATTTTGCAAAAGATTTTACTTGCAATATATCTTTTAACTCATCATCAATATGAATATCAAAATGCTCTTTATATAAGTTATCTTTTCGAATAAGTGAGTCAAATAAAATACCCTTAGAATTCAGCCAAGAAATTGTTCTGTCTCTCATAAAAGGATATCTATTAAAAGGCCTAGAAGTTGCTATTATAATCCTGTCACCCCGATTTTTTAAAGCAGAAGTAAGATATTGTGCATCTGGATTTATTGGTACTTGATACTTGAAGTCACTCATTCTATATTTTTCTTTTAAGATCCAATAATCATCCCCCAAAAGGTCCCTAGCATCATCTTTGCTTTTAAATTTTTTGTTGGTTTCCTGAAAGATATAATCCAACCAAACTTGAGGATAATCATTGAAAATTCCATCAATATCAAAACTCCATACTGTTAATTGAGAACTATGATTTAAAAACTTCGACATAAGAAAAATAAATTAAGTATTGATTTATAGTTTTTTGTGAAAAAGCAACTTTAATATCTTTTTTGGAAAAATTTTTAAATATTTAATTAAAAAAGTACCAAGAAATGTTAAGAATATTATAGTTGAATATAACACCCCAAGTTTAAGAGCTTCAGCTAATAAATGCCTAGCCATTTTTTTTTCAAAAGATAATATTATTAATTGGCTAAAAAAAATCGTTAATGATGATTTAAATAACTTCGTACGAATTATCTTTTTATTACTAACGTAATGATCATTTTTTAACCATTTATTGAAACTAAAGTACTGATCCTTTATATGGAAATAACTTCTGTTATAAGATGAAAACCCCCTATTTACTGTCAAGGCATTAGAGTTGACATAAGCATCAAGATTCTTAATCAATAATTCATAATAAAGACTTATTTCTCCAGCATACACATAATTTTTACTATCATACTTAAAGCGAAACTTATTCAACTCTCTTTTAAAGATTACGTTTGAAGGCGGTGGAGCAAAATCAAATGAGATTAATTTTTTAAGCACATCAGAAGAATTCAAATAGCCATAAAATTCTTCTGGAATTATATTTATACCCTGGAAATTGTGTAAATCAGCGCGTAAAGATATATACATTCCAACTTCATGATTTGTAGTTAATACTTTATGAGCAAGGCTCAAATGGTTTGATTCAAACCAATCATCTCCCTCACAAACTACGATGTAACTTCCATTTGCAAACTCTAAAGGCTTATTCCAACTTGCAATATCTTGAAGCTTTTTATCTAGTTTAATATATTTTGTTTTTGAGTTTAAGTTATCATTTTTTCTTAGATAATTTGATATAACCTCACGACTTTGGTCTTCCGAACAATTGTCAACGATAATATATTCATAGTCAATAAAATCTTGTGCGGCAATTGAACCCATTGTTCTTTCAATTGTTTTTTCTCTGTTATTAACCTCTGTACAGATTGTGAAAAAAGGTTTATTATTTTTTTGACTCATTATTATAAATTTTGAAGAATCATATCTAAAATAAAAAAATATTTATAGACAATGATAAGAATTATTAAATTTTATTTTAGTTACTTTTTAGCCATTTTCTTAAAATCTTGGTTGCTGTCAATTAATTGCTGATATGTTCCACTATCAACTATTTTCCCATTATGCATCATATGAATAATATCGCACTCTTTTAAAGTCGAAAGTCGATGCGCAACCATAACTATTGTTTTTTTATGAGATAAGTTTTGAATAGCTTCCATAATTATATTTTCAGTAATGCCATCTAATGAACTAGTTGCCTCATCCAAAAAAATCACAGAAGGATTATGATAAAGTGCTCTTGCAATACCAATTCGCTGCCTCTGGCCTCCACTCAGTCTAATTCCCCTTTCACCTACAATAGTATTATATTTTTCAGGTAATGTTGAAACAAAATTATCTAAATTCGCCATTTTGGAGGCTTCTTTAATTAATTCCTTATCAATCTCATGCATTGGAACTGCAAAAGCAATATTTCTTTCGATTGTTTCATCATTTAAGTAGATTGTTTGAGGGACATAGCCAACAACTTGCTGCCAATTCCTTACATTATGATAGTTTATTTCTACCCCATCAACACTTATAGAGCCTGAATTAGGTGATATCAATCCAAGCATCAAATCAATCAAGGTTGTTTTTCCAGAACCAGTAGATCCAACTATACCAATAGTAGTATTTGCATCAATTTTTAAATTTAATTTATTTAGAACCAAGTCCTTGCTATTTGAATAAGAATAACTAAGTTCATTAAGTTTAAGGTTTTTTGATAGTAAAATTTGATCCTGGTTATGAAACTCATAAGGCCTATTAGGAGCTTTAGATAAATCAGAATAAAGTCTTTCAAGAGCAGGTAAATTAAACTTTATTAGTGTAATCCCACTATATATTTGCTGAACTGCAGGCAATAATCGAAAACCAGCCATTGCATAAAGCGAAACTATTGGAAGTATTTCTGCCGTAGAATAACCAGTAGAAACAAAAAATATCATAATACTAATGATTCCTGAAAAAGCAACCACCTCTAATAAATATCGCGGCAGAATGGCCATTATAGTTTTTTGAGCCATATAAGTACTAAATTTAAAAGATGGATTATTAAATCGGCCAATAAATTCTTCCTCAATCCCTCTTAGTTTAATATCCTTAATTCCTGACATAGCCTCGTTAGTAGTTTTATACATTTGATAATTTTCTTCTCTAGTTTCTACTCCAATGTAATGGAGCTTATTTCGAACATATTTGTAAATTAACCAATATGAAGCTCCCAATACAATTGTTGTAAACATTGCAATTATGGGGTCTATATAAATTAGAAGAGTAGATATAAATAGTGCTACAATCAACTTTGATAATACAGATAGTATAGGTAGAACAGTTCCTCCTATACTTCGATTTATCTCATGTAATATATTTTTACTTAATTCAGATGTATTTTGATTCAAATAGAAGCTATAAGGACGATGCAAATAGCCTCTCAGTAGACGAACTGAAACCCTATGAGTTTGATGATTTGAAAAATAATTAATTTTCCAAACCATAAAAGCATTTACACTATTTGCCACTAGTAAAATAGAAATAGAAAATATACCTAAATATACAATGAAAACATTATCACTAGAAGCACCTGACAACCTATAAGCAAGCTCTAAGTATTTATTTTCATGAATTACATCTGGTGATGCAATAACTGCCATAAACGGGGCTATGGAGGATACACCTGCAACCTCAAGTAGGCCAACTAATATTAGCCCAAAAAAAAGAAAAATAACTTGTTTTAACTCAGACTTTAAAAAAACAATATTTATTTTTTGCCAAATTGTCATAATTCGTCTTCAGTCAAGAAAAAATCTATGGATTTATAATCTACCATCAACTTGGTTGGCATTAAATAAATATTTAATATCATAAAGTACATGTTCTTCTTTTCCAAATGACTTAATCTCTTTAATAGTTAATTCAGAAAACTCATCATGAGCAACTGCTAAAACTACTGCATCATATTTATTTTGCAATGGTGACATTATAGGAATTATTCCATATTCATTATTAGCTTCAACTTTGTTGACCCATGGATCATAAACATCAACTAAACATTCATTTTCTAGAAATCCATTAATAACATCTACTACTCGAGTATTTCTGAGATCTGGACAGTTCTCCTTAAATGTTAAGCCCATAATAAGAATATTTGCATCCTTCACATCAATACTCTTATTCTTCATTAAAGAGATAACTTGTTTAACAACATAACTACCCATATCATCATTAAGTCTTCTTCCAGCAAGGATTATATCTGGACTATATCCAACTTCAATAGCCTTATGAGTCAAGTAATAAGGATCAACTCCAATACAATGGCCTCCAACTAAGCCTGGACTAAAAGGTAAAAAATTCCATTTAGTTCCTGCAGCCTCTAGAACAGATTCAGTGTCTATGTCAAGTTTATTAAAAATAAGAGCTAATTCATTAATAAGAGCAATATTAATATCTCTTTGAGTATTTTCAATCACCTTGGAAGCTTCTGCCACTTTAATACTTGGAGCTTTATGAGTTCCAGCTTTAATAATCTTTTGATAGATTGAATCAACAATGTCAGCGATTCTTGGTAAAGAGCCTGAAGTAACTTTTTTAATAGAAGTGAGGCGATGCTCTTTATCTCCAGGGTTAATACGTTCAGGAGAGTAACCACAATAAAAATCTACATTAAACTTCAGCTTAGATGATTTTTCAAGAATTGGCACACAAACTTCTTCAGTAGCACCAGGATAAACCGTTGATTCATAAATAACTATATCGTCTTTTTTTATAAAGCCTCCAGCAATTCTACTTGCACTAATGAGCGGCCTAAGATCAGGTTTTTTATATTCATCTATAGGAGTTGGGACTGTAATAATAAATATATTACACCCTCTAATTGCATTAGCATCATTCGTAAAACTCAAGTTTTTAGAATCTTTAAACTCATTAGAATTTACTTCAAGCGTAGAATCAGTTCCATCAAGGAGCTCCTCAACTCTATGTTGATTAATATCAAAACCAATTGTATGAAAAAATTTTCCAAACTCAACAGCCAATGGAAGCCCAACATATCCAAGGCCTATAACAGCTATTTTTTTGTTTTCAATAATTTCCATATTTTTTAAACAACCCATATTTTAAATTAGACACTAAAAAGCCCATATATTAAAGCAAAAAAACCATAGATAATAGAAATGCTTAAGCAATTAAGCTTTTGCAATATAATTTATAAAAGATAGAAAAAATCTAAGTATAAAAACATTTTAAACCATCACGGCCAAATGTTAAGGAAATTAATTAATATTTAAAAAAAATTAAATCTAAAAAAATATTTGATACGAATTAATATGCAATCATTAATCATGAATTTTAAAAGTCTTGATTAACTATATAATAATCCCTTTGAATATTAATATTTGAAAATTGTTATCATTAAATGATCTTGATAAGTTAATATGAAATACAGCAATACAGACTTTAATAAAAAAAATATCCTAATTACTGGTGGTGCAGGATTTATTGGAAGCAATCTAGCCTTCTATTTTCAAACAAATTTTCCTGATTCTAATGTGGTTATTTTTGACTGTTTTCGAAATGAAAATATATTTCAAAATGGAAATCTCACAAGTTTTGGACATTACAAAAATCTAATAGGTTTTAATGGTGATGTAATTTGTGGAAATATTAATAAAAAAAATGATTTAGAAATTCTACATAATTATAAATTTGATTATATTTTTCACCAAGCTGCTATTTCTGATACGAGAATCTATGACCAAGAAATTGTAATGCAAACAAACGTTAACTCGTTTTATGAAATCTTAAAAATTGCTAAAAAAGATAATGCAGTTACAATTTATGCAAGTTCTGCAGCAGTTTATGGAAGCCTTCCATCCCCTCAACAGATAGGACAAGAAAAACCTGAAAATCCTTACGGATTCAGTAAATATTTAATGGATCAGATGGCTAAGAAATTTGCCATTCAAAATTCTAATTTAAAAATAGTTGGCTTAAGATTTTTTAATGTTTATGGACAAAAAGAATATTTTAAGGCTAAAACTTCTTCAATGGTCATTCAACTTGGTCACCAAATTCTTAGTGGACAAAAACCTCGACTAATAAAAAATTCAAATCAAATTTTAAGGGATTTTATATTTATCGAAGATGTAGTTCAGGCTAATATCAAAGCTTGTGATGTAAATAGTTCATTTTCCAATAACTATGGAACCTTTAATGTAGGAACTGGAAAGTCTAGAAGTTTTCAAGATATTTCTGATATCTTACAAGAACAACTTGGGACTAATCTTGGTACAGAATATTTTCCTAATCCCTTTAAAGGCTATCAATTAAATACTCAAGCAGATATTTACCTTACCAAAGAGTATTTAGGTTTCGAGCCTCAGTTTTCATTAGAAAAAGGTATTAAGGCTTACTTACCTGAAATCAAAAGGCTTCATGGTGAAGAATTATGATTGGTTTTGAAGGTAGATCTCCAAAAATATTAGTTATTGGTGATTTAATCATTGATAACTACTTATGGGGATCTTCTAATCGCATTTCCCCAGAAGCACCTGTCCCAATTGTTAATATTAATAGTGAAAGTTCGTCACTTGGAGGTGCGGGAAATGTGATTAATAATTTAAATTCTTTAGGGGCTAACATTGATGTTATTAGCGTAATTGGTGATTGTGAAGACTCTCAAAAACTTAAAGAACTTTTAAAAGACATTAATATTAATATAAAGCACTTAATAATTCAACCCAATAGAATTGCATCAAAAAAAAGCAGAGTTATTGTTTCTAAACAACAAATTGCTCGTTATGATCTAGAAAATACTGAAGAAATAAGCTCTGATTCAGAAAATACTATTATTGAAAATTTTAAAAATATTATACAAAACTATGAAATTTTATTACTATCCGATTATGGTAAAGGTGTACTGACTGAAAAATTAACACAGTCCTTGATTAAAATAGCCAAAAATAATGATAAAAAAGTCTTAGTTGATCCTAAAGGACTTAATTATTCCAAATATAAAGGTGCCTACCTTCTCACTCCAAATAAGAAAGAAGCAAGTGAGGCAACCTCAATAGATATAAAAGATAATCAAACCCTTGAGAAAGCGATTATTAAACTTAAAAATGAATTTAATTTAACTATTTCTCTTATTACACTTAGTGAGGATGGAGTTGCGATTTATGATGATAAGCTTCGTATACACCCTACGATTTCCAGGGAGGTTTTTGATGTAACTGGGGCGGGTGATACTGTTTTAGCTTCACTTGGATTTGCATTAGCTTGTGGAGTTGATATTGATAGAGCAGTAGAATTTTCAAACCTTTCAGCCGGAGTTGTAGTTGGAAAAATTGGAAGCGCCACTGCATCTTTAGAAGAAATTATAGAATTTGAATCTAGTATAAATAAATCTCTGACTAATCATTGCGTTAAAACAATTTCAGAAATTACTTTGTTAAGTAATCAAATTAATGAGAGTGGGGCAAAAATTGTGTTCACTAATGGATGCTTTGATATTCTTCACTTAGGTCATGTTAAATACTTAGAGGCAGCAAAAAATAATGGTGATATTTTGATTGTGGGTATTAATTCAGATAGATCAACTTCTGCTTTAAAAGGTAAAAATCGCCCGATTAATTCTCAAATAGACAGATCCCAAATTATTGCTGCTCTTAAGGTAGTAGACTATGTTGTTATTTTCGATGAAAACACACCTTACGAATTAATCAAAATTATTAAGCCTTACACTTTAGTTAAAGGAGGCGACTACGAAGGCAAGAAAGTTGTCGGTGAAGATATTGTTAATAAATTAGTAATCGTAAAATTTGAAGATGGGAAAAGCACAACAAAAATTATTAATAAAATTCAAAAAGGTCATAAATAATGGACTCAATTATTAAGCATGAATTTAATGAACATATAAAAACCAGTAAACTTACCATGGAGTCTATGAGTGGAAAGATTGAAGAGGCTGCTAAAATTTGCATTGATTGCCTCAAAGGTGGAAATAAAATTTTAATTTTTGGTAATGGGGGTAGTGCAGCTGATGCACAACATATTGCTGCTGAAATAGTTGGTAGATATAAAACTAATAGAAGAGGCCTTCCTGCAATTGCTTTAACAACAGATTCCTCAGCAATGACAGCAATTGCAAATGATTTTGGCTATCTTCATGTATTTGAGCGACAGATTGAAGCTTTGGGAAGTATAGGTGATGTATTAATTGGAATTAGCACTGGTGGTAGTAGTGAGAATGTCCTTAATGGAATAAAACTAGGTAGAACCCTTAACTGTAAAACTATTGGATTTAGTGGAAAAGACGGTGGAGATTTAAACTCCTTATGTCATGTTAATATTGTGGTGCCTTCAGATGATACTCCAAGAATTCAAGAAATGCATATCGTTATTGGTCACACTATATGCCAATTAATAGATGAAGCATACTAAGTCATTCTTATAACTTCAAGAGTGGGTAACCTCCAAAATATAATACTCTTTGTTGCTTTTGCAATTTTTTTGAATATCATTTTTATTCAACCTATTAAAACCTATGCTTTAAAGCCTTTTAAGTTTATTCTGACTGAGATTTCTTTAAACCCATTCAGATTATTCTTTATGATAATAAAATAGCCTGGTATGGGAATGATGGTAAACAAAACTTTGTTTCACATACTATAACGATACAAGCTAAAAAGCCTCCAGTGTCTCTGTAGCTGATTTGGATAATGATAGTGATATTGATGTTGTATCATCTTCACAAAGCGATCATGCAATAAGATGGTATGAAAATACTACTACCTCAACTTATTAATCAAATCTGCTGATGATTAATAAAATGATTCAACAGCCCTTAATACGTCATCTACTTTAATAAGATTCATGCAATTATGATGTTTGAGTGGACAAGTACGCTTCATACATGGCTGACAGTCTAAATTTTTTTTAACAATAATACTTTTTTCCAATCCCCATTGTGACGTTTCATTATCATCAGTAGGGCCAAATATTGCAACTGTTGGAATTTGAAAGCTTGCAGCAATATGCATTGGCCCACTATCTCCAGTAATAAATAAATCAAGACATGAAATTCTATCTATTAAGTCTTGAACTGAAGTAACTCCAGTAAGATTTTTAAAATTAGTAACTCCTTTTTTAACTAAGAGCTTTTCTATGTCTTTTGAAATTTTTTTTTCGCTAGGGCCACCAAAAATAATAATTTCATAACTGCTAGATAGAACTGAGGCTACTTCAGCAAACCTTTCAGGATGCCACTGCTTTGCAGTACCATATGAAGCACCAGGATTGATTCCTAAAGTTAATTTTGAGTAATTACTGCTATACGAAGGATATAACTTTAATTTTCCAGCAGGGAGTTTTAAATTCAAGCACTCATTAACAAAATTATTATATTTTTCAACTTGATGAAGATTCTTATAACTATTTTTGTTAAATTGGTATTTTTTCTTACTCACCACAAAGAATCTTAATAATTTTGAACGAAATGAGCCTCTAAAAGATAAAAATAAGTCAAATTTACCTAAACTCTTTGCAAAACTATTTATATATAGATTATTTTTCTCTAAAACGATTATTTTTGTAATTTGATTATTATTTTCAAATAATTCAATTGAGGATGGTGAGCCTATTATGGTAACTTCGGGATTATTAAACTTTGTTAGTACATTTTGAATCGCTGGAGTAGACATTACCGCATCGCCAACCCATGTGGGAATTTCAATTAATAATTTCATTTATAACTTTAAGTGTCTCACTGACATTTTTTTCTATGCTGAAATTTTTGGACAAAACTTTATTAGCACTTTTAATTTTTTCGCACTCGATCTTATCATCTAACAGTTTATTGATTGTTGAAACTATAGATAAATCATCAGGTGTTGACATTATAAACTGTTTATCTAGTATTTCACTAGCTCCATTTTGTTTAGTTGTAATGACTATATTATTCGATTGTAACGCTTCAATAACTACATTTGAAAAAGGCTCATAATGGGTTGGTAGGATAAAAATATCACTAACATTATAAAAATCATTAACATCTAACCTTGGTCCAGTAAAAATTACCTTATCTTCTAATCCTAAATCTTCAGCTAAATTAACATAGTAATTTAAATTTTTTTCTTTACCAATTATGAAGGCCTTAATATTTTCTTTATCTAACTTAGATATAATTTGAAGAAATTGTTTAACTCCTTTTCTTTTAAACCCACTTCCAACATAAAGAAAAATAATTTGATCTTTGTTAATGAAATATTCTCCTGAGAGTTTATCAAAAGAACTCTGGTAATCAATTTCTCTTGGTTTGATACCACTATATATAACTCTTATTTTATTTGGATTAATATCATAACAATCAATTATTTGATTTTTAACCATTATTGAATTTGCAATAATACATTTTGCATTTTGAAAACATTTTTTTTCTAAAAATAAATACACAGGATGAAGTGGATTAAATTGTGATTTTTTTTCACTTCTTAAATATATTCTATGTACCCCATCACCAGCTCGATAAACATCTGGGCAGGTAATTCTTTCAAGCGAAAAATAAAATTTATTTTTTTTAAATAAAGAAACTTGTAAATTAAAGAGTACTACACGTAACCAAGAAGGTAAAAATTTAGGGAGCTTTGAGTTGATAATCTGATGAGGAGTAATTATTTCAGTCAAAGCCTCTGATAACCGAGATAAATACTTTTCGGCACCACCATATTTGTCATTACTGGCTCGTATGAAATGTATCTCTTTATTCAAGAGATTTATTTTTTTCAATTAACATAAAATAAATACATATACCTAACATCATCATAAACTGAAGAAACATATGATCCCTCATATTTGCATCAACAAAGCCCCTACCTACAAACCCCATTGTTATAAATAACGTAAGCATTGCATAATAATTTAATGATCTTCTAAATTCAATTATTGAAATTTTAGTTACTACAAACACAAAAGATAGCCAAATTAAAGTTGCAATTATACCGGCACCTACTGTTAACTCTAGGATTGCACTATGCGCATGCATGCCTCTTTTTGCATACTCAGGATGCCGCAACTCTAGCGCATGGCCAAAAGCATTTCTACCAAAACCAACTCCCATAGGATCTTCAACAATATATTTGAATGACTTTATTGCATAGACAATCCTTGTATAGTTTGAGCCAGTTACTTCAAACCCGCTTTCAGTTTTTAAAACTGGAGCAGCTGGATTAATAAAGCTTGCATCCGACGAAGAAGTTACGGCAACTGGGACAGTTTCAACTAACTTAGCCCATCTGGGATCTGTATTAATATTATAAATAAGCGGTATAGTCAAAACTATAATCAAACCAATAGAAATAAAGCTTTTTGCTTTAGTAGAATACTCTTTATTATTATATAAAAAAGCCATACTAGAGCCAATACCTAAAAAAACTAACGCAATATCTCCAAGCCTTAGAGCTTCAACAAATGTTGAAAAAATACAAAAAATTAGGAGTAACAACAGAATACTATCTGATACTTTTAGTACTTTTTTCTTGGCACGTAAGCGGTAAACTACTTCAGCAATAATCATTGCTAGTAAGATATTAGTCAAGTAATTTGGCAAAACTGGGGAGTCCATCATGCCTCCATATCGTCTAAGCATACTGCCCTCATGCCAAAGAAAATCAATAGCTGCAAGATCTAAATATAAGATATGCAAAAATAAACTATAAAAAAGAATAGTAATCAATGATTCTTTAGAGATATTTTTTGAATTGTTGGCATAATTTGCTAGCAATAGACCAACAATAAAGTAAATAGTTGGATAAACGATATGACTTTTAAACTCACTTATTGACCAATTTGGCTCGAGAGATAAGAAAATTGAGTGAAAAAAAACATAACCTACAAATAAGCTTAATAGCCCAATAATTAATTTAAAGTCCTTACTCTGCTTAAGAACCTTAAAATTATTAATATGCTTATGCTTAAGAGTGACAAAAACTAGTGAAATAATAAGCCCTACTATTAATAAGTATCTTAAAGAAATTGTTCCATCTATGCTCAATATGAACATAAGAAGTGAAAATATTGATAGAATTAATCGGCTCATATTTTTAACTTATTATTAAAACAACTAAACGATTTAACCACACCATCGAAAGTTAAGTTGTAAGAATATTTTAGTTAGCCAAAAAAATCAAATTTTTTAAAATTTTCTTTAATCTTATTTGATGGAGGTATAAAACTAACATTTGATTTTACTAATGACTGCATCTTGTAATAAAACTTATAAAGAAAGAACCTAAAGTTTGATATTTTTTTAGAATTAATTGGGTATCTATTATCATTGGTTCCAGTCATCAATATTTGACTTTGGATTGAACTATAATCAAAAAGATACTCAACTGGATAATCTGGAAATTTATCCTTATCAAATAGACTATCTTTAATGAAAATAGAATTGGATATAGTGCAACATATTAACTTATACCCTTTTTGATATCCTAACTTCTCTAATGACTTTGCAGAGCATCGTAGATAAGGATGTCCTTCTAAATCATAATATTCCATATATCCTGGTATAAATAGATTATGCTCAATTACTACTATTTGTGGATCAACATATTTCAAATTTTTCCAAACATGGTAATCAAACGAATCAATATCTACTGAAAGTAAACCAATATGCTCAGGTAAATTTCTATTTTTGAAAATGTCATCAAGGCAATCTTTATTTTTAGACTGAACAAATGAACAGATACTAACAACATGATCTAGATTTTTAGTATTGGAAATTAAATCTTCATATTTATCTTTGTCTCCCTCAATCAAAATTGCATGCCAATTTTTATTTTTCCATAGATTGTATGTATTAGAAGCAAAAATTCCATCCCAAGCCCCAAACTCACAACATATATTATTTATCTTACCGTCTAAACTAGTAATAATATATTCTAATATTCCATCTTCTCCATGTTGAGAAGTAATATTTTTACTATATATATTTAACTTATCTTTCATGAAAATAAAGCTCCCTGAATATTTAATGCATCACCCGAATTAATAACAATCTCTGGTTTAGTGGTATTAAAAAAAGCAATTAATGGCTTATTAAGGGCATTAGCAATATGTAAGGGTCCAGAATCTGCACAAACCATGAGATCAGATTGCTTTACCAAATCAATGAAATTTTGCGAAGATTCTGCAGTCTTATTAAAATAAAATTGGTTATGAGTTAATCTAAAATCTGCTCTATCCATAGATGCAATTGTTATTTCAGAATTAGGATATTTTTGAAGAAGATTAGATACGACATTATCAATTTTAATATTAGGGATACTTCTTGAGCTATCTGTTGAGTGTGGACAAATAAGTATTTTTTTATAGTTGCTACCAGTTACCAAATCACTAATCAACCATTTTTTAGGTTCTAAATATAAATATTGCCTTACAACCTCGTAATGATTTACCTGTTTTGACTTTTTATAATCCTTATAAAAGAAGAAATTTTGACAATAAGTAAGAAAATAACTGCTTTCATATCCAAATGACCATGGATTAAAACCTATATCAATCTTTCTTTTCTTTAAGGTACTATTTAGTTTAATGACATCTAAAAGATTTCGCTTATCTAAACTAACACATTCTAACCTGGGAAGTAGTTCCTTTACATAAGGCTCCATTTGCCTTGAACATAAAATTAAATATTTTTTATTTGGAAACTTCTTAATAAATTCCTTTATTACAACTATTGAGATTATTGTATCTCCATAGCGTGTAAAAATAGAAAATAAGATTTTCTTAGATCTTTCAATATCCAGATAGCTTGGTAAGGATGGTTTAGCAGACTTTACCTTAAACTTAAAAAATGAATTAACCACTACCAAATACCCTCTTTTTCCATTAAATCAATATTTTTTTGACAAACTAATTCCCAGTCTACTAATGGCGACATTACACCTTCTGTCAAATGAGTAGATAGGCCCTGAATTGGTGATACACAAAGTGCTCTATTTTTAAACAAGACTCGCCCATAAACTTTTTCACTCAACTTTGAATCACTAGGTCCTTCAGCAGATTTTTTAATAAATTTTGAGAATTTTCTTAAAGTGCTAGATTGAAGTAAAAAAGTATGCGTTGTATTAGTGATTTGCCTCCAATGACAGTATTTTGATAGAAAAATAAACGATAGTCGCTTCCATTCTGGAAAATAGCGATCAGGATAATCTGGCGGGTGAATAATCAAAGGTATTTTTGATAAGTCACCAATAATTCTATTCATATAATTTTTCTTCTTACCATTACTATGAAGATATTTTTCTTTATTTTCAATAAACTCCGTCAAGAATTTAAAAGAGTTAGGTAGATGCAAATAATCATCTTCACACATATACACCCAATCTTCACTAGGTAAATTTAAGCCAAAATCAATTTGAGCTTGAAGAGATTTACTGGCGCTTCCTAGCATCTGATTATCAACACTAACATCTTTAAAAAATTTAAAGAAATTTAATAAATCTTGAGATAAGTCATCACCAATGATATGAAATTCATATAATTCACCTTGAAGTGCATTATAGAGACTAAAAAAAGAAGCCTTAATAATTTGAGTTTTGGTTAAAGAAAATGGCCTTTTAACTTTATGGACGGATTCAACCTTGTCACATGCTCGAAATAATATATTATATTTAATAGTCATTTTTTATAGTTTAACTTCAACTGCACTTCCAGACTCATCTGGAATAATGATAGATGTTTCAGGTTTATCCAGAAAATACTCATAGTATTAAATAACCCTTATATTAAATGTTAGAGTACTTGCCCTAAATATAAAACAATATTTTTGTTCATATTTCTTTGGACTTATTTTAAAAATTAGTCTTGCAGTTAAACCCATCAACCCTCCTCCAAAAGAAAGCTTAATATTTTCAATTTTAATTCCTTTTCCCATATAGTGTGAAACACTATCTTTTTCAAAATGATCAAATGAAAAATACGATAAATGGTGAAAATGAGTTGGGTCAATCCATGAAGACAACGAACTAAAGTGTGGAGTAATAATATTTATCATAGCGCCTTTTTTAGAAACACGAACTAATTCATTAATAACTTTAGGTATGTCATAGAAATGTTCAATAACATTATCTAACATAATGGCTTTAACAGTATTATCTTCAAAAGGTAATTTTTCGTTTTCTACATCACAAATATAATCTGCTGCGTCACACTTATATTTATCAACCCCTTGATAATCTTCAATTACTTTATTACCGCATCCAATATTTAATTTCAAATTATCTCCTCTACCTTGGAAATTACTTCATCAACACTAATTAACTTCATGCCATCTTGATTTCGCTGTTTTTTTGGCAAATTGTTCACAAAAAAACCATCTTTCTGAATACTTTTATGCAATTCATTATCTTGATAGGCTCCAAACTCCAATCTAGATGTTGGACCAAACAATGATAGAGACTTAACCTTCATTGCAATTGATAAATGTAGAATACCCGTATCATTTGTTATAAGTAAATTTAATTGTTTTAGAATTCCTGGGAGGTCAATAATTTTAGTTTTTTGAACTAAGTTACACTGACTATCAGTGTTAACTTCTTTCTCAATCTTTATCATCATTTTGTGCTCGAATTTCGAATCTCCAAAAAAAACTAAAAAATAGTTTTTACTCAATAAATATAAACTGAGTTTAATTATATTTTCAACTGGCCAAATTTTATAGATATCTTGTGCTCCAACCTGAATACCAATTATTTTTTTTGTAGTTTGGAAAAAACCTACTAATTCTTTAGAATAGAAGTGATCTGAAATAGACATTGAAGTATCAATTGATTTTGGATTAAAGCACCTTACTAAATTAATTTTTTTTTCAATATTATGCTGCTCTTCTAAAGATACGTGATTTAAAAAAAGCTTCTGATACTTGTGATTAGTATTATCTGTCCATTTGAGGATGTTATTTGCTCCACTCAACAGAGAAATAAATATATCCTCTGGACCATTAGAGTGAAGAAACAAAATAGTATGAATCTTATTAATTCTGCATCTAATTATTATAGAAAGTAGATTTATATAGCCTCCAGAATATTCCCAGATTATATCCACGTATTTATAATTCAAGAATAATCCTGAATATTTTTTATTTACAAGGAATATAATTGTTGATTTAAGAAAGCTCTTTCTAAGGCTTTTAATGGCTGGTGTTGATAATAAAGTATCTCCAAATCCTGTTGATGAAACAACTAGAACTTTGCCTAAAACATTATCACTTTTTCTTTTTCTTAAAGAAAATAGTAATGCATTAACCGAGTCTAAAAGTTTCATAATTAGTTTCCAATAACTTCTTTATAAACACTTTCAGTAGTATTTATCATTTGATCAAAAGTAAAAAAAGTTAAAGCATGCTCTTTTCCATTTTTAATAAGCTTTTTACGTAAATCTGAATTTTCATACACAACTTTAATTGCTTTATAAATCTCATGACTATTTTTAATCGGTACGATAAGTCCAGTTTGATTATGAATTACAACTTCTGATAAACCACCTGCATCGGTTGAAATTACAGGTTTTCCCATTAACATTGCTTGTGGCAAAACCTGAGATGTTGCCTCTCCTGAATACGATGGAAGAACCATCACATCCATTGCTTTATAAAAAATTACTGGATCAGACTGATAGCCAGTGAGAAAAACTCTATCTTCTAGTTTAAGTTGATAAATTAATTTCTCAATATTGTCTTTCTGAGGACCGTTTCCAACAATAATTAAACGAATACTAGGTATTTTATCAGCTGCCATTTTAATGGCTTCAATCAAATATTTATGCCCCTTCCATGATCGTAAAACCGAAACTATACCCACTACAAAATCAGATTCATTTAAGTTATATTTTGGTCTAATATTTTGCAACTCTCTTTCTTCTGAAAAAATTTTTGTATTAGCACCGGCTGGAGCAGATGTAATTTTTTGAGGTAACATTTTATTATCAGCAATCATACTATTGCGAATATCTCTTCCAGAAGTAATAACTTTATCGGCTAATTTCATATATTGCCACCAAGTTAATCGACTTTTACTAATTGGCAGACTAATATGCCTACTTCTTACAACTTTAATACCAGCAATTTTTGCGGCCAAACCTCCTGTTCGAGAATCAACAGAACTATGAGTATGAATTATATCAATTTTATTTTTCTTAATATATCGCACCAAATGAAATATAGCTAAAAGATTTATTCCTTTATTCATTTTTACTGAAAAAGTTGGAACTCCAGCTTGATTAGATTTTTTATATAAATCACTATTTGGTTGAGCAGCAATTATCATTTTGTAGCCTTTATCAATAAAAGCCTTACTTTCTGCCAAAATACGAATCTCTTGTCCGCCCCAACCCAAAGACCACTCGATATGAAGAATTTTTATTCCCTTATTCATTTAACATCTCCGTAATATTTCTTTTAATCATATCTAAGTCCATATTCATTAAGCAATCACTAATCTTACTTCCAGCACAACCATCTTTCCCACAGGGCTGGCATAAGCGACTTTCTGAAAAAACTCGATGTTTTCCCATCATTTGAAGTCCATTAATATGTGAATAGCCTGATTCTATTAAATCATTATCCCAAGGACCCCAATGACATGCGCCACTTGGCCCAAAAAACGCTAATACTGGAATATCATTTGATGCACTAATATGCATAATTGCTGTGTCTACGCCTATAAAAGATACAGCTTTACTATTAATCAATGCAGTTTGCTTTAAAGTCAACTTACCTGACAAATTAATTGGGTGCGTTTTGCACAAAGATAGTATCTTATTAATTTTATCAATTTCTGTTTTTTCATCTGATGAAGTTATAACAGTTTTTATTCCAATTATTTTTTCACAGTAATCAATAATATTCGCCATAGTTGAGTCGGCAATGCATTTAAATTTCCATCGAGATAAAGGATGTATATGAATATATCTTTTAGGTAGGGGTAAGATATTTTCTGCAAGTACTGAATCTTTCTCATCCCAAAATATTTTAACTCTTTTACTGATTATAGGAATATTCAGAATCCTTAGGGGGTCGAGGTTAGTTTCAATTGTATGTCTAAGAGCTTGTCCTGGCAATTGATGTGTAATCGCATTCCTAGAAATCCAATTACTATTAGTGTAGCCAATTCGTTTAGAGGCCTTTGAAAATAAGGCAATTAGATTTCCACGGTCACTCTTAGTTAAATTAATAACAATGTCATATTTTTCACTCCTGAAAGAAAAAAAGAATTTAAATTCTTTCCAAGTTTTTTTAAAGAATGATAAGGATTTTATAAAATTTCGGTCATAAATAATTAATTTATTAAGATTTGGATTTAAGGTAAGCATTGATTCAGTCCCTTTATTTACAGACACATCAATAGTTGCATTTGGATAAAAGACCCTAAGATTTTCTATTAAAGGAGTTATCAACAGAACATCACCAATATTTCGGTACTTAAGCAAAAGGATTTTCATAATATTAAAAAAATAAATATTTTTCTCAAAACACAAATCATAAGCGCAAGATAGATACTGAAGAATTAGTCAACCTACTTAGTATACTTCCAAAAAGTATACTGAGCATAACCCTTGGCAATTAAAAAACCACGCCAACCCTCTAAAAATCCTAACTTAATAAAAAATATTTTAATAAAAACCCAGCATGGACTTAATAAAGCTTTGAAAATATTATTATTTTTATTACTTAATTTTGCATATTTTTTTTGCTTAAATATAAATTCATCTACAGTGTCATAGGCAAGGTGAATCATATGACTTTCAAGCCTTCCAACACTTCCATTTAAAATAACGCTTTCATGAACATTAACATTGTTAAATCGACCTTTTTTCTTATTAAAAAGTCTAATTGTATAATCTGGATATAACCCACAAGTTTTTATATTTTTGCCAAAAAAATTATTAAGTCTTGCAATAAAGTAGCCATCAAAAACTGGACTTAGCATTACATTACAGATCTCTAACTTAAGTTTAGAAGTAATTCGCTCATCAGAATCAAGCACAAAAACCCAGTTATTTTTTGCTAAGTCTATTGCTTTATTTTTTTGCGGACCAAAGCCAAGCCAATTTTGAGTATATACTTTAGCACCAAGTTCTTCAGCAATTAAGCAGGTTTTATCTTTAGATCCACTATCAACAAGAAGCACCTCATCAGCAAAACTGGCAGATAAAATTGCATCTTTGATGAATTTTTCTTCATTTTTAGAAATGATAACTACAGAAAGTGGAATACTCATCTAAAATAAAAAATATATATTACAGTAGATTATACTCACCTTGGTTTATGGCTATAAAGACTATTTTTCTCGATCGTGATGGTGTTATTAATAAAGAAATAAACTATTTACATAAAATAAATGAATTTGAGTTTATTGATGGAATTTTTAGCGCATGTCATTATTTCGAAACACTTGGATATAAAATAATAGTGATCACTAATCAATCTGGGATTTCAAGAGGTTTTTACAGTGAATTTGATTATGAGCTTTTAACGAAATGGATGCTTTCTCAATTTAAGGATAATGGAATCAAAATATTAGATGTATTTCATTGTCCGCATTCCCCAAAAGAAGAGTGTGACTGCAGAAAACCTAAACCTGGAATGTTTTTAAATGCGAAGATTAAATATAGTATTGATATGGTAAATTCATGGATGATTGGCGATAAAGAAGTGGATATTACTGCAGCGAATAAAGCTGGTATAAGTAACACTATACTTGTCAGAAGTGGTCATATGATCAATGAAAATGAATCAAACTCTATGTATATTATTGATTCAATCAAAAAATCAAACGATATTATTGGTAATTAGTTTTCATGATATTTTTTATACCAATCAACAAAGTTTGCTACACCAGTCTTTACTGGCATTGATGGTTTATAATTAAACTCTTTTACAAGTGCATCAACATTAGCATAAGTATCAGGAACATCTCCAGGCTGAAGAGGAAGAAGTTCTTTTTCCGCCTTAAGATTTAGTGCCTCTTCAAGAGCTGAAATATAATCTAATAATTCTACTGGAGAATTATTCCCAATATTGTAAACCCTCCAAGGGGCACTTGAAGAGCCAGAATCTGGATCACTACCCTCCCAATCCTTATTTGGTGAAGCAGGTTTATCCAAAACACGAATAACACCTTCAACAATATCATCAATATATGTAAAGTCTCTTCGATGTCTACCATAGTTAAACACTTGAATTTTTTCACCTGATAAGATTGCTTTAGTGAATTTGAATAAAGCCATATCTGGCCTTCCCCAAGGCCCATAAACAGTAAAAAATCTTAACCCTGTTGTAGGAAGATCATACAAATTACTGTAAGTATGTGCCATCAATTCATTTGCTTTCTTACTGGCTGCATAAAGACTCAAAGGGTGGTTAGCATTATCATGTATTGAAAAAGGCATACTAGTATTTGAACCATAAACAGAGCTACTTGATGCATAGACGAGATGAGCAACTTGGTTATGCCGACACCCTTCAAGAATATGCGAAAAACCAACAATATTAGTATTAATATATGCAAGAGGATTTTCAATTGAATAACGAACTCCAGCTTGCGCAGCTAAATTTACCACACCATCAAATTGATAATCTTTAAATAAACATTCTACTAATTTTTGGTTTTCAATGTCCATTCGAATATGCGTATAACTTTTGTGATCAATATGACGTTTAAGTCGAGCCTCTTTAAGCTTTGGATCGTAATAATCATTGTGATTATCAATTCCTATAACCGTATCTCCTCTTTCTAATAATCTTATAGATAGGGCTGAGCCAATAAAGCCAGCTGATCCAGTAACTAATATTTTCATATATTTCCCTTAATCTGAATTAAATAAATCACGTGTATAAACTTTATCTTCTACATCTTTTATCTCGTCAGTCATTCGGTTCGCTAGGATTAGATCAGAAAGTTTTTTAAAATCCTGAAGATTGTTGACCACTTTTGACTCATCAAAGCTATCTTCAATAACTGAAGGCTCATAAATAATAATCTTAATGCCTTTTGCTTTTATTCTCCTCATAACACCTTGAACCGATGATGCTCTATAGTTATCAGAACCAGTTTTCATTATTAAACGATAAACCCCAACTACTTCAGGGTTTTTACTAATAATTGAATTTGCAATAAAATCTTTACGAATAGAGTTAGCCTCAACAATTGCACTAATTAAACTATTTGGAATATCTTTATAGTTAGCTTTTAATTGCTTAGTGTCTTTTGGCAAGCAGTAACCACCATATCCAAAAGATGGATTATTGTAGTGTAACCCTATTCTAGGATCCAATCCTACACCCTTGATAATCTCTCTAGTACTTAAGCCATGAGATTCAGCATAAGAATCTAATTCATTAAAATACGCAACTCGCATAGCAAGATAAGTATTGGAGAATAATTTCACTGACTCAGCTTCTGTCGACGATGGAAGAAGAACTTCAATATTTTCTTTTAATGCGCCCTCAACTAATAAATTTGCAAATTTTACTGCTGATTTTGTACCATCTCCCACAATTACTCTTGATGGATTTAAATTATCGAAAAGCGACTTACCTTCTCTTAAAAATTCGGGTGAAAATAATATTTTTTCATAATTAAATTTTTTCTTAATTGAGGCAGTGTAGCCAACAGGAACAGTTGATTTAATTACTATAACAGCATCTAAATTTACCTCTAAAACATCATTAATTACCTTCTCAACTGATTGGGTATTAAAATAATCAGTTTTAGAATCATAGTCCGTTGGTGTAGCGATAATTACGAAGTCTGCGTTCTGATAAGCTTCTTTTTTATCCAAAGTTGCTTTAAAACTTAAATTTTTATTTAATAAAAAATCTTCAATTTCAGCGTCCTTTATTGGAGAGATGCCACGATTTAACATTAAAACTTTTTCAACATCGATATCAAGAGCTATTACATCATTATTTTGCGACAAAAGGAGTGCATTCGAAAGCCCCACATAGCCTATGCCCGTAACAGTTATATTCATTAGACAACTTTTAATAAGTAACGGGTCATTTTAACTATATCTTCAAGCTCTATATCCTTTATTGAATGATCATTCTTATTAATATTTAAAGGGTTAACAATCGAGTTTGACTCAATATACTTATTAAAATCAGTTTCAAAAGTATTCCTATAGCCAGGAGTTGGTCCAAAAAGAGTAATAGAAGGTATATTTAAAGACCATGCCATATGTGTTGGGCCTGTATCAGAGCCTATAATAAGACTCATTTGCGATATAAAAGATATTAATTCGTCTAATGATAATTTATCGATAATATTAATTTTTGTAGATAAGGACTTTAGCTCCTTAGCCATTATTTTTTCGTTTTCACTATTCCATATGACAAAAAAATTAGCATCAATTCTCTTTGATAGCTCTGCAAATTTAGTAATTGGATAGCACTTTGATTGAAATGAAGCGCTAGGTATAAGTACAATATTTTTTTTTCCATAAAATTTTGAACTTAATAAATATTTTTGAGATGAATATAAAAATGGTTTTTTATTTATTAAATCTATTTGACTAATTGATAACTCTAAAGCTTTTGATACGAGAGCAACATTTCGGTTTATAATATTTTCTGCATAATCAACTGTAATTGTATTGCTATAAAATATCGACGCTATCCCTTCGCGTATAGAAGTTTTATCAAACCCAAATGTCATTTTTGAAGGAATAATCCTAGACAAGATAGCAGACTTAATAAGTCCTTGCATATCAATGACTATGTCATATACACCAAATTTTCTTACTTTCATAAGTTGTACAATGAGCAAAGAAAGTGATTTTTTTTCCTTTGCTTCTTTTAGGTTTATTGTATGTATAGTATTAATATCTGGATGCGACTCTAATAACCCCTTATAACGCTCTTCTACTATCCAGTCAATATCAACATCCTTTATCAAATGCTTAATAAATTGCAATACTACCATTGCATGAATGATATCTCCCAATGCAGACGTTTTAACTATTGCTATCTTCATAAAAAATATTTTACAGATTCATGTACTTGATAAGCACCGTATATTAAATTAAGCTTTTAATGATATAATTTCAAAAGCTTAAACTATCCTTAGAATTGATTTAAATGAATTCTCAAAATAACGAAAAAAAAACCACGAACTTCATTCGAAATGTTATAAATGAAGATATTTCATCTGGTAAATATACGATTATTAAAACACGGTTTCCTCCAGAGCCCAATGGTTATCTTCATATTGGGCATGCGAAGTCTATTTGCCTTAACTTTGCTACAGCAATAGACTATGATGGATATTGCAACTTAAGATTTGATGATACCAACCCAAGTAAAGAAGATATTGAATATGTTAATTCTATTAAAAAAGATATAGAGTGGTTAGGGTTTAATTGGGATGGTGAAGTAAAATTTAGTTCAAGTTATTTTGATTTATTTTATCAGTATGCTGAAGAACTTATTTCCAAGGGATTAGCATATGTTTGCTTTTTAAGTAGTGAAGAAACTAGAGAATATCGTGGAACCCTCAAAAAACCTGGGAAAAATAGTCCAAATCGCGACACAGATATAGAGAAAAATTTAGTACTCTTTAAAAAAATGAAGTTAGGTAAATTTAAAGAGGGTGAGTGTGTGCTTAGAGCTAAAATTGACATGTCTTCAAGTTTTATGTGTATGCGTGACCCAACTCTTTATCGTATTCGGTTTGAAACTCACCATCAAACCAATGATGACTGGTGTATTTATCCCATGTATGATTTTGCGCACTGTATAGGCGATGCTATTGAAGGAGTTACCCACTCTTTATGCACCCTAGAATTTCAAGATAATCGCAGAATTTATGATTGGACTTTAGAAAATTTAGATAATTTTAATACTTTTAATCGACCTCATCAATATGAGTTTTCGCGCTTAAATTTAGAGTATACAACCACCTCCAAAAGAAAGTTAAAGATCTTGTTAGATAACAACCATGTCAATAGCTGGAATGACCCTAGAATGCCAACTATTTCTGGGCTCCGAAGAAGAGGATATACTGCGGCCTCAATAAGAGATTTTTGTGAACGAATTGGGGTATCAAAAGTAAATAGCTTAACTGATATTTCAATTTTAGAATCATCAATTAGAGATGATCTAAACAATTCTGCTCCACGCTCAATGGCTGTTATTAATCCTATTAAATTAGTAATTGAAAATTATCCTGAAGGCAAAATTGAATCCCTTAAAGCGCCGATACATCCTCAAAAAGAAGAAATGGGGACTAGAGAAATTTTTTTCAGTCGTGAAATATATATTGATAAAGAAGACTTTATGGAAGTAGCTCCAAATAATAAATATAAGCGCCTAGCAATAAATAAAGAAGTCCGCTTAAGAAACTCTTATGTTATCAAAGCTACTCATTTTGATATTGATAAAGATGGTGATATAAAAACCGTCTACTGTACTTATGATTCTGATACCTTAGGTAAAAACCCATCAGATGGAAGAAAAATTAAGGGTGTTATTCATTTTGTAGAATCTAGTAAAGCTGTTGGTGCTGAATTTAGAATATATGATCGCCTATTTTTAGATCCGAATCCAACGAAATTTGACGATCTATCATCTTCACTTAACCCCAATTCTCTCGATTTAAAAAATGGATTTATAGAGCCAAGTTTATCAAATGCAAAAGTAGAAGTAGCTTATCAGTTTGAACGAGAGGGGTATTTTTGTAGAGATAGTGAATCTGATGGACTGGTTTTTAATAAAACAGTTGGACTCAGAGATACCTGGAATCGCTAATCTATTTTTTTAAGCCAGTCACGCACTATCTTTACTTCAGAGTGATTAGTTGTATCAATCTGAAGAGGAGTAACTGAAACAAAATTATTAGAAATTGCATCAAAATCTGTACCATCTGAATTGTCAGCCTCTCTTCCATTTTCACCGATCCAATAAAGGGATGTATCTTCTTTATCCTTAATGCTTGGTTTAGATTTATGCCTACTTCCCAGACGAGTACTCTTAATGCCTTTAATTTCGCTAAGAGGAATGTCTGGAACATTAACATTAATAATAGTGTTGTAAGATAGTTGAGATTTATCAATTTGGGTAACTAATTTCTTAGCAATTTCACCCGCTGTCTCAAAGTAGTTACACTCCCAACTAGCTAAAGACATTGCAATTGATGGAAGCCCTAAAAATCGACCTTCTATTGCCCCAGCAACAGTTCCAGAGTAGATAGTGTCATCACCTAGATTTGGTCCAAAATTAATACCTGTAACCACTAAGTCAATTGACTCTTTTATAAAGCCACACAATGCCAAATGAACACAGTCAGTAGGTGTTGCATCTATTGCATAGATATTTTTCTCAATTTGAATTGGCTTCAATGGCCTTGCAAGAGTTAATGAACTACTCGCTGCAGATTTATTTTCACTTGGAGCAACAACAATTACTTCTGCAATTTCACTAAGTGATTTTGCAAGCTGTTTGATGCCCTTGGCTTGGTAGCCATCATCATTACTTATAAGAATTCTCATTAACTAATTGTTAAGGCAATCTTATCTTTACTGACACCTACTTTAACGATTCCACCAGAGCTTAGCTTACCAAAAAGAAGCTCATCAGCAAGGGGTTTACGCACCTCTCTTTCAATTAATCTCATCATTGGACGGGCGCCCATCATAGAGTCATAACCATTTTCTGCAAACCATTTTCGAGCTGCATCAGAAACTATTAATGAAACATTTTTTTTCTCAAGAACATCTTCAAG
>ENA-OSJC01000092-OSJC01000092.1-marine-metagenome-genome-assembly--contig:-NODE-92-length-87450-cov-5.550525_pt1 | contig 87450 bp, 87 predicted proteins | sample MGYA00237885_ERZ534234 | MGnify/ENA primary metagenome ERZ534234 (study PRJEB26413, sample SAMN06343907) | marine metagenome | isolation source: coastal waters | place: Atlantic Ocean: West Antarctic... | reverse complement strand
TGGAGATCGGTTGGCTACCTCTTCTGTTAGAAAGAGCGGGTTCTAATGTTCAGCCGGGTAGACTGGGGAATTTGATGGCATTCCATTATGTTCCGTTACTAGAGATCCCCGTAGTCGTCGATAGAAGCATGGGTGATGTCCATCCAGATGGAAATCCGCATATCCATCTTGATCCCTACAATATATTACGGGTCGCTGAAGAACTTTCAGACCGATTGATAAGTCTTGATAGAAGCAATTCTGATTTCTATAAGAACCGCTTTCTCGTCTTTGAGTCCAAATGGCAGAACGCTATTATTAGATGGGAGAAAGAAGCTGAAAGTTTAAGAGGGATGGAAATTGTCTCCCATCATAAAGCATTAACTTATTTAATTAATTGGTTGCATCTGAAGGAATTGGGAACAATAGAACCTAAGCCAGGCCTCCCGCCTACTGCTTCACACCTTGAAAGTATTTTAAAGTCAGTCGCTTCTCACAATATCCGAGCGGTTATCCGCACGCCTTACGAGAATAGCAAAGGGTCTGTATGGTTGTCAGAGCGTGCTGGAGTTCCTGATGTTGTCCTGCCATATACGATTGGCGGCGATCACAAAAGTGGGGATTTATTCGCGCTTTTTGAACGTTCTATAGCCCTTCTTAAAAATGTTCAGTAACGAAATGTGGTCTATTGTTGGGCCGGCTTTAGTAGTCGGTCTGATGATTGCGATCACACATGCTCCGCTTGGGATAGAAGTAGTGAAGCGCGGGATAATATTTATTGACCTTGCCGTTGCTCAAATTGCTGGACTGGGACTTATCGCAGCAGAAGTGCTGATCGAAGATCCCTCTTTGGTACTGATTCAGCTAATAGCTCTAGGTTCTGCAGTTTTGGCGGGAACGTTCTTCCGCAAGGTTGAAATATATATGCCAGACCAACAGGAAGCTGTTATTGGAGTTGCTTTTATCCTTGCCGCCTCACTATCGCTGATATTGATAGCGAATAGCCCTCATGGCGGTGATGATATTCAACATCTTCTCGCTGGCGAACTGTTATTTGTGACATGGAAGCAAGTGATGTTTCATGGGGCAGTTTATGCCTTAATTTTAACTGTATGGTTTTTGAGGCCTGCTCAACGCACTGGAATAAGCTTTTATCTCCTTTTCGCCCTGACCATAACGTCGTCAGTGCAACTTGTGGGCGTCTATGTGGTTTTCGCGAGTTTGATATTGCCAGCCCTAGCTGCTGTAGGTGCTAAACGTCCATACCTTGTGTCATGGTTTTGTGGTATTTCCTCTATTTTAGTTGGAATGGTATTGGCCTTGATAACTGACTATCCGGCTGGGCCGGTAATTGTTGTGGCTTTTGTTCTGATGACCATATTTTGGGTAGCCGGAACAAAACATTTGAGTCGAAGATAACCCACTGTAGTATTGACAGCTACGCTTGAAGCTACTAAGGGAGGGATGACAAAACTGTTCGCATGTTTGCCTTTCGGACCACCCCCAAAATAAGTCACATGAAGAAACTGATATTCATTGTCACTAAATTTGTTACTGTGGGTAGATGAATGACTATGTATGAGATCTTTATAGAACATGGATTCAATTATGGCATCAGAAAAGTTAGTGAAAGTATTGATAATATGCAGTCTAGTTGCTGTCGGTGGGATTGTTTTTGTTATGCCAGAGGACCCGGCGCTCATCGATGCGCCATTCAACTATTTTGATATTGCTTTACCTCTCTATACGATTTCATGGTTGGTAAGTCTTTTTTTATTGTTCAAGTTTCATCCGTCTGGACGGACATTTTTTACTGTTATATTGGCCTTAGGTGTGCCAATCACTTTAGGAATTACTGAGTCGAAGCTCGCCACTAGTAACGTGTACGATATGTTGTTTTGGTTAAGTGGAATGATTGACGGTGCATTATTGGCAATTCTATACTTGACCAGCGTCAAGGAACGATTCAACAAATTCACCTGGATGAAAATATGAAAATGACTTAAAGCTAATAATCATACTGAGATTGAAATCTTCTGAATAAGAAGATCGTCGTGTAATCTAAGGGGAGAGATCACTTGACAACCACCACCACAAATAAGTACAGCCGCGTCCTGCGCAAACTAAAAATCAAAAATCTAGAAATAAAAAATAGAATAATGATGACCGGGCATACTCAGCTCTATGGGAAAGATGGCACACTGAGTGAACGGCACATTGATTATTACCGAGAGCGTGCTAAAGGCGGCGCCGGACTTTTAATTTTAGAACAACAAGCAGTGCATCCCGCAGGTCGAAACTACCAGGCAGGTTGCATCGCGTGGGATGAGCGCGCCATCCCATGGTACAAAAAATTAGGTGAAGCCGTTCATAAATTCGATTGTAAGCAACTGGTGCAACTTTTTGCTTGTGGAGCGCAAGGTGATGGCACACAGTATATGGATGACTGGAGGCCTTTATGGGCCGCATCAAGAATCCCTTCGGCGGTTACTGAGGAAATGCCAGTTGCTATGGAGCAAGAGCATATTGATGAATTGATCGCGTACTTCGTTAAATCGGCTGTTAATGTCTCTAAGTCCGGTCTAGATGGAATTGAAATTCATGCCGCCCATAGTCAATTACTAGGAGAGTTTCTAAGCCCAGCCTTTAACAAGCGAAATGACAAATACGGTGGAAATTTAGAGAACCGCTGTCGGTTGATTGTCGAAGTTGGGGAGGCCATTCGAAAAGAACTCGGACCAGCATTTATCATGGGATTACGAATTTCATTCGATGAATATTTGGGGGAAGCCGGTATCACCTCGAAACAGGCTGAAGAGCAATTAGCGATATTCAAATCAAAAAATCTCTTTGACTTCTATGATCTATCAGCCGGCGGCTATCATACTCTGCACGTTGCAGTCGCTCCCATGGGGACCATGAAAGAAGGGTTTCTCGCGGAAAGCGCTACAAAAGCCCGGAAAATTCTAGGACCGGAAATACCTGTATTTATTGTTGGTCGCTTTCTAACCTTGGAACATGCAGAAAAAATACTAGCGACTGGTGACGTTGATATGGTCGCAATGACACGCGCCCATATGGCCGACGCACATCTAGTTAACAAAAGCTTAGACAACAAAGAAAATGAAGTCACTCATTGTATTGGAGCAAACATATGCATCAGTCGACTTGTCAATAATAGAGAAGCAACGTGCTTTCAAAATCCTGAAATGGGTCGAGAAGGAAATTGGGGTAAAGGAACTTTGGTCCCTGCAAACGAACCGCAAGAAATCTCAGTGATAGGTGGAGGTCCAGCTGGTCTGAGATTTGCCGGTACAGCTGCTCTTAGAGGACATTCAGTAACACTCTTTGAGTCAGAAAGTGATCTGGGTGGCAGAATTAATGTACTCAAAAAACTGCCAACGCGTGCTAATTGGCAAAGAGCCATAGATAACTTAGTTACTCGCGCGGAGATTGCTGGAGTAAAAATCCATACCTCCAGTAAAATCGTTGAATCAACGATGCAAGGAGATATCTCAGTTTTTGCAACGGGTGCTCTTTGGGAAACCAAAGGGTACAGCCCCTACCGACCTGAAAGGGCAGCCATTCCGGGGCATAAATTTCCGCTCGTTACAGACATAAAGACTGCCGTTGAATTAGCCTTGTCATCTTCTGAGGCCTTGGGAAATAATGTCATTATAGTCGACGAAACGGGGGAGTATCTTCCGCTTGGGCTTGCAGAATTATTAGCCAGTAAGAAAGTCTCTGTTGAAGTAATTTCGCCTCGGCCATTTATAGGTGCTGACACTCAAAGGACATTAGATATGCCTTATCTGATGCCTCGCCTTAAAACTTTAAATGTCCGTCTTAGTGCGCAGCACTTTGTAGAAGAGATCTTCGAGGACGCCATATCGGTTTACGATATATGGGGAGGAGCGCCAGAGCGACGCTCGAACATTAGTGCTGTAGTCTTCGCTATGACACAAACTCCAAACGACTATTTATATCACAAGGTAAAGGAAGACCATCGTGTTCAAAGAGTGGGTGACATCATAGCGCCAAGAAAGATTGAGGCCATATTTTTTGAAGCAGAAAAGTGTGCGCGCGACATATAGCGCGGACTTAAAAAGGAAGCTTGTGATCTATAGGGCGCCCGATAGTCTACCGCAGTATTGCTATCTGCAGTGGATGTCAGATCCCCTGACATCGCACCCTGATCTATAGCTGTATTATTATTTGCTCCTGCATTGTTGCTACCACTTAGAGAGCCACTACCGTAATTAGTGTAGTCGGAGTTTTCGTTTCCAGCTAACGTTGAGACACAGAAAAGCATTGATATGGAAAATATAAACCAGCCGATGTTAAAGATTGCGCTCATGAAGGAACTCCTATCACACTAAAAGGTACATCTACACTGCGTCATAGATGGAACAGCTGGATAAGACAATATCCATAATGATACATCAGGCATTCGAATCAGCGGCAATAATGCGCTAAGTTTTAACTTGTATGGCGTGGTTGCAAGCGGTCGATAATCTGTGCAATATCAGTGATGGTGTATGAGGCCACATGCTCGAGGGCAAAGGCTAGACATCTATTTCAAGACTAATTCTCCAGCCTTAGGGAACTAATGACAATGAGAAATCTAATTGAGGGCAAAATATGGTCTGCGGTGACTGGAGGAGTAGAACTACTCGCCTCTTGGAACCGAAAACGTATGCCGGCTTTACCTGGAAAAAACCCATATTTGTCTGGCATCCACCGGCCCATGAATGAAGAAAAAACTTTACTGGAGCTTGACGTGAGCGGGCAGATACCCGAGTCATTAAACGGACAATATCTGCGGATCGGGCCGAACCCGTTGAAGCTCCCTGATCCTAATAGCTATCATTGGTTTTTAGGCGATGGGATGGCGCATGGTGTTCGTATCGAGGGTGGTAAAGCGCTCTGGTATCGTAACCGCTGGATACGTTCTAATGCAGTTAGCAAGGCGTTGGGAGAGCCAATATCTCCCGGGTCACGCAACCCTCGAGCTGACAATGCAAACACTAATATTATCCGAGTCGACGGACGAACATTCGCAATTGTTGAGGCAGGTGGGTTTCCTGTGGAAGTCGACAGCAACTTGGAAACTATCCAGCACACCTCTTTTGATAATACTTTAGGGGGTTCATTTTCGGCACACCCACATTTGGATCCAGAAACTGGTCAAATGCACGCCATCTGCTATGACGCTATGGTTAAAGATACAGTTTGGCACGTCGTCTTAGGTGCCGATGCAAAAGTAGTTCGAAGGGAGCCCATTGCCGTAAAAGAGGGTCCTTCCATCCATGACTGCGCTATCACTAAGACCTATGTCTTGGTATTCGATTTGCCCGTAACATTCTCTATGCGGTCCGTCATCGCAGGCCATGGGTTTCCTTACAAATGGAACCCTAAGCACCAGGCACGAGTTGGGTTATGTCCTCGTTCTGGACGTGGCGACCAAACTATTTGGTTTGATGTTGATCCTTGCTATGTATTTCACCCAGCGAACGCCTATGAAACGGATAAAGGTGACGTGATAGTAGATGTGATCGCTCATGAGACGATGTTTGCGACTAGCACTATAGGTCCCGATTCACGTCGATCGAGGCTAGAGCGCTGGACATTAAAAGCGGGGGCCTCGCACGTGGAGCGCAGAGTACTGCACGATCACAACCAAGAGTTTCCCCGTTATAACGAATTGTATACATGCCATTCTAATCGGTACATATATTCGGTATCGCTTCCAATGGAAACCACAACAGAGATGCTGAGCAAGTCAGGTTCAGCGTTGTTCAAAAACGATTTACAAACAGGTGAAGTGTCAGAGCATGATTTCGGGTTAAATCGTGTCCTTGGTGAGTTTGTTTTTGTGAGTAAGACGGACAGATCTGAAAAGAACGATAAAGTGTTTGAGGACGATGGATGGCTCATGGGCTTTGTGATTGACTCAGTGGCGGAGGTGACTGATTTGGTTATTCTCGAAGCACAGGATATATCTGCTGCGCCCGTGGCAAGTATAAGGATCCCACATACAGTACCTCCTGGTTTTCATGGAAATTGGGTTTAAATTAGGGAAATTCTAAAGTACGCCATACCTTTCGTAAAATATTTTGTCGGAGTATAGTCATTTATAAATCAAGTATATAAGGGGGAGTTATGCTGAATATCGATAAAGTGCCAATGGAAGAGATTGACGATGAGCTTCAGGGGATTATGGGAGCGGTTGACGAGTCGTTAGGTGGGTCCGAATGGATGCAAGTGTTTGCGCAAACACCTGATCTATACAAGGATTTTATTGGCTGGTATTCAGACCATATTTCGAGTGAGAAAGATGGGATCAGCGCTAAAACAACTGAACTGATCCGGCTGAAGGTCGCTCAGGTAAATCAATGTCCGTTGTGAATGACCTGTGTGTATGCCTCGGCGAGGCATCAAGGATTGACTGACGAAATGGTCGAGGCACTTTCTGACTTTGAAGAAAGTGCACTGTTTTCGGAAGCTGAGAAAGCGGCTATTCGATTTGCAGACGTGCTAGCGGGTGACCATATTAAGGCATCAAGTGCCTTGTTCGACCAAATGAAAGAACATTATACGCAGCCCCAAATTATGGCATTAGGTTGGAGGGCGGCTATATATACAGGATATGGCCGTTTAGTTTATGCGACAGGTTTGCAAAGCATCGGAGGCACTTGCCAGCTTAATCATTAAGTATGAAATTCGCGTCATTGCGCTAAAAAATTAGTTAGAAGTACTCGGATTCTAGAAGATGACTATGTAACGAGATTGTGATCAAGTAATTGGCATATTGGTAAAGTTAAGGGGAGTTGAAAGACTATTACTATGGCATCAAAAAACAGCAAGAAGCAGTTACATTTTACTTTGTTTACTTTTCCACCATTCGTGCATCATTACCCCGATGGGTGGCGTCATCCGCAAGAAATGCTTGGGGGTGTTTATAATCCTTTAGAGCCGGATATTTGGGCTCGTGTAGCACGGACACTAGAGTCGATGAAAATCGATGCTTTCTTCGTGGGTGATGGCGGAGCGATTTATAACAGCAACGAGAACAGCCCCGCGACGTCCCTTCGTTATGGCAGTCAGACTTTAGAATTTTTTGCCCCTCAATTTGCCACGATGATCGCGACGATGGCACCGGAGCTCGGCGCTGTCTCAACTATTAATACCGAAGAGCTAAATCCTTGGACCTTTGCTCGGATGGCACAGACTATGGATCATCTCACTAAGGGGCGGGTTGGGTTCAATATTGTAACCGGTCTTAACCCTGGTGGATTAGCGGACAACCTCGGGACAGATGTGCGTGAGCATGACGCTAGATATGAGCGTGCGGAGGAGTTTATGCAGGTATGTTACTCACTATGGCAAAGCTGGGATTCAGATGCTTTAGTACGAGATCCTAAACAACCATTATTCGCGGACCCGGCCAAAGTTCATGAGATTAATTTTGAGGGCAAATACTTTCAGTGTCGCGGCCCAGCGCAGTTACCGCGTTCGCCTCAGGAAATTCCTGTGCTTTTCCAAGCTGGCCAGTCGCCCCGTGGAAGACAATTCGCTGCGCGTCACGCTGAGGGTGTGTTTACGATTAGCCCTGATCTCCCGGCTATGCAGGCCTATTATCGAGATGTAAAAGACCGCGTTGCTAATGAGGGACGGAGAGAGTCTGATTTGGCTATCTTGACCGGGATATTTCCGATTATTGGTAGTTCTGAAGCGGCGGCTAAAGAGAAATATGAACAGTTAATCGAACTGGCTACAGCCGAGGCAGGTTTGGCTTGGATCTCAGGGTACGCTTGTTACAATTTTGCTCAAGTTCCGCTTGATACAAAACTTTCCGATATGGATCCCAATGACTTCGCAGGTATCCAATCAATATTTGAGCTCACCATGGCAAGTTCTGCAGATGCTGCTAGTCAGACACCTCATCTATATGCATACCCACATGTTGAAGAGCCAACTGTTCGCGATCTGTGCATTGCTAACGCCCAATCTATTGTGCCTAAGGTTGTGGGCACGGTTAATCAGGTTGCAGATCAGTTGGAACAAATCGTAGATGCTGAAGGCAGCGATGGTTTTATGTTCTCAACGGTTCACATGCCCGGTTCGATAGACGAGTTTGCGCCGGTCATAGCAGAGCTGCAACGTCGGGGACGATTTCGAACTGAGTTTGAGGGGCCAACTCTGCGTGACCGTTTCGGAACGCGACCATACCCTTGGTCGATTTCGTAGCTTTTAGAGTGCGGGAGAGATGCGTTCATTAGAGTGAATCAGAGTAGATTACCTCGAGTGTCTCGAGGATATGCCGTCGGGAGTTTTGTAAGCGGGAGATTCCAGGGGCATTGGCACTTCGCGCGGGCGTGCGATGCTGATATGTTTTGGCTGGAGAGAGCAAGGAAGGTATCTAAACGTAAGATTCACTCCAGGTTCCGTGATATGTTGTTTTTGGGATTTGATGCAACGCAGTACTGTTGTGTCGGATTCTACGCACTAAGTAGCTGACCAATAGAACTATAGACATAATGCCAAAGCTGGTGTTATCCATTACGAATATTGAAAGGAAAAGAGATGATTCAATCCGAAGAAGATTTTGACGGGACGTGGCCCTATGCGCCTAAATTTTTTGATGGTGCTGGTTTCAATATGCATTATATCGACGAAAATTCAAGTTGTGGTGATGAAGTTTTTGTTTGCGTGCATGGTCAGCCTACTTGGGGGTATTTATATCGGAATATTATTCCTAGTTTGAAAAAAATGGGGCGCGTGATCGTTGCAGATCATATGGGTTTCGGAAAGAGTGAAACGCCTAGCAATGCCCGATATACGATAGAGGAGCATTGCAATAATTTGGAAGCTTTGGTTCTTGATTTAGACCTGAAAAACATTAACCTTGTGTTGCAAGATTGGGGAGGGCCTATTGGAAGTAGTATCGCGTATCGTCATCCTGATAGAGTCAAAAGACTATGTGTCATGAATGCTATAGTTGGGGGTCGTGCTAGGGAAAATACTTATTTTGCTCAGTCTCCTTGGAGCCAGTGGGTAAACTCGGAGGCATTCCTGCCGACGGTCAGTAATCTAAACGCTACCGTTTTATCTGTGATGAAAAGAATTGGCTTTGAGCGTACTCAACATATCACCGAGACTTGGATAAGAGCCTATGCAGCAGCATTTCCCACGGCTCAGGACTGTATCGGTGCTATTCGTTTCCCTCAATGTATATCGGACCGTGAGACAATTGAATTTCTTAAGTCTATTAGAACTGAATCTGCCGTAAGTCGTATAAAAGAAAAGCCTGCAATTTACGTTCATGGGGAAGCTGACAGAGCGTTGCCGCTTGAGTTTACGGTAGGTTGTTTCAAAGATCTGTGGCCGACTGCTCCAGTAGTTACTCTCCCAGGTGTAGGGCATTTTTTACAGGAAGACGCACCTGAAGCTGTTAGCGCTCTCATACAATTATTTGTTCAGTCTACCTAGATTTTTCTGAATCAAGAGATTGAAAATATGACAGACCTCTATAAAAATTTTGCAGAGCTAGCAAGAAACGAAATAGAGGGTGTTGATTATTCAATTTCATTCGTCGTGAGAGGTAACGGTTCGCTTCTTATTGCAGCGCCTCACGCCGGTGTGATTGAAGTCGGTACGTCTTCTATATCCGAGCTTATAGCCGGTGAAGATCATAGCTTATATCAGTTCGAAAGCCACAAAGTAGTAGATGAAAACTATATCTCGCTTCATATCACGAGCCACATTTTTGATGAGCCAACATGTATCCGTGCTGTGGAATGCCATGACATCGTAGTCACAATACACGGTTGCAACAATAGTGAGGAAATTGTTTTTCTAGGCGGGATGCATCAAACATTAATTGACAATATTGCTGAGGGTATTAGGAATATAGGAGTGGACGTACGCACAGAAAACCATCGCTTCCCAGGCAAGCACCGTAACAATATTTGTAACAGGGGTCGCTCTGGCATGGGGGTTCAAGTTGAGCTTTCAGAACCACTGCGCGAGGTGGGCAATTACACGAGAATTGTATCTGCAATACGCTCTAGCCTTGAAAGAATTTAAAGAGAATTATGATTCCCACTCATTTTCCAGCGATACTTTTGTTATTTTTATTGTCTTTTTTGATGTGATCTTATGAATAACGATTATTTTTCTAGTCAGGCTAATACCTACCGGCGTTTTCGCCCTTCATACCCGGAGGGATTGTTCGAGTTTTTATCAAATGAACTTCACAGTGGTTGTTTAATTTGGGATTGTGCGACGGGCAATGGACAAGCGGCCATGCAGTTTGATCAACGCTTTAAGGTTGTAGCTACAGATCAAAGTAGCTCACAACTAAGTTATCGAAGTTTTTCAAGTAATATTCTTTATGCCCAAGCAAAAGCGGAGCATGCGCCTTTTGGCGACAGATCTGTATCTCTAGTCACCGTCGCACAAGCGCTACATTGGTTTGACTTCGACGCTTTTTATAGAGAAGTTAGACGAGTACTTAAGTCTGGCGGGATGATTGCCGCTTGGACGTACAGTTTTTTGTCGGCATCGCCACAACTGGGAAGTGATATTGATGAATGTGTCCGTTCGTTTTATTACGATGTTGTAGGAGCCTATTGGCCACCGGAGCGTCGATGGGTTGATCAACTGTATGAAACCATTCCTTTTCCATTCGATGACATTCAGGCGCCTGATTTTTACCTAGACCTTTCCTGGAATCTGAATGAACTTATCGGTTATCTGAGCTCTTGGTCATCGGTTGCTCAATATATAAAAAGCACGAACACTGATCCTATACCAGACTTGGAAAGACAACTTGCTCAGTTATGGGGAGATCCCCAAGTGAAAAAGACGATGAAATGGAAGCTGGGATTAAAAATTGGCAAGACGAGTTAGCTTAATATTGTATAGACTTAGACCTTTATTACGGCAAATACCTGAAGGTTAGATTGATGCGCGGTTGCACGATATTTTTTCTCTTCGGTATCTGATGAAGCCAATATTGTTGCATAGGGTGTTCCATCGCCAACAAGCTCCCATGAGTTAAATCGATAGTAACCGTATCTCCTATGCCGTCTTTTCTCTTGAGTTGAAATGGTCTAGTCGCGCCGAGACTTACGGATGCTATATGTATGTTATCGCCTAGCTCAGCTTCATCATCTGCGTGCCACGAAACTGAGTCGCTTCCATTTCTGTAGTAATTAAGAAGAACGCTATTAAAAGAATGGCCGAGAAGACTTTCCACCTTAGTATTTAATTCATCTAAAACAACGGTGTAAGGGTTGCCTAACATTTCAATCCCAGAGTAAGTGTAGGTTCTCTGTGTCCTAGAGTACCAAGCTGCTAGTCGTGGAATAGGGTTGATATTACCTTTGAAATTAATGGTATCTTGTTTCCAGGGAGTATCTTTCTGAAGGATGTTAAATATGTCGTCTGCTTTAACGGGGTTAATGAAATCGTGATAGAGAGTCGCAGAGCCTTGCGTCAGGGGAATCGACGTAGGCTGGTCCTCAAATAAATCTGACAATCAAGACTCCTTGTGCCTCTTAGATAGCTTTGAAGATATTTTCTTTAAGTATCATTGTCGCCTGGCTTAGTCATTGAACTGGGTCGCGCTGGCGCATCTGAAATATCGATGTTGTTTACAAAGTTTTTGAATGCAGCATTGTAGGTGTTTTCTCTCATAGACCAGAAATGGGTAAAAAAATCTGTTTGTATTACAGCTTTCATGAGGTATTCATACCCCGACCATATTTCCTTGCTGACATGTCCCGTCTGGTACTGCCTGTAAAGCATCTCAAATGTACGAGTAATACCAGTGACAAGCATTAGCATGCGTCCTTTTTCTGTCGAAGTGAGGCTCGTGAAATCTTCAGCGCCCTGCAAATACAACCTTGAGAGTTCTTCTGATGAGGCAATAGTCATCATGTTATGGTTGATGAGTTTGGCGCTTTCTTGCTCAATGGTCGCTTGAACAGCTCGGGAGTTTTGGCGAATTTGTTTGCCGAGATAAATGAGTGATACCACTACGGCAATGGCCGCAGTCGCTTCTGCTATTGAGCCCATCGCTGACCAGTTAAAGAGAGCTGCTGTCCAGTTCATTGTATCTCCTAAATCACTTAACTCTAAAGGCAGCTATATTAGCGTATTCTTCATTTTTCTCATATTTTAAATAAACCAGAATGTTTGGCTATCTTATTGCGCTAAGCTTACGATGTAGTATTAAGTACTGCGCGGAATACGATGCAAAGCCAGGTTATCGGGGGGAAGTATGAAACAGCGAAATTTTCAAATGATTGAGGCAAATGGCGTCACTTTGCGCGTTGTCGTTGAGGGTAATGGTCCTCTGGTTATTTTACTTCATGGATGGCCTCAATCGTGGTACTTGTGGCGACATCAGATCGACCCTCTCGTTGCTGCGGGCTATTGTGTAGCTGTTCCAGACCAAAGAGGGTACGGGGGCAGCAGCAGTCCTCATGAAGTTTCTGAATATACTATTTTGAAGTTGACTGCAGATGTAGATGGGATAAGAAAAGCTCTGGGTTTCGATACATTTAAGCTTATCGGTCATGATTGGGGCTGCATCGTCGCATGGAACACAGCTCTGCTCTACGAAGCAACCTGTACCGCTGTAATGGGGCTATCAGTCCCATTTTGGAGAGTAGGTGATGCGACTATCAATCCTAAGGGCTTCGATGACAAGTTCTGGTACATTAGGCACTTCCAAAATGAGTATGCGGATGATGAACTGAATGCCGATGTGGAACGAAGCCTGCGCATTTTGTCTCATGGTCTGGGAGCTGACTCTCCACCAGGAACTTGGATGAAGCAATTGAGTTATCCAAGTTCAAAAGGGCTACTCGACGTGCTACCTGAGCCCGAGGTTTTACCTTCGTGGATTAGCTCAGAAGATTTTAAATATCATGTTGACCAGTTTAAGAACAACGGTTTTAGAGGACCTACGAATTGGTATCGTAACCTTAATAACCTTAACAGCTTGACGCCGCAACTAGAAGGTAAACGCTTTTCGCAGCCTGCGGCTTTTGTGGCAGGAACCGACGACGATGTGTTGTTATATGACATCAACTGGCAAGATTGGTTTGTAAAGGGGTTTGAAGATCTGAGATTTCTAGAATTGGTGGATGGGGCAGCACATTGGTTACAGGTCGAAAAACCACATGAAACGACCGCTCTGATCCTCCGATTTCTAAAGGAGGTCAGTTAGCGTTCTCCTACTCGTTTTTGTAAACAGGATCATGTAGCCTTAACCAATGGATCCAGCGACACAAAACTATGTATTTTATGACACTGAAACGAGTGGTTTAAGCACTCGTTTTGACCAGATATTGCAGTTCGGCGGCATTCTGACTGATAGCGATCTTAATGAGTTGGAGCGTTTTGAAATACGCTGCCAATTGCGCAAGCATATCATTCCAGCACCTGGTGCATTGAAAGTTACTCGCGTATCTCCTAGCGCAATGTTTGATGAGTCTCTGCCAACTCACTATGAAGCGATGATTCAAATCCATCAGACGTTAACACGTTGGTCTCCTGCTGTTTTTATGGGATATAACTCGCTTTCTTACGATGAAGAAATGTTAAGACAAGCTTTCTACCAAACTTTACAATCACCCTATATTACTAATACGGGTGGCAATGGTCGTGCAGATGTTCTTAGGCTCATGCATGCGACGCATATACTTGCTCCAGGTGTGATTGAGCCAGTTCATGGCCCTAAAGGCAATCCGTCCTTCCGACTAGAAAGTCTGGCACCTACTAATGGATTTGTTCATCAGAACGCACACGATGCTATGGCCGATGTCGAGGCAACGATACATTTGGCAAAGCGCGTTTTAGAAGAAGCTCCTCATGTGTGGGATATGATGTTAACCACGTCATTGAAACGTGAAACTCTGCAACTACTCAATGATCAAAATATTCTGATTTTATGTGGTCCTCAAAATGGAGGGTGGTCAAAACCAGTCACAGCGTGTGGTCGACATCCAAGCCAAGATAACCAACAACTTGTTTTTGATTTAAGTCAACATCCCGCTCAGTACTTAAGTATGAACTTAGACGAATTTTCGAAAAAAATTCGAGGAAAGAATAGCCCTGTCAGAAAAATAGCAGCTAACAAGCAACCTATTCTCTTGTCGCTCGATGATGCGCCTGACCACACAATCCCTTCAGACATTTCGTACGATGAATTAGCGGCTAGGGCAGAAATTATTAAAGAAAGTGTAGATTTTAAAGACCGGGTGTCGGCCGTGTTTTTTGAACAAGGAACTGACGACATCGAACTCTCTGATGAAGTAGAGGATCAAATTTATGACGGGTTTTCCAGTCGTTCTGATTCTTCTTTGATGGAAAAATTTCACTCTTCTGAGTGGGTGGAGAGAGTCGGAGTTCTCAGGGAATTAAGTGATGTGAGGATGCAAAGACTCGCACAGAGGCTGATTTACTTTGAACATCCCGAGCTTCTCTCCGACAAAGTGCGGGCAGCTATTGCTCAAAAAATAACGGAGAGGTTAGCGACCGCAGATGAAGGCGTCAAATGGCGAACATTGAACAGCACACATGCTGAGTTAAGTAAACTCAAATTAAGCGCGAGGGGAGACGAAGATCTCGATTTTATTTCCGTTTATGAGCAATGGCTGGCAGTCCACTATATTGAGACCTAACGAAGCCAAACCTCATTAGAGCCTGTTTGGTGGGAGAACGAGTGTTCTTGTGGTAGTACTTAAAAATACGATAAGTTTGTTAAATCTAACAAAAAAATAAGCGAAGCTGCTGACGAAGGTGTGTCTGGAAAAAAGGAGGGGTGATGGAGTTTCCTAGTCTTGATTTTGCACGAGCGCTAGAGATACAACTTAATGAGAGCAAGCGCTTTGCTGAGGCAAGCGCTTGGTCTGATGTCAAAGTACTTTTGAGTTTTGGTGAACAGCAGTATTGGATGAAACTTTACCGAGGGAAAGTAATAGACTTGATGGAATACTATCCCATGTCCAACCCTCTTGGCTGGGACTATGTCATCGGCGGATCGATCGATAATTGGAATGATCTATTGAAAGGATTAAGACCCATAGGCCACATGCTGGATACAGGTAGTATTACGGTTGACGGAAATCTACTGCAAGCAAATCGGATGTATGAATCCACCCATGTGATATTAAATATCATGCGGAGCATGAAAGTTTACGAAAAATGGGGGGATTAAAAATGTCACATGAAATTACTGGACGTTATGCAACAGTTCAAAATACTAGAGTCTACTATGACGTGTGTGGAGAAGGGGTTCCTTTGATTTGTATTCACATGGGCTGGGCTTGTTCTCTGCAATGGCATCATTTTATGCCGTTGATGGCTGAGGCAGGTTTCAAAGTCATTGCACCCGATTTACCTGGGCACGCAAAATCTTTGCCCGTTAATTGGACACCATTCAAAAAAATGCATGACTACGCAGAGTGGGTCTGGAATTTTATAGAAACGGTTTGTCCAGACGAAAAACCCGTTGTGTGTGGTAGCGGCATCGGGGGAGATATGACACTCGATTTGGCGTGTAATCATCCCAAGGGGATCTCCGCAGGAATGGCATTTGAGTCTGCAGCAAAAACCGGATCAATTTCATTTTTATCCAACTATACCGAACCTCATACTTTCCCAGGGTTTTCCTCACTTGTTGACAACGCCTCTACTTCTGCAATGTATTACCCTTGTGATGATACTAAAGTCTTAGAATCAAAATGGCAGCACCGTTGTACTTACCAAGCTACTTGTGTGGCAGACATGGATGCATGGAATGATCATGATGTCACCGATAAGTTAAGTAATATTGAATGCCCAGTATTTCTATATAAAGGCGAGGCCGACTACCATATTCCGGATCAAGATGTGTTAGATACTATTGCGGCGATCCCTAATGGGTTAGCCGAAGGGGGTATTGCTCAAGGCATGGGACATCTGATCATGATGGAGCAACCTGAAAAGTTAGCGGAAGCATGTACCAGTTTCCTGAAACGGCGCAAAGTAATTTGATGCGTGCGTAGTTTCTTATAGAAATTTTCTCGAAAGCTTGTTAGTACTATTGCCTAGATTATAATATGACTTATTACATAGCTAGAAAACAGCTGTCTCTCATATCCGAATTTACTTATCTAAGGACGCACAATGATCCCTGCACGCTTCGAATCTCTTGTATTTAGCTTTCTTTTATCCGTTTTTATGTCGTGTCTTTCCACTTTTGTCGCATTGTATACCGCGGTGGGTTTGTCTGAAAATTTTATTGGGCTTTGGTTGAATGCTTGGGTCCATAGTTGGGCAGTGAGTTTTCCAATATTATTATTAGTGACACCTTCTGTTCGATTTATGGCTAAAAAATTAGTTGCGAGCACAGAGACAAACCAAACACTGTGATACTTTTCTTGGAGTGTTCCTGGTAAGAGTATCCCTTTAGATACTTGGCTGCAGTTAGCCGATAAAATAAATACCTTCGCCTAAATATGTACAGGGGGAGTTGATTCGCTAAGCTCTTTTAGTACGACCTCATCTGGCAAATCAAACGCCGCCGCGAACGCCTTGTCCATTTCCGAATACTCTGGCTTTCCAATACCACTTGGAGGCTGAGCTACTGCATTAGCGTGTGCATTGTTATAAGGGGCTGGGTTTCTGTAGGAGAGGAGCTCTTCATCAGAGATACCGTTGAGTTTTACGACGGCAGGATCTATCCATTCATCACCGTTTATCGCATCCGGGGAAGTGGAGACTTCAAGCACCAGATTCTCCGGGCCACCGAAATATATGGACTGACAGAAGCCGTGCTCTAATGGCCCCAGTACTCGGACACCTTTTGATCTTATTCTGTCGCGCATTGCTAGTAGTTCGTCGTCAGAATTAACGCTAAAAGCGATGTGTTGCATTACTCCAGCCGCGCAAGGCTTTACCGGATTGCCGGCATGGGAAACTCCTTTCGTTATAGGTAGATCTTTGACCATCGGTGCTGCTACAAAAGCCACAGAAGAGTTGGCGTTAAGCTCCATGAATGCATGCAAGTAACCGTCGACATTATGCATCCAGTACAGAGCTTTTAACTTCAAGCCCAAGACATCAGAGAAAAATGCAATTTGTGATTTCATGTCCGCAGTCATGAATGCCACGTGATGGACGCCATTTAGATGAGCCATAGTTAAATCCCCTCTATCAAATTCAACCCAGATCTACAGAAATATAGATTATCTTGATATTGCGCTGAATTGGTTAGCCTGTCAAAGCCTCGTTCTATACTAGCGGTGACTTCACTTTTAATTAGAGTCTATAAATTCTTGAAGTGTGTTTTTTATAAAATCCCGACCTTCCCCTTCAGTGTAATTAACGGTTTCATCAGCATATTCAAACATGACTTCAAACAATTTTCTTCCAGAGACTGTGTCTTCTATGCGGATCGTGTTGTGAGTCTCAATAATTTGTTTCCAACTGAATCGAACATCGCTCCAGAATTTTTTAGTCTTTTCCCAGTAGTGATGGCCCTCTGAAAAATCATGATTAACTATTCTTTCATATCGGTTAAATCCCGCCTCTCGAGCTATATATTGCTCAGCGCCATGTTCATTATTGGTATTAACTTTGAGGTTGTCTTCCTCATGGATCCAGCCGTGGGATGTTATGGTGTGCCTGTTAGTGCCTACTAGAACATCATAATCATTTCTAATGCTGAATTCACGGCGAGGGAGAGGACGTCGGGTCAGATCGCTTTCCCAAGAAGAATAGTTACTATGGTGCATCCATTCACCTACTGATTCATACCGAGGTGAGTCATCGACTTGGAAAACGGCTTGCGTCCATTTACCTTCAACTGAGTCCGCCGAACGAGTATCGTTAACCCAAGTTCTGTTTTTATCGTAAAGCAACAGAGATGTGTCTTGGTACTTCCAATCCTGTCTCCAATGTTTTACGACGATGGTTTGAGTCTTTGTTTGACCAGGAATTTCAAATGTCATAACTAGGATGTGTTGCAGGCTTATGAGATCTGGCTGATCTTCTAAAATGTAAACGTGCTCAGTGCCCCATGATTGATAAGGTCTAGCAGGCTGATACGGCTCAGTGAATCCAACTAACTCAACGAAATCAAAAGACGCGCGATAAGAGCCAGACATCGCTCGTATAGCTCGCCGATCTTTCTCTTTTTTGGATAGGCTTTTTTCTTGTAGTTGTAACCATAGAGTATGAGGTTCTTTTTGTAAGGTGACTGTCGAACCTTTGGTAATTCCTCCTCGTGGCCTCATTTCGTCAGCGGTGGAGAAAGGCCAAGCATAGGTATACCTATGTTGAGCAGCTATTTCTTTTTCTGCAGACACAGGGTCTAAGTAAACCACCAGCGCACACAAGAATAAGCTAATAAGAATTTTCATAAGTGAGAAGTTCCCATTTCCGTTCGAACTGAATTTCTTTCGACAGCTAGTTTGTAACTTGGTCTCAAGCTAATGTTGGCTTGATAATTATGAAATACGCTAGGGTAATCACACGAATAGGCTGCAGCCCAATCTAGAGTTGTCATCATGAATATGTCAGCTCCTGAAAACAACTTACCCAATAGGTATGGACGGCTATCTTCCATTCTTGTTGCGGCTACATTGATCATTCGGTCGAAATATTGACGGGCTACTAGACATGCGCTGGGGGCTGATCCATAAACATGGGGTAACCCTTCATGTCTTCGTAAAACATATAAAGAAGTTGCATCTAGCTCAGTGCTTATGAATGAAATCCACTCGAAATAAGATGCCCGTGCACCATTCTTACTTGGGATTAAGGAAGTATTGTCTCTACAGTACGTCTCGCCAAGATAGGTGACGATTGCAGCACTTTCACTCACCACAATGTCGCCATCCACAAGTGTAGGTATTTTCCCACTGGGATTTAGTGAACGGTACAAAAGGCTATCCGCCGCCGGAGTTCTGGTTTGTAGCCGCTCCGTTTCATAGTCGAGGCTTAATTCAGTCATCGCCCAATGCGCTCTCATAGTGCGAGGTGTTCCAACGCCCCATAGGGTTCGTGCGTTCATATTAGCTATCCAAAGACAATATGGAACATTAAACTATTGAGACAACGTTTTCATCCCAAGTCGGTATTAATTGTAATATCCGAGTCTAATATCAAGTATTATGTGACGACAATCCAATATTACTTCTTAGGCACAACTATCTTATGCTCTCTTATCAACACGGATTTCACGCCGGAAACGCTGCCGACGTCCATAAACATTCAATGCTCTGCAGCCTGTTAGACTACTTGACAGGTAAAGATAAACCCCTTACTTATGTAGAGACGCATGCAGGGCGAGGACTTTACGACTTGACTGCTGCAGAAGCTAGAAAGACGGGTGAATTCAAGCAAGGGGTAAATCTTTTACGCAAGAATTTTGCGCAGGATCATCCTTATTCGCAGGGGCTTAAGAAGACTGAGGAGCGGTATGGGGAAAGTTTTTATCCTGGCTCTCCTATGCTTGCTTTGCTTTCCTTGAGGCCCAATGATCAGATTCATCTAGCGGAAATGCATCCTCGCGAATTTAAAGCGTTAGAGGCTAATTTTTCTACTCCAGGGGTAAATTTATACCATCAAGATGGATGGCACCTTGTTGATTCAGCGATACCGCCGACTCCAAGGAGAGGTTTAATCTTCATCGATCCTAGTTACGAGATCAAAACTGAGTATAAAGAGATCCCAGTGAAACTTGGTTTGGTCCACCGAAAATGGAATGTTGGTGTCGTAGTGTTGTGGTACCCCATATTAAATGACGGTCTTCATTTGAAAATGCTAAACAATTTGCAGAAACGTTTCCCTAAGGGTTTTCGTCATGAAATTAATTTTTCGTCCTCTACAAAACAGCGTCAAATAGGTGGCTCTGGCTTGTTTATTATCAACCCTCCTTATGGTATTCAGACTATTGGTAGAGAGGTGACACAAGCGCTCCAGTCCTAGAAGTCGTAGCGTCGACAAGGATAGCGTACACATTGAAGTCCATTGTTTCTAGATTTCCCTAGTGGTCAGGGCGGCTTGTTTATGGGACAATCCCGTCCTTCTTGAATAGCTAATCGCGGGATCCTTAAGGCGGGGTGGCAGAGTGGTTATGCAGCGGCCTGCAAAGCCGTTAACAGCGGTTCGATTCCGCTCCTCGCCTCCACAGTGTTCCTGAAACATTACATTTATTGTATTCGACTCGAGCTCGTTTAGCGTAGTAAAAAATTAAACGATAAGCCGCATTTGCTTATACTCGGGCTGTGTAATGTGAATCAGGCCAGTGAGAAGCTGCATAGAAATCGTAGCCAGGGCCTTCCGCTCTAGAGAACATTAACCCTCACACTTCTTGGGATGTTTTCTCTTTACCAACTGCGTCTGCATTGCTGTCAGCTTGATCCTGTTGGCGCTTCGGCGCACCATACCGAAACTCTATAAGAGTTAACACAAGGCCTATCATCATGATGATGAACACAAAGACGGCAATAGGAAGTAAATTATCCGAGATCATGATTGGTCTCTCCTTGCCAGTAGGCTAGACAATTTAAAGTAAATACCAAACGCTAAGATGGAAGGGACCCATATTGCAGTGAATAATCCTGCTAATTGCTCACCTTCGAACCAGAGCAATCCCGATACCGCAAAGGACACCGCAACCGCCAGCAAGATGAATAAATCTGATAGTTTGAACATACTAATTTCCTTACTTATTGAGTAAACGTTGGTCCGGGGGCTGGATTTAGCCCTCATTAAATCCGGTGAAATCCAACTGCGGCTAGCAACAGACCAGCAATCGTGAACGCTGCTGGGATGCGCAGTCCGACAATACCAAAGACGTCAATCATCGATGGTATGAGGCCGGTGAATCCGAGTGGCACCCATAGAAAGAATGGAGTCGCAACAACTACACCAACCCAGCCAGCCACCCTTAATAGAGATAGGCTAGGCTGCTTGTCATCGATTCGTGATGGTTGTCTATCGTCATTCACAGTCACTGTATTGATTTCCGTTTTATTCTGACACAATCAGTCATAGACACACAATACCAGTTTTCACTGTGATGTGTGCTTTTCACTTTGAGTGTCTTGAATTAATTCCTCGAGTCGCCATCATACATTAGTAATTAACTCTGGCAGACAACTTTTTAACTAGATACTGGTGCCTTACGATTGTCATAAGGCTGGCAATAGAGCCGTTAGAGGGGCAGTGGTCGAGGTTAAAACCTAGCTCATTAAAGGATTGTCACCTCGCTTGATTTAGCATCCCCACACTGGCAAAGACTCAGAAAAATCCCTAAAAATACCCCTTTAGCAGCGAGATTAAGACAGACACAAGGGTTATGGCAAACCAGACACTGGGGTAGCGCGCAATACTGTTTAGGCTCAGTACATTAACGAAGGCTCAAACTTTAGGAACTGGTTCCCAGGCCCACCACTATTAGTATTAATTATTTAGCTAGCCCGCTAGCCTCGGCGTAGAATTGCGGCAGAAGATTGGGTAGACTTGGACTCCAGCCAAAATGTTTTACAGCAAGGGTAAAAATGATGAGTGCAATTCCTGATCTAGCAAGTAACTTAACCCCCGGATACGATGCGAGTAGCTTGCAATGGAAGCGACTGACTGATCCAAAAAATACTTTTGATTATCATGTAGATTATTGGGTTGCTATAATTGGTTTCGATATGGAGAAGAATCATGTCGATTTTCTAGGGAAGTGGGAGCCGAATAGTTATTGTCATTTCCATAGACATCTCGCAGCAACGACTAGCATTGTTTTGGCTGGGGAACATCATGTTATAGATGATAGCGGCAGTGAGAAAATCCATAAAATCCGCACTCGTGGAGACATTGCTATAACAGAAGCTGGAGAATCTCACCGGGAGTATGGAGGTGGGGAAGGGTCGATGCTGCTTTTTAGTATGGATTGCGATGGCGGTGAAGTGTTTGAGGTTTTGAATAAAAACGAAGAAGTCATCGTATCTCTGTCGTTTGATGATTTTGTGACTGCCAACTACTAGATAATATTATTTCTCTAGGGGAGGAAAGCGAATGGAATATCAACATTTAACTGTAACGACGGTAAATCATGTAATGAGAGTTACATTGGATCGACCCGAAGTGCTCAATGCAATAAATGTGAAGATGCATGAAGAGCTTCAGATGGCTTTTGATGATTTTGCGATGGATGACAACAAATGGGTATGTGTCGTTATCGGTGCGGGAGATAGAGCGTTTTGTGCTGGCAGTGATCTTAAAGCGATAGCACGTAACGAAGGTCCGACATCGTATCCTAAAAATGGTTATGCAGGACTTATTGAACGTTATGATTTGGACAAGCCGGTTATTGCTGCAGTCGACGGGATTGCGGTTGGGGGCGGATTTGAAGTTGCACTAGCCTGCGATATTATTTTGGCTACTCGTCGTTCCGTCTTCGGTTTGCCGGAGCCGCTTATAGGGCGCATGGCTTTGGGAGGAGGGGTACATCGCCTGGCGAGGCAGATAGGACTTAAGCAAGCAATGGGAATGATCCTTGGCAGCGAGAGTGTCGGTGCGCAGAAAGCGTTAGACATGGGCATCGTTACTGAACTCATAGAAGATGGGGAAATAGAGACGGCGATCAACAGTTGGGTAACTAAAATTTTAAAGTGCGCCCCTCTATCGGTGCGTGCTTCCAAACAGGCTGTCTTGATGGGGCTCGATGAGGCTAGCCTTGAAGAAGCGCTTAAGAAACAGACCGACTATCCAGCTTTTGTTAAAATGATTAACTCGTCAGATGCCGACGAAGGTCCCTTGGCTTTTGCGCAGAAACGGGCCCCTGATTGGAAAGGTCGGTAAGAACTTTTCGTTATCCGCTAGTGCAGGCCGGTTGTCTTCGATGATCCCTGATTTGCTCGAAGCCAAAGCCGACTTTAAACATCATCGCTTCATCGTAAGGACGCGTTAAAATCTCCATCCCTATCGGAAGCCCTTTTTCTGTAGAGCCGGCTGGTACTGTCATAGCGGGCATGGAAGTTTGCGAACTTATCAAGGTGTTCGTTGGGAAATTCAAAGTCGTCCATCGGCCAGAGTCAGTTTCAGACCTTAAAGGGGGAGGCACCTGTGCGGTAGGATACACGAGTGCATCGTACCCACCTTTATCCATAATGCTGGTGATTAAAAGCATAAGGTTGTCTCTTTCTGCATACGCTTTGTAGTAATCCAGATCTGATAACGGATCATCTGGTCCGTTTGCAATGCCTTCTAGAAGATCTAATTTAGGGTGATAGTGGCCGGCACTTACGATCTCTTCGATTGTCTTCATCGGAGCTTCAGGTCGAGCGTTGAGGAAAAGATTGAGATCATACTTTGATTTTAGCAAGTAAAGAGATGTTGCATCTAAGGATTCAGCAAGGTTTGGAATTTCAACATCACTGACAAAGGCCCCTCCAGCTGCAAGCTGTTCAATTGCGGCATTCATGACTTGGTTTACTGGACGACAATTTTCATCTTGATCACTTCCGAAAGCATTCCTTACCACACCTATTCTTAAGTTTTTTAGTGCATCTGGTATGAGTTGCTGTGAATAATTAGAAGTAGCTTTACCTATATTATAGGTCGCGGTGAGAGGATCGTTTTCATCGAACCCGCAGATTACTTGAAAGACTTTTACTGCGTCAGAGACACTGCGCGCCATTGGTCCAATGGTATCTTGCAAAGCTACGAGTGGATTACATCCTTGTCGACTCATCATCCCTGGTGTGGCTCGGACACCCACTAGATTGCAAAAAGAGGAAGGTAATCTTACCGAGCCGCCACAGTCAGTCCCAATGCCTACCGCAGCAAATCCTGCAGCTACGGCTGCTCCAGTTCCACTGCTAGAGCCACCAGGATCTCTATCTAAAGCGTACGGATTTTTTGTTTCTCCACTCCTTGAAGAGTATCCAAACCAGGAGGTAGCCCAGTCAGGTAGAGTCGTTTTCGCTAGGATTACTGCTCCGGCTTCGCGAAGCTTTGATATAACGGTTGCATCTTTTTTGGCCATATACTGTGAAAAGAGATTAGAACCGAAAGAGGTGGGCATATCCGTTGTTTCTAGGCAGTCTTTTACGACCATAGGAATACCATGCAGAGGTCCAATTAGCCGCTTCGAGGACAAAAGTTGCGCGTCAAGCTGGCGTGCCAAATCGACAGCTGAATTATTCATTGTGACAATGGCATTTAAGCGCGCACCTTTTTGGTTATTTCGTTCAATATTTTTCAAGTATGCGTCTACTATGCTTTCACAGGTAATGGAACCGGACAGCATCGCTGCGTGGATCTGGGAAATATTCACCTGTTCTAACGGTCGATCGTTTATCAGCAATTTGAGACTCCTGTGATTCACTTTAATATAGAGCCTACTAAGAGAATATTAGATTCACAACTAGAGAACGATCGTTTTTGCCACGGATACACCAAGTTTGATACTTTAGACCACTAATTTTGGTAGATTGAGCAGTTGATTTAGATTATTTTATCTGGGTTTAGGCTAATACTGAGCTGCCTGCGTAAGACTAAGGTATAGAAAATAAAGGATTTAGGGGAATGGAAAAATTAGCTGATAGCGCGACGGATTTGCGAGTTGTAATTATTGGGGCTGGAATGGCTGGAATTTTAGCGTCTATAAAAATGACTGATGCTGGCTATCATAATCACGTCATATACGAAAAATCGGACCAATTAGGTGGGACTTGGAGGGACAATACTTACCCTGGAATCACTTGTGACGTTCCCGCGCATGGATATACTTATTCTTTTGAGCCAAATCCAGATTGGAGTCAAACATTCGCCCCAGGTCCGGAGATAAAGCAATATTTCGAACGAGTGGCTGACAAATATGATGTCAGAAAAAAAATCTGTTTTAACGAGTCCGTAAACTATTGTGCATTTGAAAACGAAGGCTGGACCATTCGAACGACTAAAGGGCGAGAAGAGCGTGCAGATATTGTTATTGCGGCTACCGGAGTGCTACATATTCCATCTACACCAAAAATTGATGGCTTAGAGCGTTTCAAAGGTTCATCTTTTCACAGTGCTAGATGGGATCATTCGATCGACTTGGCTGGAAAAAAAGTAGGGGTCATAGGCACCGGTTCTACTGCCATACAAATAACCTCGGCGATTGTTGATAAAGTCGAAAAGTTTAGTTTGTTTCAGCGGACTGCTCAGTGGGTCATGCCTATCGAGAACCAAATTTATTCGGATAAAGATAAATCAGATTTTAAAGATTCTGAAAAACGTGGCGTGGTTGTTGATCAAATCCATGCAGATTTCGATAATTTTTCTAACGGGGTCATTGACGCGGAGTCAGCCAGTTTGGCCGCGCTTGCAGATGAGTGTCTGCGTAATTTGGAGGAGGGCGTGCTAGATAAAGAGCTGCGAGAAAAGCTTCGGCCTGATTATCGAGCGGGCTGTAAGCGTCTAATATTTTCCACTGATTTTTACGAATCTATTCAGCGGGACAACGCGAATTTAATCACGTCCGGAATTGCAACTGTTGAAGAGGGTGGGATTCGGACAGAAGATGGAGAATTTCACGAGCTTGATGTTTTGGTGGTAGCTACAGGGTTTAAGGCAGATGCGTTTATCAGGCCAGCGACTGTCTTAGGTAGAGATGGTATCGATTTAGATGACGCATGGTCCGATTACCCATCGGCATACATGTCTGTCTCGATTCCAAAATTTCCTAATTTTTTCATGCTGAATGGCCCCAACTCTCCTGTCGGAAATTTTTCTTTAATACAAATAGCGGAAAACCAATTAGATTATTTGCTTCAGTTAATGAACGAAATTAGACTGGGCAACTGCAGCCAAATCAGTGCCACTAGAAATGCTACTGAGGCATTCGAAGAGAGACGAATTGAAGCGACTAAGAAGACCGTTTGGAATACGGGGTGTAAGAGTTGGTACTTAGATAAAAATGGCATTCCTTCGAGCTGGCCATGGAGTAGACAGCAGTTTTTTGATGAGATGGAACGACCCGAATTAGAAGCTTTTGAAAGACTCTAGCTCTAAATGCAGCTGTCAAAAATAGTCTTAGGTTTGTACACTGCAAGACATGACATCTGAAATCATTAAATTTCTAGTTACCGGATCTGCGGCCAAGCCTTACGAAGTGGAATTTGTTAAGGATGGTGCGGAGCTTAAAGTCTATTGTAACTGTCTTGCCGGAAGTCATGGTTCTTATTGTAAACATAGAATAAATTTGCTGATTGGTGACTCAACTGGGCTTGCTGATGGGCAATCTGGAAACTTTGATTTAATAGCAACATGGTTAAAAGAGACAGAATTGGAAGTGGCGTTAAAGGAATTTTTGTCTGCGAAAAATGAGAAACCTACCGACAAGGCGCGAGTTACAAAGTCTAAAAAGACCATCTCAAAATATATGCGCTAAATTTTTTTCAAAGTGACATGGTGAGCAAGTTGACGGACAAAGATGACATGACACCGAGAAGAAGCTTTATTTTTGCGCCTGCGCTCAAACCTGATATGTTTTACAAGGCGCTTAAATGTGGAGCAGATATAGTCTGTGTTGAATTAGAAGATGGTGTCGCTCCAAAAGACAAAGATTTAGCTAGAGGTAACGCGATAGAGATGTTCTCTGGCTTGAACTCTAATGAATTTGTAGATGTTGAAAAAGTGCTCCGTATCAACACCATAAGAAGTCAAGTAGGACTAGATGACGTAAGAGCTATCCTAGAGGCAAAGATACCACCACCGGTAGTTATGTTGCCTAAAGTTATGACGCCTGATGAAGTGATTTGGTTAGATGAGTTATTTTCTGAACGAGGGCATGACACTCGGTTCCATATTATTATTGAGACGAATGAAGGGCTAGAAAACGCGTATGAAATTGCCAAAGCGAGCCCCAGGACTGAGGCGTTATTCTTTGGTGGCTTCGATATGGCAGCAGAATTACGTTGTGAAATGGCATGGGAGCCTTTGTTATATGCCCGCTCACGAGTAGTACATGCTGCAGCAGGAGCCGGTATTGATGCGATAGATGTTCCGTTTCTAGATCTTAAAGATTTGGAAGGGATGAGAAGAGAAGCCGAGTTGTCCCGTAACCTAGGATATTGTGGCAAAGGTGCGATTCACCCAAGCCAGATTGCCTCATTGAACGCAGTGTTTACGCCTTCCGCTGAAAAGATAAACCATGCGAGACAAATCGTAACAGCTTTTGAGGCCGCTGATACAGGACTGCTGGTCATTGAGGGGAAGTTGATAGAAAAGCCTGTCATAAGGGAAATGAAAAGACTTTTAGCTATAGCCGATAGAATGACCAACAAAAAAAGTTAGGCTTCTCTACTCGGGGCAGTCCAGGCCTAAGGGTATTCGCGTAGCATTTTATGGTTGTTCTTTGCCATGGCGTGTTTTTACACGTGTTAGAACATTTTTAGGTAGGCTGGAAAGTATTAAGCTGAAACTGTCCGTGATCCGAAGAGCATGGTGCGTGTACCTGAAACTAGAAAGTTTAATCTTATTGAGTTGAACTCATTGTTCATAAAACTAAAGCTTCTTTAAGAGAATAGCGATTGCGAGTGTTATTTGACCTTGCCAGCCTTGTCGATAAAATCCGCTTGAAAAAATTTTTCTAAACCTGGTTAAGAAGTTGTTTGAACGTAACTCATAAAAAGTGCGAAGAGCATCGTTTGTCTTTCTACTTAAAGGAGTTGTCAGACAATCCAGGGCCCTCAAATGTCGATCATTCCATTCTTTGAAGGCACCCGATGTTAAGATTTTGAGACGCTGTATTTTTGCTCTAACACCTACATTCGCTCCGATAAGGTTCTGTGGGTGTTGTCGGTACAAAAGACAAGGCATGGGATCGTAATGAACATGTCCACCATATGCGGTAATGACTATGTACATCCACCAATCATGACTGGCCACATCCTTACTGTACGGTAGAGTTTGTTGCACGACGGCTTTTGCTGCTTTATTCATAGCCATGGTGTTTCCTCCCGCGATGCTTTGTACAAGAGCATTGCGAAAATCGGGTCGCTTTTTGAATAACCGTGATTTCCCTTTAAATTTGCCGTGCATGTCTATTAATTGAGTTCTTCCACAATAAAGTGCGGGATGTGTTAAATCTTGGCTTTTTAAATAGGTAAGTGAACGTGATAGTTTTTCAGAACACCAGACGTCATCTTGATCAGCTAGTACGAAGTAGTCTGCTTTAATGTCTTTTTCAATCAAAGAGAAAAAGTTGTTCACAAAGCCTAAGTTGTTTTCAGTCTTGTAGACGGTCACTTTATTACTAGTTCGGTTTTGGAATTCTTTAATAATATCCAACGTCTGATCAGTAGATCCATCGTCGGAGATATGTAGTTCCCAGTTAGTATGATTTTGATTCTCGATAGAAGTCAGTTGCAGGTCTAAGTATTTACCTCCATTAAATGTTGTCATGAGTATCGCAATAAGCTCTGATTGTGGCAGATTAATGGGTTTAGTTACTTTCTTCTGGGTCGCAGTCCGAAAAGCAGATTCTGTCCACCTCAATTCATTCTCGTACTCACGCGCTTGCCGTATTGTTAGGGGCAGCGCGATCCCTCCTTGGATTATTAATAGGCTTAGTATGAGTCCAGCTGCTCCAAAATATTGAGGCACCGTCAGCATACTTATTACCATTAAGACAGAAGCTAAAATTGCTATGCCGAACAATGGTTCGGACATGGAACACCTGATTTTCAAAGTGACTGCACTAATGTATTGTCCACATAATAGTGCAACGCATAGCATCAATATGACTTTATTTGGCAAAAGATTTTGATGCAAGAATGTAAAATAACTGGTGTTCGCCGCTATAAGGAAGCAGCTAGCTAACACGATAAAAAACGCTATCCCTTTTTTAACGGCGCGCGAGAACATTAGGTCTGTATCGGCCCAGTTGCTTTGTGCTGTAGCTGCTGACAAGCGCGGTAAGATACTGGTGATCGTTGAAAAAGAAAGTAATGCTATCGTGTTGACTATTGCCAAGCTGAATCCCATTCTTGCGGCAGACTCTGGACCTTCAACCTGGAAAAGTATTATTGTGATGGCCTGACCTAAAAGGTATGCCGATATAGTTGTCACACCCACTCTTTTCTCAACTTGACCTAAGGAATCGTCCCAATGAGTCAGAGGGTCTGGTTTCTGTACGAAAAATGGGAGTAAATGTATCCATTTGGTGGCTAGCCAGACGGCTTGCGTGATTGTTGCAGCTAGAGCTATTGCTACGGCGGCCCAGAGTATGTGGCCTGTTATGATCATTAGCCAACAGACTACGGAACCCAGAACCCCTTGTATGAGACGGACTTTATACACCTCATTGATGCCACCGCAGCCTTCAATTATTGATGCGACAGGCAGAAGCAGCAAGTTGATTGAAGTTGCCACGACAAGAGTCAGCCAGATTACGGGCCAATTTTGGAAGTCATTCTCTGATAATGAAAAAAAATAAAAGCCAATTGGCCCTATTAAGACGAGGAAAAACATAGAAAGCTTTCTATATTTTTTTGAGGTGACATAACATAAAGAGTGAAACTGATTAATGTCGCTGGGATTTAGAAGATCAATTTCTCTAATGTTTTTTTCGTGAAATTTTGAGGCTGCCTTGAGAGTTAATATCCCAGATAGCCCGTGGTCAAAAATAACATATGTAGCAGCAAGACTCAGCAAAGCGTAATACCACCCTTGTGCATCTAAAGGTGCATTAGTGGTAAGCAGCAGCAGTGTTATGGCTCCAGCGCCGGCCTGCCAGGCTCGTTGTGTGACTATAATTTTTTCAGTTTTGATCATTTTCAACATCAGTGCCTAGCAAAGTATTTTCCTGGGTAAATGTGCATTAGCGCTATTGGTTAGCTAACATTTGTAAAGGTACCATATGCTGAAGATATTATGGCAACAAGCCGTGAGAATAATTGCTATCAACCCTATGTGTAAAGTGTTGCAATCAGCTAAAAGACCTTCAGAATTAATTATGCTAGTTTGCATCTAGGTTTTTTTTATGCCGATTGGTCGTCAGGTCCCTGAACAGAGTGTTGAGTGAGCGCCTGAATTATCGGCAAGAATGTTAAAATGTTATCGTTGATAGAATCAGTAGGATATTTGATCCACATTAAGAAACATGGAGGAATGAAGTTTTCATGTTTCGTTATTATAGCTATGTTTGCTAGAGGAGTAATTGCGTAATGAAGTTGTTAGGTAAGACAGCGGTCATCACAGGTGGTGCTGGAGGTATAGGTGCAGGTTTAGCGAAGGCGTTTTCGGCCAACGGCGCCTCAAATATTGTTATCGCCGATTTAGATGGAGATAGAGTGGCTAGCGTTGCAAAAGAACTTGGGGTTTCTGGTTTCCAATGTGACGTGACTCGAGAGGCTGACATTAAAGATTTAATCTCTTCCGTTGAAGAGCGTTACGGTGCGATCGATGTTTTTGTCTCTAATGCGGGGGTTTTTAGATTAGGTGGAGAAGAGACCAGCGATGACGACTGGCTGTTGAATTGGAATATTCACGTTATGGCGCATGTGTATGCAGCTAGGGCTTTGGCACCTTTGATGGCTAAACGTGGCAGTGGTTATCTTGTTAACACTAGCTCGGCAGCAGGATTGCTTATGCATGTGAACTCAGCAACTTATTCTGTGACAAAGCATGGTGCTGTTGCATTTGCAGAATATCTTGCCGCTACGTATGGGTCCTCAGGCGTCAGAGTTTCTGTCCTGTGTCCGCAAGCAGTGCGAACCGCAATGACTGCTGGACGTGATCAAGGAGTGGCAAGTGTTGATGGGATGCTTGAGCCTGAACAGTTGGCTGCCTGTGTCGTTGAAACTATGGATCGTGAGGAGTTTTTAATTTTACCTCACCCAGAGGTTTTAGAGTACATGCGGCGTAAAGTTGGCGATTATGACCGATGGCTACGAGGGATGGCCCGGTTGAAAAATGATTTTACTGTCTAGCTTAGGATAGTAGGTTTGTCAGTAGGAACAAATTTTCGCTTGCTTTCTCAGCACATGGCGTTATTCGAGGACACTCGAACTCACCGATGGGCCCCCAAATAAAAGAACGGCCATTCTGGTTTATCTTGAATAAGCTAGCTATTATATTGTTGGTTTTCAGGGGCGGCAATAAATGTGTCTAGCCGCAGCCTAATAAGTGTTTTATTAGGGTGGTTGAAGCTCTTGCGCAGATATTTTTGTTAGACGAGTAAGCCTCAATAACTAAAGTAATCTATTTGATCTAAGGAATGTTTAATGAAGTTAATTGTATGGTGTTTTCTGATCAGCGTGTCTTCTTCAGGCTTTTCGTCTGAGACTGCTAGCGTCGATGATGTAATGGAGTGGATTAAAACAGAGCCGATGTTAGATCCACCAGTCAAAGGCACTGTAGTGAACTTTGGAGAAATGAATACATTGCGGCCCTGGATGGTGCCTGGTTTGTTTGATGAGATGCTGTTCCCAGAAACCGAAGTCACCATACAGGAAACGATTGCTTATACATTCCATAAGAGTTTCGTAGACGCTACCAAGCATCATGCAGGAGAGTCTGCGATTGCCGCTGATGGAGCATTGGAGAATTATTCAGCTGGGCAACCATTTAGCCACGAGCAAATTATGGCTGCTGATCCCGAGAAGGCCGGTTATATGATCGCTTGGAATAGGGTTAATAGGTGGCGTTACTATGGTTATAAGATGTCCGGTGGAGAAATACTTTATTTGGGCGCCAAATCAGGAGACGCTCCTCTTGATAAGGACCGTGGTTTAAATGGAGGAGGTTCATTAGATCGAGCCCTGACAGTAGAATTTCAAAGTGCGATTTTAAGCCACTTACCTATGCTAAAAAGTCAAAACTATCGCATGGAAGGGGGCGATTCTAAAACGACACATTATAAAGAGTATTTCGGTTTTCTGGCGCCGCATAATGTTGCAGGAACCAAATTCGTGGTTGAGCGGATGTTAGAGCCACATGCTGATGATCAAGTGAACATCTACTCTCCAACAGAGAGGAGAGTTAGACGTTTTTCGGCAAAAGAGCGAGCAGATAGCTTTATGGGAACGAATTTCACACTAGATGACGTGGAAGGGTTTTCTGGTCGGACACTTGATTACGAATGGAAATTCTTGGGTACGAAAAAAGTGCTGGCAGTAAGTGACAGCGCCCATGAAGAGCCTCAATACTTCGGTCCTTACAGTCGTGTGCCTCACGACCGCTGGCAACTTCGAGATTGTTACGTAGTTGAGGCTACTTCAGTATGGGAAGGACATCCTTACAAAAAGCGAATCATTTTTGTGGATGCGCAGACATTTAATATTGCAATGCAGGTTGTCGTCAACAGGAAAGATCAGCTCTGGAAGGTTTTCTTTATGACGTATAAATGGCGTGGGTCAAAAGATGGCACGGCGAAAAATATTACCGAATCGATGCCTCATCCTGTTATGGATGCCGCTATTGACCTAATTGATAATACTGCCACGCTTGCGCATGTGGGCAAAGATGTTGTATTTCCTGTGATGACTGACCGTAAGGTGAGGAGGGTGTTCAGTGTGTCATCCTTGGGCGAGGGGAAATAATATTAGCCGATTCTCGGCGTCAGCAAAAGTGCCCATTTTTATCCTAAATACTTTGGTATTGTGTGGCCTTTTTGTCTTCACTCCTTTCTGTTTTGCAAATATTGGTGCGCAACAGATCCTAGAATGGATTGAGTTGAAGCCCAAAATGGATCTGCCTCCCGAAAATTATAAAGTTACTCATGACGATCTGGGTCGGTTGGAGCCATGGTTAGTTCCTGGTCTGTTTGAGGAATTGTCTTTCCCTAAAGTAGAGTTGATAATCCAGAGAACTCAAAAGTTTCCGTCCCACAAATCTTATCAGATAGCTACAAAGAAGCATGCGGGAGAAGCGTTTGTTGACTCAGATGGCTCTCTCAAGAATTACGCAGCAGGTAAACCGTTTAGTGACGTGCAAATTAAAAATTCTGATCCAATTGAGGCCGGTTACATGGTTGGGTGGAATTGGAATCACCGCTGGCAACACTATGGTTTAGACACCTCCAAAATGCCGCTGATATATCTAGGGAACAAACAAGAAAATGCTCCGCTCAATAAAAAATTAGGGTTGTTAGGACGAGGATCGATAGACCGACTTTTAGTTTTTGATTATAGAAAGGTTTACTTGAATCACCTTTCGATGCTTCCAAACCAAGGGTATTCGATTAAAGTAAAAGATTCCGAAAACCTATTTTTCAAAGAGTTTTATGAATTTCTATCACCTCATAATGTGGCTGGAACTATGTTTCTCGTTGAGCGAAAACTTGATCAGCATGCTGACGATCAAGTGAACATATATTCGCCGACTGAACGTCGTGTACGTCGTTACTCTGCGAGAGAAAGAGCAGACCCGGTAATGGGATCCAACGCAACCCTTGATGATGTCGAGAGTTTCTCAGGCAGAGTGTTAGATTATAAATGGAGATTTCTTGGTGAAAGAGAACTTCTTACGGTAAGTAACTCCATTCACGACACTCCAAAGACTTTTGGTCCTTACAGTAGAGTGCCCCACGACGGGTGGCAATTACGCACGTGCTATGTGCTTGAGCTGGAGTCAATTTTAGATGATCATCCTTATAAAAAGAGATTTCTTTTTATTGATAAAGAGACTTATTCTGTTGCAACGAGCTTAATTTTTAACCGAGAGAATCAATTTTGGAAAGTGCTTTACAATGTTTATAAATGGAGAGGGACGCTAGATGGAGTGACTCAAGATATAAGAAGATCTGTTCCATACCCGCAGTATAGTGGATTTATCGATCTACTAGCGAATACAGCAACAATCGTGCATACGTATTCAGGTCTAGACTACCCAGTGATGTCTCCCAAAAAAGTTAAACGAAAGTATAGTGTTTCTAAGTTAGGGGAGGGACGGTAGTGTCAGAAAAAATATGCCTCATTACGGGAGTTGGCCCTGGGACTGGTGCCTCTCTTGCAAAACGATTTACCGAAGGTGGCTATCGGGTAGCAATGATTGCAAGAGATCGTGAACGGCTAGAGTCTCTAGAACATCAAATAGATGGAGCAAAGGGGTATGTTTGTGATGTTTCTGACGAAATAACTGTCAATGAAACTGTTAGCGCCATCGTGCGAGAAATGGGACAACCTGAAATATTTATACACAATGCAGTTGGTGCAGTTTTTGGCAATTTCATGGAAATAGATCCGGCGCAATTAAATGATAATTTTCAAACAAACGTGATGGGTTTTTGTTACTTAAGTCGACTGTTAGCACCAGCTATGGTTGCAGCTGGGAAAGGGGTGATCATTGCGAGTGGGAATACATCAGCTTTGAGAGGTAAAGCAAATTTTGCTGGGTTCGCACCGACCAAAGCAGCGCAACGTATCTTTGCAGAATCTATGGCTAGAGAGTTGGGGCCAAAAGGCGTTCATGTTGCCTATGTGTTAATAGATGCAGTGATTGATCTTGAGTGGACGAGGGAGTGGTTTCCGGACAAGCCGACCGACTATTTTATACAGCCTGACGATATTGCAGAGACAACGTATCAGATCGCACATCAACCTCGTTCTGCTTGGTCTTTTAATGTTGAAGTGCGTCCTTTTGGTGAAAACTGGTAGTCAACGTTGCCACGGCCAGTTATTTACTTTCTGGTTAAAAAATTGGCAATCTTGGATCTGTGCCTCGCAAAAATCTGATAACTCCAGTCGGTGAGCGGCCTTACTAGAGGTAGATTTAACAATTTCAACCACCTATGGCGCTCAACGAGATCCCATGCCATGAATGTGACATCCATCCCTGTGATAATTGTGCCACCCAACAATTGACCATGAAGGACATTTCTAGCCTCCTGCAAATCGATAAAAGGGAACTTTGTTTCAAAAGACTTACTATTTATGTCTTCGAATTGAATTTTTGCATTTTTATCGTATCTCTCAAGCAGCACTATTTCTTTTGTGCAGAGAGGACATTTCCCATCGAAAAATAATATTAACTCAGCGGTTTTGATCTCTTTTTTCATACAGTGGTATACGTGCCAAGAATCAATTTGGCGTTAAAAATAAGAGCTGTGTGTTAATGTTAACCAGAGAATAACGATGAGAGGGAACATTTTATGACAATAGAAGAAAACCGTTTTACATCAAAACGCCATACCACTTCTTATTTGTCCAGCGGCCCACCTGATGGGCCATTGCTAATATTTATTCATGGGTGGCCTGAGTTATCATTCAGTTGGCGTCACCAGATTAAGTTTTTCGGGGTGGTAGGGTGGCGTGTTATCGCACCTGATATGAGAGGTTATGGCCGTTCCAGCGTTTACGAGAGTCATTCTGCTTATGCTCAATCTGAGATAGTAACTGACATGCTGGAGTTGTTAGAACATTTGGGTGGCGATAATGCAGTATGGGTTGGGCATGACTGGGGTGCTCCTGTTGTTTGGAACATGGGACTGCATCATGCAGACAAGGTGCGCGCGATAGCTAATTTATGTGTGCCTTTAGGTTTTGAACGAGGAGTTGACGAGCTCATCAAACATGTTGACAGAAGTATTTACCCTATTGATAAATATCCAAAAGGACAATGGGATTATCAGTACTTTTACACGGAAAATTTTGAATTAGCGCAAAATGAAATGGAATCCGACCCTTATAAGGTAGTGAAAGCTTTATTTCGAAAAACAATGGGCGAAGGGCCAGATCAGCCCGTTTTCTCGGCAAGCATTCGAGAACGAGGGGGGTGGTTTCCTCCAGATGGCATTCCTCCTGATATGCCGATTGATTTAGATGTGGTTAGCGAGGAAGAAGCACAAGAGTATGCTGATGCTTTGACTCGAACCGGTTTTTTTGGCGCCAACTCTTGGTATATGAATCACGAGAGAAATTCTACATACGATGCAGAACTTTCTCTTGCGCAACGTACGTTACATATGCCTGTCCTTTTTATACATGCGGAAAATGATTACATCTGCTATACGATCAAAGGAGGGCTAGCAGAGCCTATGAGAGAAGCCTGCACTCAACTCATAGAAAAATCTGTCCCTTCTGGACATTGGATGGCCCAAGAAAAACCCGAACAACTTAATGCTTTTCTATTGAAGTGGCTTGAGCATCTTTAAGCCTTCGTAGCCGTCAAAATCTTGTCTTATATGCAACTTTCATAAGCCAAGTTGGCTCATAGTGATGCGGGATCCGTTATTTGTACTGGCCCCTGTTGGACTCTTTTTCTGGCAATGCTGTGTACCGATTTCATTTAGAAAAATTAATTTTGGCTTTCAATCTCAAAGCTTTCTTAAGAGGGACTTAGATTCGTTAACTGCTGAACGAAGACAGCGAAAAGATTTAGGTTTAAGATGTCACAATGATAAATTACAGAAATTTGCTAACACAAAACATTCAGACCTCAATTCAAGCCAAGCAGGAATTTCTTTTATTAGACCAGCAACTAGATAATTTCGATAAAGCAGTTAAGTGCGTTGTCGACTCATATAAGAATGATGGAAGAATCTATATCGCTGGGAACGGCGGGTCAGCGGCGGACGCGCAACATCTTGCCGCCGAATTTGTAAGCCGGCTTGGTCGGGAGCGGGGGCCGCTCGCTGCTGAGGCTTTGACAGTTGACAGTTCTACCATAACAGCAATAGGCAATGATTATGGGTATGACGAAATTTTTGCCCGGCAGATAGCTGGGAAAATGCGGCCTGGGGATGTCTTTCTGGCAATAACGACCTCGGGTAATTCGCCGAATATACTAAGAGCCCTAGAACAGTGCGCCGAGTTGTCTATTCCGTCTATTGTATTTACGGGCCGTGATGGAGGTAAAGCTAAAGCTTTGACTGACTATTGTGTCATCACTTCCGGCGAGTCAACTGCGACAATACAAGAACTGCATATAGTTTTGGCTCATTCTTTATGCGAGTGTGTTGAAATGGAAATGTTCAGCTAGAATCTAGTGGTAAACAGTTAGTAAGAATTAAATGAGCAAACCAGCAATTTTTTTGGACCGGGACGGCACGGTCAACTTTGAGCTAGATTATTTATACCAATCGACGGAGTGGAAGTGGATTCCTGGCGCTATAGAAGCTATAAAACTTCTTAATGCGAATGACTTTTTAGTCATCGTGGTTAGTAACCAATCAGGGATAGCTCGGGGGAAATATACTAGAGACGACGTGGATAAACTGCATGTTTACGTAAATAGTGATCTGCAAGTACAAGGTGGTGTGATCGACGAATTTTATTATTGTGCGCATCACCCTGACTATGGTGACTTGAAAGACTGTGCATGCCGCAAACCTAAGTTGGGGATGCTCAAGCAAGCCTGTAACGATCACGATATTGATCTCGCTAAATCATGGTTGATCGGCGACAAGCTTACCGACGTCCAGACAGGAGAAAATGCTGGTATCTCGACCGTACTCGTCCTAACAGGTTACGGAAAAGAATCTTTAAAAAAGATAAAGCCTGATCAATTAACTGCTCATGACCTACTTGATGCCGTACTCCAACATATTGTTTATTGACTTAATTATTAAGCGAGTACGCGTAATAGGTTTAATGAAAATTATTTATGAGAAGTGAATCGATATTTGAGGTAAGCACCTAAATGGCTAAAGGTAGAACAGTGGTCGGGATTTTGGGTGGAAGTGGTGTCTACGAGATAGATGGGCTAAATAGCAGTCAATGGAAAAGTATTAAATCTCCATTTGGCGAGCCCTCTGATGAGTTATTACATGGTGATCTAGATGGACAACAGATTGTTTTCCTGCCCAGGCACGGGCGCGGGCACAAAATTCCACCTTCGCATGTGAATTATCGCGCAAATATAGACTGTCTTAAGCGTGCAGGGGTCACAGAGCTTATTTCAGTGAGTGCTGTCGGTTCGCTTAGAGAGGAGCTTGCTCCTGGTGCTTTTGTTATTATTGATCAGTTTATTGATCGAACTGTTGCTCGTGAAAAATCTTTTTTTGGGCCGGGGTGTGTTGCTCACGTATCAATGGCGAAACCGGTATGTAATGTACTTGGAGATTGTCTTGAAATCGCAGCAAGACATGCGGATATAGAATATGTGCGGGGAGGTACTTACCTTGCAATGGAAGGTCCTCAATTTTCAAGTTTCGCTGAATCGCAGCTCTACCGATCTTGGAATTGTGATGTTGTTGGGATGACTAATATGCCAGAAGCAAAGTTAGCTAGAGAAGCAGAGCTTTGTTATGCCAGCGTTGGAATGGTCACTGATTATGATTGTTGGCGTATTGGACATGATGCTGTGACTGTTGAACAGGTGGTTAAAGTCTTGCTCCAAAATGCCTCCCTTGCGAGGACGCTTGTGAAGGCTGTAACCCCTTTGATTAACGCCGAGCCATCTCTGTCGACATGTTCTTGTAAGATAGCCCTAGACGGCTCTTTAATTACAGCTGCAGAAGCTCGAGATCCAGCAGTTCTTCTGGACCTAGATGCTGTCGCTGGTCGAGTGCTCAAGAAATGAGCTTTCAAAGACCTGCCGAAACAGCTGTAATAGAAGGTAAAGAATCGTTGGTTGAGCTAACGCTCGAACTAGAGAGACTCGGACTCAATCGGGGCACTTCAGGAAACTGTTCGATAAGATCTTCAAAGGGGTTTTTTGTGACGCCCTCTGGTATTTCCACTGGAGATCTTACCGCAGACTCTATTGTGGAGATGGATCTAGAAAGTAATGTCTTGAGCGCGGGGAATCCCTCAAGCGAATGGCGTTTTCATAAAGATATTTTAAAAACTTACTCTTGGGCGAATGTCGTTATACATACGCACTCCGATTATGCGACCGCCTTTTCATGTTTTAGGGAAGATATGCCTGCGTTTCATTACATGATAGCGGTCGCAGGGGGCGACTCTATTAAATGTTCTCCCTATGCACTATTTGGAAGTCAAGATTTGTCAGATAATGTGTTGGAAGCATTGCGTGGAAGGAGAGCGTGCTTGATGTCGAATCACGGGATGATTGCAGTTGGAGAAACCCCCTCGAAAGCATTGGCTTTGTCTATAGAGTTAGAAACGCTTTGCAAACAGTACCTACTCGCCCGACAAGTGAGAGAGCCTATCTTATTGTCGAAGACAGAAATGAGAGAGGTTTTACAAAAATTTAAAAGTTATGGAGTTCGGGGAAATTAAACTTTGTTAAACACGCTTTAACTAATGTTCGGCCATTGATAGCGAGCGATGCTTGAAAGCTGGATCAAACTAAATCGCTTCTGCGCTATTTTGCTATTTTAAGTTATTTACAAATGAAAAAGACTGGTTGCGTTATTGAAAATTGAAACATTAAAGTGGGTTGGAAATCATTTGGAAATGATAGACCAACGGATTCTACCATCGACGTTCACTTACATCAGCTGTTGGTGTGCGCTTGATGTTGCGAATGCAATAAAAAATATGATTATCAGAGGTGCTCCCGCGATCGGTATTGCTGCAGCCTATGGTATAGCGCTCGAGGCATTGCGACACGAAAACAGCACGCCGAGCACGTTTGTAGCCAAGCTCGAAATGGCATTTTTAGTGTTAGGCTCAAGCCGACCTACAGCAGTCAACTTGAGTTGGGCCCTTAACCGAATGGAATTACGCTGGCGTGGCCTCAATGACAACAATAATATGAAGAAGATAGCATCGGAGCTTCTTTCTCTGGCCCAAGAGCTGGCCGCCTCCGATGTGCGTATCAACCAAAGAATGGGTGAAATAGGAGCTAAGCTATTACCTAATGTTGCCAATGTACTAACTCATTGTAATGCCGGTGCTTTGGCAACGGTTGGCCATGGAACAGCTCTAGGTGTTTTGAGGTCGGCGGTCGATATGGGGAAACAAATTTCTGTCGTGGCTGATGAAACTCGGCCATTCCTTCAAGGAGCTCGATTAACTGCCTGGGAAATGGTCCAGGAGGGTATCCCGTGTACTTTAATTACAGATAATATGTCCGGTCACCTAATGAGTAGAGGCGAAATCGATGTAGTAGTTGTTGGGGCCGACCGTGTGGCGGCAAACGGTGACGTCGCTAATAAAATAGGGACTTATATGGTTGCGGTTTTAGCCCGCAGGCATAAAATTCCATTTTACGTTGCTTGTCCTCTTTCAACGATAGACCTTTCCATGCCAACGGGTCATGACATTCCAATTGAAGAGCGAGGGGGTGATGAGGTGAGAGGCTTTGGGGGATCGAACTGGGCAGCTGAAGGAGTCCACACCCGCAATCCATCATTTGACATAACTCCTGCCGAATTAGTCACCGCGCTCATTACGGAAAATGGAGTTATTTTAGAACCAAGTGAGGAAAAGCTGAAAGGGTTTTATAACGAGTAAGTTGCATTGATTCTGTGGAAATTTTCTTACTTAAGAGCAAGTCTCCACTGCCAGGGAAGATTAGGAGCTAAATCGTACAAATGGTGCCTAGGGCCGGAATCGAACCGGCACGGCCGTTAAGCCGACGGATTTTAAGTCCGTTGCGTCTACCAATTCCGCCACCCAGGCTTATTCATGTGAGGTGATTGTTCTTTCTTATTAACGTGGTCGAAAGAACCGTTTAGGCATTGATGGCATTATTTTATACCAGATTTATATCTAGAGTAAGTGTTCAATTACCGAAATGGCTGCAGACCGCGAGTGAATGAAGAGTGGTTGAGGTCGATTTGCTATTTTGTTTTTTACGTTTAGTAGGATAAGGTTGCTTTTTAAGCTAATTATTGTCGTAGGAGTTGTTAAAGCCTGTGGTTTCAGCAAGTGAATTCAAAAACAAAACTGTGTTCGTCACTGGATCGTCCTCAGGGATTGGACGAGGTGTGGTCAAATCCTTTGCTGCTTTAGGGGCTCGGGTCGCGATTAATTATCCCAACGAGCAAGACAAACCCAATGCGGAGTTGGTGCTGAAAGAAATTTTTTCATTAGGAGGGGAGGGTATTATCGTCAAGGGTGACGTCAGTTCTGAGAGCGATGTTGAGAACATGTTCGGGGAAGTTTTAAGAGAATTTTCAGATTTAGATATACTCGTTAATAATGCAGGTGTTGCCAAGGCATCGCTGGTGGAAGATACGTCTTTGACGGATTGGGAGCATACGATTGGAGTGCATCTTAGAGGGGTTTTCCTATGCACTCGCAAAGTACTTCCTTTGATGTACGAACGGAATTATGGACGCATAATAAATACAGCGTCGCAATTGGCATATAAAGGTGCGCCTGGGTTCAGTCACTATACGGCTGCCAAAGGTGCGATATTGTCTTTCACTAGAAGCTTGGCGTTAGAAATCGGTGACCGAAAGGTTACCGTTAATTGCGTAGCCCCTGGAGCCACCATGACGCCTATGCTAGAGAATGTCCCTAAAGAAACCCTTGAAGCGATCCGGATGCAAATCCCGAATGGAAGGATTGCTGATGTAGACGATATTGTGGGAGCATACATGTTCCTCGCTAGTGCTGCGGCCGGACACTTTCAAGGACAATGTTTAAGCCCAAATGGAGGCGATGTTTTTCTGTGAGCGATGGTGTTGATCTAAAGAGAATCGGTGTTTACGTGGACGTGCAAAATATTTATTACACGACGCGAGATACTTATAACGGCCAGTTCAATTATAGAGAATTTTGGCGACAAGTTGATGACAGAGGAACTATAGTTATTGCCAAAGCATATGCGACAGAGCGAAACTCAGATGCGCAGCATCGATTTCAATCCGCTCTACGGCACATAGGGTTTGAAGTGAAACTTCGTCCTTTCATACAGCGAGCAGATGGCTCAGCTAAAGGCGACTGGGATGTAGGTCTGACCATCGATGTTCTTGAGGATAGCGAAAATCTGGACACTGTTATTTTACTCTCAGGTGATGGAGACTTCGATTTATTGCTCTCTAAAGTGAAGTCTAAATATGGTGTTACGGCGGAAGTTTTTGGGGTGCCGCAACTAACTTCACGCGCGCTTATAAATGAAGCGGATACCTTTCACCCGATTACGGAGCGTTTGATCCTTTAGAAGAAACACAGATTTTGAAGAGTGGTGTTTTTTACCACACGAGCCAGTGTTCTTTTTAACATCAAAAAAGCGCTAAATCTTGCTGATTTAACAAGAAAAAATGTTGCATCTCTCAGCATAACCCATAAAATGTAGTACCAAACGCGTTACTGTTGCGAAAATGTGAATTTTAGTGCGAACTTACCAGACCTAACCTAGAGATATTGATAGGAAAATACATAGATGTCCGTTGCGCAAAAGCAAATTTTAGAAGAGCCGAAAATCAGTAAGGATATTGCTGCTGCGGCATTAGACTCGTCAAAGACGTCTCTGTTGGGTCGGTGCTTGGATGATCACTGGTGTTTTGAACTGGAAGCAGATTCGACCATCCCTTCCGAATATATTTTGATGCAGCACTTTCTTGGTCGCTCCGACAAAAAGTTGGCTAAAAAAATCAGCAAATATATTTGTCGTAGACAGAACATTAATGGCAGTTGGCCTCTTTACGAGGATGGGCCAGGAGATATGAGTGCGACAGTAAAAGCCTACTTTGCCTTAAAATTGGTAGGGCATTCCGCAGATGAAGTTCATATGGTCAGTTCCCGCAATTGGGTGTTAACCAACGGCGGTGCCGAGAAAGTTAATGTTTTCACACGCATTACACTTGCGCTGTTTAACCAGCTTCCTTGGAGAACTGTGCCGGCAATGCCCGCAGAAATAATGTTTCTACCAAAATGGTGGTTCTTTAATCTAAGCAAAGTGTCTTATTGGTCACGGTGCGTAATTGTTCCACTTTTAATAATCTTTGCTAAACGCCCTGTCGTATCTGTGGATGAAGGCACCGGAGTGTCAGAATTGTTTATTGCCGACCCGAAAAACTTACGGACTCTTGATAAGTTAAATTTTCGTCAACCGATTAAAAGCTGTTTTGTTCTTCTTGACAGGACGCTGAAAAAAATAGACTCCCGTATACCCAAATTCATAAGAAATCGAGCAGTTAACCGAGCGGAACGATGGACCCGAGAGCACTGTTCTGGTATCGGTGGGATTGGCGCCATTTTCCCGGCTATGGTCAATTCAGTGATTGCGCTTAAGCTTCAAGGTGCCAAAGACAGCGACCCTGATCTTGTAAGAACCTTGGCAGCCATCGATGCGCTGATACTAGAAAGTGAAGAAGAAGCTTACTGCCAGCCCTGCGTGTCGCCGGTTTGGGACACTTGTTTAGCATTAAGTGCACTAACAGAAGCTGATGTGGCCTTAGATGAACCTAAGATAATTAACTCTATTAAATGGTTGTTTGATCACCAGATTTTTACCAACGGAGATTGGTGTCAAAAGACACCAGGCCTAAGCTCCGGAGGTTGGGCCTTTCAGTATGAGAACGACAAGTACCCGGATGTCGACGACACGAGTATGGTGCTTATGGCATTGCTTAGGGCAGGGGCATACGACGACGTAACGTACCGAAAAAGGATGGATCAAGCAGTTGATTGGATATTGGGAATGCAAAATCCGGACGGGGGTTGGGCTGCCTTTGATGTAGATAATAATGCTGAATATCTTAACAAAATCCCTTTCGCAGACCATGGAGCACTTGTTGATCCCAGCACTGCAGATCTCACCGCTCGATGTATAGAGATGCTAGCGATGCTGGGTCACGACCGAAAATATATGCCGATAGCTAGGGGATTGAATTTCCTCAAAACCAATCAAGAATCTAATGGGTCGTGGTATGGCAGATGGGGCGTCAATTATGTTTACGGCACCTGGAGTGTGCTTGCGGCGATCGGAGCGATAGGCGAAGAAAAAGAGAAACCTTACGTGCAAAAAGCGGCGAGATGGTTGGAAGACGCTCAAAATGAAGATGGTGGTTGGGGCGAGTCTTGTAACAGTTACGACGATCGCAACATGGCAGGTATTGGTGTTAGCACTCCTTCGCAGACTGCATGGGCATTGTTGGGGTTGATGTCGGTAGGTCGTATAGAAACACCTCAGGTGGCAAGAGGCATAAGCTACTTATTAGAGAATCAAAATGATAACTCTGAGTGGGATGAAAAAATTTACACCGGAACGGGATTCCCTAAGGTGTTCTATCTTCGATACCATGGCTACAGTCATTATTTCCCAGTATGGGCGCTGGCATACTATCAGCGACTCAGTGCCAATAACCCTACGCGCCAGGCTGAGGTCATGACGTACCTTTTGCGAGAAGACTCCCTATCTGTGTAAGATAGCGTTAGAGTCATCGCTTCATACTGCTTAAGTCATTCGTCGACTTAGGCCAAATACGTGTTAGACACGTATGTTCTTTACACCGATGGAGAAAAATAATGTTGGACTATTCGGCGCCGCTGCGCGACATGCAATTTGTGTTGAACGAATTAATCGGATTTGATCAGATTTGCGCCCTACCAGGCACTGATGATATCAGTTTGGACTTAAGTAACGCAGTTTTAGAAGAAGCCAGTAAATTTGCCAAGGACGTTTTGGCACCCCTCAATAGAATTGGCGATCTGGAAGGTAGTAGGCTGGATGGGGATCAGGTTACGACTCCGACAGGCTGGCAGGAAGCTTATACAGCTTTCAAAGATTCCGGATGGTGCAGTCTTGCTATGAGCCCAAAATACGGAGGGCAAGGGTTTCCTAAAGTCATGGCAACCGCTGTCTATGAAATGTGGGACTCTGCCAACATGTCATTTTCTCTTTGTCCGTTGCTCACGAACGGTGCTATTGAGGCAATTCAATCGCATGGTAACGATAAACTTCAGGCAATTTACCTCGATAAGCTCGTGTCAGGAGATTGGGCAGGCACGATGAACCTCACCGAATCCCAAGCGGGTTCGGATTTGAGTGCTGTTCGTACAAAGGCTGTTCCGGAAGGAGATCACTACTTAGTCAAAGGTCAAAAAATTTACATAACTTATGGTGATCACGACCTTACTGAAAATATTATTCATTTAGTGTTGGCCAGGACTCCTGACGCGCCAGAAGGTGTAAAAGGGATCTCCCTGTTCGTTGTGCCGAAATTTATCGTTAATGACAATGGCACTTTGGGCGAAAGAAATGATGTTAAGTGTATCTCTCTCGAACATAAACTGGGTATCCATGCTAGTCCGACTGCAGTGATGTCATATGGAGAAGCAGGTGGGGCCATAGGCTACCTTGTGGGGCAAGAGAATAATGGCCTAATGTATATGTTCACCATGATGAATGCCGCTCGGCACGGTGTAGGTCGAGAAGGAATGGCAATTTCAGAAGCCTCGTTTCAACTAGCGCATAGCTACGCGACTACCCGTGTGCAAGGTCAACCATTAGGAGGTGGCTCCATTATCCGGCATCCTGATGTAAAGCGTATGTTGATGACGATGAAGTCGAAAATCGAAGCGATGCGTGCGTTAGCTTACGTGTGTGCCTTTGAGTATGACGTGACAGACCGTCACCAAAATGAAGAACAAAGGAGCCTGTCTAGAAGACGAGGAGATCTGCTGACCCCTATAGTTAAAGGTTGGTGCACTGAGGTGGCTCAAGAGATAACCTCACTTGGAGTCCAGGTTCATGGTGGCATGGGTTTTATAGAGGAGACCGGGGCTGCCCAGTACCAAAGAGATGCAAGGATCACCACCATCTACGAAGGTACTACTGGTATTCAAGCGGGAGATCTAGTCGGCCGTAAGACGCTGCGCGATGGGGGACGAGGAATGGAAGAGTTGATCTCTGACATGCTAGCCACCGTTGAAGGATTGAATGAATCAACGCCAGCGATGAGAAAAATCAAAAGAGCGTTGGCAATATCTGTGGACGATCTCAAAAACGCAGTACATTGGTTGTTGTCTAATGCGAGTGACCCGCAACTCACTGCCGCCGCCGCCTCAAGTTACCTAGAATTAGCGGGTATTACTTGTGGTGGATGGATGATGGCGAAATCTGCTGCCTTAAGCGATGAAAAATTAAAAGACAGCGCGTGTGAGCCATTCTACGCTGCAAAGATGGATAGCGCGGTTTTCTACTGCAGTCAAATCATGCCTTTTACGAGCTCTCTTTTGAATGTTATTCAAAACGGATCGACTGATATTGTTAACCTTAACTTAGAATCTGCTTAAATTCTTTGAGTAGTCGTTGCAATTTCTTGCTGGAGACCAGATCTGTTATTGTGTGGTAAATTAATACTTAAGGATGAGCGATTATGATCCCACAATGGATTAAAAAGCTTGATGACATAATCTCAAATTGGTGCGTCGCTCACAGTCATAATATTGCAGATCTTCGCTGGTATGCTCGCCTAAGGGTGCCAAAGCCCATGTTCGATTATATGGATGGAGCCGCAGACAGTGAGGTCACTTTAGCCCGGAATCAAGCTGACTTCGCGCGATATGATTTGCTACCGCGTTATTTAATAAATGTTCAAAATATTGATACCTCGACCACAGTCATGGGCGAAAAAATCGACTTCCCTATCGTATGCGCGCCAACAGGTATGTCACGACTGTTTAACAATGACGGAGAGCTTGCTGTTTGTGCAGCTGCGGCTGAGGCAGGCACCGTGTACTCACTTTCTACAATGAGCACTCATTCAATAGAAGAGGTTGCTAGCCACACGACTGGTGCCAAGTGGTTTCAGTTATATCCATTCAAAGATAAAGCGCTGGTTTCCGAATTAATCGAACGGGCACGCACTGCTGGCTACAAAGGACTTTGTTTGACTATAGACGTTCCGGTTGCCGGTAATAGAGAAAGAGACCTTCGCACCGGCATGGCGATTCCTCCTAAACTCGCTTTATCAAGCTGGTTTTCGTTTTTTCTTCATCCTCTTTGGTCGATCAAATATCTATTGTCAGACGAATTTCAGCTGGCTAATGTTATTCACAAAGCGCCGGTGTCTAGTGATGGTGCAACTACATTAGTTGGATATTTGAACGAGCAGTTTGATCCCACTATTAGTTGGGAGGACGCCGCGGAAATACTGAAATTGTGGGATGGACCATTCGCACTCAAAGGGATCTGTTGTGTGGAGGATGCTATCAAGGCAGCTGATCTAGGAGCTACTGCTGTAATATTGTCCAATCATGGTGGTCGCCAGCTTGACCATAGCATCTCACCGATAGCACTTTTGCCTGAAGTTGTTTCAGCTGTAGGAGATCGCGTCGAAATTATCGTAGACGGAGGAATTCGTCGTGGCACAGATGTAATCAAAGCTCTGGCGTTAGGTGCTACAGCATGCATGGTCGGGAGACCTTATCTATTTGGTTTGGGAGCGGGAGGGGAAAAAGGTGTCGCTAAGGCGCTATCTATTCTGCGAAATGAGTTTTCTAGAGATATGGCATTATCAGGTTGTAGAAGTGTTGAAGAAATTAATCTAGGGTTAATTCGTGAAAATCGATGAGGCAAGAGGCGATTTCAAACAGCTTAAAAAGCTCTTAAGTAGTGCTCGTACTATAGCTGTAGTAGGGCTTTCAAAGAACTGGGCGCGGCCGAGTAATTTTGCAGCAAAATATATGCAAAATCATGGTTATAAAATTGTGCCAGTAAATCCCGGTTATACCGAAATTTTGGGCGAAAAATGTTATGCAAGTTTACGAGAGATCCCGTTTGAGATAGATATTGTTGACTGCTTTAGAAAAGTTGAAGAAATCCCTGCGATCTTAGAAGAAACCTCTGCGATTAAAGCTAAATGCCTTTGGATGCAGCTAGGGATAATAGATCTATTATCAGCACGAAAGGCGGTTGACCTAGGTATAGAGGTTATTGTTGATCGGTGTGTCAAAATAGAGCATGCACGGCTGTTCGGAGGTTTGAACTATTGTGGAGTGAATACAAGAGTTATAAGCTCAAAGCGTCACCAATCGCCTCAACGTTAGACGGTAAAAAAAGGATGGAATCCACCGAATGGATCGTGAATTTGGAATAGAAACTTTATGCCTGCATGCTGGACATATCCCGGATGAGGCCACGGGCGCGAGAGCTGTACCCATCTATCAAACATCATCTTTTGTGTTTGATGATCCAGATCATGCGGCTTCCCTATTTAACTTGCAGACTTTTGGGAATATTTATAGTCGACTCAGTAATCCAACAAATGCTGTATTTGAAGAACGTATTGCTGCGCTGGAAGCAGGCACTGCTGCTCTGGCCGTAAGCTCTGGCATGGCCGCTTCAACCATCGCACTGCTTACTTTGTGTGAGGCGGGCGATCACGTGGTGGCAGTAAAGACCCTTTACGGTGGCACTCATTCGCTGTTTGATTTTAATTTTAAGCGGATGGGTATCGATGTGACACTTGTTGACCCTGATGATATGGAAAGTATAGCAGCAGCTATAAAGCCCAATACTAAGGTCGTTTATGGAGAGACCATTGGGAATCCTACGATGAATGTATTGGATATCGCTGCGATATCTGATGTTGCACATTCGTTTGGGATACCATTTATGATCGACAACACATTCCCAACCCCGTATATCTGCCGGCCATTCGATTGGGGAGCAGATATTGTTATACATTCGGCAACTAAATTCCTAGGTGGCCATGGAACAACTATTGGGGGCGTGATTGTTGAGTCAGGAAAATTCCCATGGGACAACGGAAATTTTCCGGGGATGACGGAGCCATCTGATGGATACCATGGTGTTAGATTCTATGAGACCTTTGGCGATTTTGGTTACACGATGAGGGCACGGTTAGAACAGCTACGTATACTAGGGCCGACCTTGAGTCCTTTTAACAGTTTCCTCCTATTACAGGGGATTGAGACTTTACCTGTTCGTATGGAAAGACATTGCGAAAATGCACTGGCAGTAGCTAAGTTTCTAGATGAGCACAAACTTATTAATTGGGTCAAGTACCCTGGATTACCTAGTGACAAGTATTATTCGTTGAAAGAAAAATATATGCCAAAAGGAGCTAGTGGCGTGTTGGCTTTTGGAGTTAAAGGGGGCGCTGCAGCGGGGGCGAAGTTCATTGAATCGGTGCAGTTTCTAAGCCATCTAGCTAACGTTGGAGATGCTAAAACTCTAGTAATACACCCCGCATCGACCACACACCGTCAAATGTCGGAAGAACATCAGTTGTCTGCGGGCATCTCTCCCGATATGGTTAGGATTTCAGTCGGGCTTGAAACCCTGGACGATATTCTATGGGATATCGACCAAGCATTGTCTCTATCCCAAATTGTTTAGAGCGTATTTTAACGGAATCTTGTCACAGGTCTCTTTCGAGCTAGATAATGAAATTATTTTCTGAACAAAAAATCCCGTCGCCTTATCCTGGAAGCTCCGTGGTCAAGGAGGAGTGGGTTGATCTCAATGGTCACATGAATATGGCTCATTACGTATCTGCTTTTGACGACGGTAGCTGTCCTTTGTTCGATTATCTTGGGCTAGGCTGGGATTATACGGCTAGGGGTGAAGGAAGCATATTTGTGGGCAGTTCAAGTATAGATTATAAAAATGAACTATTCCGGGGTGATTCTCTTCGAATGGAGACAGTATTGTTAGATTTTGACGAGAGACGGGTTCATGTGTTTCAGAAAATGTATCACGAGAGAAAAGGTTATTTGGCTGCGGAGGCGGAGTTTTTGTTTCTCCATGTGTCGTTGGAAACTCGGAAAATCACTGATATTCCGTTGTTTAGTATGTCCAAACTCGCCGAAGTTTCTCAAGCCCATGAATGTGCAGATATCAATCAATTTGTAGGCCGAACTATCGGTCTCAGGTAATATAATTTGTTCTCTTTAATGATGTTATGTGTAAGAATTAATCATGTTTTTAGTGAAATGAAGTTTTCAATTACGATGAAAGGAGAATTCGAATGAGTAGTCAGACCAATAGTCTAGAGGATCGAGATCTGCGTAGTGTTTTCCATGGTCAGACACATTTGAGTCAGCTGAACGAGTTTGGTCCAATGATCATGGATCATGCTGAGGGTATTTATATTTACGATGGTGCGGGGAAACAATACATTGAAGGCGTTGCAGGCTTATGGTGCACAGCATTAGGCTACGGTAATGAAGAGCTCGCGCAGGTAGCGTATGATCAAATGAAGAAGCTTTCGTATGCCCACACTTTTACTGGGAAGGGGCATGAGCCTAGTATTTTTCTCGCAGAGAAGTTGAAAGAGATGCTTCCGATAAAGAATGCAAAAGTATTTTTTGGTAACTCAGGATCCGATGCAAACGATACCCAAATCAAATTGGCTTGGTATTATAACAATGTCACTGAGCGACCTGAAAAAAAGAAGATCATCAGTAGAGTAAAAGGTTATCACGGGATTACTTTGGCCGCTGGAAGTCTTACGGGGACGCCTCAATCTCACGTTGGATTTGATTTGCCTCTTGCAGGCGGACGTTTTCTACATACCGATTTACCGCATTTTTGGCGTTATGGGAAACAGGGCGAGAGTGAGACAGAGTTTGCAACGCGGATGGCCGAAAGCCTTGAGAGTCTTATTCAAAGAGAGGGCGCTGATACCATCGCAGCTTTTATAGCGGAACCAATACAGGGAGCGGGCGGAGTCATTCTTCCTCCTAAAACTTACTTTGAAAAAGTTCAAAGGATCCTCAAAAAGCACGACATACTTTTCATAGATGACGAGGTTATTTGTGCCTTTGGGCGCACAGGAAACCCTTTTGGGGCTGATACTTATAATTTATCACCCGATTCGATTTCCCTTGCTAAGGCATTAACCTCAGCATATCAACCACTTAGTGCTGTTGTGGTCAAGGACGAGATGTACGACGCTTTTCTAGATGCATCTCCTGAAATGGGGGTATTTGGTCATGGGTATACTTACAGCGGCCATCCTGTAGCGTGTGCAGTGGGCTTGAAAACTCTTGAAATATACGAAAGAGATAAACTGTTTGAAAGAGCTGCTGGATTGGCTCCACAATTTCAAGAGCGCTTAGGACGATTAGCTGACCACCCTCTAGTGGGTGAATCGAGGGGCACTGGATTGATTGGGGCCGTTGAGCTAGTGAGTGATAAAGCAAGTAAAGCTGGCTTTCCAGTACCAGGTCAAATGGGCGCAAAAATCGCAAAGTTGTCCCAAGATCATGGTCTTATTGTTCGTGCGATAGGTGATGCGTTAGCTTTTTGTCCACCGTTAATTATCACTTCAGATCAGATTAATGAAATGTTTGATAAGTTCGAGATGGCAATGGCCGAGGGTCTTGAATGGGCCTCAGCTGAGGGAATGCTAGACCATTAAGCGGCGAGATTCATTGTCTTTTTTTACGGTCGGTGATGTTGAGTTAGAATATAAATTTATCAAGTGTAAAGCAGACCGTCCCACGATAGTGCTGTTACATGAGGGTTTAGGGTGTGTTGCAACGTGGAAGGATTTTCCAGAGAAGCTGGCCCAAAAAACGGGGTTGAGCGTTCTTGTTTACTCCCGGTCAGGTTATGGTCGGTCAAGTCCTATAATGTTGCCTCGTCCTTCAGACTTTCATTCCAGGGAAGCTTTAGAAGTCCTTCCATCTGTCCTCGAAAAAATGAATGTCGAGAAACATTTTCTACTAGGGCATAGCGATGGCGCATCTATAGCTATAATTTATGCAGGTTCCAAGCCGAGGCCAAATCTGAAAGGCCTCATATTATTATCTCCACATTTGGCCACAGAAAAAAAATGCGTACAGCAGATTGAGAAAGCGATCTCTTTGTATGCAACAGGCAGGTTGCGAGCGCAATTAAGAAAATATCATGGGGATAATACGGATTGCGCTTTTTTAGGGTGGAGTGGAGTATGGGTAAGCCCATCATTTATTAGTTGGAATATTGAACAATATTTACTAGGTATAGACATCCCTCTATTAACATTTAGAGGAGCTGATGATCCTTACAATACTGCATGGCACGTCGAGACAATTAGACAGACGGTTAGCAGTTCTGTAGAGCATTATGAACTAGCGGAATCTGGACATTCACCTCATGTCGATGCATTCCAAATTGTGATGGGCTCTGTTGGAGATTTTGTCAAAACTCATCAGTAGGGCTTTGGGTAATTGGCTACTTTATAGCCTTAGAAACGACTATCGTGATTTTTTCAGATAAAACGGGAGGACTTAAAGGTACGTGCTTGTGATCTCCGAGTACAAGCTGCAGAGTATGCTTGCCCGGACTTAGGGTCAGCACTGCCTCAGTTTGACCTTTCCCGTAGTGTTTAATATTGTTGTTAGCTCCTAAAGGGCTTTTTAAATTAGGTAAAGTGGGGTGATCAATAAGCAGGTGATGGTGTCCCGTATTGGGAATATTTATTCCTGCGGGAGCTATTCCCAGTCCCTTGAGGCCAAATTGAACCACAAATGTTGTTAGAGTCTTATCGTTGTTTTGTAGGTTTATAAAATAGGCTTTCGGAGACTCCGTCTTGGCCGTGAGCCCCTGAGATCCGAATAAAAAACATACAATAAATATAACACTAACGTAGTTTTTTTTAATAAAATTATTTTTATTAACCAGCATGTAAATTCTCCATCTTTAAAGCATTTCTATTTGGTAAGATCTGGTTTTTAGTTTAAGTAATCTCGACATTGGAAATAATTTTTTATGTGATCAGTTCCACACTGTCTCCGACCGTAACGGTGCCTTCTTGGATGACTTCGGCATAGGTTGCAAAACCTGGGGTAGCATAATCAGGGAGTAACCCATCAGGAAGATTGACTTTTTCACGATACTTAATGAGTGCTTTCATTACCTCTTGATCTTTCTGTCCTTTTTTAGGATTAAAACCGACTACCTGACAACGCGGCACAGCAGTCCTTATTTTAAGCACCACACTACCTATGCTTATATTTCTTCCAGACCAGTTATCTTCTTCATGTTCCACTTCATTTGAGATAATAAAACCAGCACGTAGTCGCGCTGGATCGACCTGCCCTCCGACCTCACGTTCGAGTCTTTGCAACGATCCGGTTGTAACAAAAGTTATAGGGAAAACATCAATTGCTCCTCCAGCTGAGAGGCACTTGACTAGCTTTATCGGCCTACCAGCAAATTGCGTTAGTACCTTTGCCCACGGTCCTTCAACTTCAGCTACTTCAATTGAACGGAGTCCCGCATGATTTACACTAAATGATTGCTTGCTATGACTTACCGGGCCTTCAACGGTCTGGCCATCAAGATGCTCAAGCCTGAGGATAGAGTTGTCACTATTGAGCGTAAATCGTAGCGGTATAAATTCACTATGTTGTTGGGAACCAACAAACCGGCCATCAGCTTCAACTAAGGCAAATGAGCGGTCATTGCAAATGCCATTTTTTACTACTTGAACTTGCTGTGGATGTAAGAATTGCGTGGCTTTAACGATGACCTGTCCGATTCTGTCTACGAACATAATTATGTTCTCCTACTATGCTGAGGTGTGCTGGAAAATATTAGCATAGATATAGCAATACTGGCGGCGGTGTTAATCAACACCAACCGAGTTTGGGACAAATTCCTGAAGCGCTCTATCGACGATGCTATTCACGTGTCTCCCTGTCAAGCTTCTAAGGAATGACACAAGTTCTTCTTCTTCGGTTTCACTAAGAGATAAAGGCTTTATCAGAGAGTCGAGCAAAGGGTTATTAAAGCCTCCTTGGTTATAAAATCCCACGACGTCCCCTAGAGTCTGAAAAGAGCCGTCGTGCATGTAAGGGGCTGTAAGTTCAACATTACGTAAAGTCGGGGTGCGAAATTTCCAGCGGTCACTTGGAACCTCTGTTATTTCATATTTACCTAAGTCACTTGGAGGAGGCTCAGCTGAGGGTGAGACATAATCAACGTCATAACTAACATCTATATCCTGGGCTATCTTGGCTGTGAAAAATGAATCGTTATTTGTCATCGCTTTTTGATAGCCGACACCTGTATTGTGGGCTAACTCATCGGTGAATAATGCAGACTCAGATTGAATTAAATGGCAAGCCGAACATCTTCCTTTACCTATAAAAAGTTCATATCCGTTTTTCTCAGATTTACTGAGAGCATTTTCTTCACCACTATACAGATAACGGTCTGCGCGGCTGTCAGCTGCGACTAAGGTGTGTTGGTACGCCGCAAGAGCTTCACCAATTGTTCTCATGGTAATCCCTTCTTCGTAGATTTTTCTGAATGCTATTTTGTAATTTAGATTAGCCTCTATGCTCTTTACTACGAAGTCTATGGAAGGATTTCCCATTTCATTGTGGGCCAACAATGGGCTCCATATTTGTTGCTCCAGTTTACTCTCCCTAGAGTCATGAAATAAAGAAGATAGGTATGAGACATTAAGTAAAGTTGGTGTGTTTCTTTTTACTGTCCGACCCTCTATGCCTACAGCAGTGGCGAGTTGGTTCGATGTGAACCCTTGTTGTGGAATATGGCACATGCCGCAAGAGAGTGTTCCGTTGTGAGAGAGTTTTCTATCGAAAAAAAGCTGCCTGCCTAATTCTTCTAGTTCTGCAAGAGATTTTTCCGATGAATAAGGTTGCTTATTAGGCAGCCCATTAGCAGGCGAGTTCTTACCCGCCAAAGGTACCTTTTCGACCAACATGGGGGCTCTTCCCGCTGGGCCAGAGAGAGCCGTATCCTCTTCTTTTAGCAGTGTCTCAATATCATTAGTTATAGTGTCAGCATGTAAAAAAGCAGTGCTGTAGATATTTCGGATCCTTTTTTTACTATCTATCAAGAAAACTCTCAGCATATGCGAGTAGATTTGCCCATCTGAGATTTGAACAGTTTGATTGTATTGCTTTAAAAGATTCTCCAGTCTCTCAGAGTTTGGTGCCGTTAAGAAATCCCATTTCGCGCCATCATTTCGAAAGGATTGGGCGTAATTTTCCAGGACTTTAGGTGTGTCGTTTTTTATATCAAAGCTATAGCTTATAAATTGAACTGATTCAGTTTGTTTGACTTGCTTTTGGATCTGGCTCATTACAAAAGCGGCTAAAGGACAACCATTAACATCTTCACACTTTGTATATATGAAGCTCAAGATTGTCACTTTCTCATCCATGAGGTCATGCAACGTTCCTTCTAACCCTAGGGAACTCAAATACGGAGCATCAAAAGCGTCAGATATACTAGGCAGACTATAGCTGCCCACTTGGGGCGCTGGGTATGAGAGTGTCCTATAACCTGGTGCTAGGACAACAGTTTGCGGAACATCGGACACTGTTTCGTGTCCATGGCCAGCTAATGCCATAGCATGGACGACACAGAGGAACATGAGGCTGCTTAAGCGGAGCATAAGATACATATTATTGTACAAATGCTCTAGCGTGACAGTGCTACTCTCTTGTCATTTTGTTTTGAGTACAAGTTAGCGTAGAGAGCTTTCGCGCCAAATCTCATCTGATGTGGCAGCCCAAGTTTGGCTTCAATAAAATCAATACTGAAAGTTTGAGTCAGGTCAGCACCATCCCATGTGAAAGCTTTAAAGTACTGAAGATCACCTTTTGAACCAGTTTTCTTGTCCCAGTTCCCTAGTAAAGAAGACGTGTAATAGAACCGTTTCCCATCCCAGCTCTGAGAAACCATATTAACTTGGTCGCCTATTTTTTTACTGAAGATTTGTTTTGGAGCGTGAGGGTTTGAAACATCGTACAAGCGAGTCTCCCCATCATTCCAAGTATTTACCCAGAGAAGTTGGTCATCAGCGGAGATAGAGATATCTACGGGTAAAGGGATTTTGCTGGCATCACCAATGTCAGCTATTTTTTTTGATTTCCATTGATTTTCTTCTTCATAGATCAGCCAAAGTTCTGATGTTAACGCTGTAGTTGTGAAGCAATAATTTCGAGCAGTATCCCATGCACATCTAACTTCTAAAGGGGCGCCGGGAACGTCTAGTATCGTTTTTGGCTTTCTAGTGTGTAGATCCCAAACGATCACAGTGTTTCCGAATTGCTGCATAGCCTGCGGATCTGACATCATTTTACCAAGGTCCATCATATAGTTGTTCCAACCCGTGAACGAGCTGGTGATGAGCGCATTGCGATGTGGTATCGCTCGAACGTCATATCCGAACCCATCTGCGTATTTACCAGTTTTAGTAGCCCCGTTCAGTGCTCCGTCTTTTGGCATCCAATAAGTTTCAATGTAGGTTCCATCATTGGTGTATTCGGCCATCCCTGTTTCGCCACCATGGTCTCGGGTGTTAGACAGACCCGTGACTAGCATACGACCAGGTAAAGCATAAGTGGTGTGCGGTCCTACGATGCCACCCGTTGCTTCTGGAAAATCTTCAATAACCTTATGAAGAGTCGGTTGTGCTGGGTTACTGGCTACATCGAAGATAAAAATCTTATTCGTGTCTAAACCTGCTGCCCATAAATAATGCCGGTCATCAGTCAGACCCGAGTGATGTGCTTCATTGCGTCCGCCGACAGATAACGTCGCAATGATTTCGCCGTAACTACCTGAGGAAGGATTAACATCAATAGTCACAAGCTTGTCTTGTTCATCTCCAAGCCCTATGACCCCTAAAGTCCAAACGTAGACATAGTCCTCTTGTCCAACAATTTTTGCCATGTAGGGAGACATACAGGTTTCATCACTATGAAGAGGAGCGGAGGTCAACGAGGCTAAGATAAGAAATAGACTGGCTATCAATCCATTGTGGATGGTTCTTTCTACTGATTTCATTATATATCCCCCAGATATGTTAAAACTACTTACTGTCTGCCGATCATTGATAGCTTTTATTAAGTTAAGCGAGTCTGACCTCATACCTTATAGGTATAGTCCTTTAGCCTCAAGAACCACGTGAGCTTCAATGATATGGATATCCTTTATTCCTAGGTAGCCTAGACGAACCGGTTTGTCGCTTATTTGGTTCTTTGACCTTGGGCTGTCGAGAGGAAAAAACCTTTCAAGCTGATGCCTCTAGCAGGTTGTGAAAGTGCAGAGAGCCGAAGCTTCCCTGCAGCGACTGAGGTTTAATCGCTTGGAAAAGGCTTAAGCATTAAAATTAATTTAGGCATTAAAGTGAGTGCTGCCAGTAGAGCCACGATCATGGCTATCGAGGTTAGTATGCCAAAAAGGATTGTCGGAATGAAGTTGGACCAAAGGAGAATTGAAAATCCAATTGTAATGGTAAGTGTTGTATAGAGCGCTGCTCTGGCGATGTTATCATGGCAATAGTGCATAGTTTTGATGGGATCTTTAAGAATCGGTAGTTCGGTCTTGTAACGATAAAGGTAGTGTATGCAATCATCGACTGCTATGCCTACCGTTATTGCAGCGATAGTGATTGTCATAATGTCGAGTGGTATGGCCATCCATCCCATGAGACCTAAAATAGCGGTTGCAGCTAAGGCATTAGGCAGTATTCCCACTATAGCGACTTTGACCGACCAGAAGAGTATCAGCAACATAGCCATAATACCGAGCATTACAGCGCCAAGAGTCAAAATTTGAGAGTTAAACAAAGTTTGTAGGACGTTGTTATAAAGTACTAGTAAACCGGTGATTTGATACTCTTCCGATGACAAACCCAGGACAGTTTCCAAGTCGCTTTGGATCTCCTTAAGAAGCTCATTTCTTCTTAAGTCAGGCATAGAGTCGAAAATTCTCACTGCGATGCGCGCCTCGTCATCATATATTGAAATATAGGGGTCAATGGATGTCGCTCTAACCGCAGCCGGCATACGTTTGTATAAAATATTGAGCTCGAATGGAGTAAATTCGTTCCCTCCATTTAGCTCTTCTGCTACACGAAGTCCTGAAGCTAGTGACAAGACTTTCCCAATTTCAGGTCGCTGTTCGAGGTAATCGTGGACAGCTTTTATACGATCTACTTTGTGGGTGGTAAACCACGAATCAGCCTTATCCCCTTCGTCAGACATATCAGCAAATAAAGCCGCAAGATCATCTTCTTCTGAGCCAAAATCCGACTCAGGAATCGTCTCCGGAAATTTTAAAATGATATCAAGAGGCGTAGTGCCTCCTAGTTTTTCGTCAATTAATTTTAAGCCCTGATAAATCTCTGTATCTTCATGAAAATATGATATGAAACTGTTTTCTACTTCGAGCTTTTGCATCCCAGTTAGGCCTGCAACACCAACGCAGAACGATACGATGAGTACAGTTTTTCCATGATTTTCAGTAAAACGACTCAGGATTGCTGTTAAAGGATAGGTGTTCCCATCTTCTTTTTTTAGAGTGGCTTTTTTTGTGAGAAGTAATAACGATGGGAAGAGAGTAAAAGAGGTCAAAAAAACGACGACGAGGCCTATCGTCATCATCCAACCAAAATCAATCACAGGTCTGATTCCGCTGATGACGAGTGATGCGAAAGCAATAATGGTCGTGATGGCAGTATAAAAGCATGGTCTAGCCATATTTTGTACAGTTAATCGGACTAGGTCGAGTTGCGAAGCGTTGGGGTAGTCTCTGTATAGTTCTCGATAGCGAACCACTAAATGAATGTTCATAGACATGCTGATAATCAGTATTAAAGCGAGAAAGTTGGATGAAATTATGGTCACTTTCCATCCGAGTAGACCCAATAGTCCTAGCATTAGCGTTCCGCTATAAATACAGCTCGCGAAAGGCAGGATAACCCAGCGGATTTCTCGAAATATGATGCTCAGCATGATGATTAAAAATATAAAAACGCCTGAGCCAAATATAACCAGGTCTCGGCTAATAAAACTGATCAAGTCGTCCGTAATCATGGGAAGACCGCCTAGGTAAAGTCTTGCAGAACCTTCCTGTTCATATCGCTGAAGAATACCTCGAATATCAGCAATCGCATTATGCGCATTTTGTTCAGCCTCTAGTTTCGCCTGCTGGTAATCGGGTTCGATTGCTGAAAGCTCTATCTTTTGCTCGGCGGTCAAACCAGTTTCGCTATGTTTTTGGTACAACAAAGTATCGCGGATTTTTCTCAACCTAGGGAGTTGGGGATGCGCATCCAAAAACAATTGTATGGCAGTCACAGTGCCATCAGCGCTTGCGATAAGGTCTTTATAGACTGGACCTTCAGTCAGTTCCACTCGAGCCTTTTCTATATCTACTGTAGCGAGTCGCAATGTCTGGAAATTAGTAGCGGCCTCTGCAAGAGTCCCAGGCTTGTTTGTCAACAGGGGGACATCGAGCATTGAGATTACGTCATACACGTTTGTAACGCCGGCAAGCTCGTCTCTAAGTCGTTTAACAAAGTCAATATTTTCTTCGGATAAAATATCTGTAGTCGGAGCGACGGCAATGAACATGAATTCACGCGTTTTATAACGCATGCTCATTTCGCGGAAAGATCTTAAATCTTTATCACTTTCAAGCAGAAGGGCATCCGTACTTGCATCAATCTTAAAATCGCGAAGACCTACTGAAAACACGACTAGGATAAGCGACAGGAAAAATAGGGTCACTACGGGTCGTGCGAGTATAGTCTTCTCGTAAATAGAGTTTAATGTTTCGATCATGTTTTAAGCCAACTTGCTGTATGATTAGTCTGTGCTATGGACCATGATACCGCTATCTTCGGTTCGCAGCGAACGTATTTTTTCTGGTACGCAGCAGTCGATATAAAACGAATTACGGTGATGCCATCATTTGGCTTTCACTCAGCCTAAATGCAAAGGAAATGCTCAATGGATGCAAGCTTTGATGGCGAAATACGATTGTTCTTAAGGGAGTTGGCTGTAGCGGCTGCGCAAGAAACGTTACCTGCATTTAGGTCGTCTCTCACAATCGAAAATAAGGCTTCTAGTGGCTGTTTCGATCCGGTGACAGAGGCTGACAGATCTGCTGAAAGGAGAATTCGCTCGGTTATCGAGGAGAGATACCCCACCCATGGAATTGAAGGTGAGGAATATGGGTTGACTGAAGGCTCATCTGAATGGTCATGGATTATCGACCCGATCGATGGAACGCGCTCGTTTATTTCAGGCATGCCGACGTGGGGGACGTTAATAGGATTGCTTCATAAAGGAGTTCCTTGTTACGGGATGATGAGCCAGCCTGTAGTAGGGGACTGCTTTGTAGGAGGGGGTGAACTCTCTCAATTGATACGGCCTGAAGGCGTGACCTCGCTAAAATGTCGTGGGACCAGGCATCTGAGTGATGCCACCCTTTTCTCAACAACTCCGGATATGTTTCAGTCTGGTCTCGAGCTAGACGCTTTTAATCGTGTTTCTTCTCAGGCCAAACTAACCCGCTTTGGTGCTGATTGTTATGGTTACTGCCTGATGGCTTCTGGATTTGCGGACTTGGTCATTGAGGCAGACTTGCAGTTTTACGACATAGCGCCAGTTATTCCTATCGTGGAAGCGGCTGGCGGTGTCGTGAGTGATTGGGAAGGGCGCCCTGTTATATCCGGTGGCCGCGTAGTGGCGGCATGTGATCGAGCGTTACATAAAGATGTCTTAGATATTTTGAATACAGGTAGTTAGGGTTACTCAAAAGTGATTAGCCTCTCTTATTCACAAGATGTTAATCTATATACCTACCATCGCAGAGACATGCGGTACTTTTCTAATATCTTTTTATGCGGGAGAGAAAGATGCCTAAGTTGACAAATGAAGAGCGAGATAATTTTTTGGCACTGCCCAAAATTATTATGAATATTGCCACAGTTGATAAAACTGGTGCCCCATTAGTGACGCCTATTTGGTTTGTTCACGAAGAAGGCAGAATTTGGTTTACTCCTAGACAGCACTCAGAGTGGTTGAAAAATATTCGACATGATAATCGTATAGCCCTTAGTGCGGACGAAGCGCCAGTACCTTATAGAAAGGTCGTTGTGAGAGGGAAAGCGAATATAGATTTTGAGGTGGGTAACGATGACGCTTGGCGCGATAGGTATCGCCGTATCGCGTCCAGGTATATCGATGAATGGAACGAATATGTTGATGGTACGGATGACCAGCCGCGCGCATTATGTTCGATAGTACTTAAAGATGCGGACGTTCGTACATGGCGGATGCCTATCGATGACGAACCTTATCAAGGGATCTGGGCAAAGCGTTATTGGACTGAGGATGCCAAGGTGAAAAATGAAGCACCTGAGCTTTTTGGAGACACTAGCGATTGATGTGTGGATTAGCCTAGGGTGAGGATCGATATTTGAAAGTCGCAACTGTTGACTCCACCTATGCGTGGTTGAGACTGCTCGCTACCGTTGGCCTAGGCACGATTGGTAGCAGTGGCATGTTCGCCGTCGTCGTAGCCATCCCTGCGTTCCAAAGTGATTTTGGTATACTGCGAGGTGCGGCCTCATTCCCTTATACAATGGTTATGATGGGCTTCGGTTTCGGCGGATTACTAGCTGCAAAACTTGCTGAGCGCTACGGATTGATAAGAATGCTGTTGTTCAGTGCGATTGCGTTAGGGCTGTCCTACCTACAGGCCGCTTTAAGTACTAATTTGTTATTGTTGAATCTTGCACATTTTCAAATTGGTGTATTTGGCCTAGCTATAGTGTTTGCCCCGTTACTGGCAGATATCTCGAAATGGTTCCTGCGTCGTCGAGGTTTGGCTATTGCTATCTGTGCTTGTGGAAATTACTTAGGCGGGACTGTGTGGCCTCCGTTGATGCAGATGATGACCCTTGATTCTGGTTGGCGTCATGCCTATATGGTTATAGGGTTGTTGAGCACAACGTTAATGCTTCCTTTACTATTTGTACTTCGTCGCCGAATTGATAACTCTGGGGCGATCCAGAATTCGGAAGGGAGTATGGGTGGTTCGAGTCGTCTGGGACTCAGTTCTCAGAACCTTATGCTGATATTATGTGTTGCCAGTGTGGCTTGTTGTGTGGCCATGGCTATGCCACAAGTTCACATCGTCGCGCTATGTGGTGATCGAGGATATGGGCTTACGACAGGTGCAGAAATGCTCTCTATAATGTTAGCCTGCGGCGTCATTTCTCGCCTAGGGTTTGGTTGGTTATCCGATCGTATAGGTGGACTGACAACTTTGTTTATCGGTTCCTCCTTACAATGTTTTGCCTTGGCCTGCTATTTAGGGGCAGATACACTTCCGTCAATACGCGCCGTTTCTATAATGTTTGGTTTATTTCAGGGTGGTATCGTGCCTTGTTATGCACTCATCGTTAGGGAGTTTTTCCCCGAAGCGGAAGCAGGAAGACGATTGAGCATCATTATTTTGTCGACCGTGATAGGAATGGCTTTCGGTGGTTGGGCAGGTGGTGTGATTTTTGATTACACAGGGTCTTATGAAACTGCATTTATTCATGGTGTTGGCTGGAATGTGTTGAATTTGGGGCTGATAGGTTTTCTACTGATGAGATTGTATTTCTCTCGGTCCAAGGTAGGCGCCCTCTCGTAACTTCGTCTGTTAGGGCTCAAGACTTTAGTTATTTCGGCTGAGTAATTACGGGGTGAAGTGCGCGCTGATTTCCTCCCGAGCTGCAGCTAATTCCGATCGTTCAGGTGGGGAATAATATCGATCAGGCAAGCTCCATTTAAAGCCGTCATTTTTGTAGCGAGGGAAAATATGGAGGTGAACATGAAAGACTGTTTGACCTGCAGCCACACCATCGGCGAGAAACAGATTAATCCCTTCGCAATGGAGATTACTTTTTCTGATAGCTGCAGCAACACTTTGCCCTACCTTGAATATTTCAGCACCCGTTATTATCGGTAGCTCACTCAAAGATGCTGCACGCTCATTCGGTATTACCAATACGTGGCCAGCAGTTATTGGTTGTATGTCCATAAAAGCCGTTACTAGATCATTTTGAAATAAAATTTCAGCCGGAAGTTCCCCCGTTAAAATCTTAGTGAAAACAGTATTCGGATCGAAATTTCCTCTCTGAACCGCATTTTTTTTGTCGTCTTCATGCATTGAAATGTTTCCTAAGTAGGAGGTAGATATGTTCTTGGGCTTGGTGCCCTTTCGCAAGAGCGGAGTGCTGGCCTAAATGAGTAACCTCCCACTTATCTTGATAGAGGGCAGCAAGTTCCATTCTATCTACTAGATAAGGAGGAGGTGATAACTTCTCTTCATCATACTCTAAAGTAATTAGCAGGGATTTACACCCCGATTGTGTGCTCGTGGTGAGCCAATCTGAATAGTTTTGTCTCTGCTTACCAGATAGTGCTATAAGGGAAGCTCGATCGTATATCACGTCTACTTTAGGGAGTATCTTTTTCGGGAAATTGAATATGTCTGATCGGTATACGGTCAGTCCTTCCCCTCGAAAAATATCATGGTTGGGGTGTTGTGTTTTCTCGTATGCAATTTTATTTTCAGCAAAGAATGCAACTATAGCTATTTCACTAATTTCTATTCCAAAGACATTATGTCCTTGGTCTCTTAAATACAAGAGGTCTTTCGATTTCCCACATAAAGGAACTAGTACATTGCTACGTGGAGCAGAGTTGATACTGCTCCAGTACTGCTTTAAGAGCGGGTGAATAAAATCTTCATGGAAGCCGATAGCGTTTGAGGACCATTTATCAAGCCAAAATTTATTATGATCTGAACGAGCTTTCATTTAACAAGGCTTCTTAGGTGGTTTTTTAGGAAAGCGCTTCTAAGAGCATACTCAGAGCCTCATCTCGAAAGACAATCATGTTTTCCTCTCTATCACTTTTGCCTGTTTCTATATGTCTAGTCACCGTTTTTGGCCCCACAATTGCAAGAACGCAGATTCCTGGAGGGTGCCCGTAAGGAGTCCCCGCTGGGCCTGTTGCTCCTAGCTCCGCTAAACCCCAAGTTGACTTCAGTTGCTTTTTTATCTGTTCAGCACATAAGGTAACATACTGGTCTGTTAAAGGAGTTTGCGCGTTAAGTTTTTCTTTATCTATTTGCAAGAGCTTTCTCCTTGCACGCATGGTGTAGATAATAGCACCACCGTTGAAGTAGGCCGACGCACCGGGGACAGCAAGAAGACTTGCCGCTATAAGGCCTCCTGTAGAAGACTCAGCTACGCTGATGCTTTGATTAGCTTCAATTAATAAATCAGCAATTTTTTTTGTGGTGGGGGAAGATATGTTCATATCGGATCCGATTTAATTAGGTAATAATGACAGCATAATGAATCACAACGGTACTTATCAAGGTTGGAGTTGCTCAAAGATCGGTGATCACCACGATCTCTCGATTGAGAAATTACTCTCATCGGTTCCAACGGCAGGACAAGTTCTTGTTTCAGTTAAAGCTTTTTCCCCCGGCTTTCCAGATATGTTGATGACGCAAGGAGCGTATCAACTCAGGCCAAAAATGCCCTTTACACCATGCGCTGAATTTTCCGGTGTCATTATCTCTACAGGGGCTAATGTCTCACGTTTTTCAGCAGGTGATCACGTTATTGGAACTGTAAGGTATGGCGCGGCAGCGACTCAAGTTATCGCTGAGGAAGAAAATGTTTTTAAACTTCCACAACCTTTCGATTTCGAGAAAGGTGCTGCTTTCCTCATAGCGTACAAAACCGCTTACATAGGTTTGGTGGCTCGTGCAAGCTTGCGAGAACGAGAGACGGTATTAATTCATGGCGCAGGTGGTGGAGTAGGATTAGCTGCGGTTCAGGTGGCAAAAGTCTGCGGTGCTAAGGTTATCGCACTGGCTACGGGTAAAGAAAAATGTTCAGTGCTTAAAAAAGCGGGCGCTGATTATGTTTTAGACTATACAGACGGAATCTTTAAAGACCGTGTTAACGAGATCACCGCGGGGCGAGGTGCCGATGTGATTTACGATCCGATAGGTGGGGCAGTTTTTGAGGAGTCTCTAAAATGTATCGCCGCGTTAGGCCGAGTTCTTGTAATTGGCTTTGCGAGCGGAAAAGTCGGAGTTGTTCGAGCAAATCATGCATTGATTAAACAGTATTCAGTTATAGGCGTAAGGGCAGGAGAATTTGGTAGATTGCATCCTAAACAAGGGGCGGCGGTCATGGAGGAATTACTGGCTATGGCCGAATCGGGTAAATTAATTCCCTATATAGGCAGTCGTTACGGTTTCGAAGGACTGATTGAGGCATTTGATGAAATTCACAACAGACAGGTCGTGGGAAGGGCGGTGATCATTGTTTAAAAACCATATATTTGAGAAAGTTACACTACAGAAATTGGTTTTATGATGGAGAGAAATATGAAAAATACTGTGGAATTTTTCTTTGACTGTTCAAGCCCCTGGACGTACTTGGCATTTGAGGGAATTCAAGCAAGTCTTGTGGATATAGATATAGTGTGGAAGCCTATCTTAGTTGGAGGCATATTTAATTCAGTCAACCCAAGTGTATATGTTTCTCGTGAAAACCCAGTTCCCCAGAAAGTGCGCTATCACGCCAAAGATCTGCAAGACTGGGCCAACAGACGTTCAGTCAGAATAGGAAAACCCAAGCCATTCCCGGTCAATAGCGTAAAAGCAATGAGGGGAGCATTTGTCGCGATAGAAGAGGGGTTGTTAGTTGAGTACGCCCGCGCGATATTTCGCCGTTATTGGACTGATCTTCAGGACATCTCTGCCGATGCTGTCCTAAAGTCGGTTGCCCAGGAAGTAGGCTTAGATACGATAAACTACTTCACAAAAATAAATCTAGACCTCTATAAAGAAAAATTACGAAAAAATACAGATGAGCTGATATCGAGAAATGGCTACGGAAGTCCTACGATGTTCCTCAATCAGTCAGAAATGTTTTTCGGAAACGATAGAATTGAGATGCTGATGTGGCGCATAAGTGCGAATAAGAAGATAGAGGAAGATGGGTTATGAGTAAGGAACTAGTAGTCACAAAAATAGAAAATAATATTGCAGAAGTTTATTTAAATAGAGCAGAGAAACATAACTCTCTAACGCTTGAAATGTTCTCTGCTATCGCCGATGCGGGACAATCCCTTCAAGAAAATAGAGATATTCGGGTGGCTATTTTATATGGGGCGGGTCCTAGCTTTTGTGCTGGCTTAGATTTCTCTTTGATGACAAAAATACTAGAACAAGGATCGTCGGGAGATGCTGTGATTGCAGCGTTAATCGGAAAGTCCGGGCAGAATGAAAATTTAGCGCAAAGGGTCGCTATGATTTGGCAACAAGTCGACTTTCCGGTCATCGCTGCTATTGATGGGGCCGCATTCGGGGGTGGATTTCAGATCGCTATGGGTTGTGATTTTAGAATTGCCAGCCCAAACGCAAAATTTTCCATCATGGAGTTACATTATGGATTAGTTCCCGACATGGGAATTACTAAGACTCTGCCGGGGATCTTACGTAAAGACCAAGCATTAGAACTCGCCCTGACTGCACGTCAGTTTGATGCCAGGGAAGCGCTTCAGTTAGGAGTTGTAACTAAAATAGAAAAAGATTACTTAGGGAAGGCAAGAGAACTTGCCGCTGAAATTTCAGCCCGATCACCTGATGCCGTAAGAGGCTGTAAGAAGCTATTTAATACGGCCTGGAAAAGTTCACAAGATGACAGTTTAGAGCTAGAAGCGCTGATCCAAGGCCAGCTATTAGGCAGTCCAAACCAGCGCGAAGCAGTGTTGGCTGCTATGGAAAAGCGGTCGGCTCGCTTTTCCTAGTCGCGCTGTACGAACTCGACTGTGTTTCCATCAGGGTCATTGACCATCGCAATAGTGACGCCAGGCATTAGTTCCGTTTTTTCTATCTCAAAAGGAATCCCTAATTTTTTACATTTGTCAGTCACTTCATCCATATTGCTGATTTGTAGTGTGAGGTAACGGAACCCAAGAGATGAAGCTAATCCTTCGGTTGTCGCCGGGGGCGCATCTTTAGGATCAATCAGTTTTATGAAGCTATCCCCAAAGGCCAAGCGGTGCATGGTGCCAATCCACAATGGCATTTCTTGGACTTTCTTGAGCCCTAGAACATCACAGTAGAATATCAAACTAGCTTCTATATCTTTTACGACTATCCCTAGATCAATCGCGTTTTTACCCGCAATAATTGTCATTAAAAAATTCCTATTTGTCTGAATCTAAGCCGCTTTACTCGAGCCCATTAATTCGCGCAGTTGGGGCATCACTTCTTTTGCTACTAGCCTCATGGAATTTTCAGCATCTTCATATGGTATCCCAGCATGTCGGAAACCAAAAAGGATATCAAAATCACCCACGCCTTTGTACCAAGATTCAAGCTTGTCTAGCATCTGTTGGGGTGTGCCCCAGGCCTGCGCATTCATGTAGCTCTCAGCAAGACCTTCTAGCCCTATGTCTTGAAGCATATCTACTGCCTCTCCATAAGCTTCATATCCCTTGGCATTTTTGAAATGCTCGCCAGCCAGTTCATAGTGGTGCATTACTGTTACTAGATATCCGGCTATGTGCTTTCTAGCAAGCTCTGCCGCTTTATCTTTGTCTTTGTGACAGACTGATAGAGTGGCCATGAGAGGCGATGGAGCCGGACGACCGTGTAGTTCCAAGAATTTGGCTCTGTAGGGTTCGATGTCTTTGTTGTGTTCAGAGATATCTTTCTGATTAAAAATCATTATTTGAGCGCCATGAGTGGCAGCTTCCAGAGCGGAGTCTGGTGACATCGCAACTTGTGTGATTCTGTTTTTGAAGCTTCTTGTTGGCTTAGGTCTGATGACTGCTTTAGGCTGGTTGAAATGGGGGCCGTTTCCCTCAATATAGCCATTTTCTAGTGCTGCTAAAATCATAGGAGCCGCTTCATCAAACCGGGATCTGGAGTCATCCATGTCCAAGCCAAATTGAACATACTCTCGTCTCGAAAGACCGCGCCCCATGCCAAAAATTACACGTCCATCTGAAAGCTCATCTAGCAGTGCTATTTTTTCGGCCACTCGAAGCGGTTCGTTCCAGGGAAGGATTACTGCAGTCGTTCCCAATTTAAGCGTGCTAGTTTTTGCAGCAATATGACTCAGGTAAACTGTATTATCAGGGCAGAACGAATAGTCCTCGAAATGATGTTCGACTGCACAATGCCAGTCATAACCTAAACCTTCTAGCTGTTCAGCTAGGCGTAACTCTTCTTTGTAAACTTGCGAATCTGTGACGGATGCATCGTATCCGAAGCTTTGAAAAAGCGCGAGAGATCCTATATTCATAATATTCCCCGTAAATCGTTGATTTTCATATAGTGTACAGTGTATCTATATCCTAGCTTGAACTCAAAGTGGCTTAATTAAAATTAGGTATGACTTTTCTACTGAACAAGTCTAATGACTTTAATACCTGATCTCGAGTATGTAGCCCTTGAGGTATTATGAGAAACATCTCATTGATAGGCACTACCTTACCAGCTTCTTCAATACGTCTTGTTAGAGTGTCAGGCGAACCGAAAAGTAGTTCAGGAAAAGGCTGACCAAATGGTACAGCCCATTTTTCCCAAAACCATTTCATGTCATGTGCTAACTCCGCGGCTTTCGAGTCAGTTTCAGCACATATCATTAACCCGCCCCAAGCTGCTTCGCTTCCCGGCTCAGGGGTGTAATTGTATTTTTCTTCTGCCTCTTCTCGGTAAGCCTCCCAAAGAGCTTTAAGGAAGTTGAGGTCCGATGCCATGACGATAGGTTTCCCTCGATATTTAGACCAGAACTTAGCTGTTCGCATGGAAGCAGAAAACCCACCGTAAATCTGAGGGTGCGGCGATTGGAATGGCCGAGGGGCGATTCCAATCTCATTGATCCGCATGTCTTCCGTAACTCCTTGTCCTAGCTCTGTATAAACAGAATGAGGATGAGGATTAATTAGATCTTTTGGTGGGAATTCCCAGTACTTACCTTTATGGGAAAAAGTATCTTTCGTCAGGGCAGTCACGACCAGATCTACGTATTCACTGAAGTATTCTCGGTTAGCTTCATCCTCTGGTCCATTCTTGTTCCATGGTCCAACTGGTCCAATGTCTGCTCGTATTTTCAGGTTTTCAACCCATCTAGTTTGATAGCCTCTTACCAGACCAAAAGAGAAACGGCCTTTTAACATATTATCCATAGTTGAGATTGCTTCTGCGGTCCGAATAGGGTTATGCGCAGTGGATACAAAACCACAAGTGATTACTTTGAGTTTTTTACTGTGCATTCCGATCCACATACCCATGAGAGTAGGGTCGTTAGACGCTTCACAACCTTCTATCTGCAGATGATGCTCAGGGTGCCCCCAACCGGCATATCCTGCTTCGTCGGCAAAAGACACATATTCTGCGATCTCGTCTAGCATCCGTTGATATAGAATAGGATCTTTCCCAGCCATTCCTTTCTCAAGTTCAGCTCGTCTCCCTACCGTGCAGTACATGAATGGATTGAAATTTATCATGATTCACTTGTCTTTTTTAAATGAGGTAATCTGCCACTTCAAGATTCCTGTTGCAAGCACTACCTCACTAAATTGGCGGCCGGGTACCGGTCCAAGGTCTTGCTTTCTCCAATGCGCTCGCTATACGAAAAACCGTAGCATCATCGTAGGTACGGCCACATATTTGCAAGCCTGTGGGCATGCCCGTATCTCCAAAACCGCTAGGTAAACTCATGACAGGGCACCAATTTAAATTGTTGAAAGGATATGTGAGCGTCCAACCGAGATAGTTATTTACATGCTTTCCATTTATCGTAAAATCATCGCCATCTTCATTATGAGTATTAGGGAGAGACGACACTGCCAAAGTAGGGCAGATAAGTGCATCATATTTTTCTAATATGGGCGCTAAGCTATCCCATTGTTGCGCGCGACCCGCGTTTGTTTTATAAAGCCGAACAGCACTATGCTCTAATCCTTTTTCAAGGATTTTGGCACAATAAGGAGTCATTTCATATTTCCATCGAGGGAGTAAGTCACCGACTAAGCCTGCGAAAGCGGCTTCCCAGCGAGTGTACCAAGTATCCAGGACACCCCAATTCCAGCCTACGTCAACTTCTTCTACCTTTGCGCCAAGCCGCCTAAGCGCGGTTGCCATATCCTTTGTATTTTTTTCTACATCTGGCGCTATCTCGTAGTAGCCGAGATTCATTGATAAGGCGATTTTCATTCCTTTTACAGAAGAGTGTTCGGACGGCAATTTATAGTTCTCGTTCAGAGACGCCATGTCTGCAACATGTTTTCCGGTTGTTACATTTTGCATTAGCGCGGCGTCGTTTACACTACGCGTTACAGGCCCATAAACCAGTAGCGTTTCCAAGGGATGTTCTCTGTCACCTGGATTTCTACCATAAGGAGGCTTGTATCCTACACAGCCTGAGAAAGCAGCCGGAATACGACAGGAGCCTCCACCATCAGTTCCATCTGCCAGTGTTGTCATTCCGGCAGCGATAGCGGCAGCCGCTCCTCCAGAGGAGCCGCCAGGGGTGCAATTCAGGTCCCAGGGGTTTTTGGTGGTCCCCCATAAAGGACTGCGCGTAAGACCGGAGTATGCGAATTCAGGGGTAGTTGTTCGAATGAGTAGGTTTGCCCCTGCCTTGAACAGTCTATCGACAGTTGGGGCAGTGTTATCGGCTTTGTGATGTTCAAAAGCCTTGGAGCCGTAAGTTGTTCGATGACCTTTGATAGAGTGAAAATCTTTAACAGCAATTGGCACGCCTTCCAATGCTCTAAGTCGAGATGACTTCAAATTAAAATATTTCTTGTCTGCTTTTTTAGCGGCTTCCGTTGCTTCTTGAAAGTGACTTTCAGTAATAGCGTTGAGCGAAGGGTTTACATCCTTGCATCGAGAAATAAGCGCTTTGGTTAATTCGCTTGGTGAGATTTTTTTTGATTTGAAGTTTTTTAAGACGTCGGTTGCGCTCATATAACACAGTTCAAGATCAGCAGTTTTCATATAAACCTCCCCAGTCTAAATTATTGATCAATGCTGTTATTGTTAATGTAGCATCGGGGGAGGTAAAAAACTAACTTTTACTCTTTTCAAGTTCTATGCGCTCAATTCAAAATCCATCTCCGAATGCCACAAAAGTGTTATTCATTACCCAAGGCGTCCAATTAAGAATTACCCAACTTTTTACACAACTATAAGTTACGCATATTGCCAAGAAAATCCATCTTACCTATGGGGATTTCTTGCATACGTAAAATACTGTATGTCGTAGTGGCATGGAAATAGAAATTGGGGATTGAGAAGGATTGGACAAAATTCTCCGCAACAAATGGCAGTTCAAAATCGCCCATTTTAAATTTCATTGCCTTCCCTGCTAACTGATTAATCTCGTCTTGAGTCACCGAATGTACTTGCTCGAGAGCGTCTTGTACAAAATCATGCATGTCTAGATAGTTCAAGCCAGGTTTTGATAGAGGGGGGCGAATACGCCACACTTAATACCTTCTATTGCGGCGAAAGAACGATGTACTAGGGAGATCAGTTGAAATTTTAAAGGCAGTATATCTGAGCATAATTTTTTTTCTAATGGCTCCGTTAGAGCAAGAGAATTCTCGGCAGCATACTCAGCAACTTTATTTAAAACATTTATAGAACTGCCAAGTATCTGTAGATAGTTAGGGGCCCCTATATGTCATATAGTGAAAGCCTTTCATAAAGGCTCCTATTGAAAACCAGAAAAGAATAGGATGTAACTTATTTGGAAAAATTATTATTTAAGATCTTTAGCAAGTCGAATACCGCTATACATCCATCTTTGATGCGGGTAGAAAAAATTTCTATAGGTACACCTTGTGTGACCGAGGGGACTAATTGCAGCACCTCCACGCAATACCATTTGGTTGCTCATAAATTTTCCGTTGTATTCCCCTATAACATCCTTTATTACTGAAAACCCAGGGTAGGGGCTGTAGCTTGATTGTGTCCATTGCCATCTCGAGTCATATAGATTATTCAATGACGTTGACCCGCTGCGAGCAGCGATTTCCCATTCTTCCTCAGTAGGTAGGCGAGCGCTTCGCCAAGAAGCATAGGCATCAGCCTCGTAATAACTGATATGACATATGGGTTCATTTCCTTTAAGACTAGATAATCCTTGTAACGTGAATTCTAACCACTCATCTTGAACATTAGTCCAATATAAAGGAGCGTTAATTTGGTTGTCTTTAATGAACGACCAACCATCAGCCAACCACAAACTCGGCTCGGAGTATCCCCCGTCTTCTATAAATTCGAGATATTGACTTTTCGTAATAAGATCTGAATGCAATGAATAGCTATTCAGATGTGCCAAGTGGGGAGGACCTTCATTATCAAAATGAAATTTGTTATCGGCTGTACCTATTTCAAATACGCCTTTCGGATAATCTTGCCACGTTGAAGATTTGCGAGTCTTTGCTTCTGAGGTGGTTTCATCATAAGAGGGTGCTAAGGGGTTATGAGATAGTAGATGCTTGATATCCATCAGGAGCAACTCTTGATGCTGTTCTTCATGGTTGATACCTAATCGTATCAAAGCTGCAATGGGTAAAGATTTATTTTGGAGGAGAATTAATATTCGTTTATTCACGTTTAAATGATAATCTACGATTTCTTGTAATGATGGCCTTGTCAACAAACCTCTTTTTTCTCTTGCGAATTGACTGCTTATCCCGTTGTAATAAGAGTTAAATAAGAAACGGAAATCCTTGTGGAAAGGCTGGAAGTAGGGTTCATAAGTTTCCAAAACAAAAGTTTCGAAGAACCATGTGGCATGGGCAACGTGCCACTTTGCAGGGCTGCAATCAGGCATTGATTGTGGGGCGCAATCTTCAGCCGATAGAGGCGAAAGGAGGCGTAAACTATTTCCTCTGAGTTTAGTGAATTCCGTTTGTAGTGAGTTAATTAGGCTCATGTATTCCTCTTTGCGATCCTATCTTTATTGATTTTTTTTTGTAATTTTCACCTAAGAAGAGCTAATTTTGAAAGATACATGCTCATAACCTATCGATAACGCATTCGGGTTATACGAACGTTCATGAAAGTCGACGTTATTACTGCTATCAATAGTAATGATTGAAGAACATCGAGTTCCATAAATATCTCCGCGGATAAAAACAGAAGATAGATGTTTTTCTAAAGCATGATCTATATGTGTTTCAGGCAGAGCTTCATCAGCTGCTTTGGATTGATCTTTCAGGATTTGAAACATTGGTTCAGCGGAGACAAAGGGCTCCTCCTTCATGATTTTTTTGAATTGTTGGCGGAGTTTTTCAGCTTTAGGCCACGGCGTGTCGAGCTCTGCATTACTGAGGGTGTAAACCCCTTTTAGATCTTGCATAGATTGTTGGGTTCTATTGTTATGCCAGGCCATTTCACTCCCGTCATAGGCAATTATATTGAAACCAGAGTAGTCTGCGGAGTCTTCTGCAAGCGTCTCTATATAAGCATTGGCGCTTACATCGCTGTTGAGAAAGTCAGATACAATTAGCCCACGGGATCTGGGATTTCTCCCAGTGTCGGTTCCATGGCGCACGTTAGTTACGGTGGCAACCCTCCCGGAACTAGAGACTCCTAGCCAGGTCCCTTTACCTTTTAAATCTCTTCCTGCGTAAATATTGGGATGGTCTTCCCATAGCGCCAGTGGCACCGACTGTCGTTCGTGGAATTCGTCTCGGTTGGCTATAAGGACGAGCTTATATTGTGGTATTGAATTCACAGCAACGAGTAGTAGGCACATGGATTTAAATCGAGCTCATCACGGACGGCTAAAAATTAATCACGGTGTGTACGTCATATCCATTTAAAGCATCTCGTCCTTTAAGGAAGCTGATCTCTATCAGGAATGCTAGACCGACAACGGACGCATTAGCTTGTTCTGCAAGATTAATGCCTGCCTGTGCTGTTCCACCTGTAGCTATCACGTCATCTATAATTAAGACTCGGGCTTGTGGGGCTAGAGCGTTCTTGTGCATGTGTAGTTGAGAAATTCCGTATTCTAACTCGTAATCAATGCTGAAAGTTTCGGCCGGAAGTTTCCCAGGCTTTCTTAATGGGACAAACCCTGCTTGTAATTTTTGAGCGACTAGTGGTCCAAAAATGAAGCCTCTTGCTTCAATACCGAGAACAGCATCGATATTCTGTCCCTTATATGGCTTACAGAGGCTCTCAATGGCGGAGTCTAATGCGGTATGGTCTTCTAACAAAGGGCTGATATCTTTAAACACTATTCCCGGTTTAGGGAAATCAGGTATATCGCGTATAAAATCTTTAAGTCTCTCCATCAACTTTTGTGCTCCATGAATACTTTCTGGGTAAGGACATGCGTTATTATTCTACATCACTTCGGCGGTTCTTTCTAAACACTCTGGACCTTGGCCAGAGTGTTTTTGATTCAGTTCTTGTGCTTGGCTTTATAGTGTTGTGCAAGGAAGCCTACTATTAAAATGAAAACACCTAGATAAAGAAAAGCTGATTGCATCTCAGGGGAAACCTGACCGGAGATTGAGCTTACTTGAGATATATGAGTTCCGAGATTTACTGTGAGGTAAATCATAGGCGACATTCCTAGAAGACTGTAAATGAAGAATTTACTAGTGCTAATGTTTGTCAGAGCCATAGCAAGATTTAAGAAATTGAATGGGATAATTGGTAAAAGCCTGAGCACAAGTAAAATAAAAGGCTTTCCTAATTGACTACGAAGTTGTTTGTATAATAAGTTTCTAGAAAGATATCTGGTGGCTTTTTCACTGACGAAATAACGTGCGACTAAAAATGACAGTGTCGCGCCCGATGTGCTTGCTATAGCCACAATTGCGATTCCTTCTGCGAGCCCAAACATGTTGCCTGCCAGCAGAGTTAATACGAAAACCCCAGGTAAAAAGCTGATACAAAATAATATGTAAGAAATTACAAAAATTAGTCTAGCGAGTGCAGGGTGAGACAACACATAGGCATCCAGAATGATCTGTTGGCTTCTAATGAACTCGAAAATGGATTTAGGACTTATGTCCCCCATCACGTTCATATATAACACTATTAGCATTAAAGTCAGGAAGACTAATATTTTTCTGGACATTTCATATTGTCTCTTGAGTTAAGAAAATAAAGTCAACGAATCTAGATTCGTTATCGACTTCTGTCATGGTTTTGTAATCAAAGTGAGGCACAGCTGACAGCATTTAGGTTATCATGTAGGGAAAACAAGTGAGAGATAAGTTATATGTTGAAAGTGTCATATAAGCCTTTAATAGTTAGGTTTCTGAGTTTGCTTATATTTATCGTTCCAATCTATTGTGAAGCGAAAAGCATTAAGCTACTAAACTCACTGCTTGAAAGTGCCTATTCTGTGAATATAACCGACGGTTATGTTGATTACACCGATATGAAACAGAATAGACGATTTACAAAATATCACGAAGTCCTAGCAACTTTTGATGTCGGGACTCTGGAGAGCAAAGAAGATCAAATAGCTTTTTGGCTAAACACTTACAATGCTCTTGCGGTGAAAATGGTTACTCAGGGCGTTACGCCAGTCAATACAATGGGGCGAATTAAATTCTTTCGCACAAACCAACATCTAGTAGGTGGGAAAAAGTACGACCTTAATGCTATTGAAGCGATCCTCGCTAAGTTTGAAGATCCACGTATTTATTTTGCTTTGACGGATGCGGCTTATACGGCTCCGCAACTCAAAGCCGAAGCATATCGGGGTGCAGATATAAATAAACAGCTGAATGATTCAACATCAGATTTTGTAAATGATAATAGAAAGAATCGATTCCTCAAAGTCTTGGAAATCGCGAAATTATCTAAAATATTTGAACGCAAGGCGCGTAATTTCGGAAAATCTGAAACAGACTTGATAGCTTGGATTGCTGAATATGTCCTAGATGAAGAAGTTCAAAAAGGTTTGCGTTTGGGCCGTTATGAAATCGAGTACTTAGATTACGAATACAACATTAACGGGAAACGAGATTATAGTAAACGAGATATCATGAAAAAATTCTGAAGTTAAAGTAATATTTTTTTCTTTATAGCTGCATGATCAATTTTCCCCGTGCCCAGGTACGGAATTTCTTTAATAAGAACGACTCTTTTAGGCACCATCAAATTAGGTTTCCCTGCGCCTTTCATAGCTGATGCGATCCCTGCTCGGGACACCTCTTCGTTTGTCGTAACCAGCACGACTTGTTCGCCTTTTTCCTGATCAAAGGTGTTTTCTGCGGCATGTTCGCCTTCAGGCCATCTAGCAGCCACTGTTTGCTCAATTGAGGCAAGTGAGACCATTTCGCCTCCAATTTTTGCGAAGCGCTTAGCACGTCCTAATATTGTTATGTAGCCATCCGAGTTAATCTCTACGATATCACCGGTGTCATACCAGCCCAGTCCAATTATGCCCGATGGAGGGGTAATAGTTCCCTGATGGTTAAGGTAACCCATCATTATGTTAGGGCCTTTCACAGAAAGGAGTCCGCCCCGGAGAAGACCATCTACGGGTGTGATGCGAGATTCAATTTTGATAAGCAACTGTCCAACAGTTCCTGCCTGATGGCTGCTAGGATGGTTGATGGCTAGTGCCGGACTAGCCTCTGTTACTCCATAACCCTCAAAGATAGATATTCCAAATTTGTTAATCCAAGTGTTCCTAGTCGATTCTGTGAGCTTTTCAGCGCCGGATAAAACATATCGTAGCTTGTAGAAATCTAAAGAATGCGCATATTTAGCGTAATTACTGAGAAAAGTGTTAGTACCGAGTAGACAGGTGATATTTTCGGCGTAGCATATTTCTGGAATTTTCCGATAGTGTAATGGGCTTGGGTACTGTAAGGATTCCGTGCCTTTAAATAACGGTAAGAGAAAGCCTCCAAGCAGACCAAATGCATGGAAAATCGGCAGCACATTGAGAATCTTGTCTGTGTGGTTAAGATCGACCAGTAGCTGCACTTGCGCATAGTTGCTCAAAATATTTTGATGAGATAACGCAACGCCTTTAGGGGTCCCTTCTGAGCCTGATGTGAATAAGATGACGGCGCAGTCGCTCGAGGTTTGGCCCCCATTGCTTTTTTGGTAGGCAGCGATTGGGAAAAACGATTTCCAATAGCCAATTATTTTGTCTAGGGTAGTTATCTGTTCTCTAAGATCCTCCAAAAAAATGAAATGGATCCGCGAACGTAGAGCTTTTATCGTGCTGGACAGATTAGCAATTTCTACAAATTTTTTGGAGGTAATAACAGTAGTTATTTCTCCCAGCGTACAAGCCGCACTTAAACCGTCTAGTCCAGCCGTAAAATTAAGAAGTGCGCTTCTTTTTCCAGCATATTGAGTGCCAAAAAAAGTGATTGCTGCTGCTGTCGTATTAGGAAGAAGGATCCCAATTGTGTTCTCATGAGAACCGGTTGCATCAGAGATATATTTTCCAAGTATAAAACTACGCGCAAATAATGATTGATACGTTAGATTCGCTCCGGACGCATCGGAAAGCACCCGTTTGAATATCCCGTGGCGCTTTGAGGCATGGATCGCAGCTTCAAATAATTTCTCTTTCGCAGAATAAATAGTTTCGAAATTCGCTTCATGCATCATCTTGCTAAGTGAAGCCGTCGCTTGTGCTCGCCTTGGCCTAGGAGCCAGCTCTGTCAGTGTAGCTAGCTTCTGGGCCGGTAAAATAGAAAGCGTCACTTTCGGGAAAAACCGCCGTTTCAGCTTATGTTTTTGGTATGAAAAAAATGAGTATTGTAGCCCTTCTATAGCAACGGGTAATATAGTCGCATTCGCTTTATCCGCGATAAAAGCGGTCCCCGGATAAATTTTCATTGGGATACCAAGAGTTGAGACTCGCCCTTCAGGGAACACTATTATTTTATCGCCTTTTTCTAGCACAGAGACTGCAGTTTTCAATGCGATAGGTTTCCCATCATCTACCTTCAATAATTTGACAAAGAATAGAAATGGCTTGAAATACCAAATTTCAGCTGTGAGACGGTTTACTAGAAAAACTGAGTCTCCAGGCAAGAAGAAATGCAGAAAGATCCCATCCAACAGGGACAAATGATTGCTAATGATTAATGTGCCTTCGTGTTTCTCCGTGTAGTTCGCAAGCCCATGCACTTCGACACGAAAAGCGTATTTGAGAACTAATTTTATCAACTGTTTAACGTATGAATTCATGCTTTCTATTTTAACCAATGCCTGTCTTTCTAACGCAGTTGTAGCCGTTGACCGGGCACAATATTTTTCGTCTGGTTTAGTTTATTCTTCGAGATAATCTGTTGAACCGCCACTCCGAAGCGCCTAGATATAAGCCATAAAGTGTCGTCTTTCTGCACTATATAGTGGCTCACTTTACTAGGGCTAATGGCTCTAATAGGAATAATTAACTTTTGACCTATTGTTAAGCTATTAGTATCACTTAGTGCGTTCTTTGTTTGAATCACCTTTACTGTAGTCTTATAATACGCGGCCAGATCCCACAACGTATCGTTGAGCTTCACTATATGCTCTGTCGTTAGCAAACGTTTTGACAAAGTATCATCGTTTAGTCGTTTTGGGACTCGAGGCATTGGGATCAGAAGTCTTTGACCTATTCGTAGATGATTTGTTCTTAAAGAATTGAATTGTTTTATTTTTTTAACAGAAACACCTGTTTGTTCAGAAATTTCTGAAAGAGTTTCTCTGGCAGCAACACGTCGTATCCTAGGTTGATATCGTACGGAACTATCGATTTGAGACAGGCTTGCTCTGACACGCTCTGCAGCCTCTGGAAAAACCAGAATTTCCGTTGACGGACCCTCGATTGTAAGGCGTTTCAGAAAAGCTGGATTTAACTGGTCAAAATCGGAGGAAGTCATACCAGCCCAAGCTATAACTCTATTTAAATCGATACCACTGCCCACATCGATTCCGGTAAATGGCGTTTCCACTTGGCTTGTATGTAATGTTACGTCGTATAATTTCGGGTTAGATACTATTTCCATAAGCGCAAGTAATTTTGGCACGTAAGCTTCTGTGAGCGTTGGCAGTTTTAAAGAGTAGAAATCGACGCCTAGTCCTTCGGAAAGATTTCTTTCTATTGCCCGTTCTATTGTCCTCTCTCCCGAGTGGTAGGCGGCGAAAATCAGTTTCCAATCTCCATGAAATCTTTCTCGAAGCTGTTCGAAATAAGTTAGCGCGGCTTGTGTGCTGGCTTTGATGTCACGCCTGCCGTCATACCATTTAGATTGATGAAGTTCGAGTCGGTTACCTGTCGCGGCCATTAGTTGCCACAGACCTGTCGCCCCTGAAGGGGACATTGCATCCGGTCTGTATCCACTTTCAACGACTGGTACTAAAGCTAGCTCTATAGGAAGATTCCTCTTTTCTATCTCACTTATTATGTAAGGAAGATATAGAGCAGCTCTTTCAGAAGCGAGAGTTATGTTTTTCAAAGGTCCTTTGTAGTGGTTGAGGGGCACTATTTTTGTTTTCTTGTAGTCTGTTGATATTGTTAGGTTCCGACCAATGTATTCCCAAAGAGTTTCTTCCTTAGTCTGCGGCTCTTGACTTATATTTGGATTAGCCTGTTTGGTGGGCGCTATCATCGGATCAAAAATATCGGTATCAGGAGCGTTTCTTTTTGTTTCCATCAACGGCTCGCTATCTAGAGCCCAGACGCAACAAGGTATACATAACAGCCCTATAAACTTGAGTAAGAGATTAGTACGCATGTTTGTCCGATAAATTTACTTGACCACATGCTAGAAAGGTACTGAATGCTCGTCAAGCTTTAGGTACGCAGAAGACCAAGTATTTATTTCATAGTAAATGAAACTCAGCGGTTTAATCGTTGCTTTTAAGAGATTTTGATATCATCGTTTCATCTTTATCAAATTCATGTAAAGAAGTTGTTAGCATATGATGCTTCAGACACCTATAATTTTGACTTATGAGTAATAGTGAAATTGTCATGTATACCGATGGTGCCTGTCGCGGCAACCCTGGTCCTGGTGGGTGGGGCGCGCTCCTTCGTCATGACAAGCACGAGAAAAGGCTTAATGGTTATGTGGGACAGACAACCAATAACAGAATGGAGCTGACTGCGGCGATAAGAGGGTTGCAGGCTCTCAAGGGCCCACAAAATGTACATATTTTCACTGACTCCACTTATGTAAAGCAGGGGATCACGACATGGATCTCGAACTGGAAAAAGCGGAACTGGAAAACCGCTAACAGGCAAGACGTGAAGAATGCCGATTTATGGAAAGAATTAGATTCTCTGTGTGGGAATCATACGGTTCGTTGGTCCTGGGTTCGAGGCCATTCTGGGAATGAAGGGAATGAGATAGCAGACATGCTGGCTACATCGGCAATAGACGAAGAAAATTAGGCTGCAGGTCATTTATGAGGCAAATTATATTAGACACGGAAACGACAGGGCTAAACCCGGCAGATGGACATAGGATAATTGAAATTGGTTGTGTTGAACTAATCAATCGTCGAATCACGGGTCGGTATTATCAACAGTATATCAATCCTCTCAGAGAAATAGACGAGGGAGCATCTGAGGTTCATGGATTGACTCAGGGCGATCTTTCTACAAAGCCTGAATTTTCTCAGATTGCGGAAGAGTTCCTTGCCTTTGTTGATGATTCTCAGTTAATAATCCATAACGCATCTTTTGACATAGGTTTTCTTGATTCTGAATTGGAGCGGCTGAAGCCGACACCAGCTCTTATGGGCGCCCGCTGCGAGGTTTTTGACTCGCTTGACTATGCAAGGAATTTGCACCCGGGGCAAAGAAACAGCCTCGATGCTTTGTGCAAACGATACCAAGTCTCTAATGCACACCGTCAGCTCCATGGCGCGTTACTAGATGCGGAGTTGCTGGCCGAAGTTTACTTGTACATGACTGGAGGCCAGACTTCTTTAAGTCTTGATTCAGTCTCAGACTCCGCTAGTCAAGAGTCAGCACTTATTAAAGACGGCCTTCGTCTGAAGAATTTAAGCTTGGTTTCTAGCCAGGTTTCTGAAGAGAATCTCTCATTGCATAGAGAAATGCTAGAGACGATGAAGGACTTTGGTGCCACTCTACCTATCTGGAAGTAGGTGGATGCGTTCGGGTCGGCCTCAGAACTCGCTATCGAAGCTGACGTGAATAGCTAACTTTATTCTTCTGCATCACCTGCTAATGCTTCAGCGACGATGTCTTTTAAGTCTCCACTCTGGAACATTCCCATGACTATGTCACAGCCACCTAAGAGCTCACCATTTACAAAAAGTTGAGGAAATGTGGGCCATTCGGAGTAGGCCGGGAGATTTTGTCGTATTTCCGGCTCGGCATATACGTCAACATGATGAAACTCGGCGTCACACGCTTTTAGAGCATCAACTGTACGAGCTGAGAACCCGCACTGTGGGAATTGGGGAGAACCTTTCATGAAAAGCACTACCGGATTGGTTTCAACTATGTCTTTTATCTGCGCCATGATATCCATATCTTATCCTTTCGGTGTTCCATTATTTGCGAACAGTTTAGTTTGTATGGCCGTAAAATAAAACATCTAGATGATTTTATGGTGACGTTGACCCCCAACCAGCTCCTCCAGGCGTCTCAATGCGTAAAACATCGTTTTTCTTTAACTCAAGCTCAACTTTCCCTTCGATTATTTCTCCATTGAGTTTATTGATCCCCAAGGAGCCATTCTCACCATGGAAATGTCCAGCGGGAGGTAGGATACGCCTCTCCGTTAGCAGGGTTACCTTAGTCGGTTCGAGAATTTGATATTCTCTTATTAAACCTTCGCCCCCATGATGAAGGCCTTTCCCTCCTGACTCTGTGCGGAGCGCGTAACGCTTGATAATGACGGGGTAGTTTTTCTCCATGATTTCAATTGACGTGTTTAAGGTATTGGTCATGTGAGATTGCTTTCCGTCTAGACCTCTTCCTGCAGCGTGTGCACCAGTGCCCCCAGCTATCGTTTCATAATAGTCCCATGACGCAGAACCCATAGCCACGTTATTCATGGTGCCTTGACTGGACGCAGGAATTTTTTGCGGGATAGCCTGGGAAAGCGCTAGAAGTATTACATCAACTATTCTTTGGCTCGTTTCCACATTGCCCGCAGCCACTGCAGAGGGTAACTGCGCGTTTACTAGAGAGCCTAGGGGTGCTGAAATATTTATGACTTTTAAGGAGCCGGCACAAGCAGGAGTTTCTTTAGGCATCAGTGAGAAAAAAACGTAATAAACAGCCGCTGCGGTAACAGAAATCGGACAATTTAAATTACCTTGAACTGATGAGGATGTTTCAAGAAAGTCGACAGTTATCTCGTCAGATGACACCCGAACAGAGACGGTTATTTTTATAGGTTCTGATGAAAATCCGTCATTATCTAGCGCTTCTGATGCCTTATAGACTCCATTGGGAATTTGCTCTACGGCTGTTTTCGCGAGCTTGTTAGCATATTGCATCAGTGCCATTAGCGCGTCCTTGAAGCCAGATAACCCATAGCGACTAGCAAGTTTTTTTAATTCTGCTACGCCTCGACTATTCGCGCTGACCTGCGCCGCGATATCTGCATAGGTGTTTTGTGGGTTTTTTAATCTGCTTTCGAGAAGATTTCTGGTTTCCTCTACAACTGCACCTCCTTTGGAAAGATAGCATGGGGAGATGAGTAGCCCTTCTTGGTGTATCGAGCTGGATAAAGGCATAGAACCTGCGCTATCGCAGCCAATGTCAGCATGGTGGGCTCTAGTAGCAGCAAAGGCTGCCAAGGAGCCGTCTACAAAAATGGGGGTGATTACAGTAACATCTGGTAGATGCGTTCCTCCCATGAATGGATCATTGACTATTACGACGTCCTTTGGCTCCCACGCAAATTTTTTAACGAGGTCTTTCATCGCGTAAGCCATACTGCCTAAGTGAACAGGGATATGGGCGGCTTGGCCGAATAATTCTCCAGTGTTCGTAAATAAGGCGCAAGAAAAATCCAGTCTATCCGTTATGTTTGGAGACAGAGCGCTTCTTCTAAGAGCAGCCCCCATATTTTTGCAGATAGCATTAGTTCTGCTAACAAACAAACTCAGTTCTAAAGTTTCCAAACTGTTCTCCGCTAATATGCTGAAAATTGTAGCGTTACATATTATTATAGCTGGGACTGACCAAAGTCATATGTTTATGCTCCTATCTCATCATAAGCGTGGATTAATTAGTAAAACGGTGTAGGTCGCTGCTAACGGCCCTTGTATTTAACCAATTATATGCTGCAGGAATGTTTACATGCATACAAACACAACTTCTTCATTAATGTCTAATTATGGCCGCCCAACTATCACTTTTGAGCGAGGAGAGGGCTCCAGTTTATATAGTACTGATGGTCGCGAATTCATCGATGCATTGTCAGGAATTGCAGTATGTGGTCTAGGTCATGCACATCCTGAAATTCGAGAGGCGCTTTGTACGCAGGCGGGCAAACTTGTTCATACATCAAATTTATACGGAATTGGAGTGCAAGAGGAATTAGCTGAAAATCTGACTAAATTATCTGGCATGCGCAATGCTTTTTTCTGTAACTCAGGCGCCGAAGCAAATGAAGCTGCAATAAAAATCGCGCGTAAATATGGGCATCAAAGGGGTATTAGCGATCCTACTATAGTCTGCATGTATGGTAGTTTCCACGGACGTACAATGGGCGCCCTGAGCGCGACAGGGAATGCTAAGGTGCATGAAGGCTTTAGCCCTTTGCTCGGAGGATTCGAACACATAGAGTATGGCAGCATTGATGAGGCCAAATCGGCTCTAGAAAAAGCTAATTGTGTTGCATTAATGGTAGAACCCATCCAAGGGGAGGGAGGTGTTGTCATTCCTTCAGAAGGGTACCTCACGAGATTACGAGAACTTTGTGACGAAAATAACGCACTTTTAATGCTGGATGAGGTGCAAAGTGGTATTGGACGAACAGGAAAGTGGTTTGCTTTCCAACATGAGAAATTACTGCCTGATGTCTTGACGGTCGCCAAAGCTCTTGGAAACGGAGTGCCTATAGGGGCATGTTTGGCGAAAGGCTCCGCTAGTGAGGTCTTGTCTCCCGGGACCCATGGCTCAACTTTTGGAGGAAATCCGTTAGCTTGTAGCGCAGCGTTGAAAGTTTTGGAAATAATTCAACGGGATTCGCTCTTAGACCGTGCAGCAAAGCTTGGGCGTCTCATGGTAAGGCGACTTAATGATGTGCTTTGTGATGTAGATGGTGTTGTTGAGGTTCGGGGTAAAGGTCTCATGCTTGGAATCACTATCGACCGGCCGTGCGCTGAAATAGTAAACATTTGTTTTGAGCGTGGCATATTGATCAATGTAACAGCTGGGAATGTTGTCAGATTGCTGCCACCATTAATTTTATCGGACGAAACTGCTGAAGCTATTGCTATGGGTGTTGCGGAAGCAGTCGTTTTTTTCTTAAGTAAAAGCGAAAAGCAAATAGGAAAGTTATGAAAACTCGACACTTTTTGACCATTGCCGATCTTGGCAGAGATGAAGTTGCAATTATGCTGAAAAGAGCATTAGAACTGAAAACTCTTAAAAGACAAGGAGTAAGGCCACCAATTTTACGCCATAAAACCTTGGCTATGATCTTTGAAAAATCCTCGACTCGTACGCGAGTTTCGTTCGAGACAGCTATGGCTGATGGCGGCGGTAGTGCTATTTTTTTATCGTCGTCTGATTCTCAACTAGGTAGAGGAGAGCCGCCAGAGGATACAGCACGAGTTTTATCGGAAATGGTCGATGCGATTATGGTGCGAACCTACGAGCAAGACGTTGTAGATTGTTACGCTGAGTATGCTACGGTGCCGGTAATCAACGGCCTCACGAACCAATACCACCCATGCCAAGTGCTAACCGATGTATTCACCTTCTTTGAGGTGAGAGGCGATATTCGAGGAGCTACTGTGGCGTGGATAGGTGACGGAAACAACATGTGTAATTCGTATATAAATGCGGCAGAGCTGATGGGCTTTAATCTTAGGGTGGCGAGTCCCGTTGGCTATGAACCAACGGTTGCACGAGGTAGTAATACAACTTTAGTCAATGACCCGCGTGCCGCAGCGGACGGTGCCGATCTCGTGGTGACCGACTCATGGGTCAGTATGGGCCAAGAGAGCGAAAAGATTCAGCGCGAAAAGGCATTCTTGCCATACCAAGTAGATTCCAAAATCATGGGGTTAGCGGCGCCCGACGCACTGTTTATGCATTGCTTACCAGCACATCGCGGCCAAGAGGTGGCTGCCGATGTCATAGATCACCCTAACTCCTTGGTTTGGCAAGAAGCAGGGAATAGATTACACATGCAGAAAGCATTATTAGAATTTTTGATAGCGCAAAATTCTAAAAGCTCTGTTTAAGTATTGAGCTTATGAATTCTTTAGTGGGTATAGGGATGACTTCGCAACGTGCCCGTAATAGGTTGGTTGACCTCCTGAGAGATATGGGCATTGGTTCTGAACAAGTGCTTGAAGTCATAAGAACTGTTCCTCGTCATCTATTTGTGGATGAAGCCCTTGGTTCACGCGCTTACGAGAACACTGCGCTACCTATTGGTTATGGACAGACGATTTCACAGCCTTATACAGTGGCTCTCATGACAGCATTGCTGCTTGATTCTGGTCCTATGAAAAAGGTCCTCGAAATTGGTTCAGGCTGTGGCTATCAGGCAGCAGTTCTTAGCCATTTCTCCGAAAGAGTTTTTTCTGTAGAGCGAATAAAAGGCCTGTTTGTAAAGACTGAGAACAGGTTGAAGCAATTGAAATATACTAATGTTCGCATGAAGTATGGGAATGGTTTCTCTGGCTGGCTAGCGAATGCAGAGTATGATGCAATTTTGGTTGCGGCTGCGCCTGTTGATGTCCCTGAGCAACTCTTGCTCCAGTTGGCAATTGGAGGCCGTTTGGTGATACCAATAGGTATCGCAGGACACCAAAAGCTGCGTTTGTTTACACGTAGTGAAAGCGGTGTGTCTGAGCAATTGATTGATGATGTGAGTTTTGTTCCTTTGCTTGATGGGGTGCAGTGAAGTTCCTAGAGTCTTCTAACGTGAGGCGATTCCGCTCTATCGGTCTGGTAGGAATTTTTCTTTTAGTGAGTTGCCAAAAATCTGGTTTGGCGCCGTTAGTATCAAGAGACACGGTACTAGAACCGCTGCAGGTTTTTTCAAATGGACAGATCCTGTCCGATCCTACGAGGCGCTCAATCCGTTATGTCGTCAGAAAAGGAGACACTTTGCATGGCATAGCTTGGAGGCATGCTACACAATACGAAGATTTAGTGAAATGGAACAAAATTGATAGCCCTGATCTGATAGCTATCGGGAGTGTCTTACGTCTGACTTCTTCGGTCGACCAAAGTAAATCGATCACAAAGGTGCAGGCAAACGCTGGCAGCCGTATAACTACGAATTCTTATAAAGGATTGACGTGGGGTTGGCCGTCTCAGCACCGAAGATTCGTGCACTCTCAATTAGGTAGCGGGAGAGGTCTCTCCTTTAAAGGCGTACTAGGAGAGACTGTAAAAGCTGCCGCTTCGGGAACTGTGGTTTATAGCGGTAGTGGTTTGCGGGGGTACGGCGAATTGCTCATCATCCAGCATGCTAGAAATTTCTTGAGCGCTTATGGGCATAATCAGAAGCTTTTCGTTTCGGAAGGCGATTTTGTGACGTTGGGTCAGAAAATCGCAACCATGGGGAGAACAGGGGGCAAAGAGGTTAATTTATATTTCGAAATTAGACAGAAAGGAAAGCCTGTCGACGTATTCAATTATTTGCCAGGAAAATAACTTTATTTCCGTTGTTCTAAATCATGTAGAGCAATGCCACCACATAACGACCTTCTGCGAGTAAAATATTAAAACATCTACACGCGGCTGCGGTATCCATGCATTCGACACCTATCATTTGTTTATTACATTCGGTAATAGTTGCTCCTGAAACAAAAAGTTGAGTGGCTCCCGTGCCGACTATGATTACTTCTGGTCTCTTATCCAGAAGTATCGAGAAATGTTCTATATCAAGATCAGTTGGTTCTGAAGGAAGCGTAGGGAAATGTATTGCGTCGGGGAAAACGATGCAAGGCTCATTTACTAGACGAGCGCCCAATTCAATCTGCCCTTTTCCATATGCGGTTACGCTATAAGCGTCAGTGATATTTTCGAGAATTGGACGCATGTTTTTCCCCATAATTAGAAAGAGATAGAGCTTTGATCTAGAAATTATAAGTTTAATTAATCTTTTTCGCTAAAAAGAATATCAGCAAAAGTATACTATTGGGCGTTACAATATTGTTTTATATCTTCTGACAGTGTTCTTCTGTTCAGGCCAACGTGTTATTAACAGCTGTGAGTGAAAGGAGCGAAAGACATATGAAAATTATCTTGTTGGGAGGGCCAGGCGCGGGGAAAGGGACTCAAGGTGGTTTCCTATGCGAAAGGTATGGTATACCAAAGATTTCTACCGGCGACATGTTGCGTGCGGCCGTAGCTGCTGACTCGGCATTAGGTCGGGCGGCGAAGACCATCATGGATGAAGGTGGGTTGGTATCGGATGACTTAATACTTGACTTGATTAAAGAAAGAACTTCAGAGGATGATTGTAAGGGGGGATTTTTGTTTGATGGATTTCCTCGGACGATACCTCAAGCGCGAGGTCTTGAAAAAGTGCAGCTCACGATAGATAAAGTTATCGAAATCGCGGTAAATGACGAAGAAATAGTTAATCGTTTGTCCGGCAGAAGGGTACATTCAGCGTCCGGTAGAACTTACCATATAAAATTTAACGCCCCCCAGAATGTTGG